>FWPV01004647.1_pt1 | contig 28676 bp, 40 predicted proteins | sample 2228371 | NCBI WGS metagenome assembly FWPV01 (sample SAMEA103939776, study PRJEB20133) | metagenome | reverse complement strand
TCTTTTGTTTTGATATTTCGTAAACTTAATAATACCAAAGGCTTCGGATTGTTGGCTATTTTTTTTCAGCAGAATTTATGAATAATTTGGGTTAGAGATTGTTGAACTTGAGTTGTTAAGGTAAAATAAAAATAGAAGTTTAGAGCTTAAAATTCATTTGTAAAAGAGTGTGTTATGAAAACAAAAGTTGTATTTATAAAAACTTCAGATAGACAATATGGTATCAGAAAAGCGGTCGAATTATTTGGAGAAAATCCGATAAAAGGTCAGGATGTTTTACTTAAGCCTAATTTTAATACAGCAGACCCTTACCCAGGTTCAACCCATAATGATACCCTTATTAATCTTATATTAAACATAAAAAATATGGGTGCAAAAACAATTACAGTTGGAGATAGAAGTGGACCTGTTGATACAAGAGATGTGCTGAAAGAAAAGGGTATTTATGACATATGCAAAAAATATGGGGTTGGTTTAATAAATTTCGAAGAACTCCCGGAAAAACAATGGGTTAGGATTAAGCCCTCCAGAAGCCACTGGAATAATGGATTTGATGTTGCCAGACCTTTACTTGACTCTAAATGTATTGTATGTACATGCTGTTTGAAAACACATGGATATGGCGGGGTTTTCACTATGTCTCTTAAGTTATCAGTTGGAATAACTCATAAAAGGAATATGTCTGAACTCCATTCGTCTTTTATAAGCATGAGAAAAATGATAGCAGAAATAAATCAGGTTTACAGACCTTCTCTGATTGTAATGGATGCAATAGAAGCTTTTGTTGATGGCGGTCCAATGACAGGGAGAAAGAAAAGAGCAGATATAATTCTTGCTGGTACAGACAGGATTGCTATAGATGTTACGGGACTGGCAATTTTAAAGTATCTTGGAAGCAACAGTAACATTATGAATAAAAAAATATTTCAACAGGAGCAGGTTGCAAGAGCAGTTGAACTTGGACTCGGCATAACAAAACCTGAAGAAATAGAATTTATAACAGATAATAATGAAAGCAAAGCTTACTGTAACCAAATAAAGAATATATTACTCAGAGGATAGAAAACCATTAAAAACTGAATGGCTTCTGGCTAACAAATAATAAGATGAAATTCTTAACTCAAAAATGAATCTGGCTTAAAAGAAAATAGCAATAAACTACGGGCTAACGAAGTTTGTAAAATCATTCTTTATTTTTCTTGAAAAAATATCTGCTCTTCGCAGGGGTTCAGGTATCCGGAATTTTGTTGTACAGGAAATTACAATTTCTCTCGCAGATATTATATCAATCAGGTGACCTGGCGAAACAAAAACAGGTCGTGTACTGTCTTTTGTCCTTAAAACAGAACCAATAATTTTGTTCTTGAATATTAGCTCAGACCATTGTCCTTTTTTTGTACCGGGTTCTTTATATGTTCCTGTAAGCCTTGATTTTGCACATCCTATTGAAGGAATGTTCAACAGAACTCCAATATGTGATGCTATGCCAAGATTTTTTGGATGTGCTATCCCATGTCCGTCAAAAAGAATAAGATCTGGTTTGTGGAATAATTTATCAATAGCCTGAATAATTGCAGGACCCTCGCAGAATGATAAAAACCCGGGTATGTATTTAAAAGTTAGTGACAGTATTGAATAGGTTTCCTCGACAAATGTCAGATCAGGAAAAGTATATAAACACGCAGTCCCAATAACTTTATCATCAATAAAAGCTCCATCAACACCGGCAATGAATGAAGGCCTGTTTCTCAATGGACAGATTTTCACTTTATTCTTAAGTTCATCTTGAATTTCTTTTGCACGTTCAATACTGTCTGCCCAGTTAAAGAAGGTCATGGTTTAATTTCTAAATAACACCGAATAATAGATACATTGCTAAAAGATTTATTTAAATTTTATTTTAAACAAAAATTACATATAACTATAGTCAAAATACAAACCGTAAGCACGTAAACACGTAAAGCGTAAAGGTGAAGCGTAAGGAGTGGTTTTTCGAACATCTTACGATTTGCGATTTACGTTTTACGGAAAATTGTAGAGAGCAAAGATAAACAACCCTGTCCTCTTTAACAGAGAGAAATAAATTTTTTTAACATTCATATTATTTTTAAATTCATTTTATATAATTCATTTCGGATAGGTTAAATATGGTATAATTTTGGGTAATGAAAACAAGAATATTAATGAAGGGTAACGAAGCTATTGCAGAGGCTGCTGTCCGTGCTGGATGCAGGTTTTATGCTGGTTATCCTATAACTCCACAGAATGAGATACCTGAATATCTTTCATGGAGAATGCTTGAAGTCGGAGGTGTTTTTATACAGGCAGAAAGTGAACTCGCTGCTATTAATATGGTTTATGGTGCATCTGCAGCAGGCATTAGAGCCATGACTTCATCAAGTAGCCCGGGTATCAGTCTCAAGCAGGAAGCAATATCATTTCTTGCAGGAGCTGAACTTCCTGCGGTAATTATAAACATGCAACGAGGTGGCCCGGGTCTGGGAAATATTTCAGCAAGTCAGGCTGATTATTTTCAGGCTGTCAAAGGCGGCGGTCATGGTGATTATAAAATGATTGTATATGCACCATACAGTGTTCAGGAATTATGGGATTTTACAATGCTTGCTTTCGATAAAGCTGATGAATACAGGACTCCTGTAATGATACTTGGAGATGCAATAATCGGACAGATGATGGAACCTTTTTATCCAAATGACTACCAGAAGCCCGAACTCCCTGAAAAAGACTGGATACTTGATGGGTGCGATGGCCGTCTTCCGCGTGTTATTAAAACACTATATATGGGAGACGGTGAACTTGAAATGATGAATAATAAATTACAGAAGAAATATAAAAATATTAAAAGCAAAGAGGTCATTTCAGAAAGTCATTTTATAGATGATGCAGAATTAGTTGTGGTTGCATTCGGTATAGCAGCAAGAATTGCTCTTTCTTCAGTTTTTAGATTAAGACGCAGGGGTATTAGAGTAGGGCTATTCAGACCTGTTACTTTATTTCCTTTCCCTGAAAATGAACTTTTTTTAATATCCGATGAAAACAAAAGATTTCTTGTAATTGAAATGAACGCAGGTCAGATGCTCGAAGATGTTAAACTGGCAATAAATGGTAGATCCGAAGTATTATTTTATGGAAGAACAGGCGGAATGATAGTTAGTCCAGAAGATATTGATAAAAAGATTCTGTCTTTAATTAATGTAAAATATAAAGTAAGTGAAAGAAGATAAAATTATTTAAATTTAATGGTATTATCAAGATTGTAGAAAATCTTTATAAAAAATATTACCATTTGCCTTGACAAAAATAACTATCTCTGGTAATATTATCTCTTGCGGTATTATCCTATTACAATAAATTAATTTTTTTTGGAGGTAAAGTGCCTACTATAGCACAATTAGTTAAAAACGGGCGTGAAAAGGTTAAGGTAAAAACAAAAAGCCCTGCTCTCAAAGAGTGTCCACAGAAAAGAGGTGTGTGTGTGAGAGTTTATACTACAACACCGAAGAAACCCAATTCAGCTTTGAGAAAAGTTGCGAGGGTAAGACTAATGAATGCTATGGAGGTCACTGCATATATACCAGGTGTTGGACATAATCTTCAGGAACATTCAATTGTTATGATTCGTGGCGGAAGAGTAAAAGATCTCCCGGGTGTCAGATACCATATAATCAGGGGAACACTTGATTCAATGGGTGTGGCTGACAGAAGAAGGGGAAGGTCTAAATACGGCGCCAAGAGACCTAAATAAGAGAGTTAGAAAATGCCAAGAAGAAGAGTAGCAGAAAAAAGAGATATTTTGCCTGATCCAAAATATAACAGTAAAATTGTAAGTAAGTTTGTTAATGCTATTATGGAAAGTGGAAAAAAATCTACTGCCGAGCGTATCTGTTATGGAGCTTTTGAGATACTTAAACAAAAGACTGGCAGCGATCCTTTGAAAGTTTTTAAAACAGCACTTGAAAATGTTAAGCCGGTACTTGAAGTTAAGCCAAGAAGAGTCGGTGGTGCAACATATCAGGTGCCAGTAGAGATCAGACCCCACAGGCGCACAGCCCTTGCTTTTAGATGGATTATCAATTATGCGAGAGCAAGAGCTGAGAAGACCATGCAGGAAAGGCTTGCAGGGGAACTTATGGATGCTTATAACAATACGGGTTCTTCAATAAAGAAAAAAGAAGATACCCATAAAATGGCCGAGGCGAACAAGGCTTTTGCCCATTATAGATGGTAGGAATAATAGAGGAGAAAAAAGTTGTCAAGATTTCCGCTTCAAAAAACACGCAATATTGGTATCATGGCTCATATAGATGCCGGGAAGACCACAACCACGGAACGTATCCTCTATTACACAGGAGTTACCTACAAAATTGGCGAGGTTCACGATGGTACCGCGGTTATGGACTGGATGGTTCAGGAACAGGAACGCGGAATTACCATAACCTCCGCTGCAACAACATGTTTCTGGAAAGATTGTAGAATAAATATTATTGATACACCAGGACATGTTGATTTTACTATCGAAGTAGAAAGGTCATTAAGAGTGCTTGATGGTGCGGTAGCTGTTTTTGATTCTGTTTCCGGGGTAGAACCACAGTCAGAAACTGTCTGGAGACAGGCAAATAAATATGGTGTGCCAAGAATAGCATTCATGAATAAAATGGATAGGGTTGGAGCAGATTTTTTTATGAGTGTAAATAGCATGATAGAAAGACTTGACGCAAATCCGGTACCAGTGCAGATACCAATAGGCTCTGAAGACCATTTCAGAGGACCGGTTGATCTCGTAAATATGAAAGCTATTTACTTTGATGATGAAACTCTTGGGGCAAGTTATACTGAAGGCGAAATTCCAGAAAATTTAATGCCAATGGCTTTAGAGTATAGAGAAAAAATGATAGAAGCATTAGCTGACATTGACGATACAATAATGGAAAAATATCTCAATAAAGAAGAGATAAGTCCGGAAGAAATTAAATCAGTTATAAGAAAAGGTACTCTTGATAAGAAAATAACACCTGTTTTATGCGGTTCGGCATTCAGAAATAAAGGCGTTCAGCTTTTACTGGATGCGATAGTTGATTATCTTCCATCCCCGCTTGATATTCCGCCTGTTGCTGGAACAATTCCTGGAACCGATTCTGTAATAGTGAGACAGGCAAGTGATAAAGATCCTTTTTCTGCTCTTGCTTTCAAAGTAATGACAGATCCATTTGTTGGTCAGCTTACATTTATAAGAGTATATTCAGGTGTTCTGAGTGCTGGTTCTTATGTATTTAACTCTACGAAAAATGCTAAAGAGAGAGTGGGTAGATTATTGAAGATGCACGCTAATAAGCGTGAAGAGGTCAAAGAAGTTTCAGCAGGAGATATAGCTGCTGTTGTAGGGCTAAGAAATACTCTGACCGGAGATACCCTGTGTGATGAGAAGCAACCAATTCTACTCGAAGCTATTGAATTTCCTGAGCCTGTTATGGCAGTAGCTATCGAACCAAAAACTAAGGCAGATCAGGAAAAATTATCACAATCTCTTGCAAAACTTGCTCAGGAAGATCCTTCATTCAAGGTGTCATTTAATGAAGAAACAGGACAGACAATTATTTCCGGAATGGGTGAACTTCACCTGGAGATTATTGTTGACAGATTGCTTAGAGAATTCAAAGTCGGTGCAAATGTTGGTAAACCGCAGGTAGCTTATAAAGAAACAATAAGAAGTGCAGCAAAAGGCGAAGGTAAGTTTATTCGTCAGACCGGTGGCCGCGGACAATATGGTCATGTATATATTGAAATTGAACCTCTTGAACCTGGAAAAGGTTTTGAGTTTGAGAATAAAATTGTAGGTGGTACAATTCCAAAAGAATATATTCCTGCGGTAGAGAAGGGAATCAGGGAAGCACTGGATAGAGGAATACTTGCAGGTTATCCGGTAGTTGATTTGAAGGCAAAATTATATGATGGTTCTTATCATGAGGTGGATTCTTCTGAAATGGCTTTTAAGATAGCAGGTTCAATGGCATTTAAAGAAGCTGCCAAAAATGCAAAACCTGTTATTCTTGAACCTATAATGAACATAGAGATAGTGACACCCGAAGAATATATGGGTGATGTTATTGGTGATCTAAATTCAAGACGGGGACGGGTACAAAATATTGAGAAAAGGGGTAATGTTCAGGTAATCAAAGGACAGGCTCCCTTAGCCGAGATGTTTGGTTATGCAACTGATTTGCGCTCAAAAACTCAGGGAAGAGCCACATATACAATGCAGTTTTCTCATTATAGCGAAGTACCCAAGGGCGTATCTGAAGGAATTATTGCCGTTGTTAGAGGGTCTTGAAAAATATGCAAAATTTAAATACTTACGAATACAGAGTTTCATACAGACTTATCCGTATTAATTTTGCGATAATTTTAAAGTTGGAAAGGATTTAACAAAGGAGGGAATATGGCAAAGGCGAAATTTGAGAGGGTAAAGCCTCATGCTAACATAGGAACGATAGGTCACGTAGATCATGGCAAGACCACATTGACATCGGCGATAACGAAGGTATTGGCATTCAAGGGCATGGCAAATTTCAGGTCATTTGACAGCATAGACAATGCACCTGAGGAGAAGGCGAGGGGCATAACGATAGCGACTGCGCATGTAGAGTATGAGACAGACAAGAGGCATTATGCGCATGTAGATTGTCCTGGTCATGCTGATTATATAAAGAACATGATAACTGGAGCGGCACAGATGGATGGAGCGATACTGGTAGTATCGGCAGCAGATGGACCCATGCCGCAGACGAGGGAGCACATATTATTGGCGAGGCAGGTAGGTGTGCCGTACATAGTTGTATTTATGAACAAGGTAGACATGGTAGATGATCCTGAGTTACTGGATTTAGTAGAGCTTGAGGTAAGGGAGTTATTGAAGAAGTATCAATTTCCTGGGGATGATATACCTGTAATAAGGGGGAGTGCATTAAAGGCGATGAACAGTCAGAGCACAGATCCCAATGCAGAGGAGTACAGGTGCATATTTGAGTTAATGGAAGCTGTGGACAGTTATATACCGACGCCTGAGAGGCCGATAGACAAGCCATTTTTGATGCCTATAGAGGATGTATTTTCCATATCTGGAAGGGGGACGGTAGTTACTGGCAGAGTTGAGAGGGGTATAATCAAGGTAGGAGAAGAGGTAGAGATAGTAGGAATAAGGGAGACGAGGAAGACGGTAGCGACTGGGGTAGAGATGTTCAGGAAGCTACTTGATGAAGGAAGAGCTGGAGATAATATAGGTGTATTGTTAAGGGGGATAGGTAAGGACGAGGTAGAGCGTGGTCAGGTACTGGCGAAGCCTGGTAGCATAACACCGCACACGAAATTCAAGGCAGAGGTGTACATATTGACGAAGGAAGAGGGGGGCAGGCACACGCCGTTTTTCAAGGGATACAGGCCTCAGTTTTATTTCAGGACGACAGATGTAACTGGTGTAGCGCAGTTACCTGAGGGAGTGGAGATGGTAATGCCTGGAGACAATGTAAGTTTGACAGTTGAGTTGATATCACCGATAGCGATGGAGAAGGAGTTAAGGTTTGCGATAAGAGAAGGTGGAAGGACAGTTGGAGCAGGAGTCGTAACTGAAATAATTCAGTAGAGTAAAAATATAAATTTTATTTAAGTATTTAAAAGGAATTATTGAGGAAACAGTGAATCAGAAAATAAGAATCAAATTAAGGGCTTTTGACCATAGGATACTTGACATGTCGGTTAAGGAAATAGTAGATACTGTGCAGAAAACAGGAGCAAGAGTAGCAGGTCCTGTGCCACTGCCAACAAAAATAAACAGATTTACTGTTTTGAGATCTCCGCATGTTGATAAAAAATCGAGGGAGCAATTTGAAATCAGGACTCATAAAAGATTGCTTGATATTGTTGATCCCACTCCTCAAACCGTTGATGCATTAATGAAGCTTGAACTTGCAGCAGGAGTTGATGTAGAAATTAAATTATAATATTTATGAAATAAGCCCTTATAATAACGATAGATAATTTGGAGAAACAAATGATTGGCATATTAGGTAAAAAGCTCGGCATGATACAAATATTTTCACCGGATGGCAAAGCATATCCTGTTACTGTAGTAGAAGCAGGACCTGGTTGTGTAATACAGGTTAAAACTCTGGAAAAAGATGGGTATGAAGCTGTAAAAGTCGGATTTGTAGAAATTAAAGAGAAGAAACTAAATAAACCTCAGGCAGGTGTATTCAAGAAAGCCGGGCTAAAGACATATAAAATAATAAAAGAATTTCCCATGAATGGTCTTAAAGTTGGTGAATTTATAACAGTTGAAAGCTTTGCAGCAGGAGATGTGGTTTCTGTCTCCGGAATGTCCAAGGGCAAGGGCTTTCAGGGTGTTATGAAAAGACATCATTTTTCAGGTGGTCCGGGTTCGCATGGTTCAATGTTCAATAGAGCTCCAGGCTCGATAGGTGCAAGTTCTTATCCATCAAGAGTCTGGAAGAATCAGAAATTGCCAGGACATATGGGAATGGACAGAGTAACAGTAAAGAATCTTAAAGTTATAGAAGTCAGACCCGAGCAGAATCTTCTGCTCATAAAAGGTGCTGTTCCTGGACCCAAGGGCTCAATTATTGAGATAAAGAAGGAAGAATAAAAATGCCGGAATTAGATATTAAAGACAAAAATAATTCTGTAGTGGGTAAGATTAATTTAAAAGAAGATATTTTTGATATTAAAGTCAATAAAAGTGTGCTTCACACTGCTGTAGTGAATTATCTTGCAAATCAACGTCAGGGAACCCATGCAACTAAAACGAGAGGTCTTGTAAGTGGTGGTGGTAAAAAACCCTGGAGGCAGAAGCATACAGGAAGAGCTAGAGCTGGAAGTATTCGTTCTCCTCTGTGGAGAGGTGGGGGTACTGTTTTTGGTCCACAACCAAGAGATTATTCCTATAAGCTTCCAAAACAGATAAAGAAGCTTGCTTTTGTTAAGGCATTTAATGAAAAAATTTTAAGTGGGGAAATTGTTGTAATTGATGATTTGAATTTCGAAAAACCCAGAACAAAAGAAATGATGAATATTCTTAAAAATCTGGGATTGGAAAATAAGAGTGTTCTGATTGTTATTCCTGAAAAAAATGATTCTGTAATTCTTTCAGCAAGAAATATCCCGGGGGTTGAAGTAAGAAGGGCAGCAGACTTGAATACGTATGAAGTATGTGCATATAATACTCTGCTTATGACAAAGGAAGCAGTAGCAAAAATAGAGGAAATGAGAGTATCATGAAAGACATTTATTCAATAATAAGGAAGCCACTCTTTACTGAAAAAGGAAGCAGTCTCAAGGAAAATGAGAACAAGATACTTGTTGAAGTTGCAAGGGATGCAAATAAATTAGAGATAAAAAAAGCAATAGAAGAAAATTTTAAGGTAAAAGTTGAGAAAGTTTCAACAATAAATGTCAGAGGAAAATGGAAAAGATATGGCAGGTCTATAGGTAAGAGACCTGATACAAAAAAAGCAATTATTACCCTTAAAAAGGGTGAAAAACTTGAATTTATTGAAGGTGCATAATGGGTCTGAAAAAATTTAATCCAACATCGCCAGGCAGGAGATTTCAAACAGTCTCTGATTTTGCCGATATAACAACAACTGAACCATGCAAAGCATTACTTAGACCCCTGAAAAAAACAGGAGGTAGAAACAACATTGGAAGGGTTACTGCATGGCATCGAGGAAGTGGTAATTACAGAGCTTATAGAATAATTGATTTTAAAAGAGATAAAACTGGTATTCCTGCAAAAGTCGCAACAATAGAATATGATCCTAACAGGTCAGCAAGAATTGCATTGTTGCATTATAAAGATGGAGAAAAAAGGTATATAATAGCGCCTGCAGGATTGAACGTTGGCGAAGAAGTAGTTTCTGGTAAGGGTGCGGAAATAAAGATAGGAAATGCTCTACCATTGGCTGAAATGCCACTTGGCACTTTTATACATAACATAGAATTAAGACCAGGGCAGGGAGCTAAGCTTGTAAGAAGCGCTGGTTCAAGCGCACAGTTAATAGCAAAAGATGAAAAAAATGTACAGATAAAACTTTCTTCGGGAGAAGTAAGACTTGTGCCGGCTGAATGCATGGCAACTATCGGTCAGGTTAGCAATTTTGAGCATGAGAATATATCTTATGGAAAAGCAGGACGGCGGAGGTGGCTTGGAATAAGGCCACATGTTAGAGGAGTCGCGATGAATCCAATAGATCATCCTCTCGGTGGTGGTGAAGGAAAGGCTTCGGGTGGAAGGCCTGCCTGTACTCCATGGGGAAAACCTGAAGGGATCAAAACAAGACAGAATAAGAGAACCGACAGGTTTATAATAAAACGAAGAAAGTAACAGGAGGAATAATTGCCAAGGTCATTGAAAAAAGGTCCGTTTGTGGATCAAAAACTCATGAAAAAAGTTAAAGCCATGATTGATAGCGGAGAAAAAAAGCTTATCAAGACATGGTCAAGGAGATCAACCATTGTGCCTGAATTTATAGGTTATACTTTCGCTGTGCATAATGGTAAAAAGTTTATTCCGGTTTATGTGACCGAAAATATGGTTGGGCATAAGCTCGGTGAATTTTCACCAACAAGAACTTTCAGAAGCCATGCAGGCGGTGAAAAATCTGCGGCTTCGGCGAAAGGATAAAAAGAGCAAGCTATGGAATCAAAAGCAATATTACGATACGCACGAATAACACCAAGAAAAGCAAGAAGAGTAATAGATCTTATTAAACATAAAAGCGCAGGTGATGCGCTGGTATATTTAAAATTTATGCCATACAGAGGCGCTAAATTTGTCGAAAAGCTCCTCAAGTCAGCTATGGCAAATGCAGAACAAAAGAAGGTGGTTAATCCGGAAGATATGGTAATAGCAAGGGCAACTGTGGATCAGGGTCCTGTATTGAAACGTATGCTTCCAAGGGCAATGGGAAGAGCTAATATAATAAGGAAAAGAACTTCTCATATAACGTTGGTTCTTTCAGAGAAAGAACACTAAACAAGTGAAAAAGTTCAGGAGGTAGGTTTTGGGTCAGAAGACGCATCCAATAGGTAACAGACTTGGTATCATAAAAACCTGGGATTCAAGATGGTTTGCCAGAAAAGGTTTTGATCAGCAGCTTGTTGAAGATATAAATATTCGCAGAATGCTGAAGGAGAAATTATATCATGCTGGTGTGCCCAAGATTGAGATAGAAAGAGCCGGGCAAAATATGAGGATTATAATTCATACCGCAAGACCGGGAATTATTATTGGCAAAAAAGGCGCTGAAGTTGAAAAGCTTCGCAAAGACCTGAAACAGATGACTGGCAAGGAAGTTTCGATTGATATTAAAGAGATTAGAAAGCCAGAGATAGATGCCCAGCTTGTTGCCGAAAATGTTGCTCTTCAACTTGAAAAAAGAGTTGCATTCAGGAGAGCGATGAAAAAATCGGTCTCATCGGCTCTGCGCTTCGGAACCCTTGGAGTTAAAATAGCCTGTTCTGGAAGACTGGCTGGTGCAGAAATTGCTCGCTCTGAATGGTACAGAGAAGGCAGGGTTCCATTACATACATTTAGAGCAGATATTGATTACGGCTATGCTAAGGCAAAAACAACTTATGGTGTAATAGGGGTAAAAGTCTGGATGTATCATGGCGATATTTTACCTGAAAGCCGTATTAAGGAAGTATAGGTGACATTATGTTAATGCCAAAAAAAGTTAAATTTAGAAAAATGCAAAAAGGCAGGATGAACGGTAAGGCTTATGCTGGTTCTGAAGTCTCTTTTGGCGAGTTTGGTTTGAAAGCTCTTGAACCAGGCTGGATATCAAGCCAGCAAATAGAAGCTGCAAGAATAGCAATAACAAGGCACGCAAAAAGAGGCTGTAAGGTCTGGATAAGAATTTTCCCTGACAAACCGATAACAAAAAAGCCTGCGGAAACAAGAATGGGTAAAGGAAAAGGTGCACCTGAATACTGGGTAGCTGTTGTAAGACCAGGGAGAATTTTATATGAAATGTCAGGTGTTACAGAAGAGACAGCCAAAGAAGCAATGAGACTTGCATCATATAAATTGCCTGTAGCTACAAAGTTTGTAAAGAGGAATGAGGAGGTTCTGTGAAAACATCTGAACTCAGAGCATTAACAGTAGATGAACTTAAAAATAAAGAGAATGATTTAAGAAAAGAACTCTTCAATCTTAGATTCCAGAAAGCTACAGGTGAAATAGAAAATCCTATGCGTATTCGTGCTGTAAGAAAGGATATAGCAAGGATTTTAACAATAATAACAGAGAAAACTAAAAGCGGTAAAAAAGAAGGTTAGCTTTTTAAATAGCAAACAGGTTTTTGTTATGAATTGAAACCTGAATTACCAATTTAACAGGTAATCTGAAATCAGGAGTGAAAATGTCAAAAAAGATTTACACAGGCGAAGTTATCAGTAATAAAATGGATAAAACTGTTGTTGTTGCTGTCACAAGGCTTTTCCAGCATCCTGTTTATAAGAAGACTGTCAAGAGGGTTACAAAATTTAAAGCCCATGATGAACAAAATAAATGTAAGGTTGGAGATATTGTAAAGATTATTGAAGTAAGACCTCTAAGCAAAGAAAAGAGATGGGCAGTAATAGATTAGGGATTGGATTGGAGTGATATAAGATGATTCAATTAAGGAGCATGCTTGAAGTTGCGGATAATTCGGGCGCCAAAAAAGTTCAGTGCATAAAAGTTATGGGAGGTTTCCATAGAAGATATGCGCGTCTTGGTGATATAGTTGTTGTGAGTATAAAAGAAGCTCTGCCCGACAGCAATGTTAAAAAAGGGACAGTAGCCAAGGCTGTTGTTGTTCGCACAAGAAAGGAGCAGAGAAGACCTGATGGTACTTACATAAGGTTTGATCAAAATGCAGTTGTCCTTATTAATGCACAGCATGAACCTGTGGGTACAAGAATTTTTGGCCCCGTGGCAAGGGAGTTAAGGTGGAAGGAATTTACAAAAATAATTTCATTGGCTCCGGAAGTGTTATAGGTGAAATATGGGTTTAAGTATAAAAAAGAATGATACTGTCAAAGTAATAGCAGGAAAAGAAAAAGGAAAAATCGGAAGGGTAATAGCTGTATATCCTTCTAAAGAAAGTTTGCTGGTTGAAAAGGTAAATATAATTAAAAAACATTTGAAACCTAACAGGCAATATACACAGGGCGGTATTATTGAGAAAGAAGCACCTCTTCATATATCCAATGTAATGCTTGTTTGTCCGAAATGCAATAAGCCCGCAAGAATTGGAAATTCAATATTACAGGATGGTAGAAAGCTAAGGACCTGTAGTAAATGCAGGGAGGTCATAGATTAGTAATGATACCGAGACTCAAAGAAAAGTACCTTAAAGAAGTTGTACCCAGTATGATGAAAGAGTTTTCATACAGGAATGTAATGCAGGTGCCAAGAATTCAGAAGATAGTTCTTAATGTTGGGCTTGGAGAGGCAATACAGAATATAAAGCTGCTTGATGCCGTTCAAAAAGAACTTTCTATGATTACAGGCCAGAAGGCTGTTGTTACAAAAGCAAAGAAATCTATTGCAGCCTTTAAACTTAGAAAAGGTGTTCCAATTGGCTGTAAGGTGACTTTAAGAGGCAATAGAATGTATGAATTTCTGGATAGATTAATCAGTGTGGCTCTGCCGAGAATTAGAGATTTCAGGGGCATATCCGGAAAGTCATTTGACGGCAGGGGCAATTATGCCCTCGGGCTCAAAGAGCAATTTATATTTCCTGAAATTGAATATGATAAAGTTGATATGATTCACGGACTCGACATAGTATTTTGTACAAACGCCAAAACTGATAAAGAAAGTAAGGCTCTACTTAGAAATATGGGGATGCCTTTTAGAAACTGATAAAAGCTTTAAGGAGCAATTTTAATGGCAAAAACATGTATGATTGAAAAGTGTAAAAGACCTGCAAAATTTCCTGTAAGGTCTTATAACAGGTGCAAGCTATGCGGAAGACCACGGGCATACATAAGAAAATTTGGTATCTGTAGAATTTGTTTCAGAACCCTTGCACTTGAGGGCCAGATACCCGGTGTCATAAAGGCAAGCTGGTAACCCATGATTGTTTGGAGGTAATGAATGCTTACAGATCCGATTGCAGATATGCTTACAAGGGTAAGAAACGCAATTAATATTAAGGCTGAAAAAGTGGATATCCCTATTTCCAAGATGAAACTTGAAATAGCCAAGATAATGAAAGAAGAGGGATTTATTAGAGCCTATAAAATTCTCAAAGATAAAAGACAGGGTATCCTCAGGGTAATACCAAAGTATATTGAGAACGAAAGTGTAATCTCAGGACTCAAGAGAATAAGTAAACCGGGAAGGCGTGTTTATGTAGGACATAATGAAATACCCAGAGTTATGGGTGGACTTGGTGTTGCTATTTTAACCACCTCAAAAGGTGTCTTGAGCGATAAAGCCTGCCGCAGAGAAGGAGTTGGCGGAGAAGTTATTTGTTATATCTGGTAATATCCTTAAGATTATATTAGAGCGTTTAGGAGAAAAGAGTGTCAAGAATAGGTAAGAAACCAATAGTGATTCCTGATGGAGTTTCTGTCTCTGTATCGGACAGAACTATAAAAGTAAAAGGTCAAAAAGGCGAATTGAGCTGGCATTTTCCAGAAAGTATTGGTGTTTCTGTAACTGATGGTTTAGTGACAGTAAGCAGAGCGTCCGATTTAAAAACAGATAGGGCTCTTCATGGACTTACAAGGAGTCTGATCTCGAATATGATAACAGGTGTTTCGAAAGGTTATCAGAAAAATCTTGAAATAGCAGGTGTTGGATACAGAGCACAGGTTTCCGGCAATAAGATTACCTTTACGCTTGGATATTCTCATCCTATTGAAATGCAACTTCCTGAAGGTATTACTGCTACAGTTGACCCCAAGCAGGTTCAGATAACATTGACAGGAATTGATAAGCAATTGCTGGGACAGGTTGCTGCAAGCATGAGGGCTCTAAGGCCACCTGATGCTTATAAAGGTAAGGGTGTAAGATATGCTGGGCAGAGATTAAAACTCAAAGTAGGGAAAGCCGGTAAAAAATAATTTAATATAAAAATAAACTGAAGCAGGAGGAAAGATTGGCTGAAAGCAGAAGAGAAGCAAAAAAGAGAAGGCAGGAGAGGGTAAGAAAAAAAGTTACCGGGACTCCAGATCGCCTTAGATTATCGGTTTTTCGAAGCCTGAATCATATTTATGCTCAATTAATTGATGATATTAATGGTCGTACCATTGTTTGTGCATCAAGCCTTGATAAGGAATTTAAATCAGTAAAAACACATAAAGGGAATGCTAAAACAGCCCAGATGGTCGGGGAACTTTTAGCTAAGAGGGCACTGGAAAAAGGAATTAAAAAAGTAGTTTTTGACAGAAGCGGTTATCCTTACCACGGTAATATTAAGGCACTGGCTGAATCTTCAAGAGCAGCCGGGTTAGAGTTTTAGGAGGTTTTGTGGAGAAAATAGATCCCGAGGGACTTAACTTAAAAGACAAAGTAGTTTATATCAACAGAGTTGCCAAAGTAGTAAAAGGAGGAAGACGGTTCTCCTTTACTGCACTGGTAGTTGTTGGTGATGGTGAAGGCACGGTCGGAGTAGGAAAAGGTAAAGCAGCAGAAGTTCCTGAAGCTATCAGAAAAGCTGTAGAACAGGCGAAAAAGTCCCTTGTAAAAATTCCTATAAAAGATGGAACAATCCCTCACAGGGTTATTGGTAAGTTCGGTTCCGGTACAATAGTCATAAATCCTGCTGTTAAAGGTACAGGAATTATTGCTGGAGGAGCTGTCAGGGCTATTCTTGAAGTTGCAGGAATTCAGAATGTTGTTGCTAAATCACTGAGGAGTCATAACCCGTTTAATTCGGTAAAAGCTGCTTTGCAGGGATTGCAGAGCCTTAAAGACCCTGATGCAGTAATGAAATTAAGGGGTAAGATAGAAGATGAAAACCAGGAGGCAGCATGAAGTTAGATGAATTAAAACCTGCTTACGGGAGTACCAAAAAGCCAAAAAGAGTTGGAAGGGGAATTGGTTCGGGTCATGGTAAAACCTCCTGTAAAGGACATAAAGGACAGAAAGCACGTTCAGGAAGGGCAAAAGGTCCTGGATTTGAAGGCGGTCAGATGCCCATGCAAAGGCGTTTGCCAAAAAGAGGATTCAAGAATCCTTTCAGTTCTGAATTTGCAATTATTAATTTAAAGGATATTAACAAGATAGAAGGAGTTGACATTGTTACTCCAGAAGTGCTTATAGAGAGAGGATTTATTAAAGATTTGAAATGCGGTTTAAAAGTGCTCGGTGATGGACAGCTCAACAGGCCGATTACTATCAAGGCAGATGCTTTCAGTGCTTCTGCTTTAACAAAAATTTCAGCAGCAGGCGGCAAAGCAGAGGTATTGTAAAAAGTTGGGTATAATTTCAAGCTTCCAGAATATCTTTAAGATTCCAGAATTAAAAAACAGGGTGCTTTTTACACTCGCACTTCTGGCTGTTTACAGAATTGGAGCACATATACCGACACCTGGTATAAATGGAGAAGAACTCAGCAAGTTCCTGACAGAAAAAGGCGGAGCTTTAATGGGATTCTTTGATATGTTTTCAGGTGGTGCTCTATCGAGGGTTACTATTTTTGCTCTCGGTATAATGCCATATATAAGTGCTTCAATAATACTTCAGTTACTTACTGTTGTAATCCCTGCAATTGGCAAACTCGCAAAAGAAGGTGAAGCAGGTAGAAAGAAAATTGTCAGATATACACGTTATGGAACTGTAATAATAAGTGCTATTCAATCATTTGGAATAGCAGCAGGACTTGAGGGAATGGGTGGCGGTGTTTTTGTACAGAACCCGGGATGGTCTTTCAGATTAATGACAATGATTACACTTACTGCTGGTACTGCTTTTATAATGTGGCTTGGAGAACAGATTACTGAAAGAGGCATTGGAAATGGAATATCTTTAATAATTTTTGCAGGTATTGTTGCGAGATTCCCCAATGCAGTAATCAGTACAGTAAGACTATTACAGGCAGGTGAACTTTCGATATTTTTTGTTATCTTCCTTGTTATAATGATGATTGCAGTAGTTGGGGCTATTATTTATATCGAAAGAGGCCAGAGGAAAATACCGGTGCAATATGCAAAAAGGATAGTTGGAAGAAAAGTTTACGGCGGACAATCAACACATCTTCCATTAAAAATTAATACATCAGGTGTTATTCCTCCAATTTTTGCATCTTCGATTCTTATATTTCCTGCGACAATTGCAGGCTTCATCGCAGTTCCGTGGGTACAGGAGATTTCAAGACAATTATCACCGGGTACTGTACTTCATACAATTCTTTATGTTGGGATGATATTTTTCTTTGCATATTTTTATACAGCAATTATTTTTAATCCAGTTGATGTTGCTGATAATTTAAAGAAGTACGGAGGTTTTGTGCCGGGCATTAGACCAGGACAAAAGACCTCTGAATATATTTACAAAGTCCTTTCAAGACTTACATTTGTAGGCGCCTTTTATCTGGCTGCTGTATGCATAATCCCTGAAATTCTTATTTACCGTTTTAATGTGCCTTTTTATTTTGGTGGTACATCATTACTTATCGCGGTTGGTGTTGCTCTTGATACTGTTTCGCAGATTGAATCTCACCTCGTGACCCGTTCATATGAAGGATTCCTTAAAAAAGGTAGAATAAGAGGCAGGAAGTAACAGGGTCTTTAAAAAATGATTTATGATGTATCCATTAACAATAAATGATTATTTTGAAGTCCGAAGAAGAGATAGAAAAGATGTCCCGTGCCTGCATTATTGTAGGCAAAACTCTTGATTATCTAAGAGATAAGGTGCGTCCTGGTATTACTACAGGAGAAATTGATAAAATTGCTGATGAATATATAAGAAGCTGGGATGCAATTCCGGCTTTTAAAGGTTATAGGGGTTATCCTGCATCAATCTGTGCTTCAGTTAATAATGAAGTTATACATGGAATACCATCAGGCAGGATACTCAATGAAGGTGATATTCTTGGCATTGACCTTGGAGTCTTAAAGGATGGTTTTTACGGTGATGCTGCTTATACTTTCCCGGTTGGAAGAATAGAACCTTCTGTAGAACGATTACTGAGAGTAGCAGAAGAAGCTCTCTATATTGGCATAGATAAGGCACGTAATGGCAATAGAGTGTCTGATATTTCATATGCCATACAAAAACATGTGGAGGATAATGGTTATTCTGTTGTTAGAGCATTTGTCGGGCATGGGATTGGAAGAGATCTTCATGAAGACCCTCAGGTGCCAAATTTTGGTAAGCCCAACAGGGGGCCGAGATTAAGACCCGGAATGACACTGGCAATAGAACCAATGGTAAATGAGGGTGGTTATGAGGTTATGGTGCTTGAAGATGGATGGACAGCAGTGACAGTGGATGGAAAACTATCCGCACATTTCGAGCATACGATAGTAGTTACTGATGATAGCCCAAGAATATTGACTCAAATTGATTAATAATAGTATAATAACCAGCTAATGCCAAAAGAAGATAATATAGAAGTCGAAGGAACAATTATTGAAACATTGCCTAATGCAATGTTCAAGGTTGAACTTGAAAACGGTCAGGTAATTCTTGCTTATGTATCCGGAAAAATGAGGATGCATTTTATAAAAATTCTGCCTGGAGATAAAGTCACTGTAGAATTATCTCCTTATGATCTTACTAAAGGAAGAATTACTTACAGATTTAAATAGATTGGAAAAGTAAAAAATAAAGAGGTTATATCATGAAAGTACGCTCATCTGTTAAACCAATTTGCTCAAAATGCAAAATAGTAAAAAGGAAAGGCGTTTTAAGAATACTTTGCGAGAACCCGAGGCATAAACAAAAACAGGGATAAAAAATACGTATAAAAGTCAACTATCAAAAGTCAATAGTAGTTCTTTTTTGAAACAGGGCAGCCTTGATTTATGATGGCTGTCATGACTAATGATAACAGTTATGAGGAGAAAATATGGCGAGAATTGCTGGCGTAGATCTGCCGAAAAATGAAAGGGTTGAAATTGGGTTAACAAGAATATTTGGGATAGGGAGATCCCTTTCAAGAAAAATATTGACAGAAACAGGCGTCAATATGAACACAAGAGTAAAGGACCTTACAAATGAAGATGTTATCAAAATAAGGTCTGTTATAGAGAGGGATTATAGGGTTGAAGGTGACCTCAGACGTGATATATCAATGGCTATTAAAAGATTGATAGACATTGGCAGTTATAGAGGTATGAGGCATCGTTTAGGACTTCCTGTCAGAGGGCAGAGGACAAAGACCAACGCTCGTACCCGTAAAGGACCGAGAAAAGCTGTTATGGGTAAGAAGAAAGAGGCTTAAAATATGGCTCAGAGAAAGAAAAGTGTTAAGAAGGAAAAAAGAAATATTGTTTATGGAGCAGCGCATATTCAGGCAACATTCAATAATACCATTGTTTCGATTACTGACCTCAATGGTGATGTAATTACCTGGGCAAGCGCGGGTAATCTCGGATTTAAAGGTTCAAGAAAAGGAACTCCATATGCTGCTCAGATGGCTGCTGCTGCTGTAGCTAAGAAGGCAATTGATATGGGAATGAAACAGGTAGATATATATGTTAAAGGACCTGGTGCCGGCAGAGAGTCCGCAATTCGTGCTTTGCAGGCAGCTGGTCTGGAGATAAATCTAATAAAAGATGTAACTCCGGTTCCACATAATGGTTGCAGACCACCAAAAAGAAGGAGGGTTTAGGTGGCAAGATATATTGGTGCTTTGTGTAGAATTTGCCGTAGAGAAGGGGATAAACTTTTTCTTAAGGGTGACAGATGTTATACAGAGAAATGCGCGATTGAGAGAAGAAAATATCCTCCAGGACAACACGGCCAGGGTTACAAAAAACTTTCGGATTATGGATTACAGTTGAGAGAAAAGCAAAAAGTAAGGAAGATGTACGGTATTCTCGAGAGACAATTCAGAAAATATTTTCACGAAGCTGAAAGAAAGAAAGGTATAACAGGTGAGGTTCTTTTACAGCTTATTGAGTTCCGCCTTGATTCAATGGTTTACAGAATGGGATTCGCTCCGAACAGAAGAGGTGCAAGGCAGATTATAAGACACGGTCATGTGTTGGTGAATGGAAGAGAGGTTAATCTACCTTCTTTTGGTTTGAAGAAGGGAGATATTATTGAGATTAAAGAATCGAGCAGGGGAATTCCGGCGATAATAGACAGTCTTTCAAAAAGTGAACATCGGGGAATTCCACCCTGGGTTGAAGTTGATAGTGCTAATTTCAGGGGTAAAGTTATAAACATACCTTCCCGTGAAGAAATTCAGCTACCGGTTCAGGAACAGCTAATTGTGGAACTTTATTCAAAATAATATTCAATTAAAGGGTAAAAGAAAAGAAGCATAGGAGGCCTTATGGACCTTAAAAAAATGGGGTTTCAGTTACCGGAAACAATTAAATTCGATGAGGAAACTCTTACCAGTACTTATGGCAAGCTGGTGGCTGAACCATTAGAGCGTGGTTATGGTATTACTCTTGGAAATGCACTGAGGAGGGTTTTGTTGTCTTCCATTGAAGGTGCCGCAGTTACGGCAGTCAAGATCCCCGGTGCACTACATGAGTTTTCCGTAATAAAAGGTATTAAAGAAGATGTTGTTGATATAATCCTTAATATAAAGAAGCTCAGATTTAGTATTCATTCCGGAAATAATAAAATGGCTTTTATAAGAGTCAAAGGCACACATCTGGTGACAGGCGCTGATGTGCAATGTGATTCTTCTTTTGAGGTTCTTAATCCCGAGCAGGTTATTGCAACACTTGATAAAGATACATCTTTTGAAGCAGAACTTTTCATTAAAAAAGGTATGGGATATGCTCTGGCTGAAGCGAATAAAGATGAGTCAATGCCTGTAAATATGATAGCAGTCGATTCTATTTTTACACCAATAAGAAAGGTGAACTTTGTTGTTGAAAAAGCAAGAGTTGGAAGAGCGACCGATTATGACAGACTTATTATGGAAATATGGACTGACGGCAGCATAACACCTCAAAAAGCAATTTCTCAGGCTGCAACAATTATTATTGAGGTGGCTAATTTGTTTGTGCTCGAGTATGAAGATATAGAAGAAGAACCGGTTGCTTCTTCAGAGGAAATGCCGGTTGTCAGCGTAGCTACGAATGACCCTGTTTACAATGTAAACTTATTAAAAAGTGTTGATGAGCTGGAACTTTCGGTGCGTTCTTACAATTGTTTGAAAAATGCCAATATTAAAACAATTGCCGATCTGGTCCAGAAAACAGAGCAGGAAATGTTACGTACAAAGAATTTTGGCCGCAAATCACTCAATGAAATAAAAGAAATTCTCCATTCCATGGGGCTACGTCTTGGCATGAGAGTGGATATGGATGCTTTGAGTAAAGAAGCTTCTATGCATATTGGAGGTGTTGATAAAGATGCGTCACAAAGTTGATGGTAGATTATTTGGAAGACCTGCTAATCAGAGAAAAGCTCTGTTAAGAAATCTTGTTGTGTCCTTACTTGAACATGAAAGAATAGAGACAACAGTTGCAAAGGCAAAGGAAGCAAAAAGAATCGCTGAAAAAGTAATAACGCTTGGTATAAAAGGTGATTTGCATTCCAAGAGATTAGCATTATCTTATGTTCCAAACAGAGCAGTAATAGCAAAATTGTTCAAAGACATAGCTCCAAGATTTACAGGACGAAATGGTGGATATTTGAGAATTATACAGACAAGAAATCGCGTGAATGATTCTGCTCCAATGGCAGTCCTTGAATTCATTGATTACGAGGATATTGCAAAAACAAAGGAATCAAAGAAAGCTAAAAAGAAAGAAAAAGAGACTTCACAATAATTTAAATTTTAATAAGTGAGAAAAAGGAATTCGACTCCTTCTTCTCACTTTTATTTTTAATTTATACTTCTATTTCTGCCTGTACCATACGTGTGAAGGTCAGTTTTCCTCTTTCATAATCAACTTCAATAGTATCTCCTTCTTTAAAGGTTTTATCAAGAATTTTCAATGCAAGCGGATTTAAGATTTCTCTCTGTAATGCTCTCTTTAAAGGTCTTGCTCCATAAATTGGATCAAAACCAATTTCAGCAAAGTATTCTTTTGCTTTATCTGTTAATACTATATCAATATTTTTTTCTTTGATGTATCTCTTCATTCTGTTGACCTGAATCTCGACTATCTGCTTGAGCAAATCTTTTGTTAGAGGATTGAATATAATTATCTCGTCCACTCTATTTAGAAATTCTGGCCTGAAGAAAGATTTAAGATCTTCCATGATTTTTTCCTTTAATTCTTCATTGGTGCTCACCCAGTATGCAGAAGGTTTTTTGGCTCTGTCTTCAAGCATCTCCTGAATATGGACACTTCCGATATTTGATGTCATGATTACTACAGCATTTCTGAAATCAACAGTTCTTCCATGACTGTCTGTAAGTCTTCCATCATCAAGCAACTGCAAAAGCAAATTGAATACTTCAGGATGCGCTTTCTCCACTTCATCAAAAAGGATTACAGAATAAGGTCTGCGTCTGACAGCCTCTGTTAACTGTCCGCCTTCTTCGTACCCCACATATCCTGGAGGCGCTCCAATTAATCTTGAAACAGTATGGCGTTCCTGATATTCAGACATATCGATTCTTATCATTGCATTTTCATCATCAAAAAGAAATTCAGCCAGTGCCCTTGCAAGCTCTGTTTTTCCAACACCTGTTGGACCTAAGAATATGAATGAACCTATTGGTCTGTTCGGGTCCTGAATTCCTGCTCTTGCACGTCTTACTGCATTTGAAACAGCCACGATTGCTTCATCCTGACCTACAACTCTCTGTCTTAAACGTTCATCCATATGTATGAGCTTCTGTACTTCACCTTCAAGCATTCTGCTTACAGGAATGCCCGTCCATTTAGAGACAACCTCTGCAATATCTTCCTCGTCAACTTCTTCTTTGAGCATTTTTCTTTTTTTCTGTGCCTCAAGAAGTTTTTTATTTTCTATTTCAAGAGATTTCTGAAGCTCAATTAATTTGCCATATCTTAACTCAGCGGCTTTTGTAAGGTCACCCTCACGTTCTGCTCTTTCAGATTCAATCTTTGTTTTTTCAATGTTTTCTTTGTATTCTCTAATTTTAGCGATTATTTCTTTTTCGCTCATCCACTGTGCTCTCAGTTCATCACGCTTACTCTGAAGTTCTGACATTTCCTTTGAAATTTTTTCGAGTTTTTCTTTTGATTCTTTTGAATCATCTCTCATTACAGCCTGTTTTTCAATCTCGAGCTGCCTCATTTTTCTCTCGATTTCATCAAGCTCAATAGGCATACTATCAATTTCCATTCTGAGTTTTGATGCAGCTTCATCAATCAAATCTATGGCTTTGTCAGGCAGAAACCTGTCTGTAATGTATCTGTTTGAGAGAACTGCAGCTGAAATAAGAGCAGAGTCTTTTATTTTTACACCATGATGAACTTCGTAACGCTCCTTGAGACCTCTCAGTATAGAAATAGTATCTTCAACAGAAGGCTCTTTTATCAGGATTGGCTGAAACCTTCTTTCAAGTGCGGGGTCTTTTTCTATGTGTTTTCTGTATTCATCTATTGTTGTGGCGCCAATACATCTTAAATCGCCTCTTGCAAGTGCTGGTTTTAACATGTTCGAAGCATCAATTGCGCCTTCAGCAGCACCAGCACCAACCAGAGTATGAAGCTCATCTATAAAAAGAATAATCTTCCCTTCTGCCTGTTCTATGTCTTTAAGAACAGCTTTTAACCTTTCCTCAAATTCACCCCTGAACTTTGAACCTGCCACAATCGCTCCCATGTCAAGAGCTACAACCTTTTTATCTTTGAGTGTGTCAGGTACATCTCCTGCAACTATTCTTTCGGCAAGCCCCTCTGCTATTGCTGTTTTACCAACACCCGGTTCACCAATTAACACAGGATTATTTTTTGTTCGCCTTGAGAGGACCTGTATTATGCGTCTGATTTCATCATCTCTACCGATTACAGGGTCAAGCTTGCCTTTTCTTGCGAGCTCTGTCAGATCCCGACTGAATCTTTTTAATGCCTGATATTTTTCTTCAGGATTCGGGTCTGTAACTCTCTGCGCTCCTCTGATTTCCCGCATGGCAGTAAGTATTTTGTCAGTTGTTGCTCCGTATCTTTTTAGAAGTTCTGAACATTGTCCACCTACAGTGGTAAGTGCTGTTAGGAGATGTTCTACACTGATATATTCATCTTTAAGGTGTTTTGCACCCTTTTCAGCATTCTCCAAGACTTCCTTGAATCTTGGTGAAACATATAATTGTCCCAGTGGAGTTGCACCAATAACTTTCGGAAATTTCTCTATTACTGCCTCAAGATCATTTTGCAGAGATTTAGTGTCAATGCCAATTCTTTTTAAAATCTGAACAGCAACACCTTCTTCATCATCCAGCAGAGCCCAGAGAAGATGTTCAGCATCAATCTGTTGATTGCCTTTTCTTTCAGCAAGTTTTTGTGCTAATTGTATGGCTTCCTGACTCTTTATAGTTAAATTATCCATATATATTTACCTCCTTATTCTTCTTGAAAAACTTTCTTAAAACGTTCAATAAAGTCTCTTTTAATATCATCTTCAAGATATTTCATCATTTCTTCTATTTCTTTCTGTAAACACTCAAGTTTGTGACGCATTCTTAAAATGATTTCAACGCCTGATCTGTTTACTCCAAGTTCACGGGTTAATCTGAGAATCATTGCTATTTTTTCTACATCCTCCTCAGAATATAGACGAGGTCGGGTGCTCCTTGTTGGAACAATTAATCCCTCTTTCTCGTATAAACGCAATGTCTGCGGATGTACATTCAGCATTTTTGCGACTACACTTATCATATAAAGTGGTTGATTCCTATCTTTTTGAGTCATAATTAATACAACCCCTTTCGTGGATTTTCTTTATATAAAGCCTCTATCTCACGAATTTTTTCTCTGGCTTTATTATCAATATTTTTTGGTACTACAATTTTTACGTCAATATATTGGTTTCCACGCACCCCTGTTTTTGGCGAAGGCATTCCCTTGCCCGAAAGTTTAAGTCTTTGTCCTCCCTGTGTGCCAGGTGGTATCGTGACCGCTGCCAGTCCATCAAGAGTTGGCACTTCAATTTTTGCACCAAGCGCTGCTTCAGCAAATGTAACAGGTAAATCAAGATAAATGTCATCACCTTTTCTCTTGAAAATCCTGTGAGGTTGAATTGTTATTTCGATCAAGAGATCACCTGAAGGTCCGCCTCCCATGCCTGCTCCACCCATTCCCCTTAATTTTACTCTTGAGCCTGTATCAGCACCCGCGGGTATTTTTACCTTAACTGTTTCAGTCTGGAACACACTGCCTCTTCCTCCACATGAGCTACAAACTTTTGTAACTTTCCTTCCTGTGCCGCTGCATGAACTGCAAACCTGAGACATCCTGAAAAAACCTTTCTGGGTTTTTGAAGTTCCTGTGCCATTGCAATCCTCGCATACCTTTGAAGATTCAGCACCTGTTCCATTACAGATTTTACATGGAGCCTCCCGATTAAAAGTTATGGGTTTTGTAACCCCTGAAAAAGCCTCTTCAAGAGAAAGCTCAAGTCCCATGATTAAATCCGGTCCTTTTGCATAATGGGGTTCAGCTTTTGCTCTTGCGCCAAAAATATCTGAAAAAATATCTGCGAACCCGCCAAAATCGAATGTTTCCTGTCCGGTGTATGTTCTGAAACCCTCAAAACCAGGACCCCCTGGTCCGAAAGGTGAAGTTCCGAATTGATCGTATTCAGCCCGCTTCTTCTCATCGCCGAGCACGCTATAAGCTTCGTTGATTTCTTTGAATTTTTGCTCAGCAGCTTTATTGCCAGGATTTAAGTCAGGGTGATATTTACGAGCAAGTTTTCTGTATGCTTTTTTTATTTCATCTTGAGAAGCATTTTTATTAATGCCAAGAATTTTGTAGTAGTCCTTTGATTCAGTTGTCATTGTATCCCCCTTTATTATAATTCATATCATAACAATTTAGTCATTTCTTGTCAATAGATATAATATAAATTTTAACAAAATGTTAGTTTAGTTTGAATAAATATAACTCAATTTATGAAACAAAAATAAATTTTTTGGTAACATCTGCATTATTCATATTTGCATTTTTTTTAATATTGTGTTTTAGATTGATGAGAAAAATATAAGTATGGTAACATTAGATTTGAAAAAATAAGAACAGGAGGACAGCTTTGAAGAAAATAATTATCTTTTCAACAGTATTTATTATTTTTGCTTTCTCTAATTTTGTATGGGCTTCGATGGCAGGAAACTGGTATGTCCAGGGAAATGTTACGACAAAGATAAGTGCAAAGGGATACAAAGCCATGACTTTCAAAGGCTCAATTAATGATATATGGAAATTCAACAGTGATGGAAGCTTTGAAGCAGAAGGTATAGGAGGAACATGGACCCAGAACGGGAAAAAATTTTCTGTTAACATAAATGCAGAAGATATAATAAACAACTTTGAAGAGTCTCTGACAGAAGACCTTGAAACAGATATAACTATAGAAGAAATTACCAGAATGACTGTCACCGGTACAGAAAGTAAGAATGGAAAAATGAGCGGAACTATCAAAATATATATGAATGCTTATTCTGACGAGCTTGATATACACGGAAAAGTAACTTTCACGGGAACTTTCAAAGGTACGCTATTACAGTCTCCAGCATATGATATTTCCGGTTACTGGAAGGTTTATCATACTGAAAAAAAATCAACTGAATCTGGTCCAGAGTATCTTAATTTAAGACAATCCGGTAATCTTGTTGCAGGAGAGTTTTTTACCCGGGATGATGACAACTGGGAGGTATTTGAAATTTTTGGATTAATCAGTGGCACTAACGTTACTCTGATTCTATATGTTGAAGACGAAATCACTGCAACAGGGACAGCAGGGATTGAGAATATGTCAGGAACTTATAAAACTAAAAAGAAACATTCAGGCACATGGAGAGCAGAAAGGACTGAAACAATACCAGTTCAATGGTAGAGAATTAAATGCACGAAAAACAGAAATTACTCGCAAATCTTCCTTCAGTTGATGAAATATTGAAAAGCCAGAAGGGTCTTGAATGGATAAGCAAATATCCACGAAAATTTGTTATACAGGGTATCAGGGAAGCAATTGATTCACAGAGAAAAGCAATCATTGAAAACATTTCTTTTGATTTTTCTCCTGAGGTTCTTAACAGGGAAATTATTAAAAGAATAGAACTCTTATCATCGTATAGTCTTAAACATCTCATAAACGCAACAGGTGTTGTTATACATACAAATCTTGGCAGGTCAATTTTATCTGAAAAGATTCTTGAAAATATTCTTAAAATTTCATCGGGCTATTCTAACCTTGAATATGATATAGAAAAGGGAAAAAGGGGCAAAAGATATACTCATGTTAAAAGAATCCTTCGTGAAGTTACCGGGGCTGAGGATGCGCTTGTGGTTAATAACAATGCTGCTGCTGTATTTCTCTCACTTAATACCCTTGCAAAAAATAAAGAAGTTATAGTTTCACGTGGAGAGCTTGTTGAAATAGGAGGTTCTTTCAGGATACCTGATGTGATGAAATCAAGCGGTGCTATACTTCATGAAGTTGGCACTACGAATAAGACCCATCTGTTTGATTATGAACAGGCAATTAATGAGAATACAGCACTTATACTTAAAGTTCATAAATCAAATTTTAGAATAGCAGGATTTTCTGATGAAGTTCCTATTGAAGATCTTGTAAAACTCGGGCGCAAACATAATATACCTGTCATGTTTGACCTCGGGAGTGGCTGTCTAATAGATCTGAAACAATATGGCATTCATGATGAGCCTGCTGTTAAAGATATTGTAAGAAAAGGAGTTGACCTTACAACATTCAGCGGGGATAAACTGCTTGGTGGCCCTCAGGGTGGTGTTATAGTTGGCAGTAAATTTTATATAGATAAAATCCAGAGAAATCCTATAACAAGGGCAGTAAGGGTTGATAAACTTACACTTGCAGGGTTTGAAGCAACGCTTATGGAGTATGTTGACGAAGATAAAGCTATTGAGAATATCCCGACTCTCAGAATGATTCTTCAGAGTCCTGAAGAAATAAAACAAAGAGCAGAAAGACTTGCAAAAAAAATAAAAAAATACGTTACAAATGCAATAATAAAAGTAATACCAGACACATCAAGAGCAGGAGGAGGTTCATTGCCTGAGACAGATTTCCCTACTTTTGTTGTTTCTATCAAACCTCTCAATATTACTGTTAATGAATTTGAAGAGAAATTGAGAAAAGGCAACCCTCCTGTTATTGCAAGGATAAAGGAAGATTCATTATTGCTTGATGCAAGAACTTTGAATGAAAAGGATTTCCCAGAACTTATTTCCTGTATTACAGATGTGCTTCAATAACAGAGTCCCCTGTTAATTTCTCAAAGAAATCGAAAAATAAATTTTCTCCCAACATCTGCATTATTCGGGTGTAT
>FWPV01004646.1_pt1 | contig 28682 bp, 29 predicted proteins | sample 2228371 | NCBI WGS metagenome assembly FWPV01 (sample SAMEA103939776, study PRJEB20133) | metagenome | reverse complement strand
CAGAAAAAGATATGAAACAAGCCATTGAACGTTATCAACAACACAGTGTGCTGGGGCTGCAGAGTAAAACGCTGGAGCAACAAATTTTTGCCAGATTATGTTATCAGCTCAGCCATTGTCTGGCCGGTGAAGATGAATTTGCCCGTTTACAGGTGATGGCCGACTGCCGGTTTTTTTGGGTGACGTTAAGAGCAAGATTGCAGGACGATGAACATCCTTACCCGGCCGAACTTCGGCAGGATCTGATCCAACTGGCTGACATTGTGATCCGGGAATTAGTTAAAGATCCATTCGAAGCAGATTTAAGCCTGGTGCTGGCGGTCAGTCAGCAACTGGCTGAAGCGTTAAAAGCCTGACAGCACAATGGCTATCAGGCCGTGGGGTGATGAACCTGGTAAACAACAGCAGCTTAGCGGTTCAAGGGTTAGAATAAAGCGGAAAACTTTTGCTGCAACAGCGGTTTTAACGCAAAAGTAATCAATTTTCCTGCTTGCTCCAGATACAACTTCTGCTGCTCCGTCCAAACCATCACTTCGCCCACCTGCTCACAACAAAAGACCCCGACCAATTGCCCCTGATAACGGATCCCTACGTCCAGTAACGAATAGATATCATTCGGCTCAAAATAAAGCTCATTAAAACAATAGGTTGCTGGATGTTCTGCGGCTACTGCAGCATCAATACCGCCATCCCGGCGCATGGCTTCAAAATAAGGGGCAAAATCATCTTCATGTAAAGCAATGCCCTGATAATGCTCATCTTTAAGCGAGTCATACAGGTCGACCGCGATAATTTCCTGCAGCAGTGCATCTGAATATAACCAGAGACTGGCCCGGCTGCAGCCCAGGGCTTTGGTAATGGTTTGGGTTAATTGACGGTAAAATTGATCCTGACTGATCTGCTGATCTTTCAACGATTTAATAAGCAGCAATAAGCTGGTTTGATCGTGCATGGAAAACTCCTCGTGAAGGACTGCGTTCTGATCTGGCCCTGGTGAGCACCAGGACCAGCTTCACAAGATAATCAGCAAATGCTGATTCTGTCAGTACAACAGGACGAAAAATGATCAGCTTTGCTGCTGACGATACCACTCGCCTAAAATCAGACTGGCCGCCACACTGACATTCAAAGACTCGACTTTGCCGGTGCCAGGAATTTGCAGCGCCACATCTGTGCTGTTGGCCACCTGTTTGGAGACACCGTCCATCTCTTCGCCAAACACCACCACCACTTTGTTACCAAGTTTGCTGTTATACAAAGAAACACCGGCGTGGCTTGAGGTGGTGATCAGGCTATAACCTGCTTCTTTACACAGTTTCAGTGCCAGAGGCAGATGATCACAGGCCAAACCTGCCACAAACTCCACGCCACCTTCGGCGGTGCGGGCGGCTGCGCCGGATTGTAATAAATCGGGTTGGGTCATAATGACCCCCTGTACGCCAAAATGGGCACAGCTACGTACTATAGCGCCAAGGTTATGCGGGTTGCCGACCCCGTCCAGCGCCAATAAACAGTCGTGTTTTTTATGCTTATTGGCGGCCAGATAAGCTGCAAGTGTTTGTTCCGGCTTGCGTTTTACGACAAAAACCACACCACCGTGATGAGAGCTGCCGCTGATTTTTTCAAGCTCGTCACTATCAACCAGATGGTAGGCTTTTTTATTGGCCGCCAGATACTTCATCACATCAGCAAATTTGGCAGCCATGCTCTGTTCCAGATACATTTTGACCACTGCATCCGGCCGCTCGCGAAAACACACCCGGCAGGCATTTTCCCCCTGCACTTTGCTTTCTTCCATTTTGTGTTGTTTCAGCAGGGCTGCGCTGACAGTTTTGGCAGATGTGGTCTCGGCTTTGTGCTGTTTTGGCTGGTCTGCAGCCATTTTTTTGCCGTTTTTCATCCAGGGTTTGTGCAGCAGGTTTTCACTTTTTTCGGCATTTTTTTCGCGCTCTGCGGTTTTATGCCGGCCTGAGGATGCATGCTCCGCGCGGCCTGAAGTGTGCGCTGGTTTAGCGTCCGATTGAAAACGTTTTGCTGTCGGTTTTTTGCCTTGTGGCCGACCTGATTTTGTTTCTGCTGACACAGCTGATTCCTTGACTAAAAGTGCAGCCCTCTGCAGAGGCTTGCACAAACTGCCGCAGCCGCGGCCAAAATATCGCTTATTCTAACCTAATTGCCGGGTGCATCGTAGATTCAACTTGAGTTTGTCGCCTGAAGCAGTAAGCTTGCAGGCTTTTTTGTATACTAACGGCCAGTTTTGCGCCCGGAGCCTTATTTTATGCTGAGTTATCGCCACAGCTATCACGCCGGTAATCATGCAGATGTGATTAAACATCTGGTCGAAGTTGCTATCATTTTGTATTTAAAGAAAAAAGATAAACCGTTTTGTTACCACGACAGCCATGCTGGCGCTGGTTTATACAGCCTGGCTTCTGAACAATCACAAAAAACCGGCGAATATAAAGACGGTATTGGCCGCTTAATGGCCAAAGCGCAACAAGGCGCTTTTTTAAGCACGGCGCTGAATACCTATCTTGATTTGATTAAAGAGCTCAACCCTGACGGGAATTTAGCCTTTTATCCGGGTTCCCCTGCCATTGCCAAAATGCTGCTGCGACCAACCGACAGTATTCAGGCCACTGAGCTGCATCCAACGGATTTTCCATTATTGCAGGCGCAGTTTTTACAACGAGGTTTTAGCCGTATCGAACAAATGGACGCTTACGCCGGTTTCAAAGCCATGTTGCCACCGCTGCATAAACGCGGTCTGGTGCTGATTGATCCGCCCTACGAGCTAAAAACCGAATATCAGGATCTGGTCAAAGGTTTACAGCTGGCCTATCAGCGTTTTCCACAAGCGACCTATGCCATCTGGTATCCGGTGATTGAGCGCAGCAGCATTGAAGCTGTGATTGACGCTATTAAAAATACCGGCATTCGCAACCAGTTACGCATTGAATATTGCCCCAAAGCCGACAGCGAAGGTTTTGGCATGACAGGCTCAGGTATGCTGGTGATCAACCCGCCTTACACTCTGGCGGCAGATATAAAAGCCGCTTTGGCGGAAATTTCCGATCTGCTGTCGGAGGGGGCAGCCAGCTGGCAAGTCACTGAACTGGTGCCGGAATAACAACTGCTGTTGCTGAGGTTATCTCTACAAAACATCGGAGTTTTTATGCGTTTTATTTTTTTATGCAGTGTCCTGCTTGCTTTGGCTTATTCATCACAGGCCTTTGCTTTTGGCCGCACCGGCCATCAGCAAATTTGCCAGCTGGCCTATCAGCAGGCAACAGCACAAACTCAACAACAAATTACAGCTTTGCTGCAATTAAAGCCGGGTGAAACTTTTGCCCAGGGTTGTGTCTGGCCGGATGAAGCGCGCAATGAGCCCGCCTTTAGCTACAGCAAACCACACCATTTTATGAATGTAAAACGAGACGCCCGCACAGTTGAACACAAAGATTGTGCCAGTGTAGGTTGTTTACTTTCGGCCATCCGCCATCACAGTGCAGTACTAAAAACCACTGAACATTCAGTACAAAAACTGCAATCTTTATTGTTTTTAAGCCATTTTGTTGCCGACTTACATCAGCCTCTGCATGTGAGTTATGCCGACGATTTAGGCGGCAATAAAACAGCGGTGTATTTTTTAAAACAGCCAAGCAATTTACATGGGGTCTGGGACAGCGGCCTGTTGCGCGCTCTGGGTTATGACGAAAATGAGCATTTATTACAACAAAAATTTGCAGCTGTGAATAAGCACAACATCCGCAGCTGGCAACAAGGCGATGCGCTGTTCTGGGCCAATGAATCGCTCAAACAAACGCAAAAAGTGTATCAGCAGTATCGCCCCGGCATGTTGCTGGATGAACAGGCCGTACTGCGTGACGGTCCTGTGGTTGAAACCCGGATGTTTCAGGCGGCAGTGCGTCTGGCCTGGTTACTGGATAAGTTATTGGCGACTCCTGCAGCAGCCAATCAACAATCAACAACGGCATTGCTCAATAACGGCATTTCTGAGTAAACAACGCTTGACGCGGTTTGTTTGCCAGAGAGCTGCGTCTGCTATAGCCGTTGTGACAACGACGCTGGAAAATTTAATCCGGGCTTTTGGGCAGAAACCAAAACTCTATCTCGTCGGTTTCCACCTCAAAACGGGCGGCATGTTCACAAAAAGCCGGCACATGGTACCAGTCGCCCACGCCAAAACGGCGGCTTTCACCCTGCATGGTTAAAATCAGCTCACCGCGGATAATAACGCCATAGTTGTCGGTATCATGCTGATGCGCCGGAATTTGCATACCTGCCTGATATGAGGCAAACAGCACCTCAGCCCCCTTCGCTTGGAGCCGGTAAGCATCAAACCGACCATCATAAAGTTCTAATTCGCGGATTTTGTCCGGATATTTCCCTGCCATCTTATAGTCCTTTGGTGTCTGTGGTTAAGCATTGGGCCTGTTGCACTGCGATGATCAATAGCTCCGGCTGATCCACCCCCAGATAAATCTGCCGAAGCGCACCTACCGGCGCAGCCAGTGTGATACAAAGATTGGGGTTGCCGGATAAATTGTATTTTTTTAACCAGGCTGCTTTTTTCACCCGGCCATCACAACGGCTGATGCCGGCAATAGCCCCGGGCGGCAGCACGAGCGGTTGAGAAAGCCCATAACGGATGATCAAGGTGCCTGCCGACAACGAAATGGGCCTTCGGCTGACTGCGCGGTATTCAGCAATAAAAAACAGCAGACTCACCAGGGTAAGACCAGTCACCACAGTGGCGGCAACAGGCGACCAGACAAAATGTAGCAGCAGATGCAGCAGCGGCATTTCAATACTGATCACCAGAATAAACCCCAGCAAATTGCTTTGGGTGCCATCTTTTTGATGATAAAAAAAATGCTGCTCACCGTGAAACTGCTGCGGTTTGATTTGCCCTCCAAACAGCAAATAAGTCCAGAGCCTGGTTTCAAACTGCAATAAGGCCAGCACCGGGCTGTCGCCAAGCCAGGCTTTCAGAGGTTTTTCAATACTCTGGTCTGGATCCTGTTGCTGGCAAAGTCCGGCTCGAATGGCAACACAAACAGTGGCAATGGCAATCAATTCCATCAGCACAATCAGTGCCAGCAGCAGGTAACGACCTGTTTCCAGATAATGCCAGATGAACTTTTGTGATTCGGGAATCATATAACTGCCGACCAGAATGGCAAGGCAGGACAACAACAAGGCTTTGATTGCCGCTTCTTTTTTAGAGCTAATACAAAAAAAGCACAGCAGCGGCGTCAGCAGCAGTGCATCAATTAGGTACAGCCATTCAAAGTTGGCCTGTCCGTAGTCATTCAGCTCGCTGTGGCTCTGATAATAAAAAGCCCACCACAACGACATCAATACAAAAAATAACAGGGGTATTTTTGCTTTGGATAAGGTCATAAGCTGCCTCTGTTTTGTCTGATCTGATGTGAAACTGATGCATGCATCTTTTACCTCTGTTGTTGAACGCTACAAAAGCACAGCAGATAAATCACACAGAAATTTAACAAAACAAGGCTAACCTTTTTTCACCTTTAGCTCAATGACAGAACAAGGTTTAACCTGCGTCACTGCGACCAGAATCACAAGCACCAAAGCACCGGCTGCTGCCTAGCAGGCTTTTAACCAGGCAAGCACCAAGGAGGAGCCAGTTTCACCGGTCAGCGCGCGAAACTCCGGTGTGTGGGCCAGCGGCCAGTGTTCCATCAGCAATAAATCGCCCGGCTGCAGCAACCAGCTTTGCGCATCAGACTGTGCCGCGCCCTCCTGCCGCACTTCAAGCGTTAGCTCGTCACTCCAGAGCAACAAAGTGCTGTACTCAGGCCTTGGCATCATAAACGGCTGCCAGTCTGAGCTGACAGGCAGTGCCTGCATATTGCCCTGATAACCGGCGGCCAGCATCAGATTGATGTCGGTGACAGCACCCTTGCTTAATTGCGCACTGCTGTGACTTTTACCGGCAAAACGCAAACAATGGTAGGGGTTATCCACCTGAGCCTGGTGATTGTCGACCTGCAGAGTAAAACCAGCGCCCTGACGCAGGGCTAATAACCGCTGATGTGCCGCAAACTTTGTAAAATCACCACTTTGCTCTACTGTGGCTGAGCTAAAACGCCAGAGAAAATCCTGCGCCGCCACCGAGCTTTGTGCCGGGTAAATCGCCAGCTGCAGGGTGCTGCCGCCAGCCCAGTTGCTGATACTCATCTGTGCACGTCTGATAATTTGCACACTGGGTTCAGAGTGCTGAAGCTGCTCCGGCCTCAAACTGTTCATGCCCTGATTGACCACCCCGCTCTTAACCACTCAGCTATTGACCCCGCCATTGGGCATGACATAAGGCGTCATGTTTTTCCCTGCTTAATAAAATCCGAGCCAGCACTATATCGGCACCACCATTTTCACCGCTTAAACCAATCAGGGCTTCAAAATGCAGTTCTGGCTCCAATTCAGCCTGAATAAGCTCAACCCAATCGTCACTGGGTGGCACTAAATCGACATAAGCGCGCTGTTCATACTGGCTTTGATACAGGCTGTAATCTTCAGCCGACAGGTTTTCAGCCGCCAGCTCTTCAAAAATACTAAAAGCATGGTCACACAACTCGTCGATAGACCAGAGCTCAAGTTCAGTGTTGGGTGTATCGGTTTGATTTGGCATAACAGGCCTCTGCATTGGCGGGAAAACGGCGGCAGTATAACAACAACTGCCGCTGCTGCTCCAGCGCTTAGCGCGCCTGAGGCAAAGAGGACCTTTGCAGCTGATAACCTCTGTTGTACCAGAGGGTAACAGCAATGCCTATCACGGAAGGCGCCACCCAGCTGATAAACTGCCCAGTGGTATCGAGCTGCAACAAACCACGGCCACCAAAAGCGGCAAAGGCGGTATAAATGGCGATGGCTGAACCCAGCATATTGCCGATATGCTGGCGCAAAATAGCGTTACGGCAAGGTTCTGCACCAAAGATAAACCGCAGACTGCCAACAGCGTTCAGCACCGCCACTATGGCAAAGACCAGATAAAGTGGCTGTGCTTTGTTCTGACCCAGCCACAACAAATACAAGCCAGAACCTAACAACAGCCCTAAAGTGCACAGATGCAGCGGGCTTTTTAACACAGCAGCGTTGTGACGCAGCTGCAGCACCAGCATGCCCTGACGGATGGAGGCCCAGCTTAATAAGCTCAATACACCAAGGAAAGTGGCCATAGCCCGGACATTGTCGGCAACTACTGCAGGATCAGCACCTTCACTTAAATATTTGGCTTTAAAATACAAAGGCGCTACCAGCACCATCGCCGACATCAAGACACCGCTGAGCGACACGCCATACAATAAATACGCATAATAACGGCCGCTTTGACGATGCAGCGGGCTACCTTTTTTTGCCAGCATTGGCACCCAGAACAGCGCCAGCGCAATGGAGCCGGCAATAATATGGCCAACAAGTAACAACTGATGCAGATAAAGCATAATGATTTTTCCATGAGGTTCAGATAAAGCCACTGTAGCTTTGGCGTGATAAGTTCCGTAGTGCCATAAGTCACATTCGCCGGCATGACTTTTGGCCTATTGCTGCCCCCTGCCGGCACAGGCATACTGAAAACTAGATTGACCTAAATAAATCATGAGCTTAAAGCAAAGATGAGTCACAGTTCCGCCCCCCAGAGCGCCAACACAACAGCAGCGCCAGCAAAGCCGGTAAAAAACCAGGGCTGGCGCACTTTATTGCAAAAAGAAAATCTGGCGGCGCAAATCAGCTGGGCCGCTTTTAGCTGGATCCAGTTAAAAGGCGTCAGCAACAACTATGGGGTAACCAGCTGGCAAACGATGTTGATAGCGGCCAGTTTGCTGCTGTTTTTAGTGTTGTTTATTCAAGCGCAGGATAAAACCACCAATCGCACTCAGTATGTTCGCCTTGGCCTGCTGTGGTTGTTATTGGTGCCCAACGCCGTGCTGGTGCCTTATGGTTTTACCCCGGGACTGGCTGTGCTTTGGGTGGCGTTATTGCCCTGGTATCTGCCAAAACAATATCTGTACTGGATGATTATTCCGGCGCTGGCGCCTTCGGTGCTGATGAGTATCTACCTGAATAGCCACAGCGGTGCTTACCTGATGTTGCTGGTCTGTGGCACTTTCCAGTTTTTTGCCATTTATGCCATGAGTACAGCCCGCGCAGAAACCATGGCGCGTGAAGCGCTGGCGCAAACCCATCAGCAACTGCTGGATGCGCAGGGTCAACTGGCCGAGCAAGCGGCCGACGGCGAAAGGCTCAGAATAGCGCGCGATTTACACGATAGCCTGGGGCATCACCTGACAGCTTTGGTGATTCAGCTGCAGGTGGCGGAATATCAGGCCGATCACAACCACAAGGCGCAGCTGGCGCATTGTCATCAGCTGGCAAAACAACTGCTGCAGGACATCCGCCATACGGTGTCGCAATTACGCGAACCACAAAAACCCCATCTGGCCAGCCAGTGCCGCGCTTTGGCGCAAAACTTTCCGGCGCTGAAACTGGATTGTCGCATCAGTGCCGATCTGGTGCTGGATCCCTTATCAACCTCGTTATTGTTCCGCGTTTGTCAGGAAGCGCTGACCAACAGTATCCGCCATGGTGCTGCCACCACCGCCAGCATCGAGGTGTGGCGTCATCAGCAACAACTGCATCTGCGTTATCTGGACAACGGCCACTGTGCCAGCTGGCCGCTACAGGAAGGCAATGGCCTGCGCGGCATGCGGGAACGGATTGAAGAAGCCGGCGGACAGCTGCTGCTCAGTCAGCAGCAACAAGCGCTGCAAATAGATGTCACTTTACCGGAAGCAAAAATATGACCATTAGGGTGGCAGTGATCGACGATCAGACGCTGGTACGTCAGGGTATTATCAGTTTATTAAGCCTGGCGCCCGATATTGAAGTGGTGGCCCAGGCCGCCAATGGCGCCGATATTGTGGCGCTGGTCAATCAACATCAGGTCGAGCTGGTGCTGATGGATATTCAGATGCCGCAGGTGGACGGTATTGCAGCTTTACAACTGCTGGCTGCTGCTGGCAGCACGGTGCCGGTGATTATTCTGACCACTTTTGACGACCACGAACGGGTGTTACAGGCGATGCAGGCCGGTGCCCGTGGTTATTTGCTCAAAGATGTCGCCCTTGAAGTGCTGGTGGATGCAATACATCAGGTAAAAAACGGCGGCAGCTTGTTACAACCGGCCATCACAGATAAAATTCTGCAGTCTTTTTTACGCCAATCACCAAACCCGTCCCCCGCCCCGGCGCCTGCGGATGCCTTGTCGGCCAAAGAGCTGGAAATTCTGCGCCTGATGGCGGCTGGTTTTAGCAACAGGGAAATTGCCCAGAGTGTGTTTAAATCTGAAGGCACAGTGAAAAATCAGGTATCGGCCATTTTATTAAAATTAGGGGTGCGTGATCGCACCAAAGCTGTGCTCAAAGCAATAGATTTAGGTTTGCTGGGTAGCTAACCCTGAGCAGGCAAATATCAATAACGGAGTTCCAATGACACAACAACTCAGCCTGGTCAGTCTGATGGTGGCAGATTATGACGAGGCTATTGCGTTTTACACGCAAAAACTGGGTTTTCAATTGTTAGAAGACAGCCCACAGGGTGATAAACGCTGGGTGGTGGTTAGTCCCTCTGGCGCTGCAGGCTGCGCTTTATTGCTGGCTAAAGCATCCAAAGCAGAGCAGCAGGCACTGATTGGCGGCCAGGGTGCGGGCCGGGTCTGGTTATTTTTACAAACCGATGATTTTTGGGCCGATTATCAGCGTATGCAACAAGCCGGCGTTCAGTTTTTAGAAACACCACGCGAAGAAGTGTATGCCACGGTGGTGGTGTTTCAGGATTTATACGGCAATAAATGGGATTTGTTACAAAAGAAAAGCAACTGATCTCAGGCCTGGCTGCAAGCGCACAGCGTCAAATGTACTCAGGTTACAGCGTCTGAGCCCTTCCCCACCAGATCCAATCCCAACAGTCCCTGCCGCAATGCCTGTACCATGTAACCGCTTACGACAACAATGCAGCACTGTCTACAGTGCTGAAATCCGCACAATTTGTGGTTAATTCGCTGAATTAGCGAGAAAAATGTGTAACGCCAACTACAATGTCAGCAGCATAGAGACCGCCGGATCAGGCAACAGATCCCTATCCTGGCAAGGAGCTGACATGGACCGTACTTTGCAGCAACTCAGTATCAGCCATTGTTATGAAGCACCGCCCGAGGTGGTATTTTTATATTGGCTGGATGAACAATACGCTGGCCGCTGGTTATTCACCCACCCCGATGCCAAGTTACAACAGGCAGACATTGACGCCCGTGTCGGCGGCCGTTTTCGGATAGTCGAAAACCGCAACGGCCGCGAGCTGGTGCACTGGGGAGAATATCTGCAAATCAGTCCTCCGCAACAATTGTTGTTCAGTCTGTATCCACCCAGGCGTCAGGCCGAGCCGGATCTGGTCTGGATCACCATTTTACCTATGCCTTTTGGCTGTGAGCTGACGTTAACTTTACAGCTGTACGATGATAAAAGAGCCAAAGCGCGGTTGATTGATGATTGGACGCAACTACTGATGGCACTGGCAGTGGAGCTGAATCATCAGCCGGCACATTATCAGAACAATGACTAGCAGAACCCAGTCGTCAGAGTACCTTCAAACCGGCTCATCTGAGCACCTGAATGCGAGCCACCAGCTGCACCAGCCATCTTGGTGACAAATCCCCAACATCAGGCTACAGGCGACTTCAGTCACAACAATCTTTATAATGACCTTTTTGTTTAAGTTCCGGACTGTTATGTACCGCTGCCCGCTTTGCCAACAACCCCTGCTTGCCAACGACGCTGGTTTGCAGTGTCAGAATCGCCACCAGTTTGACCGTGCCCGTGAAGGTTATTTTCATTTATTGCCGGTGCAGCAGAAAAAATCGCTGACACCTGGCGACAGTGCTGAGATGATCCAGGCAAGACGTGCTTTTCTGGAAGCTGGTTTTTATCAGCCTCTGTCAGATGCGGTCAATCAGCTGTTTACTGAGGCCCTGGCAGCCCGCACTGTTGACGATCGCAGCGCACCAGTACTGCTCGATATTGGCTGTGGTGAAGGTTATTACAGCAACAGGCTGGCACAGGCACTGCCACAGCTGACACTTTATGGCATTGATATTTCTAAAGCTGCGGTTAGAGCCGCCAGCAAAAAATATCCGAAGCTGCATTGTGCTGTTGCCAGCAGTTACCAGCTCCCTTTTGCCGATAGCAGTTTTGAAATGCTGCTGCGTATCTATGCGCCGTCTGAACCCACGGAACTTGCCAGAGTGGCCGCACCTGGTGCCTGGTTATTAACGGTCACACCTGCACCTGAACATTTGCTGCAGCTTAAACAACAGATTTACAGTCAGGTAAGGTTACACCCGCAAGCACTGCAGCAACAACAGGGTTTTCACCATCATAAACGTCAGCAGCTGAGCTGGTTGTTTCAGCCCAAAACGCCGGTTGAACTTGAGCAATTGCTGCAGATGATCCCGCTGGGTTATAAGGTGAATGCTGAGCTTAACGCACAGTTATGCCGTGACTTGCCCGCCATTAAACTGGATTTTTATCTGGATTTATATCAGCGCGATTCATCTGCCTGATGAGACAGTCATTGGGCACGCAGCGAGAATAGCTTGTGTTGCAAAAAGGCCGGACCAACAAACTTTGCCGGCCTTTTGTGATGATTCAAATCAAGTTATGGTGCCAGCAGCGGCGGCCTGATGTTTTTTAACTCTGCCAGCTGAACCAGATCAGCCTTTTGTTCAAGCTCTGCTACAGGCGCATAACCAACGTCCGCACTGTGCTCATACAGACTTTCCAGCGCATCCTGCTGCAGCTTTGCCAGCATTTCAGGGCTCATCGTTTCAGTCAGCAACTCATCAGTGTCATATTCAAAAGGAGTAAATAACGGCTCCAGCTGCTGCGCTACTTTACGCACTTTTCTTTTCTTTTTTGGCGCTGGCGTGGCTTGTGGCTGGGTATCAAGCATAGTGGCCCAGAAATAACTGGACAGCTCAGCCACCAGATTACTTTGGGCATTTAACAGCACCACCAAACCTAAGCCTTTCTCCGGTAAATAGGACATATCGGTACGATAACCTTTCACCAGCCCCCCGTGGTAATAGAGCTTATGTTTACCAAACTGATAAATGCGGGTGCCTAAACCATAATACGCATTGGCGACGTAAGGGCCGAAGGTGCGACCACTCAAGTTATCTGCAGTTTTAATGCGGGGTTTATGAATATCGGTCAGCATGGCAGGTGACAACACGTTGGGGTTATGCCCCAGTCTTGCGATCAGCCATTTGCCCATATCCATAGCACTGGCATTGACACCAGCAGCAGGGTTCACCCGGTAATAGGTTGGCACCACTTTAGCCTCCCCCCAGCCCCGGCGTACTTTCACATGGGGCATGGCACGGTTTTTACTGGCCAAAAATGCAGCGTAGCCGACAGAGGCATTGTGCATTTGCAGAGGTTTAAAAATACGCTGCTCTATCAGGCGCTCATAGGGCATATTGGTGGTTTTGTGCAGCACGGTTTCAATCAGACTGAATAACACATTCTGGTAACCGTAACATTTACCTGGCTGGCAACGGGGGTTGATATTGCCAAATTTCGGCAGAATTTGCGCCGGTGTCATATTGGCTTCTATCAGATCGTCAAAGGCATTTGGACTTAAGCCGGCGTTTTGCGCCAGTAAATGTTCCACTGTCAACTTGGACGTCATGGCGGGGCTGCGAAAACGAAAACCCGGCACATATTTGGTCACTTTGTCGTTCCAGTTAAAACGCCCTTCGTGCTCTACCTGAGCCGCTAAGCCACCGGCAAAAGTTTTGGACACCGAAGCCAGACGGAACACAGTGTTGGCATCCACCTTGGCTTTGGTACCGTGCGAGCGCACACCAAAAGCGCCAACCCTGACAATTTTGTCATCTTTGACAATGACATAAACACCACCCGGGATGTTGTTTTTGCTCATCTTACGGGTGAATTCACGATGAAATTCTTCAGAAAACTGGGCAACAGATGGCGCCGCCACAACAGAGGTTGTGCAGAATAACAAGGCTGCCATCAAACTTTGTTTGATCATAATTCCTTCCGGGCCCAAAACCCTGACTGCGGTGCAGCACGAGCCTGCAAAATGCCACTGGTACTCGGAACACAGCGTAAAATTTTTACTGCGAACCCTTTGCCAGTGCAGCCAGCATTTCTGGGATCAATGTTTGAATAAAATAAAATTTGTCCTGTTCTGTCACTTGTTCTGGCGACCAGTCGCCACTGGCATAAGGTGCCAGCGCCGGTCCGGCACAATAACAAAAGGCATCCAGCCACTGACCTTCAACTTCAACCCGGACCGCAGTTTTTACATAATGCCCTGAGTCCAGATCTTCAAAAAAATCTAATTTTTTAACCGCCTGCTCGTCCACATTCAGCAGCAGTTGTCCGCGCTGCCGATAACCCGGCTCTGCTAATAACACAGGCACCGGAGCTTGGGTTGGGCTTTGGCTTAACCCATAACGGCGAAATCCTGTTAACACTGCGGGTTTCATCTGGATCTGCTGGCCGGTAATGGCAGTGACAATCTCGGGAAAAGTTAATAAACCATAGACAAAAATATGTGTTGTCTGAGCCATCTGCTCCTCCTTAACGCCATCCGGCTTGTTGCCCTGCTGATTCAGCTTTGACTGTCGCGCCAGGTCAGGAACAACCGTAAATCCAGTTCCAGTTGATGATACTGGGGTTCCATGTACTGACACAATTGATAAAACGCCTTGTTGTGATCTTTTTCCCGCAAATGGGCTAATTCATGCACAACCACCATGCGCAGAATAGGCAAAGGCATTTGTTTTAACAAGCTGGCGACACGGATTTCATTTTTACTTTTCAGCTTGCCGCCCTGCACCCTGCTGACTTGGCTGTGAGTGCCCAGGGCGTTGTGGATCACATGAATTTTTGGGTCAAACTGCACCTTGCTGATAGGGTCGCTGCTTTTCATAAACTGTTGTTTCAGCTGTAAAGTCAGCTCATACAAAGCTTTGTCAGTCTGAATATTGTGGTTTTGTTCCGGATAACGGCGCTGAAGGCTCTGTCCCAGACTGCCATTTTGCAGCGCCAGACGCACCTGTTGCAAAATAGTCTCGGGGTAAGAACGCAGGTAAATTAAATCAGTCATCAGAGCTCACAACGGCAGACACTACAACGGCGTTATATTACCGCAGAGCAGCGGCAGCACGAAGCGCTCTGTGGTTTTTTCTCTGTTATGGCAGTGCATGGGAAGACAAAACCACATTAGCAGCCTGGCGCTGTGGTTCAACCAGCGCCGGCAGTTGCAGTTTGCACATCAATAAAAGCTGCTATTAAGGTGCACAAGAAGGCGGATTTGCCGAGGCCTGCAGCGCAATAATTTCACCCTGAGCACCGGTCGACACTTGAAGGTAACGGCTTGCGGCAAGTTGCGCCCATTGTGGTTCCGTCCATTGTTGCTGCAATTTAAACTGCTCCAACCAACCTTCGCTCAGCTGCAACCTGAGTTTGCTGCAGGCATCGAGCAGCCAGCCGCTGTCGGCAGACTGTCGTACCAGCACCTGCTGTTTGATGGCATGCCCTGACGCCACACTCTGTTGGTAATCCTGGTAACTCTGGCTGAATATTTGCTGGCGCTGCTGCGCGGCACTTAAGGATCCTGTGGAAATTTTTTCAGAATTCAGCTGGTGGATCTGTACCGGATAAAAGCTGTTGGTCTGGCTGATTTGATAAGACAACTGCTGCTGTTGCTGAATTAAAAACCAGCCCAAACCAAGTGCAAAAACTGCAGTCAGTGCCTGCAATTTCGAATAACTGAACCAGCCGGCCAGTTGCTGTGCAAACAGTTTTAAGTGTATCAGCCTGAATTTTGGCCTGGTCCTCTGTTGCAGCTGCCGCAACAGCAACTGCTTCTGCTGCACAGGCATTTGATGTTGCTGTGCACTTTGACGGTACCAAAGCTCAAGCGCAGCGGTGAGCTGTTCAGATCCCGCTGAAGCTGCTGCTGTGTTGCTATCGGCTTTTGCCTGCTGCTGTTGTTGCGCTTGCTGTTGAGAGTCGGCCTGCGGATAAACAACCTGCTGTGCAGTTGTTTGTCCCGGGGTTGTTGACTTATCAGCTTCGCAGCTCTGCGATGTAAGCTGCTGTGCAAAGTGCTCTTTGTGCTTAGAGGTCATGGTAATGCTCCAGAGCTTGACTGAGACTGGCTCTTGCATATCTGAGCCGGCTTTTTACCGTTTCGGCTGCACTGCCGCTAATGCTGGCTATTTCTTCCAGCGAAAAACCTTCGAGCTGCAATAACAAAGCTTCTTTTTGTAATAACGGCAAAACAGCAATGGCTTGCTGTAATGCCTGTTGCCGCTCTGCAGCCACCAACACATCAAGCTGACTGGCATGCGTGTCCAATATGGTTTCTTCACTAAGCTCAGGCCCGCTCCAGCGTTGCCGGCGGCGCAGTTCATCAAAAAGTGCATTTCTGGCCAGGGTAAATAACCAGGTCTTAAACTGACAACGCTGCTGAAAACAGGGTTTGGTCCGGTCATCTGCGGCTCTGTGGTGATTTGTGTCAACGTTCTTTGCCGCCAACTCAGCAGGTTCTAGCTGACTTTTTTGCAATTCCAGCACCTTTAACCAGCTTTGCTGGCTGATATCCTGCGCCAGCTCAGCATCACTTTGTTTTAATAAAAAATGATACAAAGCATCGGCATGACTTCGGAACAACCAGCCAAGCTCGTCGTGCCGGCTGTCGGCTTGCGCTGGCGCCCCCAGGGTAAAGCCGCTCAGCCGGATACTGATTTGTTTCCATCCCATAAGCACTCCTGCCGGCTATTGTTCTTTTTGTTTTTCATTCATTGGCGCCCGGGCCTCTCAGCCAAAGCGCCGCCAAACGAGGTCTGTATGTGTTTATTTTGCCAGCCTGATCAATGTGCCACAGGCATTGTCAGGGTTCCAGATTAAAATCCAGCTGCACAGTTAGGCCCGTGGTTTTAGCAGCCTTACCCTGCTCCAGTGAAGGCTGATATTTCCAGCGTTTTAACGCCCGGATAGCGGCCTGTTCAAACACCCGTTTCGGTTCTGCATCCAGCACCACAACATCAGTCACTGCCCCTGTGGCGTCAATACTAAAACTCAGTTGTACCCAACCACTGACGCCATCCCGCGCTGCAGCTGGTGGATATTGAGGTTCAACGCGCACTAATGGCCTGGCCTGGGCATCTGCCAATTGCGGGTATTGCCCCTGCTGCGAGCTGATGGCAATATCGGGCACCACTGGCGTAACCTCCAGCGCAAAAGGCTGCAGCTCTGAACCCAAATCAACAGGTTGTTGTGCCGGGGGTTCAACAGGAGGTGGCGGTGGCTCTAAGGTTATTTTCGGCTGTACTGCACTGTCATCTCTGGGGGCAGACAGTTCCACTGCCATCTGTGGAGGTAACGGCGGCGGTGGTGCAATGTCGTTGTCCAGCAAAGCCGCCATCAGCTGAAATAACATCAAAGTGATAAAAATTGCCAACACTACAGTGCCCAACCGAGCCTGCCATGGTGTTTGTGCCGCATAAGATACTGACATCGTGCTGCTCATGTCCTGCTCCTTGTTGATGGTATTTTTCAGACATTGGACGATTGAGCACAACAAAAGGGGTTAAATAATTTTGAAAATTTTAAAAATTTTGTTTGTAAGCTTAGTGAGCCTCGCAACTTGTGCAGTACAAGCCGCACCATATCAGTTGTATCTGGTACGTCACGCCCACAAGGCTGAAGTCAATAAAGCTGCCGGTGAAGCGGCAGCTAAAGATCCGGCGTTGTCGGCCTGCGGAAAAGCACAGGCGGCAGCATTGGCGACTTTATTGGCCAGGGTGCCGCTGACAAAACTGTATCACAGCGGATATCAACGCACCCAATTAACAGCGGCGGCTTTATTAAGTCCAAGCCGTCACTTAGAAGGTTATCCGGCAGCAGACATACAAAACCTTGCCAACAGACTGATACAGCAGCAACAAAATGCACTGGTGGTCGGTCACAGCAACACGGTGCCACAGCTTGCAGAGCTACTAAGCAAAACACCACAAGCACCGCTGACGGAGCAGGATTATGGTCTGATTTATCAACTGCAGTTTGATGGCAACAACTTCATTAGCCTGACTACACTGCAGTTACCAACGCCGGCTCTGTGTGAGCCATAAAAGGGGCTGAACAAAATAAACGAATACCAAGGTCGCAGTGAAATACCAGGCTTTCACTGCGACGAAATAATGTTAAAGGCTACTGTCGCGGCGCTTTAATAAACACAAGACTTCGGCATGATTGGTATGAGGGAAAAAATCAAACAGCTGCGCTTTCTCAAGCTGATAGTCTGCAAGTGCAGCTAAATCCTGCACCAGACTTTGTGGATTACAGCTTGAATACAATAACCAGACTGGTTGCAGCTGGCTGACAGTCCGGCAAAGCGCAGCACCTAAACCCCGCCTTGGTGGGTTCACCACCAACAGGTCCGGGCTTTGTTGCTGAGCTTTGGCAAAGGCATCAGCGTCCAGCGCCTGAAACTGTAATTTGACATCCTGCATCAGCGCAGCTGAACGCTGGGCACAGGCAATAGCGGCCGGCGATATTTCAATGCCAGTGATCTCACGCCCGCTTTTTGCCAGATGTAGTGCAAAACCACCGACACCACAAAACAAATCCCAAACCCGCTTGATAGGCAAATCAGCAGTCCAGTCGCGGGCGCTTTGGTACAACTGCGCAGCCAGCACAGGGTTGGTCTGAAAAAAACTTTGGGGCTGAATAAAAAGCGGCACATCATTTAGCTGCTCAGGCAGTTGTTGTTGCTCTGTCAGCACAATTTCCGTTTCACCCTCTAATACTGCTTTATGCTCAGGCTGTAAATTCACAGAACACAGCAAAAGCTCAGGCCATTGCTGCTGTAGCGTCGGCAAGTGTTTGATAATAGAAGCCAGATGGTTTTTTGAACGCAGCACAAAACGCAGCATCCACTGCCCTGTGGCCTGACTCTGTGTTAACAATACAAATTTCAGCTCACCTTTTTTGTCAGCAAGCTGATAAGGCTGCAGTTGGGCCAGCCGGATAAAACTGCGGATATGGGCAAAAGCCTGCTGAAAAGCAGGCGGATACAAAGGGCAAGCGGTCAACTCCACCTGTTGCTGATGATGATTCACAATGCCAAGCACAGGATCATCTGCGCTGCCCATCACCACCATTTTGGCTTTATTGCGAAATGCTGCTTCCGAAGATGCAACGGCAGGCAATAACTGATAACCGGAAAAATTGCCAAGCAGTTTTTGCAACTGCAGCTGTTTTGTCTCCAGCTGCACTGCATAAGCCGCATCAAGCGCGGAGCAAGAGCGGCAAGTGTCGGCAATAAAATAAGGGCATAACATCAGAAGGTTCCGGCAGCAAAATGCAAAAAACAGGATTTTAGCAAAAGCGGTTGAGTTTCACAGTGATTTACTTTGGGTACCTGAGCATAAGGTTTTATCCAGGGTTTAAACCAAAGCCGCTTTCACCAACAGATATAAAACAAAAGCCCCGCACTTTCGTATTCAGGGATTGACTCGGGGCTCCCTGCCCCTCGCCCTTCGGGCCTCGCTCCGCAAGGTCCAAACCGGCAATCCTGCCGGTTTGTCGAACTAAGGCTTCTCACCAATCCGCTTTCACCAGCAGATATAAAACAAAAGCCCCGTACTTTCGTACGGGGCTTTTGTTTTATATCTGGCGGAGAGAGAGGGACTCTCCATCAGCCAAAATGCCACACATAACCCATTGTATTTAAAGCACAAATATATCATGAAATTTGAATTACAACAAATGTGGTAAGGTTTGGTGGCAAGGTTTTTTGGGGTTTGCTGTCAAAAAAACAGTTAGGCAATGGTGCAACCACCGAGAACAGAAAAACCCATATTGGACACAGCAACATCCCCTTATTTTGCGTACTTTGAAAAACAAATTTGTTGTAATTTAATTGATTAAAAACAAAATCCTAATCTATATTTTCGATTAGGATTGATGGCGTAATTGGAAATAAACGTTATACATCAGCAATTCAATACATTACTGTTTAAAGACACACACAGGAGGAAAAACCAACATGAACGTTAAGTTAAGGATAAATTATGGACCTTCAAAAATTGTGTGTTTCGAACGAATATTCAGATCAATCAGATATCGCCCCCAAGACAACTGATAATACAACTGGTCAGCTATGGGAACAGATGTGCTTACCGTTAGAAGAGCCATTGGCTGCACCTGTACCTGCGCTTCTTGAAAACCAAACACGACCATCAAAATACGGATTAAAAGTCACATACGGATCCGATGGCTGGGATACGCCTGTCATCTGGCTAGTGCCGGATTTTATCCCTGGTACAGGAGTTGGCACTCTGGTTTCGGCATCGATGGGGCTGAAAACGTTTGTGGCCGTTCATTTGGCAGGCTGCATCACTTCTGGTACTCCATTTTTGGGGATGCCTACACGCAAGGGTCTGGTGTTCTATGTCGCTGCTGAGGGCGCATCAGGTCTTCCTAGACGTCTAAAGGGTTTCGAGCTGCAGAATAATGCGGATTGTGGTGAAAAGTTTGTATTGATACCACAGCCGGTTTCCATGGTAAATGATGATGAACGGAGTGCGCTGCGTCAAATCATTAAACAAGAATCCGAGTCGCAAAAAGAAGCCCCTGTCTTGCTTGTGATCGATACATTCTCACAATGCAGCGCTGGCATCGATGAAAACTCAGCAGGTCAGGTTGCTCAGTACATAAATTACGCTACCCAATTTGCTAATGAATTTTCGATGGCCGTGCTTATTGTTCATCACACGAACAAAACCGGCGGATACCGTGGAAGCAGCACTCTCCTGGCAAATATTGATTTTTCACTCGACAGCAATCGCGTGAAACCGGAGGAACCGATTAAAACAGTGGTTTCAGTGGCAAAAAGCAAGGAAGGACCAACTGGGATCAACGCTGAATTCCATCTGTCCTCCATCGAACTAGGGATCAATGACAATGGCGGTCGCCCTGTTACCACACTTGTGGTCACTGATGCGAAGCTGATTGAAAAAGATGCTGCTCCTCACGCAATGAGGGACATCGATATGAGCATCATCCAAGCACAGTTTACCGAACGTCCAACCGATTTGATCCCGCGAGACCAATTACTGGCCGGTCTCTCTGCAAAATTTCCGGAGATTGCCCCTTCGACTATCGACAAAAGGGTTTCGCAGGCCTGCAGCGCACTTGTCGAAATGGACATCCTACTAGAGGAGAAAATTGGGAGGACGAAGGCATATCGGCTGAAACATGTCGATGGCAATATCGATGACAGCGATGATAATGATGTCGATGACCCTTTAGACTTCTAACCAATAAAATAACGGCCACTCTTACCCGTACTATAGTACGGGTAAGAGTGGCCGTTATTTTATTGCTATACGAAAGGCGTTTAAATTCATCTAATACAGCACCTATTTGCTAGTGGATTACAGCACTCGTTGCAAATCGACAGCTCCTCTTATTTCACTAAAATTACCACTGTTCGAATCGCTTTCTGCCAATGGCGGACATAGAGAAACTTAGTTAAGGCAACCAGATCAATGTTCCAGACCCTATTGAGTAAGAGCTCTAAGCTTTTGTAGTTGCGCCTCATCAACTGGATATTTGCTAGTATGGTATTTATTCAGAGTCCTTATTGATTGCAAGATATAGGACACATCAATTGATGCCTCGTTGAGTGCAGCTTTCACCCTAAAATCTGGAGCATTAAGCATAAGTGACTGCAAAATAGCGACTAACTCAATTACATTACCAGTTGCTTCGGTAAGAATTTCTGAGATTGTTGGGGTGTCGTCGACTCTAAATACCTGAAAATTTATTGTTGTATTTTCTTCTGTAGAGGAAGGCTCCCAAATCATTCTTCTGACGGCCAAATGCTGGACAATTACAAGCCATTGATCATGATTTAAAGTGCTATCGATTTCCCGCATCTCCTTATTTGCAGAACTGAGTGATTTAAAAAGGCTGACAAGAGATCTGGCTTCAAGAGAATTACTATCGGAACAGCGGGCTGATATTTGGTCAAAGATTGCCAGACCGATGTTGAAAAGCAAAAGCAACAGCCGTCCAGCCTCAGAGCGAGAGCCATACTCGTCGTTGACTGAGTCCGAATCACCGAATTCCACGATTTCACGTAAGAAGATAGCGTCATTCCAAAGGCCTATCCACGCTTCAACCGGGGACATGGATTGCACAATTGGATAAGCCAGTAAGTGAGCTGCAACACCCGGAATTTCTTTGTTAAGACTAGTTATAAGGCTAGCGTGCCCGCGTAAAGATCGCGATCCATCTCCGGCCCAGTCTTCAGGTGAAAGACGCCATTCATTTCCAAAACCTTCCCAAGCAGGTACCTGAATATGCCCGCCATAGGCAAAAGAGGCCAGCACACAGCGGTAGCACCACACTTCCCATAAAGGCGCATCATCAGGAACTGACTGAGGTAACAAGCGATTTCCTAGCTTTCTGCCAATCGCATCGAATAAGGCATTATCGGCAAACGCCGAAGACTCCACATCGGCGATTTCCTTTTCGCTCTGCCCCAATATTTGCCGCATCAACCATGATGCCCAACGAGAGAATATAGCTGCGGCATCCTGCCGTTCAGCAATTGTGTCAGCTATAAGTTCAGAAGTGTTGATAATTTCCTGTTTTATCTCATTAAAGTCATCAGTTGTGACGTCCAATTTTCGAAACGTCGATCTTATTTGTAGCAATTGGTTGCGAGCTTCTACCAGAAGCAAGGGCATAATGACAGAACCATTCCATTTACCATCGTTTTCAAAAGCAACTGGTGCTGCGGCAATCATTCTTTTCCATTCAGAAAACCGTGGAGAGAATGCGCCTATGCCTGCCACAAATAGCAATGCGCTAACCAAATAAGGGTTGGCAGATTTGAATATTGTGCGAATGAACTCGTCCGACTCCAAATTATAGAAAACTTGGAATAGCGGAAGCTCTTCTTCGTAGTTCATGAAACCTTGCGAGCCGCGCAAGTTCCACCATATTTCTTCGAGCTTGTCAGTTCGCTTTTCCCAATTAAGCCAGGCACCGACCCGCTTTTGGTTTGTAAGCTCCGACCTAGAATTCAGCGATAAATCTTCAAGCCCAGTAATAGCCTCCTTAGCGAGCTTGACATATGCCACACATGCTGAAGGATTAACTTGGGCATACGCTATCATGGCTTCACTCAACCAATGCTCAAGGTGCCATGAGTTGTATTTGAATGCGTTGACTTTGCCCCAGGTTCGCAACGAAGGCGTGCGTGCTAAAGCTGCGGCGCAAGCGAGCGTCATTAGCAAAGTATGGCAATCCACTGTTGACGGCGCTAACTCGTCAGCAACAGGGGCTAGGTGCTGTTCCAACTCAGTAATATCGCCATTTTTTTCTACTATCCAGCTTACGACATCATCGAAAGCTTTGTGCTGGATGTGCGCAACTAAGTTCAAGAGGTTGAGGAAATCCTGCACATTTTTGAATGGGGAATCTGCAAAGACTTCCCGCTTTTCGGCGTGATGTTCGCTTGGCCATTGCTCGTTCATTTTCGTGCTCCTGCGTTCCAGATTTCCTCAAAGAAACTGATAGCTCCGTGATCCGCTGCCCGCCAGCCTCTGCTGGCGGCGCTGACTTTGGAATGAAATCCCCCCACCGTTCCACCAAAATGCCAAAGTTCGTCATCAATGATGGCAAAACGGTCGTGGACAAAATCGCAATCACGCGTGAGATGCATTCTGAGCTCAATGCGACACTCCTTCTCACGTCTTATCGCTTGGTTATTGATTGCCTTCGCACGTTCCTGAAATTTCTTCAGGTCATCCTCAACTACTTCTTGATGCTGTTTCGTCAGCAGGCGAACATCGCTTGCTGCAAACCATAAAGGCAGCCAAGATAGGATTTGTTCGATTCGCTTTGTCGGTTTTCCACTATCAGGTATCAACAAATATTCGTCTACAATCCAGACTCTCTCCTGAGCATCTGATACTGCTTTGCTAAATTTTTGCAATGGAACAGGATCGGCGGAATACTTCCTCTCATAGGCAGCTGCGGATGTCGGGAAGCAGGCCTGTCCGCCCCCCTCGCTACCCCAGAGAATTTCTTTATTGGGAAATGGACGCTCGGCCTTGGGGGCAATCGGGATATGTGGAGTGAACCTTTTCATGACCCGGCGTCCCTACCCTTAGTTTGACGCTTCTCATAGTCCACAAAGGATATTGCCTTATTCAGCATACCTTCAAGCTGCTCAATGATCTCATCCGGATTGGGAAGTTTGACGATTAGGGATGCTTTGTCGCCCAAAGTGTTCAGCGAGTTGCCAAGGAACCAGACGGTATCGTCTATTACAAGGAATCGGTCGTGCAGGATGGATGACTGTAGAACGTATGCCTTAGCAGTTACCTTGGCGTCCTTTTCCAGTTGGGTGAGCCGCTGACTAAAGTCATCGGTTTTCGAGAGCCCTTGCCCCCTCGATTTAAATGCGAGGGCTGAACTCAGCAAGGTCACTGAAATGGTTTCTGGATTGACAGCGTACAGAAATTGTCCCAATTGCAATCCTGCAAGATAAGGGTCAGCAATCATCACTCTATTCTTGGCCCGCCTCAGTTCACTCTGAATAAAGCGAATAGCCTCTTCACGAGATCCGTCTGGGAACCAGCGCTGGCCGTATTGCTTCGCGTTTGCGATTTTTTCGCGGCGTACAGCCTCAATGGCTATGCGAGCGTTGACATTCGGTATACGCGGCCCGTCTCCCATTAGGTGCTGCGAGGCAAGCGTTGGACTTTGAGCCGCAAGATATTCCATGCGCGGGGAATTTGCTGATTCGCCAGTAGGGACACTGACCTTCTTGCTTTCCTGTGGACTGACATGCATCGAGAGGTTCATTTGACGTAAGAATGAATACGGTGGACTATAAGCCAACACACCATGTTGCTGGTGAGCCACCACATAGCCATAAGTTCCTATGCAGTCGCCTTTGTCGATATCCAAAATGCCATTGGCGGGAATTTCCTGGGTGTTGAAGTCTGTAAGCAGGTGGGCTTGTTCATCGAAGGTGGTGATCTTCAGGCCAGCCAGCGATTCCCCTGAACGAGGAACAAAACGATAGAAAATACGTTCGCCTCTCCCATCGGAGGCCGGAATCATAAAGTTATCAATCTGTTTGAGCACAGGGTCTGGCGCGACTAATGCAACGCTTCCGAGATACTCCCTGTAAAGCCTAAGATCAATGTGCAACCGTCTTGCAACAAAGTCTACCGCTTTATTATCGGCTAGCATCAAAGCGAAGCCATCCTGACTACCGAAACGGCGATGGATGCGAGCTGGGGTATTGCCAATGAAGGGCGCCGGATGGGTTCGTCCAGAAAGATGTGTAAACATCCCCTCCCCAACCGGCAGACCGAGATACGGCCAGGATGGGTCATCTATCAGCTTTGAGATTTCTATCTTAACCCCATCGTATTTGCTATTACGTTCCTCATGTCGGGAGGGAATCGGGGATTTGTCATCGCCACAGCCAAGAGCTCGATACCAGTCAATAGCATCTTGCACACTCAAAAGCACACGGCGAAAAAAAACAGTTTCGTCAGTTTTTCCGATGCGGTACAGATGTAGGCCTTCCATCGGTGGAGGAAGCGGTCTACCGCGAGGGAGCAAAGACACCGTAGCGAAAAGTAAGTGACCCGCTTGAGATCGTTTTTTTTGCAGGGTCGCCAGCCGTATGACAGCACCTGAATAAAATTCTGTGTTTAACACTAAATTCCTTTTTATCAAAGCTCTTGCCACTTCAAACGACCGAAAACGGCTATAGGTGGCGTGGCGGTGAGTTACAACTACCGATTAAGGTAGCCGCCCTTGTAGGATAGAGTACCTTGTAAGAGTGGAAAATCCAACTTCCGTTATTCGCTCTTAGCAGCAAATGGCTGATGTGTAGGTAATTGCTGGTACATTCGAGTGAACGTTATGGTGCTCAAAGATTGCAATTGGTGGTTTGAATCGACCAGTGATAACTTAGGATGATTTGCTGTGTCGTTTGCCGTAAGAACGTGTAGTTGGAACAGGCAGTGCGCGGAATAGCCGCATCAGGGATGAGTTGTTATCGACTATTTTCGTTGTGTCGGAAATTCCGTAGAACTCACTACGGAATTTTTACAAAATTCCACGTTCGCCCTTTCAGGGGCATGTCACTAGAATGCATGAGAACGGAAAAATGGCCATGTTACAGTTAAATGAATGTGGTCACACTCAACGGTTTGTTACTCTGTGCCCTAAGCTCTGCACTGGCCGCCCAATTGCATTAGCATATAATGATTTCCAATACGCGATTTCGGCTTTGTAGAGCTCTTCTCTTTCCTCAATCTCAGCCTGATGTTCAGCAGCCATTTCCTCAATATGCCTCTCCCAGGTCGAAAAAGATTCAGGAGTTTTACCGGGCAACGGCAGGTCGTGTTTCAGAGAAATTTGTTCAGCTTTGTTAAGTTGGCGATAAAAAGACTTCAACGTTTGGTGTTTTGCCGTAGAACCTTCAACTCCTCTTGAAAGGCCAAGGTGTTCGACAGCTTTAGCATGGTCAGTTTGTAGCTGTGAAAGTTTTGCTTTCGAACCGAAAAAGCGGTCAGCACTTAGCCTAAAACGAGATCGCTTTTCATCCCAGTAACTAACGCCTAAAATCAAATGCAGGTGCGGACTTGATTCATCCCCATGATAGGCACAACTTAAAAGGTTGTCTCCAAACCGCTGCTTGGCCCAACTTAAGCAGGTTTTAACCCAGTTCTTCACCTTGGTATTTGCATCTACTAAATATTCATTATTTGTAGTCTTTATCCAGGAAGGAGAGAAGGCGAGAACCATCTCAACCGCTAACACTCCATTTTTTCTGAACGTCTCGATCCCTAGGCTTTTGTAAAAAGACATCAAGTCTGCTGCAATATCGTCACTGCCCAGCAGCACGCGATTTAGATGCTTTCGATTTGGATCGGTATGGTCAGTGTGACGATGCCTTGTGTTATGCAGGGCAGTATGAATGATTTGCTGCAGTGTATGAAGTTTATGAGTTCTGAGAATTGCATAATTCATCGCCGCCACCTTTTCATTTTTCAGTTGACGTCTTGTGATGTTTCTTCGTCATCGGAGACGACGACTCGGCTTTTTCCAGTTCGTCCTGAACCGTATCAACATCACCACCTGCTCTTAAAGCTAAGATCTCACGTCTTAGCAATTCGATTGTTTTTTTGTCTTGTTCTCGTTCCAGAAAAAGCTCAAGATACTTCACCTGATATGTGTTTGGTTCATCATCAGATAGATACAATGTAATCGGGATCTCAACACATTCTGTACGAGTAGTATCAGCAAAAAATGTTAACGTCGCTTGGACGCCACGCTTGCCTTCGATCAACAGGCGCGATCTCAACATTTCTTCAAATAAACCCTTGATCTTGCACAATAACGAAATCATTACACACCTCGTATTTATCTGATGCCCAATCGCTCACTGCTCATCTTCTGAACTGATTGTATATCAAACCTTTTGAAAAAATTTTTGATATACAAAATAATTTATCCTTTATTATCATGAAGATAAAAAAGGCGGGATCACTCCCGCCTTTTTTGTGTGTCCAAAATCGTCTTAGTAATCTAACATCTCGATCACGCGTTTTAGCACATCAATTCCCACGTTTTCATCGCCAGCATAAGTTCCAAACGTGATGTCATCTTCAACGTGTCCGAGGATCGCCTTGGCCTGATAACTACTAACGCCTTTGTCTTTAAATGCACAAACTACTGTAGTACGACAGCAGTGAAAATCTATCAACAAGCTCAGGTCACGCTCCATTTTTTTATCTATACCCAGCGCTGGCAGCATAGTTCTGTTGAACCATTTGCTAACAGGCGTACCCAAACCATCACGGGCTGTTAGACATTCCTCCGTCTGTAGCTCTGGAAAGAGAAGGAGCTGAGTGGCCTGTTTTTGCGCTGTCCAATAGTCCAGCAAACCACGTTGGATCAGTTTGCTGTGAATGGGAACAATACGAGCACTGCCATCGGTTTTGAGTTGATGTTCCCGAAGGTCAAATACCCACACGCCTTCGATTTTATAGATGTCGCGAAGACGCAATGCAGCGACCTCATTGAGCCGCATCCCTGAATAAAGGGCGATTGCAGGTACCCAGTTTGCAGCGTCCCGAAAGCCGTCAGCTTCGTTCTTGCGTCGTGGCTGATAAGCGAGGAGCTGCTGAATTTCAGCAGGCTTGAATTTTCTGCGCTTGTTTTGATGCTGGCCTTTTTTCAGCTTGATCGACATCTGAGCGAACGGATTAGTCGAGACCAATTGCATCTGCTCAATCAACCATGTGAAAAAAGACCTAAAATTACTCATGTATTTATTGATGCTTTTGACACCGAGCGTCTCTGGCTTTCCTCGAATCACACGCCCTGACGGCAGCTTTTGTAAATGACTTTGAATTCGAACAACAGTCTGTTTGTCGATCTCCGTTACCAACATGTCACTACCTAAGAAGTCACGAAGGATTTTAAAGGAGGTTGCATACTGCTGTTGAGAGCTGGCTCCAAGGTGCGCGACCTTCAAGTCATAAAACTGCTGCATGCAGTTTGACAGCAAAAGATGTTGGTTACGCTTAGTTTCTACTTTGCGCTCAGCACGTCGAAATGACGCTGTGAAGCGTTTCATCGTTTCCAGAAGGTGCAGAAATTCAACTCCCTCAATCGGCTCAATGCCCGGTGTTGCCGAAACCATGTCAGGATCATACTGTTCATTCTTACGGGCGAGTTTCTGAAACTCAGCAATCAGCCGATTGACCATCAATGCTTCGTCTCGATGTGGCGTTAAGGAGCCCCCTAGCCGCGCTGATTCCGCTTCGAAGCGCTGGAGGGTGCTCGACTGCACAGTGATCGGAATTTCATCGTTCATGCCGTGGCTGAAGACATTTTTGATCGTGGTCTCTGGAACCGTTCGCAGTTCTCCAAGTGCTTCAGGTGAAATAACACCCAGCTGGATCATCTTTTTACCAACTTGAAGCCAATGGTTGAAGCTCTGTTTCAGAAAACGGTTCAACTCAAGCTCGAGCTGAATGGAGCTGATGTCATGACTCAACTGAGCCAGCGCTTTGATTTGAATGGTATTGAGAGTCTGTGTATGCATTTGTACGTCTTCCGTGATTTTGCGTTTGATAAAACGTGACAGCCACATCGCTTCATCCAGTAGCGGTGTTTTTAGCGACGCAACGAAGTGGCCACTAGTACGGGGATAGTTGCACAAAATATTGAAAATGTTCGAACGAATGCGAAAAAAATAATTTTTCGACGATTTGATTTGATACAGATAAGTAAAGTTTGCGCGCATGAACAGCCTCCGATGTGGATAGGCCGTGTGGTAAAGTAAAAAACCCCAAGATGCCACTAGAAAAAATCTAGTAAAATCAAGGGGTTTAAGTATGTGGCGGAGAGAGAGGGATTCGAACCCTCGTTAGGGGTTAACCTAAACACACTTTCCAGGCGTGCGCCTTCAGCCACTCAGCCATC
>FWPV01004643.1_pt1 | contig 28684 bp, 24 predicted proteins | sample 2228371 | NCBI WGS metagenome assembly FWPV01 (sample SAMEA103939776, study PRJEB20133) | metagenome | reverse complement strand
CAGGCATACATGGGCAGCCTGGATGCCTGGCTGGTCGCGCTCGGTTTTTCTCTGTTCGGGCAGCAGGTGTGGGTCATTCGTCTAATCCAAACCCTGCTCTATCTGTTAACGATTATAACCACGGTTTGGATCGGGCATGAGTTTTTCGGTTCATGGAAAATTGGGCTCGGCGCCGGTTTGTTGCTTGCCATCCCTACGGTCAATGTGACCTTATATACGACCGCCAGCCTTGGGGGGTATGGAGAAGCACTTTTAATTGGCAATCTGATCCTGATCTGCGGATTAAGGCTGGCATTGAACGGTCCGTCCGCGTGCCGCCCGGCAGGGACCGCTGGCTTATGGCTAGCCTTTGGCGCACTTGCGGGGCTGGGACTCTGGGCAAACGGATTGACATTGATCTACACCATCCCCGCCGGTCTGCTGGTTGTCTATCAGCTAATCCGTCAACGGAGGTTTCTACGCAGCCTGGGGCGCATGGCCATCGCGCTGGGCGGGTTTTTTGTCGGGTCGATGGCCTGGTGGTTATTTGCGCTGGATCACGGCCTGAGCAGCCTGGTGCAGGAACTATTCGGAAGCGCCGTAGCGGTAGAAAGCGGCAGCTTCCTGGTGCGGACCGGCAATCATCTTGCCAACTTGCTGCTGCTTGGTTCAACCGTCACGCTCGGGCTGCGTCCGCCGTGGTCCACCGCCTGGCTGGCCCTGCCGCTGATTCCCTTTGCGCTGTTTGTCTGGGCGATCGTGTTTGTCCGCTGGGGAAGGGATTTATCCGCAACAAAATTCCCCACCAATCTGGCTTCCTGGCTGCTTGCAGGTGTGTGCCTGACCCTTGCTGCGGGTTTCCTATTCACTCCCTTTGGGGTCGATCCGTCGGGACGATATTTCGTTCCGCTGGCGGTGCCGTTTTCGCTGGCGGCCAGCGCCGCTCTCCTTCGGCTGAAGAACCGATTGAAGGCGTGGGGGTACGTTGGACTGGTTTTCCTGGTTCTCTTTCATTTGTGGGGAACCATTCAGTCCGCTGTAAATTACCCCCCGGGGATTACCACTCAATTCTACGCTCCAGCCCAGGTTGACCATTCTAAAATGCCTGAGCTGATCCAATTTTTAAAGTCGGAAGGTATCACCCGGGGATATACCAATTATTGGGTCGCTTACCCGCTCGCGTTTCATTCCCAGGAGGAGATCATTTTCATCCCACGACTGCCTTATCATCAGGATTTGCGTTATAACGCAAGGGATGACCGCTATCCGCCCTACCGTCTGCTGGTAGCTGGCAGCCCGACGGCGGCCTACATCACTACAAAGAATCCGGCGCTGGATGAGTTGATTGGTACGGGATTGATCAAAGCCGGGGTGGAGTGGAAAGAGACATGGATCGGGGACTATCACCTGTTTTATGATCTCTCCCGCCCGGTTCGGCCTGATGAGTTGGGCATTCAAGGGTCGGAGTATTGACCATGGTAAAAAGCTCAGCCATAAAAGGTGCGGTCTCTGCGAGTGAGTTCAACATCCTCATGGCGGTTCTAACAGGCCTGTTGGTATTCATCATGGCTGCCCGGACTCCTCTCGATACGGATTTCTGGTGGCACATCCGCGCTGGTGAGCTGACCTGGCAGTCAGGGAGACCGCTGGTCACAGATCTGTTCACATTCACCCGGGGGGGACATCCCTGGATCAATCACAGCTGGCTGGGCGAGGTGATCTATTACCTGTTTTTCAAAGCAGGCGGGTTCCTGGGTGTCAGCCTGCTGGTCGCATCACTGGCGACTGCATCCATGATGTTGGTCTACGCTCAGCTTACCGGTCCTGCGCTGCTCAAGACGGCTGTGATTGTTCTCGCGAGCACGGTCGCTGGACCGGTTTGGAGCCCGCGGCCGCAGTTGATCAGCCAGGTCCTGTTCGCGGGTCTATATCTCATCCTCAACAGGTACCGGTCAGGGCGCTTCGACCGACTGTGGTTGCTGCCCGTGTTGTTTCTGGCCTGGTCGAACCTGCACGCTGGTTACTCGCTGGGATTCCTGCTTCTGGGCGTGTTCATTGTCGGAGAGATGCTCAATTGGATTCTCCGCCCTGGAACCGACCGACGAATTGCCTGGCGAAATTTACGAAAGCTTATCCTTTGGGCACTTGTCTGCGTCCCGGTAGTATTGATTAACCCGAATGGTCTGGAAACCTGGACAATCCCGTTTCAAACGGTCGGGATGGATGCGGCGGTGCGGTCCACGATTGACGAATGGGCTTCGCCTGACTTCCACCAGCTGATTCTGCAGCCATTCCTTTGGATGCTGTTCGCCTTCTTGGCTGCGGTTGGCCTCTCAGCCCGGAAGATCGATGCGGTAGACCTGCTTGGGGTGGCCGGCTTTTCTTACCTGGCTTTTCTGGCGAAACGAAGTCTGGCGATCTTCGCATTGTTCACAGCGCCGGCATTAGCTCGCTATCTGTGGGCGGCGGTATGCGTTTGGAGAGAAGAACGGGCAGGTCCGGCATCCAGCCCATCCGCTGGAAAGACAGTTTTTTCTTCCCGGCTGGTCCGTCCTGGTCTGCGTAAAGCGTTAAACCTGACACTGGTTTTCCTGCTGTCCCTCACCGCGGTCGGTAAGCTGCTGTTTGTGACACAAGCCGGGCTGATTGAAAAAGCCAGGGCTGAATATTTTCCAGATGGGGCGGTACAGTTCCTCCTGAACGGACAGCCGCCGGGGAACATCTTTAATTCCTACGGATGGGGCGGCTATCTGGAGTGGCATTTGCGCGATTTCCCGGTATTTATTGACGGGCGGGCGGACCTGTTCGGGGACGAATTCATCCGGGCCTGGCTGAATACCGTACAGGCGGGGGAGGGATGGCAGGAAACCTTTTCCGCATGGGATATACGCTACTGCCTGATCGAACCCGATTGGCCGCTGGCAGATGCGTTAAGAGAGGCCAGGGCAGCGGTGCTGTACGAAGATCAAACCAGTGTCTTATTTGATATATCCGGCGGAATCCATTTTCCACTAGGTTCTACTAGCCAATCCTCACCCTGAAAGGCGGTCAAAACCATTCTTTGTAGAGTCCGCTGCGCGCGTCCTCCCGCGATGGAATCCTCTCGCTGGCGGCCTGAACCTTTTCCAGCTCGATCTCTGCCGTCAGCAAAGTCTCTTCTACGCCGTTCGCTTCCGCGAGGACCTCGCCCCATGGATCGACTACAGTGCTAAAGCCGGCAAGGGTCTTCTCCCGCAGGGGACCGACTGCGTTGGCGGCCGCAATGAAAAACTGATTCTCAATCGCCCGGGCGCGCAATAGCGTCCGCCAGTGGTCGGTTCTGTCGCCGCCCCATTGAGCGGCGACCAAAACCAATTCAACCTTGTTGCGCCCGTAAAACCGGAACATCTCCGGAAAGCGCACGTCGTAACAAATCGCCAATCCGACATCGCCGATCGGCGTAGCGCCAAACGCTGGACTGCCGCCAGCCTGCAGGAATTTGGACTCGTCCAGTAGGCGGAACAGGTGAATTTTTTGGTAACGCAGCGGAATGGGCACGCCGGGCTGGATCAGTAAAAAAGTGTTATAGAAACCGTCTTGATCCAGGGTCAGGTAAGATCCGCCGATCAGGATGTTGTTCTGGTCGGCCTGCGTCTGCAGGTTCGCGATGACTTCTTGATTTAAATCGATATATTTTTCGCTGTTTTCGAGATCATAACCGCTCGTCCACAACTCGGGCAGGATAATTCCGCGGCAGCCCTGTCGGATTGCCTCGTCAATGTGGGCTAGAGCGGTTTTGATGTTGATATCAGGTGCGCCGATAAGGATTGGAAATTGTGCAATGGCAATTTTATGGGTCGTCATAATCTCCATTATAATTTAACCGCTTGCTTCCGAGATCTAATCCCCGAGACAATAACAAACTTCTCTGGAGAACCCCTTTGGTCCCACGCAGGAATCCCTTAATCCTATTCTTTGGTACGCTCATCCTTGCCGGGGGTCTTTTTGCTGCGTTGATCTGGGGGAACCTTCGGTTTACGTCCTCCAATCCGGGGGGAAACGATTTTCTGATCCACTGGATCAGCGCCAAAACGTACATTCAAGAAGGTCTCAGCCCGTATTCGAATGAAACCACGCTGGAAATCCAGTCAGCAGCCTATGGGCGAGCGGCTCGGCCCGGAGAGCACGAACTGAGGGAAGCTTACCCGGTTTACTCCATCCTGTTGTTCTTGCCATTCGCAGTGATCAAGGATTACAACCTGGCCAGGGCGGTCTGGATGGCAGTACTGGAGACTGCCCTGATTTTTACAGCATTATTGTCGTTGCGGCTGGTCCGCTGGAGACCCAGTCCTCTCGTTCTGGGGGGATTTCTGTTCTTTTCGGTCTTCTGGTATCACGGACTACGCCCGATCATCAGCGGAGACGCGGTCATTTTGATTGGCCTGGGGATTGTCGGAGCGCTTCTGGCTATCCGTGCCGGACAGGACGAGCTGGCAGGCATTCTGCTGGGACTGACGATGATCAAACCGCATGTTGTCATCCTGTTGTTAATATTTATCCTCTATTGGGCAGCGTTTAACCGGCGCGGGAAAATTATCGGTTGGCTGCTGATCACTGCTGCGTTGCTCGCTGCGATTGGGCTGTTATTCGTCCCAGACTGGCTGTCTCAGAACCTGCGACAGATTCTATGGTATGCGCTCTACGGTCCGCCGGGGACGCTGACTGCCGCGCTGTCAGAGCTGGCGCCGGGGATCGGTCCGCGGCTGGGGCCGATTCTCTCGGTGCTGGTCGGAGTTGTGACGCTAGTCGAATGGGGGATGGCGCGAAAGGCGGGCTTTCGCGGGTTTTTATGGGCGGCGTGTTTCACGCTGGCTGCCAGTCAGTGGATTGGCATACCCACGGATCCTGAGAATTTCATTGTGTTGATGCCTGCTTTAGTGATGACATTCGCGGTATGGGTGGAGCGCTGGAGGAGCGGGGGGGTTGTGCTCTCGATTGTGACCATGGTTTTCATCTTTGCGGGGATTTGGAGTATTGTTCTGAACTTGGATGGTTTAGCCTTCTTGCATGGCGAACACCCAGTTTTGTTTTTCCCGCTGCCGGTTGCTGCCTTTGTGCTTTTGTATTGGATCCGCTGGTGGGCTGTGAAGCCGCCGGCGGTATGGCATGAACTTCTCATCCAGGAAAATTAATTGGCTATGATTAACCGACGTCACGCCCTGGTTCTGCTGGTGATCGTGACCCTGGCGCTGGTCTTACGGGTCACCGCCCTGAATACCCGTGAGATCCAGTATGATGATGCTTTCAGCACATTCCTGTCTCAGCGGTCTTTCCCCGAAATCGTCAAAGGGACCGCCGCTGACACCATGCCCCCTCTGTATTATTTTCTCCTGCACGCCTGGATGGAGGTTTTTGGCAGTGAGTTGGCGGCATTACGTTCGTTGAGCATCCTATTATCCATAATATCTCTGCTGGTCATTTTTGATCTGAGCAGGCGGATGTTGGGGGTTGAAGCCGGGTTGTGGGCAGCCCTCTTGACGGCGATCGCTCCGGTGCAGATTTACCACGCCCAGGACATTCGAATGTATGCCCTGCTCGAGCTCAGTCAGTCTGTCTATTTGTGGTGTTTTATTGGTTTGTCAGACATATCAAACAATAACCAATCGAAGGTCGGCAGGTGGCTCGGGTTGATTCTGAGCGGCACAGCCAGCATGTATACCCATAATCTGGCCGTTTTTGGGCTGGTGCTCCCGAATTTTTATTTACTTCTCCGCCGGCGTTGGAAAAATCTGGGGCGATTAATCGCTGCGCAGGCTGTGATCCTGGTCTTATCCCTGCCCTGGCTGCTGATGGTCCCCGGTCAAATTGATAAGATCCAAAGAGCTTTTTGGACTCCCAGACCGGGGCTGGTCGAGATCATTCAGGCGGTGACCATGTCCAGCGCGTATCTGCCCTTGAAAGGTTTCTGGCTTGGCGCAGCGGTTGTATTCTCTGTACAAATATTGGTCATCATCCTCATTGAAACAGTTCGCTGCCTGAGAAGATCTGCGGAAATTCAATTTATGGCTCTGGTCGTTTTGTTGCTTCCCGGCATGTTGTTTGCAATCTCTTATATCATGCGCCCGGTTTTCATTCCCAGGGGTTTCTTGATATCCGCCTTGGCCTACTACAGCCTGGCGGGCTGGATTATAGCAAGACGCGAGCGGCGATGGATCGGGGGAATTCTTGCAGCCTCATTTGTAGCCGCTGCGGCGGTATCGCTGCCGACCCTCTACACATTCAATGAATTTCCCCGATCGGCTTTTCGTGAAACCGCGGCTTATCTGCAAAGTGTAGAGAGACCTGGCGCGCTCATTCTCCACGACAACAAGCTGAGTTACTTCCCGACCCATTACTATGCACCTGACCTTGCGCATAAATTCCTGGCGGACGAACCTGGCTCGGACAATGATACTTACGCATACGCCTCCCAGCAGGCGATCGGTTTAATCCCGGCGCCAGATGTTTCATCGGCAGCGTCGGGATATGACCAGGTATATTTCGTCGTTTTTCAGCGAGCCATTGATGAATATCAGGCGATAGGGAAGGGGAATCATCCGGTGTTGGACTGGCTGGAAAGCCGGTACCGGCTCATTGGGAATAGATCTTTTTCGGATCTGGTTGTCTATGAGTTTAAACGCTGACCGCAAGGCGGGAAACCATGCATAACCGCGGGATGTGGATTTATTTCGTTCTTGGGGCGGTGATTTATTCGCTGGTTGCGGTATATCAGAGCACGCCTGGCTATATGGATGCGGAGTATTACACCGCAACGGCGCTGCAAATTGCCGGAGGAAAGGGTTTCCAGGAGCCGTTTATCTGGAACTACCTCAATCAACCTGAAGGAATACCCGCTCCGTCGCATTTGTATTGGATGCCTCTGGCGTCACTTCTGGCCGCTTTTGGGAAATGGATCGGCTGGGGCGGGGATTTCTTACGGATGAGGCTGCCCTTTGTCCTGATAGCAGCTCTGACGGTGCCGGCGGCAGTCAGCCTTGCCCGGTCCTGGCTTCAGGAGAAGCGGTACGCCTGGTTGGGCGGAGTCCTGGCGGCATGTTCCGGGCTGTATTGGGTATACATCACTCTGCCAGAAACCTTTGGTATCTATATGCTGGCCGGCGCTGGGATGATCGGGCTGGTGGGAGGGACGAATTGGCTGCGTATAGGCATCAAACAAGCCGTTTTTCTTGGAATCTTGGCCGGTTTACTGGGCGGATGCATGCATCTAGCGCGCGCCGATGGGATACTCTGGCTGGGGGGTAGTGTGGTCTGGGTTGGGTACAAATTGATGGACTCCTGGAAGAGCGCTGAAAGCCGCATTAAACTTCGCATAGTCATTGCTGTAAGCGCGATTCTGAGCAGTTACCTGCTGATTATGGCTCCCTGGTATTTCCGCAACCTGAATCTCTTTGGTTCAATCGTGCCGCCGGGCAATTCGAGAGTCCTTTGGCTTACGGATTATAACCAGACCTTCAATTATGACCTCTCAGGATTGACCTTCGCCAATTGGGCCGGATCAGGGACCGCCGCCATTCTTCTTGGGCGGTGGCAGGCACTAAAACAGAATCTGGCGAATTTACTGGTCGTGCAGGGCGGAATCGCTTTCCTGCCGCTGATGATCGCCGCCATCTGGCGGCACCGAAGGGATGACCGGATCCGGTTCCTCGTTTTGATGTGGCTGCTGATCTTTCTGCTAATGACCGCGGTGTTTCCATACGCTGGAGCGCGGGGCGGTTATCTTCATTCTGGCGCGGCAGTCCAGTTAACTCTATGGGCTCTTGTACCAGCCGGTCTGGAAGCGATTGTGAATTGGGGAGGGAGAAAACGGGGCTGGAATCCGAGCAGAGCTTACACAGTCTTCGCGCTTGGTCTGGCAGCTGCAGCCGTTGCCATGAGCGGCTTCTTCTTCTCCACGCGTGTGATAGGCTCCTCTCTTGGCCAACCCGTCTGGGATCAAGGCGAACGGACGTACCGGGATGTGGGCGCGGCGCTGAGCAACATTGGGATCTCGTCCGATGAAATCGCCGCAGTCAATAACCCGCCTGCCTGGTACCTGGCGACAGGCAGATCCTCGATCGTGATCCCGAATGGCGGCATTGCGGAATTGCTCGCGGCCGCCCGGCGGTATAACGCCACCTTCCTGATCCTCGAGGCGGGCCAGGAAAACCTGAGCGAACTGTACGCCACTCCAGGCGACCAGGTAGGTTTGGATTACTTGGCCGCCATTGAGGGCGCCCATATTTACAGGATTTTTTTCGATGAGTAAAGCTGAGGGACAAATCCCGCGCCGGTTACCCAACAAGGTAGGCCTCCTCCATCTGGCGGTGATTTTGTCCGCCTGTATCGCATTTTCGGCGTATTTCCTGTGGATCAGCGCTCGCACATATCGAATCGGATTCCCGCTGGACGACGCCTGGATTCACCAGACCTACGCACGCAACCTGATCGAATTTGGTCAGTGGGTTTACATTCCGGGTCAGGTTTCTGCCGGCTCAACCGCGCCGTTGTGGACCTTGCTCCTGTCAGTCGGTTACCTGTTTTCGCGAACGCCGCCTTACTTCTGGACATTTCTTCTGGGAATATTATCCCTTTTGGGAACAGCGCTGGCCGGCGAATCAATTTTCCGCCGGTTGGGAGATCAAAAAACGCTGGCAATTCCTATGGCCGGCTTGTTTCTGGCGACAGAGTGGCATCTCGTCTGGGGAGCTGTATCTGGCATGGAGACGATTCTGTTCGCCTGCCTGATTCTGTCGACGTTTGCCGCCCTGATGCAGACCAGGCCGCGATACCTGCTTGCGGGGGTGTTGATCGGGCTTTCGTGCTGGGTGCGCCCGGATGGATTAACTCTGCTTGGTCCGGCATTTTTCCTTCTCTTCTTCGCCCTGGAGCCCTGGAGGCGGAGAATCCGCGATGGTTTGACCGTCCTGGGTGGTTTTGCAATCCTTTTTGCCGGCTATCTCGCATTTAACAATTTTCTGGGCGGAGCGTTGTTCCCAAATACCTTTTTCGCGAAGCCAGCAGAGTACGCCTCGATGCTGCAAACCCCGATTTTCCAACGGTTTGCCAGTCTGGCGTCTCTGCCGGCGGTCGGGGCGGGCAGTCTGCTGATCCCCGGGCTGGTTCTTGCCGCCTGGAGCTCGGTCGGGCGCCGCAACTGGAAGATGATTGCCCTGTTATTATGGTGGCTGGGCTACACGGCGGTCTATGCCTTGCGGCTGCCTGTGACGTACCAGCACGGCAGATACTTAATCCCGGCCATGCCGGTCATTTTCCTCCTTGGGCTCGCGGGCACCCAGCGTATTCTGGCCAACCAATATCCTGCCAGCCGATTCGGATGGCTTTTTGGCCGCCTGATTTTGGTCTCGCTGATCGCTGTCCAGCTGACCTTTGCCTATCGAGGCGCGCGAGCTTACAGCGAGGATGTGGCCATCATCGAAACCGAAATGGTCGCAACTGCCCATTGGCTGAACCAGCACACGGAGCCGGGCGCTGTGATTGCCGTCCACGATATCGGCGCGGTGGGGTATTTCAGCGAGCGGCCGCTGCTTGATTTGGCCGGCCTTGTCTCTCCAGAGGTGATCCCGTTTATTCGGGATGAAACCCGGCTGGCTGAATACCTGGATCAACACCGAGCGGCTTACCTGGTCACATTCCCGGGGTGGTATCCGCATCTGGTCAGCCGCGCGAAGCCGGTCTTCTCGACGGGCGGATCTTTTGCCCCTCAAGCAGGCGGAGAAAACATGAAGGTTTACCGCTGGGCGACTGAATAAACAAAATCTGGAATGATCAGACAAGGTTATGCTATACTTACCAGAGTTTTTGACCGCCTTTTCACCCGTTTGGATAATCAATCATCACGTTGATTAGCTCAGGAGCGCGCTGGCATGGCACCACTTGTAACCAATCCTTGGGATGAATTCCACGATTACATTCAAGCCGAGCTTGAACAATCCAGGCAGGCTTACAAAGAGGTCACCCAGATGATCGAGCAAAGCCAGACCGAACTGGCTAAGCTGACCCAGCGGAGCGCAAGCATAACCGCCCAAATTCAAAGAATGCAGGCTGATTTTGATTCCGTGCCGCGTGAAGAGATTCGTGCGGCTTACAGTTCCTCGCTCGACGCTCAGCAGCGCCTGTTGGTGATGCGCGGGCAGATCGAGAAGCTGCAGAACGATCAGCATAACCTTCAGCGCTATATCGGCTTGCTGGACAAGACCCATGAATTCCTGATGGAAGGTCACCAGCCTTCCCGCGGGACGAAGGGCGGCCGGAGCGGTTCGGAAACGCTGGAGAAGCTGATCAATGCCCAGGAAGCCGAACGCCAACGGCTCTCGAGGCAGATGCACGACGGACCTGCCCAGGCGCTCTCGAACTTCATCATCCAGGCGGAAATTGCTGCGAGATACATGGAAATGGAGCCGGCCAAAGCGAAAGAGGAATTAGATAACTTGAAATCCTCTGCGATGAACACCTTCCAGAAAGTGCGCCTGTTCATCACGGAACTGCGCCCGATGATGCTCGACGATCTCGGCTTGGTGCCCACAGTACGCCGCTATATCGACGCCTTCAAAGACCAGACCGGGGCGGAAGCGAAAATCGTGCTGAAAGGGGCGGAACGCAGGCTGGAGCCGTTCATCGAGGTGATGATTTTCCGAGCCATCCAGGAATTGATGGGCAACGCAGTCCGCCATAACGCGGATGCCACCGTCAAACCGCAGATCACTGTACAAATGGCGATCGAAGATAACATGGTCAGGGTGATGGTCAGCGATACCGGCAAGGGCTTCGTTCCTGAAGATTTATCCACGACCAGAGGGTTGGGTCTCAAATTGATTCGCGAACGAGTTGAAATGCTCGGCGGCAGCGTGAATATCGACAGTTCTCCAGGTCAAGGGGCTAGAGTGGCTTTTCAGATCCCGGTGGAGACTGTGCAGGCATAATTCTTTTTTATTTTGGAGGCATCCATGACAACCATAGGAATTCTTACCGGGGGAGGGGATGTGCCGGGTTTGAATCCCTGTATCAAGGCAGTGGTGATGAATGCATTGGAACAAGGTTACCGCGTGATCGGCATACGGCGCGGCTGGGCCGGAGTGCTTCATTACAATGCTGACGAACCTTCCACCCGGGAATATTACGTCCGGGAATTGCACACAGATGATGTGCGCACGATCGACCGCACCGGCGGTACATTCCTGCACACGTCGCGGACGAATCCGCAGCGTGTTTCCCACAAAGATGTGCCGGATTTCCTTAAGAACTCAAAATGGGGTAAACCGGTTAAGGGCGAGGATAAAACCGACTTCACGGATTACGTCCTCAACGTGCTGAACAGCCTGGGGATCGATGTGCTGATCCCGATTGGAGGCGACGACACGCTCAGTTTTGCGGTACGCCTGCATAAAGAAGGTTTCCCCATCGTTGCCTGCCCCAAGACGATGGATAATGACGTCTTCGGCACGGACTACTGCATCGGTTTTTCAACCGCGGTGACCCGCAGCGTGGAATTCATCACCAATATGCGCACCAGCGTTGGGTCGCATGAACGGATCGGGGTAGTGGAGTTGTTCGGGCGGAATTCAGGTGAAACCAGCCTGTTTACTTCCTATCTGGCGTACGTTGACCGGGCGCTGATCTCGGAGGTACCCTTCAATATTCACAAATTGTGTGATTTCATAGTCCAGGACAAGCGGAATAACCCTTCCAATTACGCGATCCTGACAGTCTCTGAAGGGGCGATCATGGAAGGCGGCGATATCATCGAGAGCGGCGAGGCCGACGCCTACGGTCACCGGAAACTGGGAGGGATCGGTCATCTGGTTGCCGAGCACATCCAAAGGGAGACCGGCCAGAACACCATGGTTCAGCAGCTGGGGTATTTGATGCGTTCCGGCGCGCCTGACTCTTTAGACCGGATGGTCGCAATGTCCTTTGGCACCCTGGCTGTCCAGCTCATCCGCCGAAAGGAGACGGGCAAGATGGTCGCGCTGCATGGCGGCAAGTACACGACCGTCCCGATCGAGATGGTGCTTGCGGGAAGGAAACGGGTGGACGTGCCAGCTTATTACGACATCGAGAATTACCGCCCGAAGATCCGCGATTTTATGGGCGTACCGATGTTCCTGAGTTAATCTCAGGTTGAAGTCAAACCCCTCTGGGAGTTGCCCAGAGGGGTTTCTTATTCCAGGTGGAGCGGAACATGCCGAAAGAAGACCAGGGCGTATTTACGGACCGGTATCAGATCATCCCGCGCACGCTGATCTTTATTACCTGCGGGGATTCAGTGCTCCTCATAAAGGGGAAACCGACCAAGCGGCTGTGGCCTAACCTTTACAACGGCATAGGCGGGCACATCGAAGACGGCGAGGACGTTCTCAGCGCCGCCCAACGCGAGTTGAAGGAAGAGACCGGCCTGTCTGGTGTGGAATTGCATCTGGCAGGAGTGATTCTGGTCGATGCTGAACCGGGAACGGGGATTGGCATCTACGTCTTCCGCGGCGAGGTTGCTGAACGGCGGGAATTAGATTCAAGTGAAGGAACGCTCGAATGGGTCGGCATCGATCAGCTCGATAATTTACCCCTGGTCGAAGACCTGCCAAAATTATTGCCGCTCGTGCTCAGCCATCCTGAAGACCCCAGGCTGTTTTTTGGCTTATACCGTTACAACGCCGAAGGTATGCTGGAGGTCAATTTCAGATTTGAGAATCCTCCGCAGTGATGGATCAGGTTCCCGCTGCGGACCGCCGGTAAAAGGCGATCAGCGTGCTGCCGTATTTCCTGCGATCGAATTCGGTCAGATTATTCAACCCGACTGACTCATATTCGACCGGATCGATTTGGACGATCACCCACGCGTCCTCTGCCAGCCAGCCGGTATTCTCATCCAATGCGCTCAAGGCCTGTTTCCACAACCCTTTGTACTGCGGCGGGGCGATGTAAATATAATCGAACTGCCGGTCGGGAGATTTTCTCAGAAGAGTGAAAGCGTCCTGCTGGGTGACTTCGGCGTTGGCCTCCAATCGGGTATGCTTGAGATTGGCCTTGATCGCGGCTACCGCCTGGCGGTGCAGATCGTTCAGGCGGACGAACGCCGCCCCGCGGCTGAGCGCCTCGATGCCGACGCTGCCTGTACCGGCAAACAGGTCGAGCATTGCTGCCCCCTCGATTTCAGGTCCAAGGATGTTAAACAACGCTTCCTTAACTCGATCAGTGATCGGGCGGGTGATGTCGCCCGGGACGCCCTGCAGGCGCATCCCCTTTGCCTTGCCTGAGATAATCCTGGGATTGGACACGCGAGTGAAACCCTGTTCTGAGGCGGTTACTCTACTGCGTGGCGCGCCGCCAGGAGATTGCCGTGAGGGGCGGTGATCGGGACAACGCAGCCGGTGCCAAGGATGAAGCGCACGCCTCCGGTTTGGTCTATGGCGTCTCTGGCTTCGCGGGTTACCTGTTTGGGATCCCCTAAAACCAATGTCTCCCACTGCCGGATGCCGCCGCAGACCACACCCTGGTAGCGGTGCTGAGCCTCGGCTAGGTTTGGCGCCGTTTCACGGTCGTGCCAGTTCAGAATAGCCACCGGATAATCGCTGACCTGGTCGAACATGATATTTTCCCCGTGGATGTGCCCCACATTCAACCAAAGGTCGCGGACGGTTTCCAAAACCTGAAGGTCATAAAACCGCCCAAAGGTGGCAAATTCGGGCTCGGAAAGCAAATGATATTGAGCGTGTTGAATTGCATAAAATATCCCATCGATTCCCGTTTTACGGGCCTCGGAGATGAAGTCAATGGTTACCTCGGTGATGATGCGCAGACCGACGTGCAGCGCCTCCGGACAGGAGCGCAGGTGATAAACCAGCCGCTCTTTACCTACAAGATTCTTTGCCTGTGCAAGCGGGCTGAAAATGGTCTGAATGAAGGGGACATCGGGCGAGTATTCTTTTGCCAGGGCTTTCAGGGTGTCGAGCGTCTTGCCCAGCCAACCCTTGCGCGGATCCAGCTTCTTCAGTGCGCTCCAGTCGTCCAGGCGGCGGATCACCGGCTCCTGGTAGTCGCGGGTACCCTCCGGGTTTCCAGTCCATTTGTCCTGGGTACCCCAATCCTTGGTGGCATAGGAGGAGGCAGGCGTGACTTTGATGAAATCGAAGTCATAGGTACGCTGGAAATTGCTGATCGCTGCCGCCAGACTGAGTGGATTTTGATCGTCAACGGGGAAGTGCCGCCAGAGCGCGACCGGCGGTCGGTCAGGTTTTTCCCCGGAGAGACAGGTTTCAAGGCGTTCACGGTGTGAGACAGGTGTGGTAGGCATGATCTAACCTTTACCGGTTGATGAACAGGGTTTACTCGCGATCCCTGGAAGGGATCACCTCATCGAGAATCTTCAGGATGCCCTGGTCCTCTTTTCGCTGATCCTGGAAGTATTGGCGCATAAAATCCGATCCGCGCATGCGCAGCGCCATAGGCGCGACGATGCGAAGATCTTCGGCGGTGACGGCAAGGCGGTTGTCTGCAGCGGCGTAAGCGCGGGCGGCCTCGAAAAGGGTTATTTCTGCGCGCAGCGAATCAATCTCCAGTTTCTGGATCATGCGGATGCCGATCTTGGCGACTTCATCCGAGAGGGTCACCTGCGGGAGCAATTGTCTGGCACGAGTGATTTCGTCCACTGCCTGGGCGGTGTCCTCATAATACATCGCAATCGCTGCCCGCGGACTGGAGCGGTAAGCGCGGACGCGGCGGTATGCTTCCAGCCGTTCTTCAGGGCGCTCCAGACCACGGGTGACCACGCGCAGGCCGAACCGGTCCATGATTTGCGGGCGGAGGAAACCCTCCTCCGGGTTCATGGAGCCAATCAAGGTAAAACGCGAGCGGTAAGTGCCGGTCATGATTCCGCGCCGAACCGTATATGAGCCGAAAGCGGCCGCGTCCAGGATGGCGTCGACGATTTCGTCGTCGAGCAGGTTCACCTCATCTACATAGAGGACGTTCTGGTCAGCCATGGCAAGCACGCCGCGTTTGATCCTTAGGCGGGTTGCGCCTGAGGCGCGCTCATCGATGCCGCCGACCACATCGTCCAAGGTCGCATTGAGGGGCAGCTCAACCAGCTTGACCCGGTCTTTGACCGTTAAAGATACGCCTTCCGCGTATTTTTTTGCGCAATCCGGGCAAACGGCATCCATGCCGCCGGTTTCAATGTCCTCGGGAAGGCAGCCGTAGAAACAGGCGCTGCGGTCAATCTCAGGCAGCAGGTCCAGTAAACTGCGGACGGCGGTGGTTTTTCCGGTGCCGCGCGGACCCACGAGGAGCACGCCGCCGATAAAAGGGTTAATGAGGTTCAGGCAGAGCGCCAGTTTCATCTCCGATTGCCCGACCAGGGCCAGAAATGGGAACGGCAGCGCTTCTGCCAGGCCGGCATCCTCTTGCGGCAGGCCTTCCAGGTGGCGTCCAGAGACCTGGTCGATCAACTCGCGCAGCGAGCGGATACCTGCCGGTTTTTCGCCGACGGGTTTTTGCGCGGCAGGTTGTTCCTCGCCGGGCTTAATTACGGGCGGCGGCTGTTCATCGGGAGTTGAGGGTGGATTGACTTCAGGCAGTGACATCGTTGTATGTCCAGTAACGGTTGGCTATAAAATTCCAGACCATAACGACCAGAATGACGATCGCGAGCGAGAGATTGTGCGCGAGAAAAACCGGCGAGAGGATGTTCCAACGCCACCAGGAGTTGAAAAACTGGATTAGAACCTTTTCCAGACCCGCGAACATCGGTGTGCGGATCGTTAAACCGATCACGCTGACCAGAAAGAATTGGAGAACCTGGCGGCTCACTGGTTTACTGCGCGAATCCGGGTAGGTCCAAACGCGGTTCCAGTAGTAATTGCTGAACACAGCCAGAATAAAGGAGATCACTGTCGCCCAAACTGCGTTGTTTCTAAAGAAGCCGATCAGGTGGGTGAGCAGGTTAAATACACCGAAATCAATCACTGCGCCGACAGCGCCGACGATAGCAAAACGAAAAAAACGGACTCTCTCTTTGGCGTTCGAAAGGATCATAACAGGCCCAGTTTTTCACGGAAGTAGGGGATGGTTTTGGAAATCCCTTCCTCAAGGCTGATGGTCGGCTGCCAGTTCAGAATAGTGCGAGCCCGGGTAATATCCGGCTGGCGGCGCTGGGGATCGTCTCCTAGACGCGCGCCGGGTTTAAATTCGATGCCGGCTTTATTGCCGACCAGGCGGTTGATGGTTTCAGCAAACTGGAGGATGGTCATTTCATCCGGATTACCGAGGTTAACCGGCATGTGTTCATCGGAAAGCAGCAATTTGTAGATTCCGGCGATCAAATCATCGACGTAGCAAAAGCTGCGCGTCTGCTGGCCGTCGCCGTAGATGGTCAGCGGCTCTCCGCGCAGCGCCTGCTGGAGGAAATTCGGCAGCGCGCGCCCGTCGTCCAGGCGCATGCGCGGTCCGTAGGTGTTAAAAATGCGGACGATGCGGGTATCCAGGTTGTGATAACGGTGATAAGCCATGGTGAGGGCTTCCGCGAAACGCTTGGCTTCATCGTATACGGAGCGGACGCCGGTTGGATCGCAGTGACCCCAGTAGGTTTCTTTTTGCGGGTGTTCGAGCGGATCGCCGTAAATTTCCGAAGTGGAAGCGAGCAGGTAGCGGGCATTGTGAGCGCGGGCAACGCCGAGGGTATTGTGGGTGCCGAGAGCGCCGGCTTTCATGGTCTGGATCGGCAAATTCGTGTAGCCATAAGGGGAACTGGGATTAGGACTTGCCGGTGAGGCGAAATGCAAAACCGCATCAACTTTCCCGGGGACAAAAATGAAATTGGCCACGTCGTGGCGGATAAATGAAAAATGGGCATTCCCGGCCAGATGGGCGAGGTTATCCGGGCTTCCAGTGACGAAATTGTCCATCCCAATGACGGTGTGACCTTCTTTAATCAATAAGTCGCAAAGGTGGGAACCAAGAAACCCGGCTGCTCCTGTGATTAATACTCTCATGGATATTCCTTTACCTTTCCATATAGCATTATACACAAATGGGTTATTGCCAATCCAGGCGCGTGATCAATCCATCGCCGGTGATTTGTTGCAAGTTGCCTGCCTCTGGATCGATCAGCCAGATGTTTCCCTGGTGGATGAATGCGATTTCGCCCGCCGAGCCGTTCACCGGAGGGCTCCATACGACCTGCTGCGGATCAAGACCGGCGGCGCCCTCAGGCGGGTATAAGACGCGCGGGTTTGAACCGTCCTGATCCATGAGAACCAGGCGGTAACGGCTGCTGTCGCTCTGCTCGGGGAAGACCGCCTGAAGCAGCGCCACAAGCCCCGGACTACTCGGGTTATAGGGAGATGCGACCGGGTAAGCGAACATGCCGGCCTGCGGCAGCAGATCGACTACCGGACCCTGGTCCATCACATACGCAGAAAATTGGAACAACGGCGATAACTCCTGGCGATGGGCCTCTTCCAGCGGTGCGTGGGTTACCGTGTAAAGCAGCTGGCTGTCGCTAGACCAGGACAGACCAGGCACCCAGGCCCAATCGCCGCCGGTCTGGTATGGGATCAGCTCAATCAGCGTCCGGGTGGATTTCCCTTCAAAATCGACCAGACCCACGGAATCAGGACGAGCGTACGCCAGCCTGTCTCCGTCCGGCGACCATACAAAGTTTGTGCCCCACCAGCCGTATACCCCGCCGGAATTTGCCGCCAGGATGGTTTCGCGGCTTTCGATCGTGCCGTTTGCGGTAAATGATAGGCGGATCAAATCGTTGTTCGCCTGCCAGCCTGGAGCCGTGCTTCGCGGCTCTACGGACGAATAGTAGATCGCCAGCCCGCCGTCAGGATCCCAGCCGGCATAATGGATAATGTTGCTGGTTTGCAGGTCGATCGGGTCGGTTTCCCGGCTGGACAGGTTCACCGCCCATAATGTGTTGATCTCGTTTTCATTCATACCGGATGAGCGCGTGCATAACAGCCAGCTGCCGTCTGGAGAAAGGCTGAATACCCGGCCGTCAAGATCGCCCGTGGTCAGAACCGGTCGGCGGTTGGCCGTGCTGTTTTCCATCATCCATGCGTTGCCTGCCAGTAAAAAGACCAGCCGTCCTTGGATCTCCACCGGGGTGAAAAGCGCCTGCGCACCGATCATCATAATCTCCGGCCGCGCCTCACGGACATTGACGACCTCAAACACTGTACGGCTGGTCTGTACACCGTTTTCCAGCACGGTGCGGTAAGTGATTCGTTGCAGCCCGTTTTCGCCTGCCTGAATCAGAAGGGTTTCACCCTCAGGCAAGGATTCATTCCGCACGGTCTGATGCTCAAAAGGGATGACAATCTCCTCCACTTCATACTCTTCAACCACCCGGATGATCTTGATCGTCATTGGCTCGGTGACCAGAGTGAATGAAGGTGGTTCGGTCCTGTCCAGCGGGGATAGTGTCAGACCGGCTTTCTCCAACACAGATTGCACGCTGGATCCGATGGGGACAGAAAGAGAGATTGTTGTACTTTCGTCGATAAGATCAACGGAAACATCGCCGGCTGCGGGTGCCGGGCTTGCGCCGCACCCGGAAGCAGCGAGTACGGAAAAAAGCAGCATCCCAAAAAGGATCAGCGCCTGCTTGTTTTCGCCAAGCAAAGCCGCCCTGACCATCGTCCGCGAGTTCGGTTGGGTTCTTAACAAATCAGGTATAATCAGCCACGTCGAATTTAAACAAGCATATTATAGCATGAGTGAATCCGTCCAAAATACACCACCCACGAACATCGAAGCAGCCATTGAAGCGGTGCTTTTCGTCGCATCGGCGCCGGTCAGCCTTGCGCAGCTGTCTGAGGCAACCGGCCGGTCCAGCCAGGAGATCGAACAGGGCATAAAGGCGCTTGAAACCCATTACCAGTCGCAAGGCAGGGGCTTGCGCATACAAAAACACGAAGGAAAATATCAATTAACTACCGCGCCCGAGCTGGCCCCGCTGGTTGAGCAGTACCTGGGTCTGGAGGCCACCGCGCGTTTGAGTCGGGCAGCGCTGGAAACACTGGCGATCATCGCATACCGCCAGCCGATCACCCGCCCGGGCATTGACGCGATCCGCGGGGTGAACAGCGACGGCGTGTTAAAGAGTTTGCTGATCAAAGGGCTGATCCAGGAAATGGGACGGGCAGATACGCCTGGAAGACCGATATTGTACGCGGTCAGCAGCGATTTTCTCCAGCTCTTCGGTTTGAATTCGCTGGAAGACCTGCCGCCATTCGAGCTGCTCGAGCAGGAGGGCGTCAGCCCTGAAGAGCAGCGGATTCTGAAGGATTAAGCCGCATGGAAGAAAGGCTGCAAAAGATCCTCGCCAAAGCAGGTTACGGTTCGCGGCGCTCCTGTGAAGTGCTGATCAGCGACGGGCGAGTCAAAGTAAACGGGCAGACAGCGATCCTGGGAACAAAAGCTGATCCCGACCAGGATGAAATCCTGGTCGACGGGCAGGCTATTCCAAAAATATCGAACGAAAAAATCTACGTTGCGCTGCATAAGCCGCGCGGCGTGCTTTCGGATGATGTGAAGGATGATCCGCGCCGTTCGGTGTTCGATCTGGTCCCGCTGCCCGGACATTTATTCGTCGTTGGGCGCCTGGATTTCGACAGCGAAGGGCTGATCCTTTTGACCAATGACGGTGAATTGGCCAACCGTCTCGCTCATCCGCGCTACGGGCACGAAAAAGAATACCGGGTGCTGGTTGGCACCCGCCCGGAGGAAGAACAGCTTAAAACCTGGCAGCGAGGGGTCGTGTTGGAGGACGGCAGCCGAACCGCACCGGCCCGGGTTAGCCTGGAATCTCTGGCAGGCAAAGGCGCCTGGCTGAGAGTTGTGATGCACGAGGGAAAAAAGCGGCAAATACGCGAAGTGGGTAAAACGATTGGATTACCGGTGGTCAGGATATTGCGGGTTCGCATCGGCTCGCTCCATTTGGGGAATCTTAAACCCGGCGAGTGGCGCCACCTGAGCGATCAGGAAGTCGAAAGTCTGAAAAGCGGGGCAGAATTCAGCGACCCGCGGCGCGCGAAAAAGAGACCTCCATCGATGTACACCAAACCAAAGCCCCGGTTGAATAAGAAATCCAAAGAAAATCTCTCACCTCCGCCCGCCGGACGGCCCAGGGTGAGAAGGAAATAACACCATTCAGTTCGGAAGGGTCAGAAGGTCAATTGCGCCGGGACGATAGGCGGCGGCAACTGACGCGCATTCCTTCGTCCCGTTTGTCAGCTCATTCTTCTGCCGGCAGGGCTTGCTGGATCTGCTGGATGAGGGAAATCGGCACCGGTTTTTCTTTGGACCGCTTGCGGATAAAATCCTTCAATTTTTCAAGGGTCACTGCCGGGATGGGTGTTTCATCGATCTCGAGGGAAGCTTTCTTGTTGGTGAAAACCAGCACAGTTTGAATTTCTGGAAGTTCGATATCGGGAAGACGACGCCTGGCAAATTTCACGAAGTCCGCGGCAACGTATTGCGCTTCAGTTTCCGGACGCCCAATGTTCTCCTGCCCGAAAATTTTAAAATAAACATTACCGCCTTTTTGGCGGAAGCGCATGCGGTTCGTGTCAAACGTGATGGTCCCGCCAGCCGTTACCGGGATCAACCCCCAAATGCCGGCTGGACCAACCAACAAATGGGGCACGCCGGCCTTATAGTGATAAAGGACGTAACTATTCTCAAGGCCCTTGAGCGCAGAGGTCAGCAGCTCGTCCGGGCGGGGAGAGCGCCCCCAACGGTTGGTGAAGTAGATTCCGATCTGGCTGAGCAGAAAGCCGAGAAGCAGGGCGCCAAAGGTAATCGAAATTTTTTCCGGTTGGGTGAAGGAGTAATACAGTCCTATTCCTAGAATACCCAGGGCGACAAACGTTGTGATGGATCCAATTTTCTTATTCCGTTGGATGAGTTTGGTGTCCGCGACGATTTTCATTCTTTGATATCCAATTCTGTTCAGTCGGTTGATATGGAGTTGAGGTAATCCAGCCGCTCCAGGATGGCAGTTTTCAGTCCGTTCAACAAATCGGCCTGGGCGACCTGGCGAGCCACTCCAATGGCGCTGGTGATCGCCTGGGCGTTCGAGCGGCCGTGCCCGACGAAGACGAGCCCATCGATGCCGAGCAGCAGAGCTGCCCCGACTTCATTCGGATCCATCATCTTCTTGATTTTCGCGAAGGACGGTTTAGCCAGCAGTGCGCCGAACCTGGACAGAGGGTTGGACATCAATTCCGCTTTGATCGTGTCCGTCAGGAGTTTGGCGACCGCTTCGCTGGATTTGAGCAGCACGTTTCCGGTGAAGCCGTCGGTGACGACCACGTCCACCTGCCCGCCGAAGAGTTCTTTTCCCTCGATGTTCCCGACGAAATTCAGACCCGCTTTCTCCAGCAGGGGGTATGCATCCTTAACCAGCTGGTTGCCCTTGCCGGGTTCCTCGCCGTTGGAGAGCAGCCCGACCCGAGGGTTGGGGATTTTCATCACCTTTTCGGCGTAGACGCTGCCCATCACGGCAAATTGCACCAGGAATTCCGGGCGGCAGTCGGTATTCGCGCCAATGTCAAGGACAACGCAATAGCCGGTTTTGACCGGAAAGCGGGTTGTCAGCGCGGGGCGGGCAACGCCCTTGATCCGCCCGGGCGAGCGCAGCGCGTTGAACATGGCTGCGCCGGTGTTGCCGGCTGTGAAAAAAGCCGATCCGGCGCCCTGTTTCAATAGCTGCAAGCCGACTGCCATTGAATTGCGCGGCTTTTTCTTGGTGGCGTCGACCGGTTTGTCGCTCATCTCCAGCACGTCCGGCGCGTGTTCAATTCTGACCGGACATCCCCCGGGGTTGAGCAGCGCAAGGCGCGGCTTAAGGATGTCTTCATTCCCGACCAGGATGATCTCTTCGCCCCAGCGTTTGGCAGCTTCGACGGCGCCGTTCAGCTCGGGGCTGGGATAATCATCGCTGCCCATAGAATCCACGATAATAGCCATGGTCACTCCTTGTATTGTATTTATGCGGATCCAGCGGGTGGAAAGCTCATGTTCTTGACATTCGTTCAGACCCGATTATAATATCAAAGCGCTTGCGCTGGTGCTGGAATTGGCAGACAGGCATGGTTGAGGGCCATGTGCGGAAACGCGTGGGGGTTCAAGTCCCCCCCAGCGCACACAAAATATGAATGAGAATCGCCGAAAGCCCCCTATATCGGGGCATTCGGCTTTTTTTAGAATGGATAGAAGGATTATGTTTGCGGCGTGTCGGATAAACTGAATTCCTCAGGAACTTATTAGAATTGAAAAGACTGCGGGTTAAAAATCTGTGATAGAATGATTTCAAGATTGAAAATAATGTCAAAGCTGGTATTCAACCGACGCTGTCCATTATTTTCCTGCTGATACTATCTCCCCTTCCCGCTCCTGCGCTTCCATCATCATACGAATGATCTCCTCTGCCGTGGCTCACCTGCGATAGTCCAGGTCATTCTTCAAGCCCCCGGACTGAGATAGTCAAGAGGCAGCAGAATCGTTATAGACCGTATTGAAAAAGAAATGCGGTTAATCAAACCCATTTGGGTTCTATGGAAAGTGAGCTGCAAATCAGAGGAGGAACCGATGTTTAGAGACCAATACACTGACGCTCAATGGTACATTATGCAGTGCGCCCCGGTGTTTGTTCTGTCGCTTGTCGCGGGGATTGACGGCAAAATTGAGAAGAAGGAACTCAAATCATTTACTCAGGCGGTGATCGAACAATCCAGGAACAATTTTGGTTTTTGCTATGAAATGTATCAATCGATCATTTCCGACATAGACCATGTCATGCGGTGTGATTCCAGTGGAAAAGCCGCCCTCGCCGGTTTGATCGCAACCAATGTGCTTCTGAAAAAAATCAATGAAAGTGATGCGACCCTCTATAAAAGAAGCCTGGTCCATATCGGCGACCAGGTTGCGCAAACATCGGGAGGTCTCTTTAAAAAACGAGGCGATAAAGAAACCAACGTTTTAGCTCTGATCATCAGAGTCCTAGAATTGGCCTAGGAGTATTCCAACGATCAGATTGCTTAACGATTTCGACCGGTCCCCTATCTAAATTTGTTAAACAATCAGGCGTCAATTCGCAACCGCGGCCAACGAATCCCGTTATCCGCGATGATTGACCGTGATGTGCTGACAGGGCGGGAGACAAAGATCCCGCAGGAAGTTGATCCAAAGCCGCTCAGGCGGCATTTTATACATTTCTTCGGGTAATATATCGGGTTAACTCTTCAAGGTGATCCCGGGCTTGTACGGGGGGCATTTTCTGCAGCCGCAGGAGAGCACTGTTGATATAGACATCTGCTTCGCCTAGAGCCTGGTCGATGGCTGGACTCTGGCGGATTTTCTCAATAAGGCGGTTGAGTCTGTCAGTCGGAAGGTAGCACTCCCCTCCGACCATGGCGCGGATGTCTTCATCCTCCGGATTCATTTCCGAGAAGCAGATCGCGGGCAGAGTGACCAGTCCCTGGCGCAGATCGCTGCCGACCGGTTTGCCGAGCACGCTTTGCTCGGAGGTGAAGTCGAATACGTCGTCGACGATTTGAAATGCCATGCCGATGTCATAGCCGTATAAGCGCACATTCTCGATCATCTCTTCGCCCAGGTCGCAGATCAAAGCCGCGCAGCAGGCCGAGGCCTCGAAAAGAGAGGCGGTTTTCGAGTAAATCCGCTGGTAATATTGATTGCGGTCGAAGCTGCAGCGGCTGGAGAAGAGCTGGGTGATCTCACCGTTGACGATAATGGCCAGCGTCTTGGAAAACAGGCTCATGACCGGGATGGAGTTTGTGTCGGAAGCCAGCTTGGCGGCGCGGGCGAACATGAAATCCCCGGTCAGTACTGTCGCGCCAGGCGACCAGCGGGAATTAATGGTCGGGATGCCGCGCCGCAGCAGCGAGCCGTCAATCAAATCGTCATGGACCAGCGTCGCGGTATGGAGCAGCTCGATGGCCGCAGCAAGGGTAATCAGGCGCGGCTCATCTCCGCCGAGCATTCTTCCGACCAGCAGGGTCAGGGTTGGGCGGATGCGTTTACCACCAGAAGCCAGGAGATGGTCTATGGCAGCCTGAAGGTCAGGATGGTGATTTTCCGCCTGGGAGCGCATCAACTTCTCAACCTGACGGATTTGCTCCTGAACCGGAAGGAAGAAGGAATTGACGGTATTCAATGAGACAGGCTCCAAAGAAATAAACGATCTGCATTTTGGCTGGTCGCCTCCGCGACCAGGCCGTAACTCAGGTATTTTATCTCGGCGATTCTCTTAACAATCATTGTAACATTGGCAGGCTCATTTCGTTTTCCTCGAACCGGCTGGGGCGCAAGAAAGGGGGCATCAGTCTCGGTCAGAATGGCGCTCAACGGAAGATTATCGACCAATTCACGCTTCTCGGCGGCTTTGGGATAGGTGACCGGTCCGCCGATGCCGATCAGAAAATTCAGGTCAGCGGCTTCCTTGGCGATCTCCAAATTGGCTTCGAACGCGTGAAATACGCCAGGCCGTGAAGTGATCTTTTCGGCGAGGATGGGAAGCCGCTCCCGCCAGCTTCTTACGATCGGCCAGAGATCCTGGCTCGAATCGCGATTGTGAATGATCACAGGCAGCTGCAGCTGCGCAGCCAATTCAAGCTGGGCCTGAAAAACAGCCAGTTGGGTTTCGGACGGTACCCGGCGGTGATAATAATCCAGGCCAATCTCACCGATAGCCACAACCTTGGGGTGCCGGCTCAGGCCCTCGATTTCTTTAATCATATCCGAATTCCAGGAATCTGCGCTGTTGGGATGCACCCCAACTGCCGCAAACAGGGCGGAATACTGGTCAGCAAGCTGGACCGCGCGCTGGCTGGTCGGCAGGTCGATGCCTGGAACCAGGATGCGCTCTACTCCGACTGCGGCTGCCCGCTCGAGTACGGCTTCCAGGTCTTCTTCAAAGGGGTTAAGGTTCAGATGGCAATGCGTGTCTGTTATCAGCGGTGAAGACTTCACTTTAAACCTGCGATACGCAAGCCGTCGTCGAGGATGGCTCCGACCCGCTCTTTCTGAGTGGTTTCGCAATAAACGCGCATGATGGGCTCGGTTCCCGAGAAACGGATCAGCAGCCATCCGCCGTCCTCAAGCAGAAATTTGAACCCGTCGAGGGTGTTCAAGCCGGTAACTTTCAGGCCGCCGATCCGTTCCGGTTTCGCGGCAAGGATTTTTGCTTCGCGCGAAGCGCGGTCGCCAGTGAAGCGAGTATCTACCCGGTCATAATAATGCGCGCCGACTTTGCTGAAGAGCAGTTCGAGCAACTCGGACGGCTTTTTATTCAGCCGGACCATCATATCCAGCAGATAGAGGCCGGCCAGGATGCCGTCGCGTTCCGGGACGTTTCCCCGGAATGCGTAGCCGCCCGATTCCTCGCCGCCGATCAGCGCGTTGGTTTCAAGAAATTTCGGCGCGACGTATTTAAAGCCAACTCCGGTCTCGTAAACTGGCACACCGTACATTTTGCCGAGCTTTTCAAGCATGGATGTGGTTGAGAGGGTCTTGACGATCGCACCTCGCTCGCCGCGAAGTTCGAGCAGATAGTACGCAAGCAGGGCATACACCTGCAATTGATTGATGAAATTCCCATGTTCATCGCCGAGACCCACCCGGTCAGCGTCACCATCGGTGATCAACAAAACATCCGCGTTCAGCTCCACGGTTTTTCGCAGGCCGGCGTCGATATTCGGCGGGATCGGCTCTGGGCGCTTCATCTCAGGAAAGATCGGGTTGCGGGAGTTGTGTATCTCGATAACCTGGGTTTTGCCGCCTTCCAGCAGGGTTGTGAACCAGTTGGCGCCGTTTCCCCACATGGGATCGACCAGGATTTTCAATCCAGCCGCCCGGATCGGCTCGAGGTCGATCAGTTTATGGATGTGAGCGGTGTAGGCCGGGGCAGGGTCGAAGCGGACAAGCATGCCGGAGGTTTCGGCCTGATCCGCTAGCATGCGTCGGATTTGTTCAGGCGAATCCGGAATATAACTCTCGATTTCGGCCAGACCGGCAGGATCAATCGCCCCGCCGTTCTCATCGCGCACTTTAAAGCCGTTGTCGGTTGGCGGATTATGCGAAGCGGTGATGTTGACCGCACCGGCCGCGCCCAAATTTACCGCTGAAAATGAAATGACGGGCGTCGGGGTAGGTCCTTCGGTAAGGTAAGTCTTTATCCCGTTTCCGCACAGCACTTCGCAAACGGCAAGCGCGAAATGCTCAGACAGGAACCGCTTGTCATGCCCAACAACGACCCATTGATCCTGCTTCCCATGGTTAATCAGGTATGTGGCAAACCCCTGCGCACAGCGGCGGACGGATTCGAAGGTGTAATCGTCGGCGATGGCTCCTCGCCATCCGTCGGTGCCAAAGGTGATCTTCTGCGCCATGTATCCTCCCAAACTTGATGATGTCAGAATAATAACAAAAACAATTATATCAGGTCATCATCAGCGGATAAAGTTATCCCCGGCGCAAAGGTTATCCATGCTATAATTCAGACCTGATCTAGCAGAATTGGCAGGTGATTGGATGGATATAGACGCGAAGGTATATCTGGATTACGCTGCGACAACACCCGTGGACCAGCGGGTTTTGGAGTCCATGCTTCCCTATTTCAGCCAGATCTTTGGCAACCCTTCATCGGTTCATTTCTACGGCCAGCAGGCAGAGGCTGCCCTGGAACGCTCCCGCGAACGGGTTGCCGCATGTTTTTCCGCCAGCCCGGATGAAATCGTCTTCACCAGCGGTGGGACTGAGAGTGATAATCTTGCGATCCGCGGGACAGCGTTCGCCCGCAGGGAACAACTGGGCTGCAACCGAATTCTATCCACGGCGGTAGAGCACCATGCGGTGCTGCACACCGTTGAGCAGCTGGCGGTGCTGCACGGATTCAAGATTGAATTCCTGCCGGTCGACGCGAGCGGAAAAATCGATCCAGACGACCTGCGGTTATCCCTTGGCAAGGATGTTGCCATGGTTTCAGTGATTTATGCGAACAACGAGATCGGCACGATCAATCCAATGAGGGAGATCGCAGAAGTCTGCTCGGAATTCGGCGTCCCACTCCACACCGATGCAGTTCAGGCGGCTGCACACCTTCCTATGAACGCTTCCGGCCGGGCAGCCGATATGATTTCCATCGGGGCGCATAAGTTTTATGGACCGAAGGGTGTTGGCGCACTGTGCATACGACGGGGGACCGCGCGGCTGCCGGTTCAGACCGGCGGCGGACAGGAATTTAACCTCAGAGCAGGCACACAGAATATCCCCTATATTGTCGGCTTGGCTGAGGCGTTTGAACTGGCTCAACAGGATCCAGACAGGCGTGCGGCGCGCTACTGCGCGATGCGGGAACGACTGATCGAGGGGGTCTTAAGCGCCATCCCGACGGCTCGGCTCACCGGTCACCGCACCGATCGGCTGCCCAACCACGCCAGTTTTGTGTTCAAGGGAGTGGACGGCAACCGCCTGCTGATGCTGCTCGACGGAGCGGGTTTCGCCTGCTCTTCGGGTTCTGCCTGCAAAGTTGGTGATCCTAAGCCATCGGAAGTGCTGAAAGCTCTAGGCTTATCCGATGAATGGGCCCTGGGCTCGTTGCGAGTGACACTGGGTTCAAACACCGTAGATGAACACATTGATGCCTTCCTGGCTGTTCTTCCAGATCTGGTGATCAAGGCGGCAGCCTGACAAGGACAGACGGGATGGCCGACAGGCGTAAGGTGGTGGTCGCAATGAGCGGCGGAGTGGATTCGTCGGTTGCTGCCGCGTTGCTGGCAGAGGCCGGATACTCTGTGACCGGGTTGATGCTGCGGCTGTGGAGCGAGCCGGGGCGCGAGTCATACAATCGCTGCTGTACTCCGAATTCCATCGCGGAGGCGCGCCGCGTAGCCAGCCTCCTGGGGATTCCCTTTTACGTTTTGGACGTCAAAAAGGCATTTTGGGAAACCGTCATTGAGGATTTTCTTCGCGGTTACAGCCAGGGAATCACGCCCAATCCCTGTCTGGCGTGCAACCGCCAGATTCGCTGGGGAATCCTGCTGGATGATGCCCTGAACATGGGCGCTGATTACCTCGCGACCGGGCACTATGCCCGTCTGCGGACGTCGGATGATGGGCTTGTCGCGCTGCACCGCGGGGTGGACCATAACAAGGACCAATCCTACGTGCTCAGTGTACTCAATCAATCACAATTGCGCCAGACGATGCTGCCGGTAGGTGAGTATACCAAGCCCGAGGTGCGCGAGATCGCCCGCCGTTTTGGATTGAGCACCGCCGAGCGAGATGAAAGCCAGGATTTATGCTTCCTGGCAGGGGAGGATTATCGCGATTTTCTGATCCGCCATGCGCCGCAGGCAGCTCGACCCGGGAAAATGATCGATCGGAGCGGGAAAGTGCTTGGCGACCATTCCGGGCTGGCATTTTATACGGTTGGGCAGCGAAAAGGGCTTGGGATCGCTTCTTCGACCCCGCTTTACGTGCTCGAAAAACGGATTGAGGAAAACCTGCTGGTGGTCGGAGGAGCAGAAGAGCTGGGGCACCGCCGCTTGCTCGCAGCCCAGGTGAACTATATTGCAGGCCGCCCGCCTGACGCCCCGTTTACCGCGGGTGTGAAGGTGCGCTACCGCTCGGCTGCTTTCGA
>FWPV01004642.1_pt1 | contig 28691 bp, 20 predicted proteins | sample 2228371 | NCBI WGS metagenome assembly FWPV01 (sample SAMEA103939776, study PRJEB20133) | metagenome | reverse complement strand
AACGGGATCGTGGCGGTGGTGCGGGCGCTGCGCGAGGAGCTGGGGGAGGAGATCGGCGGAGGAAATGGAATTGGACGGTGGTTACCAGGGAGAGCTGTCCTACCAGGAGCACGTCTTCGAGGAAGAGCCCTTCTACCTCCCCCAGGGGGACGAGGTGGAGATATTCCGCGCCGCCTACCGCGCCCGCCTGCCTGTCAATCTCAAAGGCCCCACAGGCTGCGGGAAGACGCGTTTCCTGGAGTACATGTCCTGGCTGCTGGGCAGGGAGGGTGGGTTCCGGTTGCCCCTCATCACCGTGGCCTGCCATGAGGACCTCACCGCGGGCGACCTGGTGGGGCGCTACATCCTCCGCGGCGACCAGACGGTTTGGGTGGACGGCCCCCTCACCGCGGCGGTCAAGGCGGGGGCCATCTGCTACCTGGACGAGGTGGTGGAGGCGCGCAAGGACACCATGGTCCTCATCCATCCCCTGGCGGACCACCGGCGCCTCCTTCCCCTGGAGAAGAAGGGCGCTTTCATCCGTGCCCATCCCCGCTTCCTGCTGGTCATCTCCTACAACCCCGGTTACCAGTCCATGCTCAAAGACCTCAAGATAAGCACCCGTCAGCGCTTCGCCGCCATCGAGTTCTCCTATCCCCCGCGGGAGGCGGAGGCGCGCATCATCCGCGGGGAAGCGGGGGTGGGCGAGGCGGTGGCACGGGATCTGGCGCTGCTGGGGGAGCGCGCGCGCAACCTGGGGGAGAAGGAGCTGGAGGAGGGGCCGTCCACGCGCCTGCTCATCTACGCCGCCAGGCTCATCGCCGGCGGGGTGCCGCCCCGGCGCGCGTGCGAGACGGCAGTGGTCTCGGCGGTCTCCGACGACCCGGTGGTGCAGCAGGCGCTGCGGGACCTGGTGGCCGCGGTGTTCCCTTGAGGAAGGGCGCACGGAAAGGAAGGCGGTCGTTGACCTCCAGCCTCAACCTCTCCATCTACGCCACCACCCTGGTGGAGGAACCGGCGGGGTCGGATCCCCGCGCGGTCTACCTCGACGAGGCGCGGGCTTGCTTCTCCCTCTTCTCCAAGGGGGTGGGGGGGCGGTACCTGCAGGCGAAGTCCCTGGCGGAGGCGCCGGGCATGCTCGCCAACCCCAGGCGGCATTTCCCCTTCAGCGACGGCAGGGACGTCTATCTCCCCCCGCGCATGGAAGCCTTCGAGTCGCGCGCGGACAACTGGAGGGTCTTCCGCCTCTACGCCGCCCTGCAAGCGGGCCAGTGGGAGGCGGGGAGCTTTGACCGGCCGCGCGCCCAAGAGGCAAGGAGCCCTTCGGGTGGCATGGCCTGGCGTGACAGCGGTGAGCCCCTCGCCTTCCTGCGTTATTTTCTGGGTCTTTTTCCCATGCCGGGGCTGGCCGCGGACATCTTCATCACCGTGGAGACGGCGCGCGTGGCCAGCCGCCTGGCGAGGGGTTTCGGGGGAATCGCCGCGGACCTGGGATGGTTCCTCGAGCGGTTGGGGCCCAACCTCGAGCCTCTCGACCACCAGTGCGTGCTCTGGAACCTCTTTTTCGCCCTCCTCTCCCCCGTAGCGGGGACCTCGCGCCAGGGATGCCCTTCGGAGATCCTCCACGAGGCGGAGAGGGCCGCGGAGGAAGGCGCGGACCTCAAGACCAGCCTCGAGGTCACCATGAACCTCTACCGGTTGTTCTCCTCCCGGTTCACCGTCACCGCGGGAGAGGGAGGACGCCTTCGCTTCGACGGGCTGGACGCCTTTTTCGCAGAGGTCATGCCGGGCCTGAAAGGGAACCGCGCCACCCTCTTCGGGCGCGAGGCCGCGGAGGGAAAAGGGGAGGATCTCGTGCCCCCGGAGCTGGGAGAAGCCCTCTCCCTGGATTTCTATTCCTACCTCATCCCCTCCGGTGTGGGCGAGTTCCTGGCAGAGGACGCTCTGGGTAAGAAGCTGGGGGAGGGAGAGGCGCGGCGCGGCGCGCGGCCGGGGCGCGAGCCACCGGGGGACGAGGAGGCGTATTCCGGTGAGGAGGGCGTATTCCGCTACCCGGAATGGGACTACCTCGCCGGCGTCTACCGGCGCGAATGGACCACCCTCCACCAGCAGGCGGCCGAGCCCGGAGACCCCCTCGCCGCGCGGCGCCTCCTGGGCGAATGGGAGGAACTGGTAAGGGAGGTCACGCGGCAGTTCCGCCTGCTCCGCCTGCAGGAGAGGACCTGGAGGAAGAGACTGGAATGGGGGGAGGAAATAGATATCGCCGCCGCGGTGGAGAGGGCGGTGTCCCTGCGCGGGGGACTGCCCGCGACGGAGAAGATATACATGGAAAAGCGGCGCGTGACCCGCGAGGTGAGCGCCCTCTTCCTGCTGGACCTCTCCGCCTCCACCTCCTCGCAGATAGAAGAGGGCGACCACGCGGGCGAGACGGTGCTGCAGTTGCTTCTTGCCAGCGTGGCGGTGATGGCCCGCGCCCTGGAACAGCTCGGCGACCGCTACGCCATCTTCGGCTTCTCCGGTTACGGGCGCCACAGGGTCGATTTCCTGCGCATCAAGGGGTTCGGCGAGCCTCTGGACGAGGCGGTATGGGGGAGGCTGGGAGGCCTCAAGCCCCTGAAGAGCACGCGCATGGGGGCGGCGGTCCGCCACGCCCACCGTCTGCTCGACGCGGAGGCTTCCTCCCTCAAGCTCATGCTGGTGCTCTCCGACGGCTACCCCCAGGATTTCGACTACGGGGAGGACCGCACCGACCGCGAATACGGCCTTCGCGACACCGCCATGGCCCTGCGGGAGGCGGAGGCGCACCAGATCCTGTCCTTCAACCTCACCGTGGACGCCGCCGGCCACGATTACCTGCGGCGCATGTGTCCCTCGCACGGCTACCTGGTGCTGAAAAGCGTGGAGGACCTCCCCGCCGAGCTTCCCAGAGTTTACCTGAAGCTGCGCGGGAGCTGAGAGACCGCACCGCGTTCCCCTGGCCGCCTTCACCTCCCGGCGACCCGGCGCCCGACGCCGCTCCCTCCGCATGCGGGATCCCCTCCCCGGCGCTCGAGTGAAGGGTGCCCGCGGGCCGATTCCGACGATATAATGCGTACACCGTGCAGGTTTACGCGCCGGTTGACATCACGGACGGGAGATGACCGGAGGTAGTAGAGATGAGCGAGATAGAACGCTGCCCGGCGTGCGGGGCACCCTCGCAGTTCACGGGCAACCACCTCTGGCTCGCGGGAGGGGTCATCGTGCAGGCCAACGACCGCGAGCACCGCATGGTGCTCATCGAGAGCGACAACCTCGACCCCCTCTTCAAGGGCGTGGAGGAGATCATCGGGCTGCCGCTGGAACGCATGATCATCGAGACCAAACGCCGGGCGAGCCGCGAATACATCAACCGCGTCATCCCGCCCCAGGTAAAGGAAGGGGTGCAGAGATTCGAGCTGAGCCTGGACCCCCTCATCGAGGCCATCAACGTCATCAACTACGTCATGGGCTACGGCAGGAGCTCTCTGGTGGGATACCGTTACCGGGGGGATGACGGCGACTACGTCACCGAACGCATCGTTGAACCCTACTCCATACCCCTGTGGTGCGGGGACTTCACCGGGTCCGCGGAGGCGGTGACGGGCTGCGACTACGACGTGACCTACGAGCTGCTGGAGGGCAACGCCATCGAGGTCACCTGCAGGCCAGCCCCCCACCCTCCGCAGTTCCAGGGCAGGCTGGAATTCCGCAGGCGCCGGTTCGAGGAGTCGGGTATCGAGCTGGAGCGGTGCGGCTCCTGCGGCGGCCCCGCCCTCCTCTCCACTCTGGAATGGGACACGGAAAAAGGCATCATCAGCAGCAAGGCCACGGGTCGACGCATGGCCATGTTCGGATCCGCTTACCTCGAGGTTGTCTTCGACGAGCTGGAGCGCGAGCTGGGGGAGGAGATCCCCCGCGCCGTCGTGGAGGCGCAGAGGCGCTTCGCCCTAGGCGGATTCTACTCTTCCAGGGAGGTCGAGGACGTTGACGGCCTGCGGCAACAGCTTGCCCTGCGCGGCCTGGGAGACCTGCAGGAGCTGCGGCTTGAGGGAAAGGCCTTCAGGATGACCCTGCGCAACGCCGCCCTGCCCCTGCTGCTCGTCGGCCTCATGCAGGGATATTTCGAATCGGCCACCGGGAGCGGCTCCGAGGTGACCTGGGAGATGTCCGAGGAAGGGGTCCTGTCCATGGAGGTCAGGGGTAAGTAGGGTCGGCAGGGAGACTCCCCCGGCGCGGCGCCCGTGCCCGGTTCATGTGGAGTTCCTGCGCAGCACCTTGCCGGCCAGGGCGCCGGGGACCGGCTCTCCCCCTTCCACCACCGGGGTCCCGTTGATGATCACCGCATCCAGCCCGGAGGGGAAACGCTCGGGGTCGCGGAAACAGGCCTCGGTACCGAACGCCCCCGGGTCCATGACCAGCAGGTCCGCGTAGTATCCCTCCCTCACCAGGCCCCGCCGCGCGATGCCGAAGAACTCCGCGGGCAGGGAGGTGCAGCGCCGCACCGCCTCGGGAAGGTCCAGCAGCCGCTTCTCCCTCACGTAGCGCCCGAAGAACTTGGGGTAGCAGCCGTAGAAGAGGTAGGAGGGCTTGCCCACCCCCATGAGGATGGTGTCGGTGGTGATCATGGTGCGCGGGTCCCGCAGGGCGGGGAAGGTGTAGCGCTCGGTGAAGGCGTCGTCGGGCTCGGACATGGACTCGAAGACCAGCACCCTGCCGTCCTCCTCCAGCAGCAGGTCGCACATGACGTCGAAGGGATGCCTGCCCTGCTCCGCGGCGATGTCGGCGAAGAGGCGCCCCTCCAGGTGCTTGTTCTTCTCGCTGTGCACGGCCATCACCGTTACCGCGTCCCAGCCCATCTGGCGCATGATGTTGAGGGACCAGTCGTTGCGGCCGCGGTGGGGCCAGGCGGGCTTGCCCTTCTCGATGTCCTCGAGCATCTCCCGGCGCAGCGCCGGGTCGGAGGCGCGGGCCAGCACCTTCTCGCGCCCGCCGGTGAGCGCCCAGGGCGGGAAGAAGGCCAGCAGGTGAGTGAAGCCGGCGGTGGTGGGCATGACGTCCATGGCCAGGTCCGCGCCCGCCCGGCGGTTCTTCTCCAGGCGCTTGAGCACGGTGTTCATGGACATGTCCAGGGCGAAGTCGGGCAGCACCCTGAGGGCCGCGTCGGGATGGCGGCAGAGCCACTTCAGGCCTTTGAGGGCGATGGGGTGCAGCGGCCCCGCCCAGGGGATGGAGAAGATGTGCGAGACCTGTCCCCGGATGCCGTTGCGCCGCGCCACCTCCCCCACCTCGTCGATGGCCTTTCCCAGGGTGGTGGCGGTGTAGGAGCGCAGGTGGCTGGTGAAGATGCCGCCGTAGCGGGCCAGTGGCGCCGCCAGCTCCACCAGCTCCCCGGTGTCGGAGAACAGGCCCGGGAAATACTGCAGCCCCGTGGAGAGGCCGAAGGCCCCCGCCTCCAGGGACTCCTCCAGCAGCCGCTTCATGGTCCCCATGGCGGCGGCGTCGGCGGGCTTGTCCTCGAGGCCCAGCGCGGAGATGCGCAGCATGCCGTGGGGCACCAGCAGGGCCATGTTGAGCAGGAGGCCCTTTTCTTCCATATGTCCCATGAACTCGCCCATGCTCTTCCAATATATGGCAGTATCGAAGTCCATCTGCGTGAAGACCTCGAGGTAGGTCTTGAGCCCCTCGCGGTTCTCGTCGGTGATGGGGGCCAGCGCCATGCCGCAGTTCCCGCCCACGAAGGTGGTGATCCCCTGCCGCACCAGGGGGAGCAGCAGCTCCGCCGCGTCGTCGCGGAACATGGTGAGGTCGGCGTGGGAGTGGACGTCGATGAAGCCGGGGCAGACCACGCGGCCGGAGGCGTCCAGGCGCCTGGCTGCCTCCGCCCCGGCCAGGTCCCCCACCGCCTCGATGCGCGGGCCTTTTATCCCCACGTCCGCGCGGTACGGCTTTCCCCCCGAGCCGTCCATGACCGTCGCGCCCGTGATCGTCAGGTCGAACAACCTCCTCACCTCCCCTGTACCGGCAATACCCGACCTCTCTTCATGGAGGGCACGCCGGGGCGGTCTCCCGCCTCTCCCGGCACGCCCGCCTCCACCATCACCTCGAGATAGAGAAGCGCCCTGCTCCCGTCGCCGGGAAGAGCGACCGCCCGGATCAGTTCCGCCCCCTCCACCTCGTAGCGTCCCGAAGGCGACGCCTCCGCCTCCAGCACCAGGCCTCGCAAACGCACCGGGACGGCGAGAAGGTTGCCCGCCGCGAACCCGGCGGCGGCACCCTCCCCGGGGCCCTCCTCCTCGGCCCAGACGGCGGGGGTCTCCAGGAGGTCCAGGTCCACCATGGCGCCGGGATGCGAACCGTCGTAGAAGGGATACGAAGCCGTCCCGTCCAGGTAGGAGAACGAGACGATGTCTCCGCCCTCCACCTCCACCAGCCTGTAGCCGGGATAATGCCCGCTCCAGCCGCCCCCGCCGAAATATACGCAGGTCTGGCAGGAATAGACCGTCTCTCCACCGCCGCCCTCCCAGGGCAGGGAGCTCACCGCGTCCATGTGCAGGTGCCCCCCGAAGACGTGATGTACGCGGTGCCGGGCCATGAGACCCAGCAGCTCCTCCCTGCCCTTTCCTCCCCCTCCGGCGTGATATATGCCCCAGTAGTTAACGTTGATGTAGGAATAGCCTCTGCCCTCGGGGGTGCAGGGGTCGTGATGCATGGCCACCACCCTCAAGGCGGAGTCGGCATGGTCGGAGAGGTCCTCTTCCAGCCAGGAGAGTTGCGCGCCGGGTGCCGAATACCCCTCTCCGGCGGGCGCGTCCATCACCTGTCCCTGCCAGCGGCGCGGCTCCATGAAAAAGATTTTGTTCATCACCACCCGGTCGCCCTCCGGCCACTGGTAGGAGTCCAGGCAGGTGAAATGGCACCCGCCCACGTCGAAGGAATAATAGAGGGGCCCCAGGTTGGCCTCGAACCACCGCGCGCCGTCGATGCCGTTCACATACTGGTCGTGGTTGCCGGGCAGCAGGAAAGCCGGGACCTCGAGCTCCAGCAATGCCTGGTAGAATCTCTCATATTCCTTCAACAGTTCCCCGGGCCTCCGCTGCCCGCGGATGAAGTCTCCCAGCATGAGCACGAAATCGGGCCGGATGAGGTTGAGCTGCTCTATGGCCCGGTAGAGGAAGAGCGGCTCGCCGGTATCGGAGAGCCCTTGATCGGTCTGGCGGGAGAACAGGGATGAGTTGCCGCGCTCATGCACGTGGATGTCGGAGAGGGTGACGAAGGTGAAGCGGTCATCGCCGTCCTCCACGATCCCCACGGCGTGGGGCTGCTCCTCGCTCATTGCCGCGCCCTCACCCTCCGCCTCCACCTCCACGCGCAGGTCATAGAGTTCGGGGGTGGCGTCCCCGGGCACCCGGAAGGAGACCGTCCATACCTCTTCGCCCTCTCCTTCCGCGCCGCGGTACGGCCAGCGCCGCGAGGGGCCCCTGCGCGCCTCCAGGGGCTCCAGTTCGCGGGAGATGCCCGCGAGCTCCGCGCGCGCCGGGCGCATGGAAGCCCGGAAATCCTCCGCCTCCAGTCCTTCCGCCCCCTCCAGGTCATCCAGGTCCAGCTCCGTCTCCAGCACTCCGCCGGGCGTCACCAGGGCGGGGCAGCCGATGGTGGGCCAGATGAGCCGGTGAATGCGCGCGGGGGGAAACTCGTCGCCGGTGGGGTACCTGAAGAAAGGGGAGTGCAGGAAGCCGAGGGTCAATCCCAACAGGGCCAGGGCCGCCAGGACGAGGACGAGGACGGCCTTCACGCCCCTCCGCAGCCAGACACTCACGGTCTATCCCTCTTTCTCTTTCTTTCTCTCACCTTTTTCGGGCAGCCATCCCGCCGCCTTACCGACAGCATCATATTACCAGCCGGGAACTGCACCATGCCCGCCCTTCCGCCGTAACCCACGGAAAGGGCTTCTCTTTTTTCCAGCGGCAGCACGGGTGAGGGGCAGGGGTCTCCTCGAGAGGGAAAACGCCGGCGTCTCCGGAAGTCAGAACGGAAAGCGCTTCAGGCGTGCTCCTCTCTCAGGCGTGCGCCCAGCAGCAACGCCACCGCGAAGAGCGCCGACAGGAAGGCCATGGCCCACAGGAAATCTCCCGACTCGCCGCCCGTGAGCCCCTTGATGCCCTCCATGACCAGAGTGATCACCACCCCGCCCGCGTTGCCCAGCAACAGGAGCACGCTGGTGCCGGTGCCAGTGAGGTGAGCCCCCGTGGTCTCCTCCGAGAAGGCGAGCAGTACCGGCAGGGCGCTCAGGAGAAAGAAGCCCAGCAATCCCCCCACGACGAAAAGGGCGGGGGTGCCCTCCAGGACCCCGAGCAGGAGCATGGTGGGGATCGCGGCGCCCGCCGCCAGGAGCAGGAAAGGCTTGCGCCGCATCATCCGGTCCGAGAGGGCCGGGAGCAGGACACATCCCGCCACCCCGGCTAGCACCATGGCCGCACCGATATTCCCCGCCGTGGTGGTCCCTATCCCTTTGGGAGCCAGGATCTTCTCAATGAGCTGCATGAGACCCACGAAAGAGCCGTTTCCGATGAGGATGATTGCGCACAGGATGCGGAAATTACGCAGGCGGAACAGGGCGCGTACCGCGCCGAGGTCTATGGAAACCTCCCCTCCCAGGGCGTCGGCCTCCGAGCGTCTGGGAGGGTGCGGCGGGCGCGCTTTTCCCAGCAGGGCAAAGAGAACGAAGCCCGTCAGGGCGGCCATGCTGTAGACGAGCGCCACCCAGCGCAGGGAGGATATCTCCCCCTCGCCGAAGGCCTCGAGGAGCGAGGGGGTGGCGGCCATGGCCACGATCATGCCGATGAAGAGGGACAGGGTCCCCAGTCCGTTGGCCAGAGCCGATTCCTCGCCCGGGAACCAGGTAGTGACCATCTTGGTGATGCTGATGAGCACGAAGGGCTGGCCTATGGAGACACCGACCATCCCCAACAGCACCAGGGCATAGTTGTCGGCGAAGAGGCGCAGGAAAGAGAATGCCGCGGTCAACAAGGCGCCGACCATCACCGCGTAGCGGAACCCCTTGCGGTCGATGATGAAGCCCGCCGGTATGGATACCGGGATATATACGAGCGGGAACACGGTGGCCAGCAGCACCACCTTGAACTCGCTGACCCCCATGAGCTTCTCGGTCTCGGTGGCGATGGGCGCGTAGTTCAGCCATATGAGCTGCGTGATCGCCGCAACGAACATGAAGCTCGCAAGCACCACCCAGCGATAGGGATGGGCTCCGCTTTCCTCCCCGCTCTCCATCTGATCACTCCTTTCTCCATCGCTCTCCGCGCCGCCGACCTACCGTCCTCCTGCGACTCCCGAGACGAAAGAAGGAATCGCCCGCCGCAGCGGGCGGATGACCTGCAGTGCAAATGCCGGAATCTCGCGGCGGTGTCTCAAGAGCAGGGCGCGTATCCGACGCTCCCCCCTCGGCCTCCCTGCGAGGCCAGGAGCTCCCTCCAGTCCGCCACCTCCCCGCAGGCCAGGCGCCGCATGTGGTCGAAGGCTATGGCGATGCGGTTCTCGCCCCGCGAGGCCGTGGCCAGGACGTCCATGTAATAATATTCCAGGGTCTGGGTGGAATATGTATCCAGCTCCGCGCGGGAGTAGGTCTCGGAGGAAATAACCCCCGGGGCATCGTCGTGCGAGTAGATGGGGCGCGCCAGCCTCACCCCGGGATTGGCCGCGAGGTATTCCTCCGCCCACAGGCACTCCTTGCGCACGATGCGGTCTATGAGCGGGGCCGCCTCGGGGTTGAGGGGCGGAATCAGGCCTTCCATGCGGGCGTACTTCTCGACCATGAGGTTCCTCCCCCTGGACTTCGCCAGCCTGAGGTCGTTGAGGTAGCTGGCCAGGGTGGTCTCCGACCAGGTGAGGAATCCGGCGGCGCGGATGATGCGGAAGGTCTCCGGGTCCTCCTGGCAGGAAGCGCCGCCGCCCTCCGCCTGCAGCGAGGAGAGCATCTCCCATTCCATCTCCAGGATCCCCGAGATCAGGTCCTCTTTCCAGCTCATGGCCCCCTCCCCTTGGTCCGCCTCTTCCCATACACCTCTCCCGCGACCGGCATGGCCCGGTAGAGCCGTCCCGCGGAGCAGCCACCTTCACCCCATGATAGTATATCAGCATCATTGCACGATCTCGCAATCATGCACGCCGGCCGCCTCGAAGAGTCTCTCTACTTCTCTCGTCATGCTCTGTGCTCCGAAGCGTGAAAACGAGCTTGCCGTCAAGAGGATCCGAATGCCGACAGTCCTGTTCCTCCGCGTTGCGCTGCCCTTGGTGGGAGTCTGCTTTACCTTCGGCCAAGAGAATCGGAAGGCCGGCGGGCCTATTCCTCCAGCGGCTTCGCCCATCCCTCGCCCTTGACCGCGTAGGGCATGGGCGGGGTCTGCCACTCTCCGACGGGGACGCCCGGCTCGAGGATCTGCCGGACGGCGTCACAGGCCATGAAGGCGAAGGGCTTCGTTTCCGCGATTCCGAGGGCGCGCGCGTTTTTCGCGAAGCGGTGGTCGCTACGGCCGGGCACGATCCTGAGTTCCTTGAGTGGGGCGTTACGGAAGAGAGCGTCGACCCTTATCGTCACCCTGAGGATCTTCCCGTCGTGGTTGGTAAAGGAGACGAGGCTGTATCCCGGGAGCTTCACCCCGGGACCCTCGGTACCGCTGACCTCGAGCAGGGACTCGCCCGTATCCGGGTCCAGCACCTTGAACTCGAAGTGCTTTCCGGAGAACCTGTGGGGTATCTCGGTCTGGAACTTGGGGTAACCCCAGATCTCCCTACCCGCCGCGCGGTGCTTGGGGGAGGTGACCGGCATCTCCACCACGTAGCCGCCCATGGTCCATTTCGCGGGGTCCAGCCTCAGTAGGTTGGCCAGGGGCTGCCTGGGCATGGGGAAGGCCTCGGGGACCACCATCACGGCGAAAAACACCTCGTTGTAGGTGGCCAGTCTGTTGTGGCGGTACTGGTAGAAGGACATGTTGACCATGGCCTTGTTCCCGAAAAAGCGCACCGCTTCCATGCCAGTGCCCTCCAGCAGGGGGGCTACCCTGTGGTGATCCACGAAGAAGTTGAACTGCCGGGCGGAGCCGTCGAAGAACAACATGGGCAGCTTGACCGGCCCTTCGCTGGTCATGACGGTATGCTGCGGTACATCGAAGAAATAATCCTTCACCTCTTACCCCTTTCCTCGCCGTCGATCTCCGCCCTCGTGCACGTGCTGCACCAAGGCCGGAGATCCTCGCCTGATGGATCCCTTCTGATCAGAGAGCTGCCGTTGGTCTCGGCATGACGCGCATGACCCGCGACCTCGTTGCTACAAGGTTCGTGGTAGTCCGTTCCGGCTTCTTCTCAGGGCACGCATATTGACCTTTCATCAACCCTGAACCCCGAAGGCAGGAAACGAGGCTCCATGCCGGTCATCTGGAACCCGCCTCCGTCTCTTTTTCTTTCATGGCCGCCAGCCCGCGAAAAACGGCCTGGTAAAGGCGAACCGCCTCCTCTATGATCCGCTCCGCCGGATATGGATCGTCCGAGTTCTCCCAGTCTATGAGGAGGTCGTTCAGGGCGCCCCCCAGGCCCATGGCGATAAGGCTGTAGTCGCTCTGCGGGATGATCCCCCGTTCCGCCAGGGCGTTCATCTGCCCCTCGATGATGCGGGCGAACTCCCTGCTGACCTCGCGCCGGTACCTTTCCAGCTCGCGGCTGACCCCCACAACCTCGAAGAGGGAGATGCGCACGTGGCGTGGATCGTCCAGATAGGAATGGACGAAGGCCGAAATGCCCGACCTGACCAGCTCCTGTGGGTCCCGCACATCCGAGGCCAGGGCACGAAAGACCGCGGCCCTGGCGCGGTCGATGACCTTGTCCAGCACCGCTTTGAGCAGGGCTTCCTTGTTGGGAAAAGACTCGTAGAAATGGCGTGTGGCGACCCTAGCCTCCTCGCATATCCGCTCGACGGTCGTGCGGTTGTAGCCGGCAGTGGCGAAGAGCTCCAGGCCTGCCTCCACCAGCCGGGAGCGGCGCTCCGCGCGCCTGCGCTCCTCGCTCTGGCCTCCGTAGAGCCTCCCCGTCCCGGCGTCAGCCCCCGCGTTCCCCTTTCTCTTCTTTTCCTTTCCGCCGGTCGACGCCAAGGCCTGCTCCCTTCACGCACCGCTTTGTCCTGTGTATCCCCGCCTTCCCGGTGTCACCATCGAATAGCGCGGGTGAGACGAGTCGTTTTCCACAAACCTCTTACCGCCACCTCCTCTAACCATAACATGAATATCATATTTTGCAAAGGAACATTTCCTGTTTATATCCGCCCGATGACTTCTGTTGATGCAGCGGGAAACAGCCATATGCCTCTGATTTACCTTTTCACAAAACGCATTATATGATATATGTCGTCAGTCTTCAGAAACACTCAGAGAATGCAATACGACTTATTGGACCCGCTTATATACATCAGGAAATATTACTTTCCATATACTGTCGGAAATCAAAAGTGCTCTGGCTCCCAGGTCCGCCCTTTTCTCGGTCGACACCGGGGCGTGCGGGGGCTGTTCCTTTTTTTGCCATGAATCCAGCGCAGGTCGCTCGCGCGATGCGACAGGGCTATCCCCTGCGGCGACCGGAGAAGATCCAGGCGAGCAGCTTCACCGCCAGCAGCAGCACGCAGGCGCCCACGAAGGCCACGAAAAGGCTCCACCAGTCGAAGGCGAAGGTGACCTTCTCGTTGCGGATATAGCTGAAGATGAAACCGCCCACGAAGGCGCCCAGGATCCCCACCACGGGGTTGAGCAGGCATCCGAACCGCTCCTTGGTGCGGGTGGCGATGCCCGCCAGCCAGCCCGCGAAGAACCCGATCACTATCCAGCCGATCAGGGACATGGGGGTCCGCCTTTCTTCCCGTGACGCATGGTCCCACGATATCCGCTTGCAACGCCGTTTTCACGAGAGGGAAGCTTATCCGCACGGCGACCGAAAGCCCTCGCCAACCGCACCCGGCCAGCCCGGGATACGCAAGTCATCACCTAACCCCTCTCCGCCTCCTTCGCCAGCTCCAGGGCCTTTCTCTCCAGCTCTTCGCTGTACTCCTCCCACCGGGACCTCTCGCCGTCGGGAGCGCGCCAGAGCACGAAGCGGCAGGTGTCCGCGCCGGCGGGGATGGTCTGGGTGAAGCGCACCTGCCAGCCCTCGAGCATTCCCTTTTCCCTCACCGCCTCCAGCATGCCCTGCACGAAGTAGCGCTGCACGCGGCAGTCGAAGGCGGAATATACGTCCTGGTGGGGACACCAAAGGATGTGGAAGCTCACCTCGTCCTCGGAATCGATGCTCGGCTCCTCCAGCGAGGCGTAGGCGATGCAGTTCACCACCGTGGCGAAGAAGCTGGCCATCTCCGCCTCGCTCAGTCCCTCTGGAGGCTCCAGCTCTCCCATCATCTGCCGGCCGACCTCCCTTCCCACCCCCACCAGGGCCTCCCTGACCACCCGCTGGCCCTCCTCCCCGAACTCGCGTTCGCAGGCCTTGAGGACCTCGATCACCGCCCTGGCCTGCATGGTTCCCCATACCCACAACACGGCGGGGTCGAAGTCGGTCTTCTCCAGCACCTCCTCGCGCAGTCTCCTCAATCCCTCCGCGTAGGGGAAGTCGAAGGTGAACCTCTCCCAGGATTCCTCCTCACGATGATGGTAATGCGCCATGGAAAACCCCCTCCCGGACTCGCTCCTCGCCAAGAGCCTTCGCCGTAAATCTACCAGTTATCGGCCCGCGCGGCAAAGCCTCCGCCCGGCAGGGTTTCTCCTTCCCCGGTCATTCTCCTCAAGGGCGGAGAGGGATCAAGCGGTCTCGAGCTTCCGGGTGCGCCGACGGTCCGGGCGGGCCGGGCAGAACTCCTTGCCTCATCGCGGATGAAGGCCTTGAGAAGCGGCTCCTCCGGCTAGAAGAAGAGCTGGGCGAGCTCGTAGAGCTCGAGGTCCACCTGCTTGGTGCCGGCCAGCGCCTCGGAGTAGGGCACCGCCTTCACCCGATTGGCGCACATGCAGGCCATGTGGTCGAAGACCCCCTCCTCCACCATCTGCACCGCGTAGGCACCCAGCCGGGTGGCGAGCACGCGGTCGAAGACGGTGGGGGTTCCCCCCCGCTGCAGGTGCCCCAGGTGGGTCACCCTGGTCTCGTAGCCGGTGACGCGCTCTATCTCCTCCGCGAGCCAGTTGCCGATCCCTCCCAGGCGCACGTGGCCGAAGGGGTCCTTCTTCTGGTCCATGACGAACTGCTCCTCCACCCCCTCCGGCCGCGCGCCCTCCGAGACCACGATGATGGAGAAGTGCTTGTTCATCCTGCGGCGCTTTTCGATGCGCTCCACCACGTCGTCGAGGGTGAAGGGCACCTCGGGGATGAGGATGCTGTCCGCTCCCCCGGCGATGCCGGAGATGAGGGCTATCCAGCCCGCGTCCCTGCCCATGACCTCCAGGATCATGATGCGATGGTGTGAAAAGGCGGTGGTGTGGAGCTTGTCCAGGGCATCGGTGGCCACCGCCACCGCGGTGTCGAAGCCGATGGAGTAGTCCGTTCCCGGCAGGTCGTTGTCGATAGTCTGGGGTATGCCCACGCATTTCACGCCGTGTTCCGCCAGGCGGTGGGCGACGCCGTTGGTGTCCTCGCCGCCGATGGCTATAACCGCGTCTATGCCGTGTTTGCGCAGGTTAACCATGATGTTCTCGAGGCCGTTCTCTATCTTGAAGGGATTGGTGCGGGAGGTGCCCAGGATGGTGCCGCCGCGCTGGATGATCCCCGAGACGGAACCCATGAAAAGCGGCTCCACCTCATCGTAGACGAGGCCTCTCCAGCCGCGCTTTATGCCTATCACCTCGTGGCCGTCGGCTATGGCCTTGCGCACCACCGCACGGATGGCGGCGTTGATGGCGGAACTGTCCCCGCCTCCCGTAAGCAACGCGATCCTCACTCCGTCATTCCTCCTTTTTCCTCAACCGTCACCTGTCTGAGTACGTCCGGCTCGATCGCCGCATCGTCATGATGAGCTCCGCCGTGCATCTTCGTCCCTGACCTCTCGGCTCCGCCGAGCTCCCGCGTTGCCGCACGCGGTTCCCCGCCCGCTTGCTGTATATGACTCCGCCACCGCGATTCCGTGTTCTCTCCCCGCTTCCCCGGCTCGATCGGGGCGCCTCTCCGCCACCTCCCCGGGCGCTCGGCTTTCCCGCTTGCCAACCCGGCCGCGCTCTTCGTGCTTCCGGAGGCCGGGAATCCTTCGGGCTTGCTTCTCGGCGCGGACTTATGTCCCATGTCCGGGGCTGACCCCATTACATGCGGCCGGCGCAGCCGAAGAGCCGCATCTTACGCGCCACCACCTCCCGCATGGCCTCCCGTGCCGGGGCGAGGATCTTGCGCGGGTCGATCTGCTCGGGGTTCTCGTTGACGAACCTGGCCACCGCCTGCCGGAAGGCGTCCCGCACCTCGGTGTCGATGTTTATCTTGTCCACGCCGATGGCGCACGCCTCCCTGATCATCTCGTCGGGGATGCCGCTCGCCCCGTGGAGAACCAGGGGGATGGAAACCCGGGCGCGGATGGCGCGCAGGCGCTCGAAATCGAGCTTCGGCTCGCCCTTGTACCAGCCGTGGGCGTTGCCGATGGAGACCGCCAGGGAGTCGATCCCCGTCCTTTCCACGAACTCCGCCGCCTGGTCGGGGTCGGTCATGGAGGCCTCCCTCTCGGAGACGGAGATCTGGTCCTCCACTCCCACCAGGCGCCCCAGCTCCGCCTCGGTGGAGGCGCCCGCGGCGCGCGCCATCTCCACCGCCTTACAGGTGAGGGCGACGTTCTCCTCGAAGGAGAGCTTGCTGCCGTCGATCATCACCGAGGAAAAACCGTGGTCGAGCGCCGCCTTGACCTCCTCCAGGCTGGTCCCGTGGTCCAGGTGGAGGGACATGGGCACGTCGACGGACTCCGAGGCCACGCGGGCGATGGCCGCCAGGTAGGCCACGCCGGCGTACTTCATGGCCCCCGGGGACACGGCGAGGATAAGGGGCGAACGCTCCTCCGCCGCCGCCTCCACGATGGACAGGGTGATCTCCAGGTTGTTGGTGTTGAAGGCCCCAACGGCGTAACCTCCGGCCATGGCCTGGTCAAGCAGCTCCGCGTTTGTCACGAAAGCCATGCGCATCCCCTCCTCCAGGTGACGAATTGCCTGCCTCCTAGCAGTCAAAACGGGCGGTTCCCGTCTCTGCTTCCATCCACATCCATCTTCTACCAGTCCTTTTCGTCCCCCGGGGAAGGCCATCCGGCCACTCCTCGTGGGACGCCGACATGATATCGCGCCCCATGCTCGGTGACGCGGGTCACGGTTACGACTTCCCGCCCGCGGTCCAGGTTTCCGGCGCGCAACGGCCGGACAACTCCCGCGTCGCCTGTCCGCCGCTGCCCTTGCCCCCCGCCAAGCCCGCCCGCGCCCAAAAACATACTTACTCCGGCTCAAGGTTCAGCGGCTCCGCGCGCCGACCCCGCAGTATAACAACCGCGCCCCGTAAAGGTTACTCGCGAGAAGCCGATTTTTTCATGGCATGACCAGAACCAGCCGTCATATCTTACTATCCATTATTCCCGTCGGACTAGGATTCATGCCCACGCCGTGGAGAAAAGGCCGCTCCCGCCCCGCGTCCGGCCATCGGGACTCGCACATGGGCGCCTTTTCACCGCGAGGTCCTCCCCGGGTCACGAAAACGGGGCCGCGCTGTTCTTCATCCGCCCGGGGGCGGAAGGTGTCACCGTATTGTATGAGGGGTCTCTCTCGGAAAACTCTTAGAAAACGGGGCCGCGCTGTTCTTCATCCGCCGGAGGGGTCGTCTCGCGCGCCGAGTCCACGCTCCCAGCGCCGCAGTATCCCGCGCACGGCGGCGCGGTGCTCTTCCGACAACAGCATCACCGGCTGCACGCTGCATTCGAGTCCCAGCACCGTGCGCAGTTCCAGCAGGCGGGAGCGGTTGAGCATGCGCTTGGTGGTGGCGATGGTCTCCGGGGACCTCCCGGCGATCTCCCGCGCCAGGTCCATGACCTCCCGCGAGATCCTCTCGTGGTCCACCACCCGGTTCACCATCCCCATCTCCAGGGCCTCCGCGGCGCCCACCATCCTCCCGGTGAAGGCCATCTCCTTGGCCCTGGCGATGCCCACCCTCTCGGCGAGGAAGAACGACGACCCCATATCCGGCGCGGCGGCGATGCGCACGAAGCCCATGCAGAATAGCGCCCTTTCCGTGGCATAGGTGATGTCCGAGGCGAGGGCCAACCCCAGGCCTCCCCCCACCGCGAAGCCGTCCACCTCCGTGATCACCGGCTTGGGGCCCTCGTAGAGCCTGAGGATGACCTCGGCGAGGCGGGTCATGCTCTGGTTGAGAAAGACGGGGTCGAGGTTCTCCCCCAGCAGTGAGAGGTCGGCTCCCGAACAGAAGTGGCCCCCCTCGCCCCGCAGCACGATCACCCGCACCGACTCGTCCTCCAGTACGCGCGTGAGGCCTTCCACCATGGGATAGCCGAGCTTGAGGCTGAGGGCGTTCATGTCCTCGGGGCTGTTCATGCTGCAACGGGCCACGCCGTCCTCGAGCTCCACTTTGAAGATCTCGCCTTCCATGCCCCTGCCTCCCTGCCATCTCCGGCAGCAAACCGTGCTGGACTCGCCCCGTCCCGAGGGGTCCTTCCCACCCCTATTCAACCACAAACGGCCTTACGCCGCAGGGCTCGTTTCCATTATCATAAGGTGTACGCACCCCCGCGGCGAGGGAGGGAGACGAGACGGGACATGCGCGTAGCCCTGATATACCCGGACTATTATCACAGCGGCTGCATCGAGGGGGAGCCCCAGGGCAGGGTGCACCTCGGGAGCGGGTACCTCTCCGCAATGCTCAAGCGCGCGGGGCACGATGTGGCCTTCCTGCACCTCCTGGAGCCCACCGACCGCGACGCCTTCCTGGAGTGGCTCACGGCCCAGGACGCCGGCCTGGTGGCCTTCTCCACCACCAGCCTCATGTTCCCCAAGGTCCGCCGCATGGCGCGATGGGTCAAGGAGGAGACGGGGCTCCCGGTGGTGACGGGAGGGGTGCATCCCACCCTGGACCCCCTCGGGACCCTGGAGGAGACGAGCATCGACCTGGTGTGCGTGGGCGAGGGAGAGGCGGCCCTGCTGGAGCTGGTGGAGGCGCTGGAGGGGCGCGGGGAGGTGGACGCGGTCCCGAGCCTCATGGGAAGGTGGCGGGGAAGGGAGTTCGCCAACCCGGTGCGCCCCTTGCTGGAAGACCTTGACAGCCTTCCCTTCCCGGACCGCTCCATCTTCGACATGTCGCGCCTGGCGCCGGACCAGCGCGAGCGCATCACGGTGATGGCCTCGCGCGGTTGCCCCTACCGCTGCCGCTACTGCTCCAACCACGCCCAGAGGAGCGTCTATCCGGACGGGGGCCGCTATGTGCGCTTCCGCAGCGTGGACAATGTGCTCACGGAGATAGAGGAGCTGGCGGCGCACGCGGAGGGCGTGGACCACGTGCGCTTCGACGACGACATCCTCACCCTGCGCCCCGCCTGGTTCCAGGAGTTCGTGCGGGAATACCCGCGCCGCGTGGACCTCCCCTTCATCTGCAACTCCCGGGTGGACCTCCTCGACGAGGAGAAGATCGCCGCCCTCAAGGAGGCCGGGTGCAAGACCATATGCATGGGCATCGAGAGCGGCAACCCCTGGCTGAGGAGAAACGTCCTCGGCCGCAAGATGAGCGACCAGCGCATCCTGGACGCCTTCCGGCTCTGCCGCAAGTACGGCATCGGGACCGTCTCCCTGAACATGATGGGGTTCCCCCAGGAGGACTTCTCCATGGTGCTGGACACGGTGAAGCTCAACGGGCGCGCCCGGCCCGGCATCACCCAGATCACCGTCTTCTACCCCTTCCCGGGCACCGAGCTCTACCGCGACTGCAGGGACCAAGGCCTGTTCGTGGACGAGGACACCGACACCCTCTTCACCCGCCGCTCCGCCCTCAGGCTGGAGGGGATCAGCGAAAAGCAGATGGAGCTGGTGAGCGAGTACTTCACCGTCCTCGCCTGGCTCTACCACGGCATCTTCACCCTCCCGGACGCGCTCTCCCGGCCCCTTGAGCGCCTGACGGACCTGGCGCTGTCCAGCGGGCTCATCCCCCACGCCTGGAAGAAGAAGGCCTGCGAACGCCTCCTTTCCCGCCTGCCCTGGGAATGGTACATGACCACCAAGTATTAGCGTTCGCCTTTCTCCGTTCTGCGCCGAGGGCGCGACGCGCCCCGCATGATCCCTCGGGGCGGGCTTGCCGCCTGCGGCGCTGATCCCCGCGCCCGCCTGCAGCGACACCGCCCTCTCCAGGAAGGTCTCGGACACCACCCTCACGGCGGAGCCGGAAGGACAAGCCGAGGAGGATGTCTCCGCGGTGCCGGAGGATTTGCGGACGGCGAACGTAGCCCCCCCGAACACGCAGGACCTGGATCTCGTCCTGGGGAGCACGCTCCCTAACGCGGATTTCATCGCCCATGACCCCGAAGAGAGGGCCCCTTCGGAGTCCTGCTGGCCGTCTACTTCGCGGCCGTAGTCGTCTCGTACAGGCGCCAGCGCGGCGAGGGGCTGGCCATGCGCGGGGGCGAGGACACCAGGCACATGCAGCATATCAGGCGTAAGCATGGCTTGATCGGGCAACGGCACGGAATCGCTCACACCTGAAGGCCTTAACTGACGCGCCTGAGAGAGCGTCCGCGTCTGAGTGCGTCTGGAGAGGAGTATCCTGGAGGAGGCTCAAGCCCGCGGAGCCAGCGGGGGCTCCCTCGGCGGGCCATATGGTTGCATGATCCGCCGCTGTTCATCTCGAGCCGTTTTCCCGGCAGGTGAGAAGGCTCGAGGCGAGGATCGTCTGCCCCGTGGCGGAGGCCTTCCGGTTCCTCGGCATGCAGGCGCCGAAGGCGAGAAGGTGCGTCGGGGCTGGAGGCTGCGTCGCCGCGGAGTAAGTCGGGGACAAGCCGGGGAGAGAGACCGCGCGGCCAGCAAGGCGGGAGCGGCCTCTGCACTACGCCGTGCCGCAAACCTTCAGGGACGGCGATGGCGGGACGGGGAAACCTTTTCCGGAGGAACAACTCGAGAACGCAGCGCTGCACGAGCCGCCGAGGTTCAACTACGCGTTCAGGGGAAGCAAGGGCATAGGTAGAAAACAGGTCAGGGGTTCGAGCCCCTGACCTGCTCTTTCCTGGTAGCGGGGGGGAGATTCGAACTCCCGACCTTCGGGTTATGAGCCCGACGAGCTACCTGACTGCTCCACCCCGCGTCGATTCTCGAGCTTCCAACTATTATATGTAACAGCATACGGGTGAATTGTAAAGGAACCGGCACTCGATCTCCTCACCGCAACTCGCTTCAGTGATCAGGCATATGGTCATGGTTCATCGGGTCGAATGCCCTTGAGCTCGCCCCCTTCTTCTTGCTGAGCTTGCCGGGCCCGTTGGGACGATCGGTCGTCCTCATGTTTTCAATCCGGAGCGCCTGCCGGCTCTCCGAAACATCGCACGCCCGACCTCCATGGACACGATAGCGGAGCACCGGACTCCTTCCACGTTGTCAATGTATCTGCCCAGAAAATACAATCTCATCAGGTATAAAGTCTCGCCAGAGTGGATGTAACGGGCATGTTGCCGCGGTTGCGAGGCGGAGCGGACCGGATCGGGATACGCGAAAGGCGGGAGAAGGGGCAGCGTGAGCGGGCGCAAGGGAACCATGATAGCCGTGCTCCTGACCGCCGCGGTGATGGCGGCGGCGGCCTTGCTCATCCCCTATCTTTACCGGCGCGCGCGCGACGCATCCTCCGGGAGCCTGGACGGGGAGACCAGACCCCAGGACTACCGGCCCCTCACCCACGACGAGCTGCTCGGTCCGCCCCTCACCTTCGAGACGCCCGCCTTTATCAGCATCCCCGCGGTGGGCATCGACGAGGAGGTGCGCGAGGGCAGCGACGACGAGGAGGAGCTCTATGCCATCCTCGCCCTTGGGCCCATCCACCTCCCCCACACCGGCTTTCCGGGCTGGCCGGGCAACTGCGTCATCTCCGGGCACCGCACCACCAAAACCAGGCCCTTCAACCGCCTGGACGAGCTGAAGCCCGGGGACGCGGTGTTCATCCGCAACCCGCGCGGGGTCTACGAATACCGGGTCACGGAGCTGCGCTACATAGACCCCGGCGAGAACGTGACCCTCTACACCCCCGAACCCACCCTCACCCTCACCACCTGCGCCCCCGAGGGAGACGCCACCCTGCGGCTGGTGGTGAGGGCCTCCCTGCAGGGCTTCACCCCCGTGGAGGAGATGGAGGAATAGGCGGGGTCATGCCGTCCTGAGCTCGAGCCTGAGCACCCGGGGCTCCACCATGCGGTGTTCGATCAGGGCTTCCTCGCCCTCCAGATACTCGAACAGCCCCGCTATGCGCCCCACCAGCCGGGGCAGATAGAAGGGGTTCGCGATGGTCATCTCCAGGTGACCCTCTCCGTAGGAGTACTCCATCACGTTTCCGAAACCACCCGCCAGCAGGTACCTCACGGCGGCCCGGTAGGCGCCGTGCCGGGTGCGGATGCTTATCCCCCGCAGGTCGCGGAGATGGTATTCTTTGGTTATCTCCGTGACCAGGGGATCGAGCTCCCTGCCCAGCTTTCTTTCCAGGTCACGGACCACTCCGATGAATATATGCCCGGATGAGAAGATGTAGCGCCTGCCGCTGTCGCGCCTGCGGATCACTCCCTCCTCCTCCACCCATTCCAGCTCCGTAAGGGCCCGGGGGAGCCCGCAAGAGGGGCAGGGATCACCCCGCTCCTCGCGGGGAGGGATGAACTCTCCTCCCAGTAAAAGCTCCTTCTTCGCCTCGCGTATCGTCACCACGGCCTCCCTGTCGACCGCCCCAGGTGAAGTTCCCCGGTGCAGCAGCGCGATGGTGAGGATGTAGTCTTCTCCCTCTTTTCTCCAGGAAAGCTCGGCTTCTTTCCCCGTTGCGTACTCGAGAAGACCTTTCGCCCCCCAGGCGATGGAGATGATATCGAATGGGGATATGACCCTTAGGACTATGAACTCGCGCCAGCGATGCGCCAGCAACTCCATGCGACAGAACCCCAGCAGCGCCATCTCCTTCATCACCGCATCGAAGAGCACCCGGGTGGGTATGTAGCGCGCCATCATGCCGCGCAGGCCGAAGAGGATATGGTTCTCGAGATACTCCCTGGTCGCCGCCTGCTGCCCCCTGATCATGGCGTCCGCGGCGTTGACGCCCAAACGCCGCTCCAGCTCGGACCACACGTAAGAGTAATAATCGGCCTCGAACATCACCATGCGCATCTCGAGGTCGCGACGTGAGAGGATGACGCCGTTACCCTGCCATATGTATCTCTCAGAGAGCTTGCGCGGAAGCCCGCACCTCTCACAGCGCTTCACGGCCCTGCCTCCCTCCCGGCAAAGACGTTTCCGTTTCCATGTTACCATTTTCTGTATCCGGAATCACCGCCCACGCCCGGTCCGGCGCCGCACGAACATGCCTGAAGTCATGGGGATCGAGTCCGCCCCAGACATGGACCTGCGTCCGCAAGAAGGGGAGCGCCGGGAGGGGAGAGGTCTCCGAATATCTATCATGGCGGCCAACGGGGTCATGCTGCGTCCGCAAGAAGGGGAGCGCCGGGAGGGGAGAAGGACGACCCTGACCGCGTGCGGTAACCTCGCCCGCAGACATGCGGCGGTGGGCATTCGGCATGCCCCGTAAGGAAGCCGCGTCCCCCGCCTTCGTGGTCGCCGCCAGCGGCGGGCCTCGTAACTCCCCCGCGCTCCTGGCCGGGGGAGCTTGCGAGCGACGCTGAAGCCGGCTCAACGGATACGGTCAGGGAAACCCGGAGCTCCGGCCGCCGCCTTCAGGGCTGGCCGGAGAGGGCCGCCATGCGCTCGAGGATCTGGCCGAGCTGGTCCATCTTCGCCCCGTATGTCGCCCAGTCCCCGGCGCGCAGAGCCGCCTGCGCCTCTCCATAGAGCTGGTTGGCCTGCCTCACCAGCTCCGCCAGGTCGCCCTCCGGCTGGGGTTCAGGCTCGGGTTGGGGCGTGGGTTCCGGCTGCGGCCCGGGGGCGACGCCGAAGACCGCCTGCAGGGCCTCCTCCAGGGTCTCGCCCATCTCCACGCGGTCGCCGTACCCCACGATGACCCGTTTGAGCTGGGGAATGGCGGGATTGGTGGCCTCCAGGTAGAGGGGCTCCACGTAGATGAGCGATCCCTCAATCGGGATCACCAGGGTGTTGCCGCGGATGACCCTGGAGCCTGCCTGGTTCCAGAGGGTGATCTGCTCCGAGATCTCCGTCTTCTGGTCCACCAGGGACTCGAACTGCTGGGTGCCGTTCACCAGCCTGCCGGGCGGGAAGGAGAAGTTGATCAGCTTCCCGTAATGGGGAAAGTCGCAGCGGGCCGCCACCCAGTCCACCATGTTGCTCTTTCCCCGCGGGTTGAAGGGAAGCATGAGCACCATCTCCTCCTTCTCCTCGCCGGGAAGATTGATGATCACGTAGTAAGGACTGACCTGCTGGGCCTGGTTCACGTCGTAGGTCTCGGTGGAGACCTCCCACACATCCTCTTTCTGGTAGAAGGAATCCACGTCGTTGAGGTGATAGGTCTTGTACATCTCCATCTGCACCGAGAAGAGGTCCTCGGGATAGCGCAGGTGGCGCTTGATGTCCTCGGGCATCTCCTCCATGGGGGTGAAGAGTTCGGGGAATATCCTGCCGTAGGTGAGGGCGACTGGATCGCCGGGATCGGCCAGGTAATAGGTGAGGGTCCCGTCGTAGGCGTCGATCACCACCTTCACGGAATTGCGGATGTAGTTAAAATCATCGTTGTAGTACTGCGAGTAGGGGTAGAGGTCGCTGGTGGTGTAGGCGTCGATTATCCATTTCTGGCGCCCGTCATCGGTTACCACCAGGTAGGGGTCGCCGTCCAGAGTGAGAAAAGGCGCCACCTCCAGAGCCCGGTCCTTGATGTTGCGCCTGAACATGAGGCGTGTTTCGCCGGTTATGTAGCCGCTGAAGAGGAAGGTGACGTCGCGATTGCGGATGGAGAAGGCCAGGCGCTTCAGGAAGTTGGACACCTGCACCCCGCCCTGGCCCTCGTAATACGGCTCCACCAGCTTGTTGCCGCTCTCGAGGGGATAGTCTATCTCCTCAGCCCCCGTGCGCACCGCTACGTAATCGTGGGCGAGCTCGCCGTAGTAGAGCTCGGGGCGAGCTACCTCTATCCCCAGGCCTTCCTGGGATACGGGAGGTATATCCTTGACGGCGAGCTCCGGGTCGCCCTCCTCCGTCTTGCGGTTGGAGGGGGCCATGACCAGGCCGTAGCCGTGGGTGTAGGAGAGACGCGTGTTCTGCCAGGTCCTGGCATCCTCGCGCAGCTTGTCTATCACCAGCTCCCTGCCCGCTACCAGCATCTGGGTATAACGACCGTCGAAAACCGTATAGCGGTCCACGTCCACGTCGTTGAAGTCGTAGAGCTGGCGCAACTCCTGGCGCTGCATGAAGACCTGTTTGATCAGCCGCGGGTCCCAGAGGCGCACGTTGTCGATGGTGGCGGCGTTGGCCACGACGTCCTCGTAGGTGAGGTTCAGGTCCGCCGGGAACAGCCGTTTTTCGACGTCCGCCTCCTCGCCCTCGTCCTGGATGTTGTAGGCGTCCTGGGTGAACTCTATGTTGTACCCTATATATTCCCTTTCCCTCGCCAGCTCCTTGGGCTTGACCACGTAGTTCTGGACGACGAGGGGATAGAGGGACCCCGCCAGCAGGGCCACCACCACGATGCCCACCACCCCCGCCAAGGGGAGCTTCCAGCCCTTGTAGCGGATGTTGAGCAGGAAGAGGCCCGCGCACACGAAGCAGGCGGCGATGAGGATCCAGTAGGCCGGGATCTGGGCATGCACGTCGGTATAGCTGGCTCCGGTCACCGTGCCCCGCGGCGAATACAGCAGCCCCAGCATGTCCAGGCGGAAACTCCAGGCCTGCACCAGCAGGGTCACCGCCGCGAGCACCGAGAGATGCACCTTCACGTGGGTGGCGAACTTCCGGCCCTTGCCGGCGCTGAAGCTGATGGCCCCGTAGAGGAAATGCACCGCCGCGGTGACGATGATGATGAACATCAGCGAGGTGATCAGCCACCCCACGAAATAGCGCAGGAAGGGGTATTCGAAGACGTAGTAACCGATGTCCTTGCCGAAGATGGGATCGGTCTTGCCGAAGGGCGCATGGTTGAAGAAGATGAGCGCCTTCTCCCACTGCGCCGCGGAGGCCCAGCCCACGATGAAGGAGACCAGCGCCGAAAAGGCGACCAACCCCCTGTCGAGCCATCTGCCGGCTCGCTCGCGGAAGTTGGCCAGGGATTCCTCCACCGGCGAGGGGGTTTCCGCGGGCCTCTCGTAGCGCGGGACCAGGCGCCTCGCCAGCCAGATGTTGCCGTAGAAGATGGCGAAGAACAGCAGCCCGAAGGCGAAGAAGAGCCAGATCTGGGTGACGATCCTCTTCCAGAAGACGGAGGTATATCCCACCTCTTCGTACCACAGGAGGTCGGTGTAGAAGGTGGACAGCCAGGAGGCGCTCAGGATGAGGACCGCCAGCACGAGGATGATCACGCCCGCGATCCACTTGGTGCGGGGTTTTATATTGTTCCACCTGTCCCGCATGCCTGACGAAGGCCGCTTGTCGGCCTTCCCGCGGAAGAGCCCGGGAAACCCTCCCCCGTCGCCGCTCCCTCCCCTGAAAATGGACTCCCAGGGGAACTTTTCTTCCGGCACGTCTTTCCTCCTTGCCTCGCCGCACGGTTCCCCGCCGGCCGGTGCGTTTCGGCCTGCCCGCCTCCGCGCCGCGCCCTGCCATGCCGGGCGCGCGCTCTAGTCAAGGCCGGCCAACTTCTTGTACTCGGATACTATCGCAGGGAGGACCTCGCCCGCCTTGCCCAGGCACACGAGGTCGGCCTGCTGGTCGTGACAGGTGGCGGTGGTGTTCACGAAGATCAGCTTGCCCCTCCTCCTCTTTGTGTACTCCGGAAGGGCCGCCGCCGGATAGACCTCGAGGCTGCAGCCCACCACCAGCATGAGGTCGGAGGTGGAGGCCAGCTCGGCGGCGCGCGCCAGCACCCTGGAGTCCAGGGGCTCCCCGAAGAAGACCACGTCGGGCTTGATGGTCGCCTGGTCGTCGGGACAGCAGGCGACCTGGTCCCCGTCGCAGCTGAGCTCCTTCATCTCCTCCAGGGTGAACACGCGGCGGCAGGCCATACAGTGCCCCGTGCGGTGGGTGCCGTGGAGTTCCAGGACATCCGATGATCCCGCCCGCTGGTGGAGGTGGTCTATGTTCTGGGTGATCACCGCCCGCAGCTTCCCCATCCTCTCCAGCTCCGCGAGGGCGAAATGGGCGGGGTTCGGAGCGGCGTTCTCCAGGGTGGGGTTGAGCTCCTTGGCCATCTCCCAGAAGCGCTCAGGGTGGTTGACGAACCCCTCGTAGGTCCCGTAGAGCAGGGGGTCGTATTTCGTCCACAGTCCCCCGGGAGAACGGAAATCCGGGATGCCGGATTCCACGGAGATGCCCGCACCGGTGAGCGCCACCACCTGGATGGACTCCAGTATCATCTGCGCGGCGCGCCTTACGCACTCCTCATCCATCTCTCTCTCCCGCCGAGCAGCTCATCGCACTTCTCCCCCGGCAGCCCCGTCGCAAGTGATTATAGCACGGCGGCGGCGGCTCTTAGGGGACGCTGCCGAGGGCGTTATGCCCACCCTCCCAGACACCGTGATAGGAGAAATACGCGGAGCGTTCTGCCACCACTCCCTGGTCCGAGCGCACCGTCACCGCCACGTCCTTCTCCGGCCCCACCACCTCGTTGACGGAGATGGTAAAGCGCTGCCCCGGCGCGAGCAGGAACTCCTGCGCCTGGCCGCCGGCATCCTGGAAGGAGTACTCCACGCTCACCTGCGCCGCCACCTCACCGGGGTTGAGCAGGCATAGCCACTCCTCGAAGCCCGCGCGGGTGCTGCCCTCTGAAAAATACCACTCCAGGGCGGGGGCTGCCCCCAGTGAGAGATGTCCGCCCTTCCAGGCGCCGCGGTACTCGAAGTACACGGGGCGTTCGGCGACGATGGGACGGTCGGAGCGCACCTCCACCGCGACATCGCGCTCCGGCCCGACCACCGGGTTCACCGGCACCGTGACCCTGCGGAGGGCGGGAACCGCGATCTCCTGCTCCATTTCCTCTCCGTCCGCGAAATGGTAGGTCAGCCTCGCCGCCGCGTCCTCGTCGCCTGGATTGGCGAGGCAGATCCAGGTCTCGAAGCCCGCGCGGGTGGTGCCCTCGGCGAAATACCATTCCTCGCGCGGCGCCGTGGCGCCCACCGTGATGTGCCCGTCGTCCCAGGCCCCCCGGTAGGAGAAATACATGGGACGCTCCGCCACCACGGGCTGGCCGGACTCCACCTTCACGGCCACGTCCTTCTCCGGCCCCACCGCGGCGTTGACGTTGATGGTGTATCTTTTCCAGGCAGGGACGGTGCAGCGTATGGTGACCAGGTCGCCGTCCGAGGTGAAGAGGTCCACCCGGGTCTCCGCGTCGGTGCTGCCGGGGTTGGCGAGGCAGAGCCAGGTCTCGAAGCCCGCGCGGGTGGTGCCCTCGGCGAAATACCAGGTGGTGGAGGCCTCCAGCGCCGGCTCGGAACAGTGCCCGCCGGTCCAGGCGTCGCGGTACCGGAAATACATGGGGCGCTCCGCGTATATCCGTTCCGTCGCGGTGACCGCCATGGATACGTCGCGGTCGGAGCCGATCTCGGAGTTGACGTAGACGGTCACCCGCGCATGGGCCGGGATGTTGTAGTAGCGTATGCGGTTGGCGCCCTCCGCCACCATGTAGGTGACGGTGGCGGTGTGCTCCGCGTCGTAGGGGTTGAACAGAGTGAGCCATTCCTCGAATCCCGCGCGGGTGGTGCCCTCGGCGAAATAGCAGGGCACGGCGGCGGGCAGCTCATAGACGGTAAAGTCATAGGGGTTGCTCTCCCCGAAGAGAGTGGTGACCACCACCGGCCCGGAGGTCGCCTCCTCGGGCACGATGACCACGATGTAGGTGTCGGTCCATATCACCGCCGTGCCCGCGTCGGCGCCGTTGAAGGTGACCGAGCACACCTCGGGTATCTGCAGGTCCCCGAAGCGCGCGCCCTGGATGGCCACGGGCGACCCCCTCCAGGCGGCGCCGGGAAGGATGGCCTCTATCTCCGGCCCCAGTCCCTGCGAGCGCGCAACACCCGCCCATGTATACGCGCCGACGATCAGGACAAGGGCGAGGAAGAGGGCTTCATATATGGCTCTTTTCATCATCGACCTCCCGCCATCTCCGCTCCACCCGGGAAAGGACGACGTCTCGCCTCGGCCCGGGCCGGAGGCCACCGGTTCCGCAGGACACCCGCCCCGCCATTCCATACCGCGGCGCGCGTTAACCTCTATTATAACCGCAGCCCCGATATGCGGGCGCCGGCGGGGCGGCGGGGCGGGATGGCCGTGGAAACCGTGCAGGTCATCCCGTTGAGCTCCCCCGTCATTGCCCGTATGTCTCCCGGGCTGATCGCGGGCGCGGGGCGGGGCGGCGGGGCG
>FWPV01004641.1_pt1 | contig 28692 bp, 23 predicted proteins | sample 2228371 | NCBI WGS metagenome assembly FWPV01 (sample SAMEA103939776, study PRJEB20133) | metagenome | reverse complement strand
GCCGGGGCCGGAGCCGCCGCGGGGGCTGCAGTCGGGGCGGGGGCCGGGGCCGCCGGCGCGGCGAGGGGCCGGATCGCCTGGACCGGCAGGACCGCATCGTGGGGATCCACCCCCACCTCGAAGGCCTCGCCGTCGACGAACACGGTGAACTTGCGCAGGTTCGGGCTCGGCGCCGGGGCCGGCTTCTGGGGCTTTTCGACCAGCAACCCCTTCTTCGCCTTGGCGACGAGCTCCTCCTGGCGCCGGACCTCCTCGAGGGTGATCGGCCGGGTTTCCTCCGGCGGGGTCTCGAGGCCGTACTTCCATTTGAGGAAGCGCAGGCCGGTCACGGGGTAGAGGGCGTAGATCAGGACGTCGTCGATGTCCTTGGCAATCCCTTTCGTCGCCTCCTTGGCCTTTTCGAGTTCGGGCTCGAGCACCGAGGCCGCCCGGACCGTGATCGGCGTCTCCCCGCGCGGGTAGCCCTTGAGCGCCTTTTTCTGGACCTCGGGGTTGATGGGCGCGGCCGTGCGGCCGTAGAGGCCGTAGCAGAGGTCCTTCACCTGGTCGGTGATCATGCGGTAGCGTTCCTCGGGGGTGTCGAAGAGGACGTTGTTCACCGTCTGCACGCCCACGATCTGGCTGGTCGGGGTGACGAGCGGGATCTGTCCGAGATCCTTGCGCACGCGGGGCAGCTCGCGGAAGACATCGTCGAGCCGGTCGACGGCGTCCATCTGCTTGAGCTGGTTCACGAGATTGGAGAGCATGCCGCCCGGGGTCTGGTGGAGGAGCACGTTGATGTCGATGATCGACATCTTGGTGTCGTCGAGCAGATGCCGGTACTTGGGCATCACCTCCTTTTCCAGGACCTCGTCGATGCGGCCGAGCAGCCGGATGTCGAAGCCCGTGTCGCGGTTGGTCCCGAGGAGGGCCATGACGAAGGGCTCGAGGGCCGCGTGCGAGGTGCGGTAGGCGTACGGGGCGAGCACCGTGTCGATGATGTCGACCCCGGCCTCGATCGCCTTGAGCATGGAGAGCGGCGACATGCCCGAGGTGAAATGGCTGTGCAGGTGGATGGGGAGCTTCACGGTCTGCTTGAGCGCGCGCACGAGCTGGTAGGCGTCGTAGGGGGCGATCAGGCCGGCCATGTCCTTGATGCAGATCGAGTCCGCCCCCATCGCCTCCAGCTCCTTCGCCTTGGCGATGTAGTAGTCGATCGTGTAAACGTCCCCCCCCATGCGCGGCTCGGTCAGGCTGTAGCAGATGCAGCCCTGGAAATGCTTGCCCGCGGCCTTGATCGCCGGGACGACGATCTCGAAGTTGCGGTAGTCGTTCAGGGCGTCGAAAGTGCGGAAGACGTCGACCCCGTTCACCGCGGCGCGTTCGACGAACACCTTGGCCACGTCGTCGGCGTAATTGCGGTAGCCGACCAGGTTCTGCCCCCGCAGCAGCATGGAAAACGGCGTCTTCCGGATGTATTTCTTCAACGTGCGCAGCCGCTGCCAGGGGTCCTCGTTGAGAAAGCGGTGCATCGTGTCGAAGGTCGCCCCGCCCCAGACCTCCATGGCCCAGAAGCCCACCTCGTCCATCATCTCGGCGACGGGGATCATGTCCTCGGTGCGGCCGCGCGTGGCGAAAAGCGACTGGTGGCCGTCGCGCAGGGACAGGTCCTCGATCTTGAGGGGGTTTTCGGCCGGGGGCCGTTTGGGGTCGTAGTTCATCGGGGCCAGCTTGACGGCGTTTTCGTTCAGCATCGTCGTCGCTCTCCTTGTCGCGGGGGTTGGTCCCGGAGACCGTCCCCGGTCGCGGCCCGGAAGGTCCTCCTGCGGGAAGGCGCCCGCGGGCGGGGACGGGATCGGTTGTCCGGAAAAGTGAGTTTAATTCTCCGTTTGCGTCGGCTTGTCAAGCAAAAAAAGGAGCGCCTCCGCCGCCGTCGTCGGCGGCATCCGTCCGGCCTCCACATCGCGCACCGTGCGCTCGAGCCGGCCCCGGACGGCGGGGTGGCAGCGGAACCGTTCGCGAAGCCCCTCCTCGATCAGGGCCCACATCCAGTCCACGGCCTGCCGCCGCCGCTTCTGGGCGAGCTCGCCCGTGGCCGTGAAAATCTCGCGGTGGCGCTGCACGGTCTGCCAGATCTCGGCGATCCCGTGGCCCTCGAGGGCGCTGCAGAGCAGGACGGGCGGCTCCCAGGAGGGGGAACTCGGCTGCAGCAGCCTCAACGCCGAGGCGTAGACCCGCGCGGCGTGCTCGGCGCGGGGGCGGTTGTCGCCGTCGGCCTTGGTCACGGCGAGCGCGTCGGCCAGCTCGAGAACCCCCCGCTTGATCCCCTGGATCTCGTCGCCCGCGCCGGCGAGCAAAAGGACGAGAAAGAAATCGACCATCGCGGCGACGGCCGTCTCGGACTGCCCGACGCCGACGGTTTCGACGAGGACGACGTCGAACCCCGCGGCCTCGCAGACGAGCATCGTCTCCCGCGTCTTGCGCGCCACCCCGCCGAGGGTGCCGCCCGACGGCGAGGGGCGGATGAAGGCGTTCGCCTCGCGCGAAAGCCGCTCCATGCGCGTCTTGTCGGCCATGACGCTGCCGCCGCTGCGCACGCTCGTGGGGTCCACGGCGAGAACGGCGACGCGCCGGCCTTGGGCCACGAGCCGCCGCCCGAGGGCCTCGATGAAGGTGCTCTTGCCCACGCCGGGGACCCCGGTGATCCCCAGCCGCACGGCCTTTCCCGTGTGGGGCAGCAAGGCCCCCAGGATGCGGCGGGCGGCCTCCTGGTGCGCGGGAAGCGAGCTCTCGACCAGCGTGATGCACCGGGAAAGCAGGCGCCGATCGCCGGCGAGCACGCCGTCGACCAGGGCCTGCGGATCCGAGGACCGCATCGGCGGCCTCACACCGGGGCGTCGAGCAGGTTGAGCACGCGGTTGGCCGCCTCGGGGACGGGGGTCCCGGGCCCGAACACGGCATGGGCGCCCGCCCGCGCGAGCACCTCGTAGTCCCCCGGCGGGATGACGCCGCCCACGACCACGCGGATGTCGCCCGCCCCCTCGCGCTCGAGCGCCCGCACCAGGGCGGGGACGAGCGCCTTGTGGCCCGCGGCAAGGGTTGAGACCCCCACGACGTGGACGTCGTTTTCGACCGCCATGCGGGCCGCCTCCTCGGGGGTCTGGAACATGGGGCCGATGTCGACGTCGAAGCCGAGGTCGGCGAACCCGCTGGCGATCACCTTCATGCCGCGATCGTGGCCGTCCTGGCCCATCTTGACGACGAGGATCCGCGGCCGGCGCCCCTCGCGCTCGGCAAAGAGGGCGCAGCGCTTGCGGATGGCCTCGAGGACCGCCCGGTCGCGGTACTCGGAGGCATAGACGCCCGAGACCGCGACCGTGGAGGCGACGTAGCGGCCGAAGACGCGCTCGAGCGCCTCGGTCACCTCGCCCACCGTGGCGCGCCGCCGGACCGCCTCCACGGCGAGCTCCAGGAGGTTCGCCTCCCCCTCCGCCCCGCGGGTCAGGGCGTCGAGGGCGGCGCGCACGGCGGCGTTGTCCCGCCGGGCGCGGATCTCCTTCAGGCGGGCGATCTGCTCGTCGCGCACGCTGGCGGGGACCTCGAGCACCTCGAGCGGCACCGTCTCCTCGGTCCGGTACTTGTTCACGCCGACGATGACGTCGAGCCCCTGGTCGATGCGGGCCTGCCGCCGGGCCGCCGATTCCTCGATGCGCAGCTTGGGCATCCCGCTCTCGATCGCCTTGGCCATGCCGCCGAGCGCCTCGACCTCCTCGATGATCTGCTCCGCCTTGCGCGCGATCCCGTCGGTCAGGCTCTCGAGGTAGTAGGAGCCGCCCAAGGGGTCGACGACGCGGCAGATCTGGGATTCCTCCTGGACGATCAGCTGGGTGTTGCGCGCGATGCGCGCCGAGAAGTCGGTCGGCAGGCCGATCGCCTCGTCGAAAGAGTTCGTGTGCAACGATTGGGTGCCGCCGAGCACGGCCGAGAGGCACTCGAGCGTCGTGCGGATGATGTTGTTGTAGGGGTCCTGGGCGGTCAGGCTCCAGCCGGAGGTCTGGCAGTGGGTGCGGAGCATGAGGGACTGGGGGTTCTTCGGCCCGAAGCGGCTCATCAGCTTGTGCCACAGCAGCCGCGCGGCGCGCAGCATCGCGATGTCCATGAAGAAGTTCATGCCGATGCCGAAGAAAAAGGACAGCCGCGGGGCGAAGGCGTCGATCGGCAGCCCCCGCGCCAGGGCGGCCCGCACGTACTCCAGGCCGTCGGCGAGCGTGAAGGCGCACTGCAGCACGGAGTCGGCCCCGGCCTCCATCATGTGGTAGCCGCTGATGCTGATCGAGTTGAACTTGGGCATGTGCCGCGCGCAGTAGGCGATCACGTCGGCGACGATGCGCATCGAAGGGCCGGGGGGGTAGATGTAGGTGTTGCGGGTCAGGAATTCCTTGAGGATGTCGTTCTGGATGGTGCCGGTCAGTTTCTCCGGGCCGACCCCCTGCTCCTCGGCGGCGACGATGTAGCCGGCCATGATGGGCAGCACCGCGCCGTTCATGGTCATCGACACCGACATGCGGTCGAGCGGGATCCCCTCGAAGAGGATGTTCATGTCCTCGACGCTGTCGACGGCGACCCCGGCCTTGCCGACGTCGCCCACGACGCGCGGGTGGTCGGAATCATAGCCGCGGTGGGTGGGGAGGTCGAAGGCCACCGAGAGCCCCATCTGGCCGGCGGCGAGGTTGCGGCGGTAGAAGGCGTTCGATTCGCGGGCGGTGGAGAAACCGGCGTACTGGCGGATGGTCCAGGGGCGGTGGGCGTACATCGTCGCCCGCGGGCCGCGCACGTAGGGCGGAAGCCCCGGCAGGCTGTTCGCGTGGGGCAGGTCCCGGGCATCCTCGGCGGTGTAGAGGGGTTGCACCCGGATCCCCTCGGGCGTCTGCCACTCCAGGGATTCGACGGGTTTGCCGCGCATTTCCTGCTCGGCGAGCGCTTTCCATCGATCGAAGTCGGGGTGTCGGCTCATGGCTCGGTCTCCTCCGTCGGTCGGTCGCCGGTTCGTGGGCCGCCGAGGGGGGCTCCCCGGCGGAGATCGGTTCAGCGGCCGGGGCGCTCGCAGAGCTCGACCAGCACACCGCCGGTCGCCTTGGGGTGCAGGAAGGCGATACGGGCGCCGCCCGCCCCGCGCCGCGGCGAGGTGTCGATCAGGGCCACGCCGCGTTCTTTCAGTTCCGCGAGCGCCGCCTCCAGGTCCTCCACGCGGAAGGCGATGTGCTGGATCCCCTCGCCTTTTTTCTCGATGAAGCGGGCAACGGGCCCGTCGGGCGCGGTCGACTCGAGCAGCTCGACCTCGCTTTCCCCGACCGGGAAAAAGGCGGTCGTCACCTTCTGCTCGGCCACGGTCTCGGCACCCGCGAAGGGAAGCTCCAGGACGCCGTTCCAGAAGGCGCGGCCTTCCTCGATGCTCTTCACCGCGATCCCCAGGTGATCGATGCCCAGGATCTTCATGGCTCCTCCTCCTGCCCCGCGCCGTGCGCCCGGCCGCTCACTCGGCGGCCGCCGCCTGCACGGCCACGACCTCCGGGACTTCGCGTTTCAAGAGTTTTTCGATCCCGTTCTTGAGGGTCATCTGCGACATCGGGCAGCCCCGGCAGGCCCCCCGGAGGCGCACGGTGACGATCCCGTCCCGGACGTCGACGAGCTCGACGTCCCCCCCGTCCCGCTGCAGCATGGGGCGGATCTTCTCCAGCGCGACTTTCACGGCTTCTTCCATGGCGTCTTCCTCGGCTTGGCGGTTGGCGGTGTCCGGGAGATCGCGGCCTCCCTCCCGGAGGGTATATCAGATCTCGCGCCGGCGATAAAAGCGGTTTCGAAACTCCGCGAACTCCCCCGCGAGGATCGCCTCGCGCGCTCGGCGAACGAGGTCGAGGTAGTAGTGGACGTTGTGGATCGTGTTCAGCCGGTAGGCGAGCAGCTCCCGGGAAAGAAAGAGGTGCCGCAGGTAGGCGAGCGAGTAGCGGCGGCAGGTGTAGCAGCCGCATTCGGGGTCGGGGGGACCCGCCTCCTCGCGCCAGGCGGCGTGGGTGAGCTGGATCGTGCCGCGGGAGGTGAAGAGCTGGCCGTGGCGCGCGTTGCGCGTCGGCAGCACGCAGTCGAAGAGATCGGCGCCGAGGCAAATGAGGTCGAGGAGGTCCTCGGGCCGCCCGACCCCCATGACGTAGCGCGGCTTGTCTTCGGGGAGCAGCGGCAGGGTCCCGGCCGCGGTCCGGAGCATGAGCTCGAGGGGCTCCCCGACGCTCAGGCCGCCCAGGGCGTAGCCGCTGAAGTCCAGCGCCGCGAGATCCGCGGCCGAGCGGCGCCGCAGCGCGGCGTCCACCCCGCCCTGGACGATCCCGAAGAGCGCCCGGGTCCCGGCCACGCCGGAGTCCTCCCAGCGCCGGCGGCAGCGCTCCGCCCAGCGGAGCGTCAGGCGCTCGGCGGCCTCGATCTGCGCGCGGGGGGCGGGCCAGCCCGCCAGGCAGTCGAGGCACATGAGGATGTCGGCCCCGAGCGCGAGCTGGACCTCCACGGCCTTCTCCGGGGTGAGCCGGTGCTCCGCGCCGTCGATGTGCGAGCGGAAGCGGACCCCTTCCTCGGTGACCGTGGCGAGCCGGGCGAGGGAAAAGATCTGGAACCCGCCGCTGTCGGTCAGGATGGGGTGCGGCCAGTGCATGAAGCGATGCAGCCCCCCCAGGCGCCGGATGAGCTCCTCGCCGGGCCGGAGGAACAGATGGTAGGTGTTGCCCAGCAGAATCTGGGCGCCGCAGCCCTCGAGCTCCTCGGGAGAGAGCGACTTCACCGTGCCCTGGGTCCCGACCGGCATGAAGGCCGGGGTCGCGACGACCCCGTGGGCCGTCGCCATGAGGCCGGCACGGGCCTTCGAGGCCGTGTCGCAGGCGATCCGCTCGAATCGAAACACGCCCTTCCTCCCCCGCCCCGGGGGCCTACAACAACAGCATCGCGTCCCCGTAGCTGTAAAAGCGGTAGCCCTCGCGCACGGCGGTGCGGTAGGCCGCGAGCACGGTCTCCCGCCCGGCGAAGGCGCACACGAGCATCAGCAGGCTCGAACGCGGCAAATGAAAGTTGGTCAGGATCGCGTCGACCGCCCGGAACCGGTGGCCCGGAAGGATGAACAGATCGCAGCGGCCGCTTCCGGCGCGCACCCCGCCCGCCCCGTCGGCGGCGAACTCGAGGACCCGGACGACGGTCGTCCCCACGGCCACGACGCGCCCGCCGCGGGCCCGCGCGCGCCCGACCGCCGCGGCCGTCTCCGGCGGAAGGCGGTAGCCCTCGTCGTGGAGGCGATGGCGGCGGACGTCCTCCTCGCGCACCGGCTGGAAGGTCCCGTAGCCCACGTGCAGGGTCAGAAAGGCGGTTTCCACCCCGGCCGCGCGCAGCGACCCGAGCAGCCGCCGGGTGAAATGGAGCCCCGCCGTGGGCGCGGCGACCGCGCCCGGGTGGGCGGCGTACACCGTCTGGTAAGCGCGCCGGTCCGCCTCGTCGTCGGGACGCCCCAGGTAGGGCGGCAGCGGCACGTGGCCCACGCGGTCGAGCGCGGCGAAGACGTCCTCCCCCGCCTCGAGGGCGAGGCGGACGGAGGCGCCCGAGACCGCGAGCACCCGCCCGCGCACTCCGCCCTCGAAGTCGAGCCGCATACCGGGGCGCACGGGCTTGGCGCAGCGCACGAGGCAGGGGCCGCTCCAGCGGCGGCCGTCCTCCGAGCGCTCCCCGCCCATCGGATCGAGGAGCAGCGCTTCGACCCGTCCCCCGGTCTCCTTGCGGCCGATGAGCCGGGCGGGCAGCACGGCGGTGTCGTTGAGCACGAGCAGGTCGCCCGGCCGCAGATACGCGCCGATCTCGTGGAAGCGGCGGTGTTCCATTCGGCCGGAGCGGCGGTCGAGGACGAGCAGGCGCGAGCGGTCGCGGGGCACCGCCGGCCGCCGGGCGATGCGGTCGGCGGGCAGCTCGTAGTCGTAGGCGGAAAGGCGGTGCGAGGCCTCCCCCGGCGGACCCGTTTCCTCCGGCGGGGTCATCCCGCGCGCCCCCAGCCGACGAGCGCCACCCCCGCGGCCATCAGGGCGAGCCCCAGCCACCGCAGCCGCTCGTCGGGAACGTCGAGGAGACGGGCGAGCCAGCGCTTCATGGCCGCGGGGGAGGCGAAATAGGGCACCCCCTCCACGACCAGCACCATGCCGAGCACGCAGAGAAGATCTTTCATCGCGGCGACGGCGAACCCCCTGGCGGTTCCGGGGTCCCCCGGAATCGTCCCGGAGGCTTATACCCTCGAGCGGCGAGCCCTGTCAAAACGGGCCCCGCGGTTTGACAGGGGATGAGGGCGTCTCTATGTTCGAGCCGCCCCCCGCGGAGGGCATCCGGCGGCGTTTCCGCCGGCCGAGGGGGGCGGATCTCCGGGAAAGGACGCTCATGCGCATCGCGGTCCACTACGCCGTCGCGGTCGTTCTGCTCACCCTCTACGGCGGGCAGATCTGACCCTTCATGGAAGGGTTGCCCCCGGGGGTCCTGGGGGCCCAGATCGCCGCCGCCTTCGCCGCCGCCTTCGCCGTGCGTCGGCTCCTCGAGGGCCGCCTCGTCGCGAAGGCCCCCGAGGAGCGGCAGCCCCGGCGGCAGTTCGCCCTCGATCTCGCGCTCGCGGGGGTCGCCGCGGTCGCGGCCGCCGGCCAGAACGTGCTGATCCAGGGGTTTCCGCCGGCGAGCACCCTGGGGCTCATCTACGGGGTGATCTTCTACGGCTTCTTCATCGCCACGGACACCGCGCTCGACCGCGAGCGGCAGATCATCCTCCGGGCGCGCGACGAATCCCGCCATCTGCCGCTCTCCGGGCGGTTGCGCTCGATGACCCGCCGCTTCACCGGCTTCACCGTCGCCGCCGTTCTCGGCGTCTCGCTCGTCAACCTCTCGGTCCTCTCGCGGGACGTCTCCTGGCTCGCGACCGTGGGCTCGGAGCCGCAGGCCGTGGCGCAAGCGGTCCGCGCGGTGACGATCGAGGTGCTGTTCATCCTCGCCGTGCTCCTGGGGCTGACCGTCAACCTGGTCCTTTCCTTCTCGCGCAACCTGCGGCTTCTGTTCCGCAACGAGACCGAGGTCCTCGAGCGCGTGACGCAGGGCGACCTCAGCCGCATGGTGCCGGTCGCCACCCGGGACGAGTTCGGGCTCATCGCCTCCTACACGAACGCCATGATCGAGGCGCTGCGGCACCGCATCCGGCTGCTCTCGGCCCTCAAGCTCGCCGAGGAGGTGCAGGCGAACCTCCTTCCCGCGAGGCCGCCCGACATCGCGGGCGTGGAGCTCGCCGGGGCGAGCCGCTACTGCGAGGAAATCGGCGGGGACTACTACGACTTCATCCCCCTGCCGGAGGGCGCCGTGGCCGTGGTCGTCGCCGACGTCGCGGGCCACGGCGTCGACGCGGCCCTCTTCATGGCCTCGGCCCGTTCCTTTCTGCTCTCCCAGGCGCAGCGTTTTCGGGGCGGCTCCCGGCTGCTGCGCGTCGTCAACCGGTACATCACCCGCGACAGCGGGGGGACCGGACGATTCATCGGCCTCTTCTTCCTCGAGATCCGGCCGGCCGAGAAGCGGCTGCGCTGGATCCGGGCCGGCCACGGGCCGGGCTGGCTCTACGAGCCGGTCCACGACCGTTTCCGCAGGCTCGACGGCCGGGGCACGGCGCTCGGCGTGAGCGAGGAGACCCAGTTCCCGGAGTACGAGCACGCCGGATGGGAGCCCGGCGCGGTGGTCGTGCTCGCCACCGACGGGCTAGTCGAAAGCCGCAGCCCGCGCGGGGAGTTCTTCGGCGAGGAACGGCTGCGCGCGGCGATCCGCGCCGGCGCGGGGCTTTCGGCGGCGGCGCTGCGCGACCGGCTGATCGCCGAGGTCGAGGCCTTCCGCGGCACGGCGCGTCAGGAAGACGACGTCACCCTGGTCGTGGCGAAGCTCTCCTGAACGGAGCGGCGGCCGGCCTCACGGGATCCCCGGCCGGGGGGTCCGGCCGGCGGCGGCGATGGCCGCCTCGGCGAGCAGCCGCAGCGTGTCGAAGAGGGGTACGGGGAGGTCCTCCGGGCCCAGCACGAGGGGGATCTCGGTGCAGCCGGCGATCACCGCCTCGGCCCCGGCGGCAACCAGGCGGCCGGCCACGGCGCGCGCGGCCTCCCGCAAGGGGCGGCGGTCGGCCTCGCCGGCCGCGGCCTTGACGCCGTAGATCGTGCGCATCACGAGGTCCTGGTCCTCCTCCGTCGGGGTGAGGGTTTCCAGGCCCTCGCGCGCCAGGCGCTCCTGGAGGCGCCCGACCCGGATCGTGCCGGTGGTCGCAAGAAGCCCCACCCGGCGGATGCCGGGATGGCGGGAGCGGACCGCCTCGGCGGTCACGTCGAAGAGCGAGAGGATGGGAAGGGCCGCCCCCGCGCGCAGCTCCTCGAGAAACGCGTGCGCCGAGACGCAGGGCATGACCACGAAGTCGGCGCCCGCGCGCCGGAGGCCGGCGATCCCCTCCCGCAGGGCGGGAACGGGGGAAGGCCCGCCGTGCAGCAGGGCCGCGGTGCGGTCGGGGATCTTCGGGTTGGAGTCGATCAGGACCCGAAGGTGATCCTGGTCGCGCGCGGCCGGGGTGAGCTTGAGGATCCACGAAAAGAACGCCAGCGTCGCCTCGGGGCCCATGCCTCCCAGAACCCCGATCACCCGTTCTCCCATCGCCGCCTCCTTCCGCCCCCCCGGGGGGGCCGCGCCCGGCCTGCGGGTCCGAAGCTTCCCGCAGCGCCTTTCCTAGACCACCCGGGGGGCCTCGTCAAGCAACGCCCGGGACGGCCTCGGGTCGCCGGGGCCACCTTGCGCCGCCGCGCGAAGCGGGATAAAGATGCGGGCAGCCCGGCCGCCCGGAGAACCCGCAGCCCGCGAGGCCGTTTATGCCGCATGCCCGCCGCATCCCCGTCCCCGTCGTCAAACGTTCCCTCGGCTCCTGGATTTTCGACGGCAACCTCCCCTGGCAGGGGCTGCTGCTTGCCGTCATCGGACTGTTCATCGCCACGCGGGTCCTGCCGCTCGAGATGCAGAAGCGGATCGTGAACGAGGCGATCGGCCGGCGCGAGGTCGATCTCCTGCTCGCCTACTGCGGGACCTACCTCGGGGCCGTCGTGCTCGCCAGCGCCTGCAAGTACGGGATCCAGGTCATCGAGACCCTGATCGCGCAGCGCACCCTCGCGCGGATGCGCCGGGCCCTGCTCGAACACGCCCTCCGCCTGCCCTTGAGCTTCTTCCGCGAAAATCCACCGGGGAGCGTGGTGAACGCCGTCGTCAACGAGCTCGCCGTGCCCTCGAACTTCGTCGGCGCGGCGGTGTCGACCCCCGTCTCGAATCTCCTCACGCTGCTCGCCTTCGCCGCCTACCTCCTGTGGCTCAACCCGCTGCTCGCCCTGATCTCGCTCGCCACCTACCCCCTGGCCATGATCGTGCTGCCCCTGCTGCAGCGGGGGGCCAACCGCGCCAACCGGAAGCGGGTCGACCTCTCCCGCACCTTCGCCGGCCGGATCGCCGAAGCCTTCACCGGCATCCACGAAATCCACGGCCACGCCGCCTTCGGGGTCGAGCAACGGCGCTTCGAGGACCTGATCGAGCGCCTGCGCAAGGTGCGCATCGTCTGGGGCCTCTTCCGCTACGGGGTGAAATCGGCCAACAACTTCTTCACCAGCCTCGGCCCCTTCGTCGTCTTCCTGCTCGGGGGCTGGCTCACGATCCGCGGCGAGCTCGAGCTCGGGGCGCTGGTCGCCTTCCTGTCGGCCCAGGAGAAGCTCTACGACCCCTGGAAGGAGCTGATCGAATTCTACCAGGTCTACCAGGACGGGAAGGTCACCTACCGCCGCACCATGGAGTTCTTCGACGTCGAGGCCGCGGTCGCGATCCCGCCGCCCGACCGCCCCCCGCTGGAGCTCGACGGCCGCCTCGAGGTGCGCCACCTGGACTTCCTCACCGAGACGGGGCTCCGGCTGCTCCAGGACATCCGGCTGTCGCTGACGCCGGGGGAGCACCTCGCCCTCGTCGGCTTCTCCGGCAGCGGCAAAAGCACGCTCGCCTTGTGCCTCGCCCAGCTGCACGCGGTCCCCGAGGGCCGGGTCTTCCTCGGCGGGCACGACATCACCCGCCTGAGCAAGCGGGACATCGCCGCGAACCTCGGGTTGGTCTCGCAGCACCCCTTTCTCTTCGAGGGCACGCTGCGCGACAACCTCCTCTATGCCTGCCGAGCGCTCGAGGCCGCGGCGCCGCAACCCAGCCTGGACGACCTGATCGCCGTCCTGCACCAGACGGGGCTCTTTGCCGACGTCCTCCAATTCGGGCTGAACACGCCGCTCGATCCCCGCCGCCATGCGGCCATCGGCCCGGGGCTGATCCGGGTGCGCCGCAAGTTCCAGGAAAAGTACGGTGCGCGCTTCGCCGAGGTCGTGGAGTTCTTCGACGCCTCGGCATACCTCGAGTACGCGAGCATCGCCGAGAACCTCCTCTTCGGGACCGCCCAACGTCCGGAGTTCGAGCCGGCCCGGCTCGCATCCAACGGCTGGATGCTCGATTTCCTGGGCCGCGAAGGGGTGCTCCACCGCCTGGTGAACGTCGGCATTCGGCTCGCCCGCCAGACGATCGACATCCTGGGCAACCTCCCCCCCGAGCGGGTCTTCTTCGCCCAGAGCCCCATGTCGCCCGAGGAGTTGCCCCGTTTCCGGCGCACGCTCGAGCGGCTGCGCCGCCGGAGCCCGGAGGAGCCGCCCTCGCGGGAGGAGACCCTGGCGCTGCTCGACCTCGCCCTGCGCTTCACGCCGGGCGTGCACAAGACGCTCGAGCTGGGCGCGGAACTCCGCGGCCGGCTGCTTTCCGCCCGGGCCAACCTCAGGCGCGCGCTGAGCGAGGAGCACCCCCAGGCGGTGGCCTTCCACGACGCCGACGCCGTGCTGCCCTCCCAGCCGATCCTGAAAAACGTCCTCTTCGGCAACACCTTGCCCGCCCCGCCCAGGGTCCAGGAGGAGATGCTGCAGACCGTGATCCAGCTGCTCATCGAGAAGGATCTCCTCGAGGCGATCGTGGGCATCGGCCTCGAGGCCGACGTCGGCAGCCACGGGGAAAAGCTCTCCGGCGGCCAGCAGCAGAAACTGGCCATCGCCCGGGTGCTGCTCAAGTCCCCGCGCCTGCTGATCCTCGACGAGGCCACCTCGGCCCTCGACAACCGCTCCCAGGCGCGGATCCAGAACCTGCTCGAGACGCGCTGGAAGGGACGCTGCACGGTCGTGGCCGTGGTGCACCGGCTGGACATCGTCCGCCACTACGACCGGATCGCCGTGATGAAGGCGGGCAAGATCGTCGAAATCGGATCCTGGCAGGAACTGATGGAGCGAAAAGGAGCCCTCTATGAACTCGCCGGCAAGCGATGACCCCGTGGGCGGCGAACGCAGCGAGTACGAGGCCAACCTCGAGATCCTGCGCCAGATCGATTTCTTCTCCGGGTTTCCCCTTGAATCCCTCAAGGTTTTCGCCTATCTTGGCACGCGCCGGCGGTTTCGGGCGGGGGAGTCCCTGTTCGAGCAGGGCGAGGAGGACGCCTCGGCCTTCGCGGTGATCGAGGGGCGCCTGCGGCTGGAGCGGAAAGCCGACGGGCCGCCGCAGACGATCCGCTTCTACGGGCCCGGCGATTTCATCGGGGGGCTGAGCCTGTTGTGCGCGTGCCGGCGGCTCTACGGCCTGCGCGCCGAGGAGAAGACCGTCTGCTTCGTGCTGGAGCAGGAGAAATTCGCCAAGACCCTCGAACAGTTTCCCGCCCAGATCCCGCGTCTGCTGCAGACGATCGTCCAGTCCATCACCCGCTGGGAGGAGGACTTCCTGGCCCACATGACCGACGCGTGCGGGCAATGCATCCCGCGGCTGGGGGTCAGCCTGCTCTGAGGGCGCGCCCCCTTGCGCCGCCCCGAAGGAATCCGCACGGCATGAACGCCCCGGGCTGCCTCGTCTTCGAGCTGAAAAACGACATCCGCGAGCTCGCGGCGCTCAGCCGTCACGTGGAGACGCTCGGCCGCCAGGCCGGGATCCCGGCCCGCACCCTGCTCGAGGTCAACCTGGCCCTCGACGAGCTCTTCACGAACATCATCACCTACGGGTTCCCGCAGGGGGGGGAACACCGCGTCCGCTTTCAGCTGCAGGCGGACCCACGGCGGCTGACGGTCGTCATCGAGGATGACGGCGTGCCCTTCGACCCCGTGGCCTGTGCCCCCGCCGAGATGCCCTGCCCCCTCGATCAGCGCCGGGTCGGCGGCCTCGGGCTGCACCTGGTGCGCAACCTGATGGACGAGATGAGCTACCGCCGCGCGCACGGGAAAAACGTGCTCACGCTCCGCAAGCGGATCGAGCGGCAGGACCCTCCCGCCTGCGAGGCGGGATGAACCGGGAGGGCGTCATGGAGATCATCGAGGAAACCCGGGGAAACGCGAGGCTCTTCCGCCTCCAGGGACGGCTGGACTCGAACACCTCCCCCGCCCTGGAGCATCGCCTGGCCGAGGCCCTGAGCAACGGCACCCGCGGGGTCGTGATCGACTTCAAGCATCTGGACTACATTTCGAGCGCCGGCCTGCGGGTCATCCTGAAGACCGCGAAGGCCCTGAAGCGGGAAAACGGCAAACTCCTGCTCTGCTGCATGCAGGACTACGTGAAGGAGGTGTTCGAAATCGCCGGCTTCGACTCCTTCCTGCCGATCCTCCCCAGCCCGGAAGACGCCCTGCGCCAGATCTGAGGGCCGGGGCGGGACCGACCGCTCAACGCAGCCCCACCAGCCCCCGCCGTCCCAGCTCGCGCACGAAGCGGCCGACCGCCGCTTCGGCTTCCCGCGCCGGCAGGCGGTGCTCGCGGGCGAAGGCCGCGGCGATCTCCCCGAGTGTCGCGATACCGTCCAGGCGCTCCCAGACCGCGGTGCCTAGCCGGTCGAGCTCGATCCGCCGCCGCGGGGGCTCGGGCGGGGGTGCGCCCAGCCAGGCGGCGAGGCGCGCGATCCACGGGCGGACGCCGACGGGCACGGAAAGCCGGAGCGTCCCGTTCTCCAGCCGCTCCTCGACCACCGCGCGGTTGCGCACGGGGATGCAGCCGAGCGCCTCCGCGCGGGCAAGCGCCGGGCGGCGCTTACGGCGGATCATGGCTCCTCCAGCCGCGGCAGAGCGCCTCCATCTCCCCGTCGTCGATCTCCCGGCGGGCCTCCCAGCGCACGCCGAGAATCCGGTTCCGCGCCGCGTCGTGCCAGAGACGGATGCGGCGGAAGCGGCGCGTGAGCCGACCGAGCAGGCGCGGCAGCCCCGCCGCGGGCGGCCGTTCCACGGCCTCGACCGCCTCCCCCCCGCCGAAGGGGTGGGGGCGGAATTCCCCTCCGTGCCCCCCGGCGAAGCGCGCGGCGAACTCGAGCAGCGGGTGTTCCTCCAGCAGGACGGCCGCGGGCGCCCAGCGGAGCAGGGTGAGCGCCTCGCCGCGGGCCCGAAACTCGAGGGTGTACCGGCCGGCCTCGAAGCGCGACCGTTGCAGGCGAAAGCGCGCGGGAAGGAGCGCCTCGGCGTCGAACAGCCGCCACGCTCGGCGCCCGTCCGCGCGGTGGTCGCGGAAGGAGGACAGCACGCGCGCCGCCCGGCGCTCGGTCTCCGCGGCGGCGGCACCGCCGGGAAACTGCAACAGGCTCGCCTTGCGGCATTCGCGGCAAAAGAGGATCGCCCCCAGCGCCGTGCGATGGGGGTCGCGCCACTCGAAGCCGCGGCCGTCCACGCCCGCGGGCGGGGCGGCGGGAAGCGGGCGCTCCAGGAACAAGGCCCCCCGCCGGCGGGCCTTGCGCCGCAAGTCGCCGAGGGGCCGGTCGAAGGAAAAGGCCGCCCCCGCCTGCCGCCAACCGAGCTCGAGGGCGACCTCCCCGTCCTCCTCGAAAGCGAGCTCCCGGGCCTCGACCCGCGCCGGCGACCAGCGGGCCGGGATCTCGAGGCTCACCTCGTCCCAGGCCACCTGTTGCCACGACCCCGCGGTCACGTCCCCCTCCCCCCGCGCCCCCGCCCTCAGTAGGCCAGCCGGGAGAGCGACTTGTGGATGAGGGTCACTCCCATGGCGAACATCCCGGTGAGTCCCATCCCGCAGGAAAAGCCGGCAAGCAGCACCGGGGCGTACTGGCGCCAGCGCGCCCCGTAGCGCCTTAGGAAGACGAAGCGCCCGAGCAACGCGCCCGCCACCTCGAGGAGCAGCCCGTGGGGCGTGCTCTGCCCCAGCCCGCGCACCAACCCGTACACCAGCATGACGGGGAGCCCGAGGAGGCTGAGGACCCCGTAGGTCAGGACCCCGAGCACGGTGCCGGCGCCGACGAAGGCCCAGTTCAACGCCTGGAAGAAGGGGGAGTTCCCCTCGAGCGTCGAGGTCTGCATGAGCAGCTGGTTGAGCGCCTGCAGGTGCCAGAGTTCCTGGGCGAAGGGGTAGGCGGCCGAGGGAATCGGGGCGAGTTGCCAGAGGAACTGCGAGAAGAGCAGGCTGGCGACCATGACCACCGGGAAGACCACGATCTCCGACTTGATGATGCCGCGGATGCTCGTCCCGGTGAGCTCGATCTCGCGGAAGCCGACCGTCGCCCCGCCGTAGTTGTGGATGGGGATCGGCGCGTACCAGATCTCGATGCCCTGGTAGCCGAAATACTTGGCGCCGGCGATGAAGCTCGCCTCGCGCACGAGCGGCAGGCTCACGAACTGCCCGGCGATCCCCTCCATCCGCGCCGTGATGTAGGAGAGGATCGGCGTGTAGAGGAATCCGTAGAGGAGAAAGAACGTCACGGGGAACCCCGGGACCAGCCAGACGCAGAGCAGGATGTAGGAGACGGTCGAGAAGAGGTAGATCGCGATCGAGATCCAGAAGGGGATGTCCCCCCGTCCCGGCGGCGGCCGGAAGAGGTCCTGCAGCCTCCCGCGAGATCCCCCGCCGCGGCGGAAGGATTGCGCCACGTGCCAGAACCCGATCAGGCCGATCGCCAGGCCGAGGCCGATGCCGAAGCTGAGGTAGAAGTCGAAGTTGTTCGCGAACACCGTCTCCACGGTGCGCATCCCCGGGTGCCAGCGCTGCAGGATGCCGTGGCGGTGCAGGATCGGGTTGGCGACCAGGGTGATGACGAGCCCCCCCAGCCCGCCCATCACCGCCCAGAACGGCAGCACCATGCCGACGAAGAGCAGGCCGAGGTCGAGCTGGATGCCGGTGGCGACCGCGGGCAGCCAGGCCTCGGTGTGCTGCGAGAGCTCCACCCACGGGATGGGGATCAGCCGCACGGGCTCGGTGAAAATCAGGCCCGACAGGGCGGGCAGGAGCATGTAGAAGCCGCCGAAGAGGAGCCCGATCATGCCGCCGATCGCGAAGACGCGCCATTTCCAGCCCGTCTCGCGCTCCTCGCGCGACTCCGCGAGGGCCATGGTCCCCAGGGCCGCAACCGGGGCCATGGGGAAGGGCAGCTTCTCCACGTCCGAGGTGATGCGGTAGAGCGCGTAGCCCAGCCCGAACTGATCGATGCGGGTGATGATCTGGGTGCCGATGAGCAACAGGATCGGCACCAGCCAGTCGCGGTGAAAGAGGCTGCGCTCGAGCAGGGCGGGCGAGTCGAGGGGCGGGGCCACCCAGGCGGGGATGAGCTCGACCAGGCCGAGCATCCGCGCCGCATCCGACTGCACGAGGTACTGGTTCCAGAGCAGGCCCTGGAAGGGCGTGTGCAACGCCGCGCCGGCCATGTAGTAGAGGAGGAAAATTTCCTGCTGCTTGAGCTCGCTGTAGGCCCGCTTGGCGAGCTCGGCGAAGAGGATGATCGTCACCCAGCGCGCGGCGGGCCCGATCCCCGTGCCGATGACGAGCTGCAGGTACATGCTCCCCGGCATCATGAGAAAGCCGATGAAGACGGCGCCCACGACCGTCTTCCAGTCGAATCCTTCCTCGAAGGCGGACGGGGCCTGCAGCAGGTCCCGGTATTCCTGAAGTTCTCGGTCTTCCCGCATCGTCCTCGAGGTCCGCCCCCCGCCGGCGCTACTCCGGCAACACGAGGTAGCTCGCGTGGCTGAAGAGGCCGTAGAGGGCCCAGTTGCCGGCCATGAAGAAATCGCCCACGATCAGGCCGACGAAAAAGAGCCGCACGTCGCGGTAGCCGCTCAACCCGGCATAGCGCAGGCAGAGGGCGTTCGCCAGCCAGCCGACGAAAAAGCTGAACCACAAAATGGCCATCGCCGAACTGTAGGCGGTCAGGTAGCCGATCGGGTGGATCGGCCACCAGTAGAAGCGGTGGTAGCCGAACACGAGAACCAGCATGACCGCCGCGCCGGCGGCGACGAAGGCGAGCACGAAGCGGCCGGGCTCGGCGGGCGAGGCGACGAGGCGGGCGACGTCCTCGTACAGGGCGAGGTTGGTCCGCAGGGCCCAGTCCATCGAGAGATCGCGGATCCCGTACTTGTAGGCGACCGCCAGCATCGCCGCCAGGGAGGCCGCCGCGCCGAGGGCCAGGCAGAGCGCGACGGCCGCGGCCACGCGGCGCGGGTGCCGCACGCCGTCGCTCACCTTGCGGGCGTGCAGCAGGGCCGGCATGAGGGCCTCGCGCAGGTCGAGAAACAGCACCTTCTGGACCACGGCGGCGACGGCGAGGCCGGCGGCGGTGAAGGGGCGGGAGCCGAAAAAGGCGGTCAGCCCGTCGAGAGGGGCCGCCGTCAGGGTGAAATAGGTGATCCCGCCCTGGCAGACGACGCGCACGGCGACGAGAAGAAAGAGCAGGCAGGCGGCGAGCAAAAGGAGCGCGGGTCCCAGCGGCAGGCCCGCGCGGGTGAGCCACACCACCATCCCCGCCCCGCAGGCGACGGCGCCCCAGAAGGCCGGCCGCGTGGCGATCCACTCGCCCTCCGCGCCCGTGTCCGGCGCCCGGCCGAAGGCCCGGCGCAGGAGATCGAGCAGGTGGAACCGGGCCAGCCAGGCGAGAAAAACGAAAAAGACGGCCGTCGCCCCGACGACCTGCATTTCCTCGACCCGCGCGAGGGTGGGGCCGAAGGTGGTCCCGAGCGCCGCCGCCGGCACCTGGATCCCCAGCACGGGCAGCAGCCCGCCGATCAAGCCCCCCAGGAGGAAGAAGAACCAGAGCGAGAAGGAGACGGGCTTCGCCGTGAGGAAGGCAAAGCCGATGAAGGCCGGGTAGACGTAGAGCTTGAGCTTGACGAAGCCGGAGAAGAGCCCGGTCTTGGGGAAGTACTTGCCCGCGAGCAGCACCGTGGGGATCGCGGGGACCGAGGGCTGGTAGAAGCTCAGGCCGTTGATCGTGTGCAGCACAACCGGCACGAGCAGGCCGGCGAGGAAGTACCGGTGCCGGAGGAGCGCCCCCAGGCGGCCCTCGTCGAGCGCTTCTTCGAGGAGGAAGGGAACGCGCAGCAACGGGAAGTTCATGCGCTCGTTGTAGAGCGGCTGCCGGCTGAGGAGGCTCACGATGCAGACCATGAGGCCCCAGGCGAGGCCGATGAAGAGGCCCCACTCGGCAAGGGGGGCGAGCCAGGCGCCCCAGGGGACGGCGCCGAGCACCTGCAGCCAATCCATCTCCCGGCCGCCGGGGAGGCCGTTGTAGAGGCTCTCGATCGCCGCGCGGCCCTGCGGCATCCAGGAGCCCGGCAACAGCGGCAGCAGGACCTCCTCCCAGCGGTTCTCCGCGGTGGCGAAATGGGCCGGCGCCGTGAGGGTGACGAAGAAGCCCCGGGCGAGCCCCGTCCAGGCGATCCCCGTCATCAGGACCATGAGCGCCCAGGCGAGCAGGAGTTCGCGGCCGGTGAGCAAGCGCCGGCCGCGGAAGAGGGCCCGCGCCAGGGCGGTCGCCGCCACCGCCCAGAGCAGGAGGTAAAACGGCGCCAGGGGGAACTGCCCGCCGCCGAGCGGCGTGCCCATGCGGTGGGCGTTCTGGAAGGGGGTGAGCACGCAGATCGCCAGGCCGAGCAGCAGTCCCAGGACGACCGCGCGCAGGCGGACCCGCGTCTCCCCCGCGCCTTCCGCGGCGGCCCCGGGCGGCGTTGCGCGAAGGGGGTCGTTCACGGCCGGGGGCCTCCCGCGCCGTCGCCGTCCGGGGCCGCCGCGGCCCGGTCGAGGGCCGCTTCGCAGAGGCGTTTCGCCTCGTCGTCGAGCGAGCGCCAGAGGAGCAGGCGGCGGCGCACCGTGTCGAGAAAGCGCTTGTTGATGCGGTGCCAGGCGTTCGACTCCCCGGTTTCGCGCTCGAGAACGACCCGGATCTCGAGAAACCCCGGCTCGCCCGGGGCCGGCCGGAAGTGAATCGCCGCCCGCTGCTGGATGCCGAAATCGAAGGGGGCGAGCCACAGCCGGACATGCAGCGCCAGGCAACGCGGCTCCTCGCAGGCCGCCTCGGGGCAGTCCTCCGCCGCCGCATCCAGGCGCGGCGCCTCCTCGCAGGCGAAGTCGACCGCGACCTGCGAGGTGGAAAACTCCCCGTGGGTGACGTCGCGGTGCCCCTCGAAGAACTCGTAGAGGAATCCCCCGAGGCTGCGGTGCTCGCGGTAGGTCAGCAGGAAAGGCAGCGTCACCTCCAGCCGGTGGCCCTGGGCCGGGGGAAGGGTCCAGGAGCGGTTCACGTCCGGGATGGCGATCCGGGAGGCGACCCGCGCGGGATAGATCACCGAGAGCAGCACCACGACGATCACCAGCGCCATCGCGCCCACCCCGGCGAGCGAGGAGTAGTTGACCGTGATCCCGGCCCAGAGGGCGGATCCGGCGAAGAGCCGCGCCGTGGTCTGCGCGAGCAGGTAGCCGAAGACCGCGCTCAACACGGCGAAGGCCAGCGCCTCGGCGACGAAGAGAAAGGCGACGTGCGAGGGGGCGAGGCCGACCGAGGTGTAAACGGCGATTTCCCGCTTGCGCTCGTAGACGGCCCCGATCATGGTGTTCAGGACGATGAAGACGGAGATCGCGATCGGCACGAACAGGTTGGGGACGCCGCTGTAGCTCAGGGCGTCGCTGGCGTAGTGAAGGAAGGTGCCGGAGGGTTCGCCGCTGTAGAGGGTGAGCCCGAAGCGGTCGACGAGGGCCTCGGCCGCCTCGCGCGGGGAGGCGGCGCCGGGGGCCCGCACGGCGACCGCCTTGAGGCTGCCGCCGGCGGCCATGACCCAGGGCCAGGGCAGCACGACGGTCGCGTCGCCGGCGACGTGCTGGTAGCGGCTCTGCAGCTCGCGCACGTCGTCGCCGCTTTCGAGGGCTTCCAGCTCCTCCTCGCCGAGTTCCGCCGCCTGCTCCTGGACGAAGAAGACCGGCGTGAGGGGCTCCCCGTCGAGATCGCGCCGCTGCTCGAGCCCCCGGCCCGAAAAGATCCCCACCACGGCGAAGTCCACGCCCCCGATCCGGACGCGGGCCCCCTCCAGCCGCGCGGGGTCGATCCCCAGGGCGGCCGCCAGCCGTTCCGGCAAGAGGACCGCCTCGCGCTCGTCCTCGCGGAACCAGCGTCCGGCGACCAGCACCCGGTCGATCCCCGAGACGCGCGCCTCCGCGGCGGAGAGCCCCAGGAGGCCCTGGGCCTCCGCCCGGCGGCCGTCGACCGCCAGCGGCACGACCGGCCACCGCGTCGGGTCCTCCTCCTCGAGCCAGGCGCGCGGGGCGACCACCGTGCCGGGGGGGAACGCCCGCCCGATCTCGCCGGCGGCCTCGGGCGGGAGGCTGCGCCAGTTGGGGTTCTTGAGCAGGACCCCGTGGTAGGGCGGCTCGGGCTCGAAGAGAATCCGGGCGTGGCGGCGCACCGACTTGACGGCGGTGAAGCTCATCAGCGTGAAGGTGAGGATGACGAGCGTGGCGCAGGTGAGCCCCGTGCGCACCGGGCGGCGCCGCAGGTTGCTCACCCCCAGGAGAAACGCCGCCGTGAAGGCCTTCCACCGGCCGATCTCGGCGCTTTTCAGCACCCGGGCCCGCAGCTGCAACGCGGCCATCTCGCGTTCGAAGCGGGCGTAGAGGATCGCCGTCACGACGGCGGCCAACCCGACGATCAGGAAGGCGAGCACCACCACGATCGGGCTGTAGGCCAGGCGGAAGGCCGGATGCACCTGGTAGATCACCGCGATCAGGGCGACCAGGATGCCCAGGAAGGCTAGGATCCGCCGGTAGATGCCGACGCAGGCGAAGAGCAGCCGCTCCAGGCAGAAGGCGAAGGGGACGAAGAGGGCGATGTAGAACAGAACCCCGTAAAGCACGTCTCGTTGCGTCCGGTCGATGTCGTCGTAGACCCGGGTCGCCAACGCCCAGGCGCGGCCGGCGTCCTCGAAAAACCGGTCGTAGCGCCGCTCGGCGAGCGCGGACTCGGCGCCGGCGAGGGCGGCGAGCCCCTCGGCCTGCAGGCCGCGGATGCGCTCGTTGACGATCCCGCAGCGCTCGAGTTCGGCGATCCGCGGCGAAATCAGCATCCACAGGTCGCGCGCCGCGCGGTAGGCCGTGCGGTGGAGCCGGGGGTAGGCCTCGGGGTCGTAGCCGATGCCGGTGGGATGGGCGGGGTCGGCGTTCAGGAGCACCCCCTTGCGCCGGAGCGGCGTGTCCGAGAGGGTCATCTTCAAGGGGGTCCCGGCCTCGAGAAACACCGTGGTGATCGTCGAAGCCCACGTGTCCAGGCGGCTCATGAACCAGCGCTGGGGCTCGGCCTCGCGCCGCGCGTCGATCACCTCGGCCCGGGTCAGGTACCGGAAGGAGCGCGGCTCGAGCAGCCGGTAGAGGCTGATCCCTTCCCCGGCAAACAGGACGAGATCGGTCTCCATCTGCCGCCGGGTCATCCGCACGCGGTAGGCCTCCTTGCCGGTCGCCTTCTTGTCGATCGTGGCGACGATGCGGGCACTTTCGGGGTCGAAGCGGTAGGCTTCGACCACGACCTTGTGCAGGCTGTGGGTCTTGTCCGCAACCCCGCTCAGGCGGAAGCGGCCCTGCGCGTCGACCCACGCGTAGAAGCGCGAGTTCCCCTGGTAGCAGAGGAGCACGGTGCCGGGGGCGGGCTGGTCGGCGAAGAGCTCGCCGTGCCGCAGGAAGCGCGCCCGCCCGCTTAAGGTGGCGAAGCCGTTGCGCAGCGTCTCGCCTTCCTGCAAGGCGGGGGCCTCGGCCAACGCCGTCACCAGGGCGCAGACGCCCGCGGCTTGGCGCCGCCCGTAGTCGACATCGACCCGCTCCAGGGTGTCCTCGGGGGTTCCCCAGAAGGGTCGCCGATCGTGGGTCGTGGCCAGCGTCACGCCGAGCAGGCCGGCGAGCGCGCTGACCTCCCCCCCGAGGGCGGGGCGGTCGGGCAGAAAGCTCTGCCAGGGCTTGCGGCGGCTCGGCCGCAGGGAGTCCTTGAGGAAACCGGGGATCCCCGAGACCTCGGCGGCCCGCGGGGCGGCTTCCTGCAGGATGCGGTCGAGCCGGCTGTAGGCCGGCGTGCGGTGAATCCGCGGCCTGAGCGGGTAGAGCCAGCCGGAGTGGAAGGCGCCGACCCCGTCGCCGCGGCTGGAGAGATGGAGCGACACGACGGCGGCGATCTCGAACTCCTGGAGCAGGCTGCGCATCCGGGCCGCGCTCTCGTAAACCTCCCGCTGGGCGCGCGCGTCCTCGAGCACGGCCTGCTGGTCGCGGAGGGCCTCCCCCGCCGCGGCCGCGAGCAGGCGCGCTTCCTCCGGCGAGAGCCCCGCCCAGTCGGACCGCCAGGTCAGGCGCCGCAGCCGCTGCCGCTCGGCGCTCAGCCGCCGGATCTCCTGGGCGTCCCGCCCGCCGCCCGCGAGCCGCAGGGCCATGAGGCGCCGCGAGACGCGGTCGGCCTCGGTTTTCAGCCGCTCCTGGAGGGCGCCGCGGACGAGCCCGGCCTCTTCCTCGGCCGCGGCGTCGATCGCCCGCGGACCCTCGGCGAGCAGCCGCTCGAGGCCGCGGAGCGTGCGGCCGGTGCGCTCGACGAGGCGGTCCGTGTCGTTGCGGGCCTCGCGCAGCTCCCGGGCGCGCGCCGCCAGGGACCACACCCACTCCCGCAGCCCGGCGTGGGCCTGGGCGTGGCCGGCGGTCGCCAGCAGCAGGACCGACCGCTCCGGCGGGTGTTCCTTCAGGTGGCGGGCGAGCGCGAGGAGGGTCGCCGCGCCGACGGCCTCGTCGGCGCCGGGCGCGCGGCCGGGGGTCCAGGCCGTGCCGTCGTAAAAGGCCTCCACCACGAGGAGCTCGCGGCTCCGTGCGGGCGAGGTTCCGCGCACGAGCAGGGCGAGGTTGTCGGCGGCCGCCCGGCGCCAGCCGGCGCGGGAGCTCAGCTCGGCCCGCCCGAGCCGCCCCTCGGGGTCCCGTTCGAAGTCGCCGAAGGCCGCGCGCAAGGTCTCGAGCGGCGCCCAGAAGCGCGGGAAGTCGAGCGGCGAAAGCTCGAACTTCTCCTCGAAGCGCGTGCGCGGGGACCCCCCGCGGTCCACGTAAATCAGCGCGCGGGCCCCGAGATCGGCGGCCAGGAGCCAGTTGCGGCCGGAGTCGAATTCCATGAGGACGATCGCCCCCTCGACCGGCCGGCCGGAGAAGAAGGCGGGGTCCCCGTCGCCGACGTACACCACCTCGCGCGGCCCCTCCGCCTCCTCCATCGCCGGGGGGGTAACGGCGTTGCCGGCCAGCGCCGCCAGGGGAATCGGCTCGCCCCGCCCGGGGAGACGCAGCGCCGCCCCCTCCGCCCGCAGCACCGGGAGGTGGAAGCGCTGCCCGTGCACCTCGCCCAAGCCCAGCCCCTCGAGTTCGCGGCGCAAAAACGCCGCGGCCCGGGCAGCACCCGGCGTCCCCGGGCTGCGGTCGCCCAGGACGGCGAGCGCCTGCAGGGCGGCCTCGAACTCGGAGCCGGCGGCGGCCGCGACGGCCGGTGCCGGCGACAGCAGCGCCGCCAGCAGCCCCGCCCAGAGGATCCGGCGTCCGCGCCGGGGGTGGATCGTCCTGGCCATCACGCCCGCGTCCCGATCCGGCCGATCGTGATCGAGAGCTGCTCGCGGTCTTCGATGCGGTCGATCCGGCCGTCGCGGATCCAGACGACGCGGTCGGAGACGTTGAGCATCTTGAAATCGTGGGTGGCCGAGATGACCGTGACCCGGCGCTCGGCGCTCAGCCGCTTGAGCAGCTGGATGATCTCCTCGCCCGTCGAGAGGTCGAGGTTCCCCGTGGGTTCGTCGGCGAGGACGATGGCGGGGTCGTTCGCCAGGGCCCGCGCGATGGCGACGCGCTGCTGCTGCCCCCCGGAGAGCTCCGAGGGCTTGTGGCTGTGCCGGTCGCCGAGGCCCACCTGCTCGAGCAGCCGCAGCCCCTTCTCGACGGCCGCCTCGGAGTCCATGCCGGCGAAAATCATGGGCAGGGTCACGTTCTCGAGGGCGGTCATGACCGGGATGATGTTGAAGGTCTGAAAGATGTAGCCGATCTTGCGGCAGCGCAGCCAGGCGAGCTCGTAGGCGTCGAGCTGGGCGATGTCCACCTCGTCGATGAACACCTTGCCCGAGGTCGGCTTGTCCAGTCCCCCGATCATGTTGAACAGCGTGCTCTTGCCCGAGCCCGAGGGCCCCATGATCGAGAGGTACTCGCCGCGGCGGATGCGCAGGTCGATCCCCTTGAGGGCCTGGACCTCCATCCGCCCCAGGCGAAAGACCTTGGTGACGTTGGAGACGCGCACGACGTCCGCGCCCGGGGAGAGGGCGGTTTCCGACTCCGGCTTCATGCGTCCACCCGCATGGCCTCGACGGGCTGCATCCGCGCGGCGACCCAGGCGGGGTAGAGGACCCCGAGCAGGCTGAGGCCCATCCCGGCCCCGACGGCGGCGAGCAGGGAGAGCGCCGCGGCCCCGAGCGGGAGGCACGAGAGGGCCGGGGGGCCGAAGCGCAGCAGCCCGGCCGCCAGGGCGAAGAGGGCCCCGATCCCGGCGCCGGCCGTGGCGCCGGCCAGTCCCTGCATGGCCGCCTCCAGCAGAAAGAGCCGCAGCACGAAGCGATCGAGCGCCCCGAGGCACTTCATCGTGCCGATCTCCCGGAACCGCTCGGTGACCGCCATGAGCTGCGCGTTGAGAATCCCCACCGTGCAGACGAGCAGCGAGAGCATCAGGATCCAGCGCTGCTTGGCGCCGCGCGCCACGCGCGTGCCGTCGGCCTCGAGATCGTAGCCCGCCCGGAAGAGCCGCTGCCGGTACTCGGGGCGGCCGGAGGCGAGCAGGCCGTCGGCGATGTCGTTGCCAACGGCGTTGTAGCTGAAAAAGGAGACCGCCAAGACGAGGCTGAGGGTCGTGATCAGGGAGCGGAAAAACCGCACCCGGAGGCTCTTGTAGGCGATCTCGACCGACTTGCCGAAGGGCAGCACGATCTGCCGCCCGATTCGCCGGGAGTTGCGGGAAGGAGAAAACCATGCCTGGGTCGCCATACGGCGGATTGACCTCGAACGCGGACGGGAAGGATCCAGGAACGATCGATGCGATACCACAGGGGGCTACCCAAGTAAAGCCGCGGGGGGGGGCGCTCAGGCCTCGCGTCGGCCGGGGCGGCTGCGCAGGCGCTCCTCGATCCACGCCGCCGTCGCGCGGGCGCCCTCGAGGTCGACGCGCGGCGCGGAGCGCGGGGGCGCACCCGACAGCATCGAGGCCATCGCCGCCGCCAGCCGCGCGGGGTCGAGCTCGTCGTCCGCGAGGACCCGCAGGGCCCCGAGCGCCTGCAGCCGCTCGCCGCGCAGCCGCTGCTCGCGGTTCTGGGGAAAGGGCCAGACGAGGGCGGGCACCCCGGCGGCGAGCAGGTTCATCGTCGTGTTGTATCCTCCCAGGCTGACGGAAAGGTCGGCCGCCGCGAGCCAGGAGAGGAAATCGCGGCGGAAGCGCTCGATCCGCACCCCCGGGACCGCCGCGCGCTCGAGCCGCCGAAACTCCTCCTCCGGCAGAAAGGGGCCGGTGAACATCCGCAGGAGCACGCGCGGCGGCCGCGGCAGGCGGCCGAAGGCGGCCAGCACGGCCTCGAGGAAGCGTCCGCCCACGCTTCCGCCGCCCGCGCTGGCGACCACGAGGCGGTCGTCCGGGCCGAGGCCGAGGGCGGCGCGCACCCGCCCGCCGGCGCCTTCCGGCGGCCGGGGCGTCACGAAGCCCGTGTAGACGACCGGCGGTTCGATGTCGCGGAGGCGTCCGAAGGTCTCCTCGAGCCGGATCACCCGCGGATCGGCATGGACGAGGACGCCGTCGAAGTGGCGGTTGAGGGCGGCGACCACGCGGGCCTCGTAGGCCGCAACCGAGCGCTTTTCCACCAGGACGTCGCGCACGCTGCAGACGGCGAGCCCGCCTCCCCCCGCGCGCCGGCCGTACCCCGCGAGCAGGGGATCGAGCTCGAAGGCGAACGCCTTGCGCCCGAAGGGGTAGAGCTCGACCACGAAGGCCTCGGGGGCGGCCGCGGCGAACAGCTCGGCGAGCCGGCGACGGCGCTGCCGCCGGACGGCCTCCAGGTCCGCCCCCGGTTCCGCGGGCCGGAGTTCCGAGAAGCGCTCGTCCATCACCAGGGGGGGCAGCCGGACCTCGCGCACGTGATCGGGCAGGTCGGCCGCGACCGGCGGCCCCCCCGTGATCAGGATCACGGGCCGGGGGGCGAGCGCGCGGCAGATCTCGAGGCTGCGGAAAAAATGGCCGACCCCGAGAACGTGCTGGCAGTAAACGGCGACCGTCATCGCCCCCCCGCAGGATCCCCGGGCCGCCCCCGGAGCGCCTCCGGGGGCAACAGGGTCTCGATGTCGATGCGGGCGAGAACGCGGGGGTCCTTCGGCCGGGGCGGGCCGTAGAATTCCCGGAAGCCGTAGCGCTCGAGCTCCTCGATCAACACGGGCGAATACTCGTTGAAGGGAAAGGCGTAGGCCTCGGGACGCATCCCCAGGCGGCGCTCGAACCACTCGAGGCAGCACTCCGTGTCCCGGCGGATGTCCGCACGCCACTCGGCCTCGCGGCGCGGCCGGAGCCTTCCGTTCTCGAAGACGAAGCCGGCGAAGGCGAGACGCGAGCGGACGCTCAGGCCGCGGCGCACCTCCTCCGGCACACCGGCGAGCAGCTCGAGCTTCCAGGGGCTCACGGGGCGCGGATGCCGCGGGGCGATGTCGGTGAGGCCGACGGCGTGGAAATGGCTGTGCGCCCCCAGCCGGACGCCCTTCTCCCGGGCCAGGATCCGCGCCTCTTCCACGGTGAGAAAGTCGCGGCGGTCCCCCGCGAGAAAGGCCGCGCGGGCATACTCGGCGGGGGCGCGGTAGGGGAGATGACGCCCCGCGAACGAGGGACGCGCAGGGCCCTCCCCCACGAGCGAGGTCGCCAGGAAAAAAAGGAGGGGGCTGCCGAAGCGTCGGAGCAGGGGGAGGTAGTAGTAGTGGGAATAGAGCCCGTCGTCGAAGGTCAAGGCGTAGTCGCCGAGCGGCAGGTCGAAGTACTCCGGCCGCAGGTCGTGGATCATCAGGCGCTTCACGACGCCGCCTCCTCCGGCGCCGGGGCGGCCGTCGGCCCGCCGAGGGGGACGACGCCCTCGAGCGCAAGCGGGCCCTCCGGGCCCCCGCGGACCCAAAGGATGCGGTAGCCCCGGGATTCCGGCGCCTCGGCCGCGGGCGGCCCGCCGTCCGTCAGGGAAAGCTCCAGGGCGCGCAGCACCCCGCCGTGGGTCACGACGAGCACGCGCCCGCCGGGGTGGCGGTGCGCGGCCA
>FWPV01003372.1_pt1 | contig 28704 bp, 25 predicted proteins | sample 2228371 | NCBI WGS metagenome assembly FWPV01 (sample SAMEA103939776, study PRJEB20133) | metagenome | reverse complement strand
TTTCTGGTCGGGTGATTAGAGTTTCAACGAAGCTGTTCCATTCCTGGCAGCCGGGACAGCGCCCCAGCCACTTAGGGCTTTCCTTCCCGCACTGCTGGCAAACAAAAACCGTCTTATATCGAGGCCTGCTCACAACCGGCACCCCTGTTCCCCACCAGATACAGTGGGCTATCAACATACATTAAAGGGGACGGGACTGTTGTACCAACAAATCCCGTCCCCACTTCGATAGCGAAAACCACGCCTTCTACTTCAGTGCAGCAATGCCGCTTCAGCTATCAATGCTCCGGCAATTGGTCAGTCGCCGTTTCGCCCATCAGCGCTCCGGCAGCAGCCTTGATCACGATCTTTTCACCATCGTAGTCAACCACCACCGTGTCACCCGGCCTGAATTCACCCCTGAGTAATGCCTCAGAAAGCTTGTCCTCAACCTCGCTCTGAATCACACGGCGCAACGGTCTGGCTCCATAGGTGGGGTTGTAACCCTTCTCTCCCAGAAACTCCTTGGCTGCATCGGTTACTTCCAGTTTCATATTCCGGTCGGTAAGCGATTTAGCCACCTGGCTGAGCATCAAGTCAACGATCTGCCTGATGTGCTCTTTGGTAAGTGCGTGGAAAACCACCACCTCATCAATGCGGTTCAAAAATTCGGGCAGGAAGGTGGTCTTCAGCTCGGAAAGGACCTTCTCTTTCATTTTTTCATACTCTGCCTGCCGGCTTGCCTCGTCTTCAAACCGTGCCGTAAAACCAATGGTCATGGCGCCCTTGATGTGTTTGGCACCAACATTACTGGTCATCACTATGATGCTGTTGCGGAAATCCACCCTCCTCCCCTTGGCATCGGTCAGATGACCATCGTCAAAAATCTGGAGCAATATATTGAAAACATCGGGGTGTGCTTTTTCGATCTCGTCAAGCAGTATTACGCAATAGGGCTTACGCCGCACAGCCTCGGTGAGCTGCCCTCCCTCCTCATAGCCGATATATCCCGGGGGTGCCCCGACCAGCCTGGCGACAGTATGCCTCTCCATAAACTCGGACATATCGAGGCGCACCATCGCATCTTCGGTGCCGAACATGAACTCGGCCAGCGCCCGTACCAGCTCGGTTTTACCCACGCCCGTGGGGCCCAAGAACATGAAACAACCTATCGGCCGACGCGGGTCTTTGAGCCCGGCTCGGGCCCGCCTTACTGCCCGGGACACAATATTTATCGCCTCGTCCTGCCCGATGATGCGCCGATGCAAGGCCTCTTCCATATTCAGGAGTCTGCTCGTCTCGTCCTGCGTCAAACGCACCACCGGCACACCCGTCCACATACTGACCACCTCGGCGATGTCCTCAGCAGTGACCACAGGCTTATCGAGCTCCCGTTCTGCCTGCCATTTCTGCTCCATGGCAGCAATTTTTTCCACCAACTGGACTTCCCTGTCTCGCAATTCAGCAGCGTATTCATATTCCTTGGCTGCAATAGCGGCCTCTTTGTCCCTACGCACTGCTTCCAGGGCTCGCCGGGCTTCAGTAATCCCTATAGGGACCGAGCCGCGCTTGATACGCACTCTGGAGGCCGCCTCATCCATCACATCAATAGCCTTATCCGGTAAGAATCGGTCAGGTATGTACCGCGCCGACAACGAAGCCGCGGCCTGCAATGCCTCGTCGCTTATGACCAGCTTGTGGTGCTCCTCATACCTCGACTTGATGCCGCGAAGGATCTCCAGAGTCTGCTCCACAGTTGGCTCAGCTACCAGAATCGGCTGGAAACGCCGCTCCAGAGCAGCGTCTTTCTCAATATACTTACGATAGTCGTCCAACGTAGTAGCGCCTATGCACTGTATCTCGCCTCGAGACAATGAGGGCTTCAAAATGTTCGATGCATCCACCGCACCTTCGGCAGCACCGGCACCGACTATCGTGTGTAGCTCGTCCACGAAGACCACACAGTTGCCCGCGGTCTTTATCTCTTCGATAACTTTTTTCAGCCTCTCTTCGAACTCGCCACGGTACTTGGTGCCAGCCACCAGCGAGCCGATGTCAAGTGTCACCAGCCGCTTGCCCTGCAATGTCTCGGGGACATCCCCGGCCACGATTCTGTGCGCCAGCCCCTCCACTATAGCCGTTTTACCCACACCAGGCTCACCGATAAGTGCCGGGTTGTTCTTGGTACGCCGGCTGAGTATCTGTATGACACGCTCTATTTCTTTCTCTCGGTCTATAATCGGGTCAAGCTTGCCCGACCTGGCGGCATTCGTCAGGTCTATACCTAGCTGGTCCAGTACCGGAGTCTTCACCGTGCCACGCACCGCAGCACGGGGGTGAGCCATGCCCTGGCTCAATATCGCATTTATCTCCGCCTGTACCTTCTCCAGAGTAATACCAAAGCTCTCCAGGACACCTACCGCCGCACCCTCCCTCTCGCGTAGCAAACCGAGCAGCAGGTGCTCGGTGCCTATGTAGTTATGGTTCAACCGTCGCGCTTCATCAACAGCAAGCTCAATGACCCTCTTCGCCCTCGGTGTAAGGCCCACATCCCCTATAGCCGTCCTTTCTCCCCGCCCCACCACGAACTCAACCGCCGCCCTTATTTTGTTCGGTGGCACACCCAGATTGGTCAATACCCTGCTGGCTACGCCCTCCTCCTCAGCAACAATCCCCAAGAGGATGTGCTCCGTATCAATGTAATTGTGCCCGAACCTTTGTGCCTCCTCCTGGGCCCGGCTCAAGGCACGACGGGCTCTTTCAGAGAACTTTTCGAACCTGCTAGCCACGTTTGGCTCTCACTTTCTGGCAGCCTTCCTTCCTGATATAGCCTGCCAACGCTACCGAATTAAATTATAGGCTGTTCATCACAATGTGTCAAAATTGGGGACATTGAACGGCAAGAAACACAGCCAGAAGGAGCATATTTAAAAGCCCCTGGCAGTGGCATATTTTCCCGAGGAGTTGCCCCCTCAGTATCGTCTGCGCTGAGGTGTTTCACTTCCGTGTTCGGGATGGGAACGGGTGGTTCCACCTCGCTCCAACCACCAGAGGCTAGCAACTTGACCAGTCCAGTTTTTTATCATAACCCAAAAAGCCACGGTTGTCAAAAACGGTGTCCTCACAGTACCCGCGACTCAAAAACTGTATAGTATGTCTCGGACAGCGCACGGCAGTCTATTGACAGAAACTGCATGTTGGTGCATAATACGGTGCAAAATGAAGACCGCACTGTTATTTTTTGGTTGGTATAGCTATGGTGAAGATTAGATTGCGACGTGTGGGGTCAAGAAACAGGCCTCTGTACAGGATAGTGGTGGCTGATTCGAGGTCACCCAGGGACGGTGCCTTTATCGAGGTGATCGGCCATTACAATCCATTGACTGAGCCGGAGACGGTCGTCATCGATGAGGACAAGGCCTTAAAGTGGTTAAGCCGCGGGGCTAAGCCCACGGACACCGTTTCCAGGTTGCTGGCTAAGTCCGGGGTGACGGGGAAACTTGGTTCCAGAGAATGAAGTACTGACAGGAGAGAATCTCTGAAGTGCAGATAAATCGATGGTGAGGAGATAGTGTGATGAAGGACCTGATCGAGTACATTGCAAAATCCATAGTTACTTTGCCTGAGGAGGTTCGAGTTACTGAGGAATCCGATGACAGGAGCCGGGTTATTGTGAAGCTGGAGGTGGCAGCGACCGACAAGGGCAGGATTATCGGGCGGCAGGGGAGAGTTGCTGAGGCAATGCGTACGCTTCTGCGGGTGGTTGGCACCAAAGAGGGTGTGCGGACCCGCCTGGAAATACTGTAGACGGACTGTCTTGTTGACAGCAGCTGGTGGGGATGGGTTGATGGGGCAACCGCACTATTTCAGGGCTGCGGGGTGGCTGAGGGTGGCTTGCGACGCCTTTTTTCCGCAACTTTCAGGCGCACCAGTGAGCGCCGCAGAGCGGCTTCCACTTGTGTGATGTCAGCCCCCGGCGGGTGTGTTTTCAGTAATTGTTCGGCTCTACTCTTGGCTGCTTCTGCCCGTTCGATGTTGATTTCCTCAGCCCGCTCACAGGCGTCCGCCAGGATTATGACCTTATCCGGCCGTACTTCCAGAAAGCCGCCCGAGACAGCCATATATATTTCCTCGTTGTCCTTTCTGATCAGCAGTTCTCCAGGCTTGAGAACGGTCATCAAGGGCGCATGGTGAGGCAGGATACCAAGCTCGCCTTCAATCCCCGGCGCGACAACAAGGTTGACCTCGTCCGCAAATACCTGACGCTCTGCGGTTATTATTTCCAAACGCATAGTCGGCATTAAATTGCCCCCAGCTTCTTAGCTTTTTCTACAGCTTCGTCTATCGTGCCGACCATATAGAAGGCGGCCTCCGGGAGGTGGTCGTGTTTCCCCTCCAGAATTTCCTTGAAGCCGCGCACGGTCTCTTTGACCGGCACGTACTTGCCCTCGGTGCCGGTGAAAGCTTCGGCCACAAACATGGGCTGCGAGAGGAACCTCTGAATGCGGCGAGCTCTGGCCACGGTGAGTTTGTCCTCTTCGCTAAGCTCCTCTATGCCCAGAATGGCTATGATGTCCTGCAGGTCTTTGTAGCGCTGCAGTACACGCTGGACACCACGGGCAACCTGGTAATGCTCCTCGCCGACGACCTTGGGGTCAAGAATTCGCGAGTATGAAGCTAACGGGTCTACAGCCGGGTAGATACCGAGTTCAGCAATCGACCTTTCGAGTGAAATGACAGCATCGAGGTGCCCGAATGTGGTGACGATGCCGGGGTCAGTATAATCGTCCGCGGGCACATAGATAGCTTGGAAGGAGGTAATTGAGCCTCTTTTGGTCGAGGTGATCCTCTCCTCCAGCTCGCCCACATCGGTGGCTAAGGTGGGCTGATAGCCTACGGCTGAGGGCATGCGTCCCAGCAGCGCCGAGACCTCCATGTTGGCAAGGATGTAGCGGTAGATATTGTCTATGAAAAGCAGGACGTCCTGCCCCTCGGCTTCACGGAAATATTCTGCCATGGTGACTCCGGTCAGTCCCACCCGGGCGCGTACTCCCGGCGGCTCGTTCATCTGCCCGAAGACGAGTATGGTCTTGTCCAGCACCCCGGAACGCTTCATCTCCAGCCACAGGTCATTTCCCTCCCTCGATCTTTCACCGACGCCGGCAAAGACCGAGTAGCCGCCGTGGGCAGTGGCTATGTTGTGGATCAGTTCCATGATGATCACCGTCTTGCCCACGCCGGCACCGCCGTAGGCACCGACCTTACCGCCTTTGGTAAAGGGAGTGATCAGGTCTATAACCTTCAGTCCGGTCTCCAGCATCTGGGTGGTGGTTTCCTGTTCCTCGAGCGGTGGAGGAGGACGGTGTATCGGCAGGCGCTCGGTTGTCTCCACAGGGCCCAGCTCGTCCAGCGGCTCACCGAAGACGTTGAATAGTCTGCCTAGAGTGGCCCTGCCCACAGGGACGGTTATGGGAGCGCCGGTGTCCACCGCCTCAACCCCTCTTTGAAGGCCATCCGTGGGGCAGAGGGAAAGACAGCGCACCCAGTTGTTGCCCACGTGGTGCTGCACTTCGAGGACTATTTTTTGACCGTTCTGGTATATTTCAATAGCATTGTAGATCGCAGGTAACTTGTCCGGGGGAAACTCGATATCTACAACGGTGCCGATGACCTGGACTACCTTACCTTTGTTCACTTGCCACCTCCTTTAAGAGTGCAAGGCTTCAGCGCCTCCGGTGAGGTCAAGAAGCTCCTTGGTGATCATCTCCTGCCTCGCCTTGTTCAAGATAAGAGTTAGCTCCTGAATGACCTGATTGGCATTGTCCGTGGCGTTGCGCATGGCTACCATGCGTGCCGACTGTTCACTGGCGATCGCCTCGAGTATGGCATGGTATACGGACATTTCAACAAATCGGGGCAAAAGCTCGTTCAGGACGAAACTGGGGCTCGGCTCATATATATATTCCGCAGTCTGTGTCTTGGGCAAGACCGCTGGCTCAACGGGGAGCAAAGGCTCTATCCTGGGCTGCTGCACCATTGTAGTGACAAAACGGGGATAGGCGATGTACACCCGGTCAATGTAACCACTGACGTAGTCATCAATTACAATGTGGGATATGGGAAGTGTGTCCAGCAGCGACGGTCGGTCTCCGATGTTCGTGAACTCAGCCCGGATATCAAAACGGTGACGGTGCATGAAGTCCCGTCCTTTGCGTCCCACGGTGATAAGCGTTGTGGGCACCTTCTGTTCCAGGAGGAAACTGGCTGTAAGGCGGTTCATGTTCGTGTTCAGTCCGCCGCACAGACCCCGGTCGGTGGTGATATGCACTACCGCAATTTTTTTGACCGGTCTTCTTTCGAGCAAGGGGTGAAAAGCCCCGTCTTTTGAAGCAGCGGCCGCCAGATCGGCAATTACCTGGCTTATTTTCTCGCTGTATGGTCGTCCTGCCAGTGCCTGTTCCTGAGCACGCCGCATCCTTGCGGTGGCGATCATCTCCATAGCCCTGGTGATTTTGGCTACATTCTGTACGCTACGAATGCGTCGGCGCAAAAGGCGCGGGCTGATCATATCTAGAAGCTCACCGTCTTTTTGAATTCTTCGATCGCCTTTTTCAAGGCTTCCTCGGTATCAGGCTTTATCTCTTTGTCTGCAGCTATGCGCTTGCCAATCTCGGGATGGTTGGTATCCATGAATTGGTGGAAACTTTGTTCAAAGGTAGCTATTTTATCCGGAGGCACATCGTCCAGATAGCCATTGACAACGGCGTAAAGTATACTCACTTCTTTCTCCAGGGGCATAGGCACATACTGCGGTTGTTTTAGCACCTCGGTGATACGCTGCCCGCGTTCCAGTTGGGCCCGGGTAGCCTTGTCCAGGTCAGCGGTGCCGAATTGGGCGAAAGTGGCGAGTTCCCGGTACTGGGCCATTTCCAGCCTGAGTCTGCCAGCCACCTGCCTCATAGCCCTTGTCTGGGCATTGCCGCCCACCCTGGATACCGAAAGCCCGGCATTCAGCGCCGGACGTATACCAGCATTGAAAAGGTCAGTCTCAAGGTATATCTGTCCATCGGTGATGGAGATGACATTGGTTGGAATGTAGGCAGCAAGGTCACCCGCCTGGATTTCAATGATAGGTAGGGCCGTGAGTGAGCCCCCGCCGTATTCCGGCGCCAGTTTTGCGGCCCGTTCCAGCAAGCGACTGTGGAGGTAAAAGACGTCACCCGGATAAGCCTCTCTACCGGGTGGGCGCCTGAGTATCAGTGAAATCTGACGGTAGGCCCAGGCGTGCCTGGTCAGGTCATCATAGACAATCAGTGCGTCCTTACCCTGCTCCATGAATTCCTCACCGATAGCACAGCCAGAATAAGGTGCCAGGTATTGCACGGGTGCCGGGTCAGAAGCAGTGGCTACCACGACCACGGTGTGCTCCATGGCACCGTAGCGTTTGAATATATCTATCACCTGGGCGACCTTGGAGGTCTTCTGTCCGATGGCTACATATATACAGATGAGGTCACCGCCTTTCTGTGCAATGATGGTGTCTATGGCTATGGCCGATTTGCCGACGGAACGGTCGCCTATGATGAGTTCGCGCTGTCCTCTGCCTATGGGGACCAGCGCATCGACTATCTTTATGCCGGTGTGGACCGGCGTATTCACCGGTTGCCGCATGACCACGTTGGGCGCTACCCTCTCCACAGGACGGGTCTTGGCGGCCCTGATGGGGCCGAGGTCGTCTAAAGGGTTGCCCAGAGGGTCGATGACTCTTCCTATTAATTCACTGCCGACTGGCACCTCCACCACCCTACCGGTGCTCCTTACCTCGTCACCCTCTTTGATCTGGCTGCAGTCACCCAGGATGACAGCGGCAACGCAGTCCTCTTCTAGGTTAAGGGCGAGCCCCATGATGCCGTTGGGAAATTCGACAAGCTCATTATACTTGGCACCCTGCAGACCCTGAATGCGTGCCACGCCGTCGCCAACTTCGATAACTGTGCCGACATCCACCACGCTGACTGTGGTGCCGAACTGTTTGATCTGCTCCTTGATTATAGATACTATGTCTCGCTCTCTAGTGGTCATACCATCCTCCTGAGTGGCGTCATCTTTCAGCTCCAGCCAAGGTCTTCTTGAGAGCCTGCAGCTTCGCTCGAATGCTGCCATCGATCAAGCTACTGTCGACCCGGGCGATAAATCCACCTATGATGCCAGGGTCAACTTCTAAATTCAGAATGACCTTTCCTCCGGTTACTGACTCCAAATACTTCCTGATGTTCTCCTGCTCTGACTCGTCTAGCGGGATGGCTGTGATGACTTCGGCGTGCTTTATGCCATGCTGCTCGTCAAGGAGCCGTCCGTAGGCCTGGACCACCTGCCCAAGCTCTCTAAACTTTCCTTTGGCGATAAGGAAGTAGGCAAGATTTAGCGGCAGCTGGCTTACTCCTGTCAGCCTTTCCCTCAGCAATTTCAATTTGATGTCCAGAGGTATCTTTGTATTCTCAGTGAATGCGACTATCTCCGGCTCTGCAGCTAGCCTTGCCATCTCTACTAACTCCGAATACCACTCCTCAAGCTTGTCATTTTCCCTGGCAAGCGCGAACATGGCTTCGGCACAGCGTTTAGCAAAAGTAGTTATCGGCATAAACTGACCTTGTGCTATTTTTTGAGTAAAGTGCTTTCCTTAAGCGTTTCTTCGATGAGCTTGCGGTGCTTCTCTTTGTCCAGCGTCTCTCTGATTACCTTTTCTGCTGCCATTACAGCGATAGAAGCGAACTCGCGCCGCAGCTCCTCGATCACCCTGTCACGCTCTTGCTGTATTTCTGCACGCGCTTTGGCGACGATTGCTTCGGCCTCCTTCCGGGCGCTCTCCCTGGCCTCCTCTCTGAGCCGCTCTCCCATCTGGGCTGCCTGGGCTACTATCGCCTGTCCCTCCTGTCGGGCTTTCTCTATCTGCGCTCTTATTTCGTCTTCGCTGCGCGCTGCTTGCTGTTTTATCCGCTCTGCCTGCTCCATGGCTTCACGGATCCTTGCCTGTCTTTCGTCAAGCATCCTGAGCACTGGCCTGTACAGCACAATGCTGAGAAGGACAAACAGGAGAATAAAGTTGACCAGAAAGGCCAGCAGCAGCGGCAGATTTATTCCAATACCTTCCATGTCACTCCGTTCTCTATTTCAACTTAAGTGCTCAGCCTGCCGGAATGAATGAGCCGATAATAAACGCGGTGACAAGAAGCCCGGCAAATACTATGGCACCCACTATTATGGCACCAATTATGACGCTCAAAGAGGTCGGCAGATTTCCATTTTCCATGCTGTTCTTCCTCCTGTCTGTCACAGCATCCTGGCTAGACGACTATGGCTAGAATTATGGCTGTGATCAGCGCGTAGATGCCGATGGCTTCAGCGAGGGCGCCGATCAGTCTCATGTTAGTCAGGATGGGCCCCCTGGCCTCCGGATTGCGCCCCAGGGCCTGCATGGCGCCGAAGCCGATAAGCCCGAGACCTAATCCCGGGCCCAGAAATCCTAGCCCGGCGGCCAGCCCTACTGCTAGCATCTTCATTGCTTCAGCTTCCATCTATATACCTCCTTTTAAGAATGTTCCCCCTCAGTATGGGGGGTTAAAGCAATAATGCCAAATACCAGAGTTAGTCCGGCAAAGATCAATGCCTGGATGAAGCCGATGAGCAGCTCCAGCCCGTAAAACGGTATGGTGGCAATGAAGGGAACCAGGAAGCAGACGACGAGTAACAGTATCTCTCCCGCAGTCATGTTGCCAAAGAGACGGAAGGTAAAGCTGATGATACGGATGAAGTGGCTAAATACTTCGAGAAAGCCAACAAACAGGTTGATAAAGCCGAAGGCGATACCGGTCAGGGCGGGCCTGAATTTGCCTTTAAACAGGTTTACGATGCCATCGCGTAATTGACCGAGGTTAAAGAAGCTGTTCAAGTAACGAAAGGCACCCAGTGATCTGAGCCCCCAGTACTCCACAAAGATGAACGACATGATGGCAATAGACAGCGGAACATTTATATCCGTGTTGGCCGAGCGGAATAGCGGGACGAAGGTGCCGCCGGCCTCTTTGATACCGATGCTGCCGAAGAATGGCAGCAGCGCCAGATAGGCGTTGGTAATGACATAAAGGAATATGGTGACTACGATGGGAAAAAGGGTACGGGCGTTCTTCTCGCCGGCTGCGCCCTGGATGAAATTGAGCAGACCCTCCACAACCAGCTCGGCAAAGTTCTGGAGCCTGCCGGGGACAAGTCTCATCCTGCGGGTACAGAAGGCAAACAGTACCACCAGCACTATAATGGTAAACCATGACGCCAGCAGGGTGTTAGTGATGACAAATATGTGGTTTATATGGACGATACCCTCCGCCGGAAGCTCCACATGGGGCTTGGGAATACTGAGAAAGCTGGGTGCCTGAACACCCAGCAGTTTAGAGCCTATGGGACCTATGGCGAATCCTATGACTAGTAAGGCTAGCAGGACTATGGCAACCCAAGCCATTATCCTGACTGAGCATCCCGGTCCCGTGTTCATCTTACTCTGTCTCTGTTTCTGTCCTGTTCAAGTTTTTGCTGTTCCAGGTAGAACTGCCTTAACATTCGGTAAAGGCCATAAAATGCTATCACGGTGCCTATACCAAATCCTATCAGCGTATACAGGGGCCGTGTATTGAAGTTTTCCGGTCGGTCGAGCCAGAAGCCAATTCCTGTTGGTATTGCTAGGCTAAGGGCCACGTACCAGCCGACGGTGAAAAGAAACCACAGCGGACGTACCCACTCTTTCTTCTGCTGAACTTTTTGCCCGCTTTTATTAACTGGACCCAAATCCCCTCCCGGGACGAGCAGCAATGCTGCTGTGCTTCTACTCACCTGTCCTGCTAATTGGCTATCCATGGGATCCGCGGCTAGCTGCATCACAAAACATAACCGTGCTATCTCTAATTTCAGTTTATCATACAGCCACACTTTTTCATCGGACTTGAGCCCAATTTTTGTCTACACCGATGGGGCGCCGGCCAGCCCGGGAAGCTGTATTTTTTAGGACCCAGTTCAGGACTTGCGTTTACCCAGGTCGTCTAGGTCAAGGGTGTTGATAAAGTCGTAGAACTCCGATAGCTTCTTCAGTTCCTGTTCGTCGACCTTTCCCCTGTCCTCGAATTTGTCCCTATCGCCCTCAGCAGCCTTGTCAGGAGCTATTGGTTTTCCGGTCTCGCGGTCCAAAAAGATACCGGCCTTGTCCAGGACCGACTCTTCAACATAGATGGGCACCGTGGCCCTAACTGCCAGGGCAATAGCGTCACTGGGACGAGAATCGAGTTTGATTTTGCTAAGCAGCCATTCCTTCCCTTCTTTAGAGGAGCAGACTTCAAAAATCAGCCCGTGTTCGGTGGCTACCTCCAAAAACCGACGGCTCTTCTCTTGCCAGCGGTTGACTATTTTGCCTTTGTATTCCTTGCTTCGCCAGACAATATATGCCGAGGCTTCCTCACCATAACCAGAGCGCTGAGAGCCCTCCTGGGATAATCTGACATCCACAGGACTGGGGCCATCTGCAGGCTCAAAAATGATCTGCGCATAGAAGGTGTCAGCACGGAGGTCGTTCACCACAATCATGCTCACCGTGGTCCCAGAAGCCGCCTCGAGGACAAGTATGGCATTTCTGAGAAGGTCGTGGGTCATGGGGCGTGCCAGGTCAACGTTCTGGAGCTTTATTGATATGGCGTCTGCCTCGGCTGGTCCGATCCAGATGGGCAGGTAACGGTCTGACCTTTTCTCCTTCAAAATCACCACATGCTGGTAGTTCATCAAACTGACCCTGATGCTGTCGATGGTCATCTCGATCATGGGCTTTCCTCCGTGTGCGCTACGGAAACCATTCTACTCCATCGTTTTCTAGGTGTCAATCGAAAGGTATGCGCCGTCCAAGACATACCGTACAGTTTTCAAACTTGGCACAGGACCCCGCACCCGTCCGGCAGACTCCGGCAAAACGTCTAATATCGGTGTCACCCATCTGTCCGGCCCGATCACTTCGACCCCTTGAAGAAAATAACAGACTCCCCTATACTTTCACCATAAGACCGGTCACTGAATGAAGTAGGAGAGAAGGCTGTGGCAAGAAAACTGGACGAAGCTAAAGAGCAGATAATCAAAAGGGTGAAAGAGGAAAATATCAGGTTCATCCGCCTGTGGTTTACCGACATACTTGGCTTTCTGAAGAGCTTCTCCATCACTGCCGACCAGCTCGAAGAGGCGCTTACGGAAGGTATGGGCTTCGATGGCTCGTCTATACTGGGCTTCGCCAGGGTGGACGAAAGCGATATGATCGCTATGCCGGACCCGAGCACGTTCCAGGTGATCCCCTGGCGTCCAAGAGACCAGGGTGTGGCCAGGATGTTCTGCGATATCTACTGGCCGGGCGGGCAGCCATTTGAGGGCGACCCCAGATATATCCTGAAGCGGAACCTGAAACGGGCAGCAGATATGGGCTACACCTTCAACGTAGGCCCTGAACTGGAATATTTCTACTTCAAAAACTCAGAGCAAACAGACTTCCTCGACCTCGGCGGCTATTTCGACCTGACGCCCCCGGAGGTCGCCTCCGACATCCGCCGAGAGACCATCCTCGTGCTGGAGGAGATGGGCATAAAGGTGGAGTACAGCCATCACGAAGTCGCTCCCAGCCAGCACGAGATAGACCTCCATTATACCGATGCCCTAACCATGGCCGACAACGTGATGACCTACCGGCTGGTGGTCAAGCAGGTAGCCCAGAAGCACGGCGTCTATGCCACCTTCATGCCCAAGCCGGTATTCGGTGTCAACGGCAGCGGCATGCACGTGCACATGTCGCTGTTCAAGGGCGACCGTAACGCCTTCTTCGATAAGAACGCACCATACCACCTCTCCGAGGTCGGCAGACGCTTCATGGCCGGGCTACTGCGGCACATCGCTGAAATAACCTCCGTCTGTAACCAGTGGGTGAATTCCTACAAGCGGCTGGTCCCCGGCTATGAGGCACCCTGTTACATAACCTGGGCGAGACGGAACCGCGCCGACCTGATAAGGCTCCCCGAGTATAAGCCGGGCAAAGAGGTCGCCACCAGAATAGAGCTCAGGTCGCCAGACCCCGCCTGCAACCCATACCTGGCTTTTGCCGTTATCCTCGCCGCCGGACTTGAAGGGGTGGAAAAAGGCTATAAACTCCCGCCACCCACTGAGGACAACGTCTTCGAGATGGGGCCCGAAGAACGGAAGCGCAAGGGCATCAAGACGCTTCCCGGCAGCCTTTATGAAGCCATTGTCCTCACCGAAAAAAGCCAGCTAGTCAAAGAGGCCCTCGGCGAGCATGCCTTCAATAACTTTATCCAGAACAAAAAGGTGGAATGGGACAGATACCGCACCCATGTGACCGACTACGAACTGAAAAACTATCTGCCTATTCTTTAGGCCCCGGCAAAGCACCCGTAAACTCACCACGCAAACCGTCCGCCTGAGGCCCGAAAATCAGACAAAAGCTCCAGAAGCTAACCGGGACTTTTGGTCGAAGACTTTATGTTACTGGTGAGGAGTATCTGAACAACGCTGCCACACTTAGGGCAGGTAACTTCTATGGTCACCGGCTGCCGCATCACCCGCTCCACCAGAGCAGTGACCACAGAGTCGATGTTGTCCAGCCGCTTGTCCAGGGCCTCTATGCGCTTCTTTAGCTGTTCTTCTTCCACGTTGCAGGTCTTCCCTTGCTTCAATAACTCCCTTTATTGCACAAAAGGGGAGGCATACTCCCCCTCCCCCATTGAAAACTGACGCCGGGATTTCCAAAAAGTTACAGGCTTTTCTCCGCCACACCCAGCGAGGAAAGCTCGGCCTTGTCCTGCTTTATGAGACTGTCCACCTTCGTGTTGACCAGCGCCTCCAGGTACTTGCGGAACGCCTCGCGAGCACCGGGCGATAGCCGCAGCGCCTCCTTTGCCCGCTGCCACTCCTCCTCCGTCCACTGGTTCACTTTCTCCGGGCTCAGCGGGAACTCCGAAATCATCTGCCGCTCAGCCCTGTCCAGCACCCTGCTGCTCACCGCCCTCTTGAGACGGTCAAAGGAAAGGAACTCCTCATTAGCATAAGGCCTGGGTGTCCATTCTTCTCCCATAGAAGTCTCCTCCATCGCTGTACTTCCAACTGGCTCGGCACCATCCTCTTACTGCTATAATATGCCCCGCCGATAGCGGTGTCAAGTCTCAACAAGCCGGCATCAGCTTCCCGTCAGGGCCCTGCCAGTGAGGCATCCAGGCTAAAGCTACCAGACGAACAGCAACATCTTTTCTGGCCGGTCTTATTGTGACTACCTCAAGCTCCTCAGTGAGCGGGTCGATCTTGCTCTGCAACTGCTGCATCTCAGCTTTGAACTCAGCCTCCAGCTCCTCCAGCTGCTGCTGGTACGTCGCCAGCGTCTCTTTAGCGCGCTGTATGTCCTGGGACTCTTTCATTACCCGACCGGCACTGCGGATAGTGGTGGTACCTCTGCTTAATGAAGAATAATTCAGCGCTTTTCTACCCACAAAGGCACTGAGCAAAGTGGCTCCCGCCGATATAGCTGTCTGCATCTTCTGCTGCTTCGCCTGCTCCGCTTCCCTTTCCACAGCCTGTCGAGCACGGCGCACCTTTTCCTCCAGTGCAGCTATCTTGGCTGCATACCTTTGCTTCGCCTTCTCGATCGCCTCATCGCGCTGCTCGCGTGACGTTTGCTGCAGACGAATCCTGAAATCGCGCTCCGTTTCTCCCGGACGAGAAAACACTTTGAAGGTCGGACTCTTCAGCAGCTCCAGCTTCCGGTTCCGATAAAGCCAGTCGGCAAACCCTCTACCCCAGACATCATAGCTTTTGGGACTACTCGCAGCCGTCGGCAGGGGGAGAAAGCTGGCCGCTTCATCAGGTGACTTTTCCAAATCGGCGATATCGAACGAAGCCTGGCGCGCCTTATTCCAGTCCACCGATATAGGCTCATCGGTTATGGGAGTAACATACGTGGACCCTTCCACTACATCAACACCGCTTTTCACATCTGCAAAGTGTACCTGCGCATGTCCTACAACCACCGGCAGGTACGTCAGCACATGCCCTGCTGGCTGAGTGCCACGAACCGGGACAAAATACTGGGCAATACCTGGAGGTAGCACAGGGCTGGTGCCCTTTTGAGATACCCCAGCCCCTGGTTGCGCCGCAGGAGTCGCTGCAGTTGCATAGGCAGGTGCCGTTGGCGCCACCCTCGGCATCGCCTGCGCTGCGGTCATCGCAGAACGGAACGGGTCCATAAGTGTCTTTATCTGGACACGGGTCATCGGCCCTCTGAGATAAGACATCGCCCAGCGCGTCTCAAAAATCACCGGCTCATCGTCATGCACATTGTTCATTAGAAATATGCGGTTGCTCAGACCAGCCAGTATCTGTTCCATCGCCTGCCGGTCGAACTTGGTGCCCGTGGTGGCAGCCACACCCTCCAGCCCCTCTAGCACCCGCATCTTATCACGCTCCGTCTGTAGTCGACCTATGAACCAGGTGCCAGTGTTGGACAGCCCTTTGTAATCAAGGTCAACAGGGTTCTGCGTGGCCAGCAATATGCCCACCCCGAAGGCGCGCGCCTGTTTCAGCAAGGTCAGCAGCGGCGCTTTCGAAGGTGGATTGGCAACAGGTGGAAAATAGCCGAAGATCTCGTCCATGTACACTATCGCCCGAAGGCTGGTGGTGCCGGACTGAGTACGTGTCCAGGCAAGTACCTGGTTCAACAGCAACGAGACAAAGAACATGCGCTCAGAGTCATTAAGATGCGCTATGGAAAATATTGACATCCGTGGCTTGCCATTCGGAGAGTACAATATTTGTCCGATATCCAGCGGCTCGCCCTGTAACCATATATCGAATCCCGGCGCCGCCAGCAGATTATTGAGCAGCAGTGCCAGCTCAAATCTGTCTTTTGAAGGATAGAAGGACTCCAGGTCCAGCACGCCGATCTTGCTCACCGGCGGGGACTGTATCTGCTGTATCAAAGCACCAAGGTCTAGATCACGCCCCTCCCTCCATGCTATATCAAGTATTGTCGATATCAGGATATGCTCTCGGCTGCGGATGGGGTCAGCCTCTTTACCTAAGAGCCCGAGCAGGCTGGTCACCGTAGAGACAATGCGTTCTCTGAGCAATTCGCTATCCTCTCTGATAGCTGGAGGCGGAGCAGCGAACGACTTCAGGATAGATACAGGGAGTCCTGCATTGCTGCCCGGTGTATATATCAAGAAGTCCGCTGCCTGCCTTAGTCTGGCAATGCGCTCGCCACCTTGCCCCCAGGAGGCCAGCCCGTTCTGCCACAGCTCCGCCTGCTTTGTGGCATATTCGTCCACAGAAAGCCCCTTCTTGCGGGCGTCTTCTTCGTTCACCCAGGGCAGGAAGTCCTCCGGCCGTAGCTGCGGGAAGGACAACAGCAAATTGGGTAAATCGCCCTTGGGGTCAATGATAATGGCGGGAATACCGTCCAGCGCCGCCTCTTCCAGCAACACGATGCATAGACCCGTCTTGCCGCTCCCCGTCATACCTACACAAACACCGTGAGTGACCAGGTCTTTAGAATCGTACAGGAGCAGTTCACCTTTAGATTTCTTTGCTGCGAGGTCGTAGGTCTTGCCCAGATAAAATACGCCCAGCTTTTCATAGTCCTCCATAGTTGCCCTCCCGGATACACTCATACCAGCCGCTTGGCACCAGCAGGTACAGCCCAGTCTAATCGTCGACGAACAGCCTGTCAAGTACCCCTCCACACCAACAGGTATGAAAACCAAAACGCAGTAAACCAGCCTCCCTGAAGGAAACAGAAGTAAACAGTAGTAAGAGGATGGATTATCACAGAAGACCGAGTAGCCTCTGCCTACAGTCCGCGAAGATAGGCATCTATCGAAGCCGCCGCCCGTTTGCCCGCACCCATGGCACTGATAACCGTGGCAGCACCGGTGACCACATCACCGCCAGCCCATACCCTGTCCTTCGTCGTCTTGCCGGTCGCCTCGTCAGCCACCACAGTGCCGTTCTTCGCCGTCTCCAGCCCTGTGGTGGTAGAGGGGATCAGCGGGTTAGGGGTGGTGCCTAGGGCCACGATGACGATATCAACATCCATGATGAACTCGCTGCCCTCTTTAACGACGGGCCGCCGTCTGCCACTGGCATCAGGCTCGCCCAGCTCCATCTCATAGCACTCCATCGCCGTTACCCAGCCCTGGTCATTGCCGATAAACCGCTTGGGGTTAGTGAGGAACCTGAAAATGACCCCTTCCTCCTCGGCATTCTCCACCTCCTCCCGCCTCGCCGGCATCTCAGCTCGCGACCGGCGGTACACAATATAGACATTTTCGGCACCAAGACGCAGTGCACAGCGCGCTGCGTCCATAGCTACATTGCCACCGCCGATGACCGCTACCCTTTTGCCTATCTTCACCGGCGTATCATACTCGGGGAACAGGTACGCCTTCATCAAATTCACCCGGGTAAGGAACTCGTTAGCCGAATAGATGCCATTGAGGTTTTCCCCAGGGATGTTCAAAAACATCGGCAGTCCAGCGCCAGTCCCCAGAAACACAGCATCGTAACCGCTGGCAAGCAGCTCGTCCACGGTCGCCAGCTTCCCCATCACCGAGTCCAGCTTTATCTCCACACCCAGCGACTTAACATATTCTATCTCTGTCTGCACAATCTCTTTGGGTAACCTGAACTCCGGGATACCGTACATCAGCACCCCACCGGCGACATGCAGCGCCTCAAAGATGGTGACGCTGTGCCCCATCTTGGCTAAATCGGCGGCACAGGTGAGGCCCGCAGGACCCGAACCGATCACCGCCACTTTCTTCCCCGTCGGCGGCGGCAGGTCAACCACCTTCTTGAAGCTAGGGTTGTGCTTCCGTTCCCAGTCAGCCACATACCTCTCCAGACGTCCGATGGCTATCGGTGCCCCTTTCTTGCCCAGCGAGCAGACTTCTTCGCACTGCGTCTCCTGAGGGCATACCCTGCCACATATGCCGGGCAGGCTGTTCTTACTTTTCAGTATCTTCACCGCCTCTACCATATCGCCATCGCGGACCGCCTTGATGAAATCCGGGATATCCACATTCACCGGACAACCGGCAACGCAGGGCCGCTTAGGGCATTGAATGCAGCGGCTGGCTTCACGCAGTGCCATTTCATCGGTGTAACCCAGGGCTACCTCGTTGAAGTTGCCAGCCCTCACTTTGGGGTCCTGACGGGGCATGGGCACGCGGTTCAGGTCAATCTTTGGTCTGGCTTTCTCTTCCATCTCTCCATAACCTCAAGAACTGCACTGACACTGGCGGGACTTCCACAGTTCGAAGGAGCGCTTTTCCTCCTCGAGATACATCCGTTGCCGGCTCATCAATAGGTCCCAGTCTACCTCGTGTCCATCAAACTCGGGACCGTCGACGCAGACAAACTTGGTGGCACCGCCTACCGTCACCCGGCAGCAGCCGCACATCCCGGTGCCATCCACCATGATCGAGTTCAGGCTGACGATTGTCTTTACTCCGAAAGGTTTGGTAGTCAGTGAGCAAAACTTCATCATTATCGCCGGACCGATGGCAACCACCCGTCTGACCTCCCTGTTCCTCTCCAACACCTCTTTGAGCGGCTCGGTCACCACACCCTTGCGGGCATAAGAACCGTCATCGGTGGTCACTATTAACTCGTCGCTGACAGCACGCAACCGCTCCTCCCAGAAGAGCAGGTCCTTGCTCCTTGCCCCCATAATAGAAATAACCCGGTTGCCTGCCTGCTTCAAAGCCCGGGCAATGGGATAGATCGGCGCCACACCTACCCCACCACCCACACACACCACCGTGCCAAAATCCTCAACCTCAGAAGGAAGGCCCAGTGGGCCGATTATGTCAAGTATAGTGCCACCAGCTTCGAGACATGACAGTTTATGCGTAGTGGTACCCACCTTCATCGCCACCAGAGTTATTGTGCCTTTCTCTGCGTCCCAGTCCGCCAAGGTCAGAGGTATACGCTCACCCACCTCGTCTACACGGACAACCACGAACTGGCCCGCCTTGGCTTTCCTTGCTATTGCTGGCGCTTCGAACTCGAAGCAGTCGATCACCGGGCACAGTTTTTCTTTGGCCACTATCCTGTACATCTTGAGACCTCTTCTAGACAGATTTTACTTTGAGTGGAGGCAGTACCGGACGCGAAAGCTCCAGTCTGGCATCGCAGCGCAGGCAGCGCGCTGCTTCCGCTCTGGCAGTCATCTCATCGTAGCCCAGCTCCACCTCGGCAAAGCCGGCCAGGCGCTTGTCCAAACCGATAGCGGGCATCTCGGGACGCCGTTTATCGGCGAAGCCTTCTTCACTGCCAAAATACGGGTCCGTTTTCTCAAACGGTACCAGCACTTCATCGATGATGCCCCTGCCGCCAAGATATCGGTCTATGGAACTCGCCGCCTGTCTTCCCTGGGCTATAGCTTGGATGACAGAGGCCGGCCCCAGCACCACATCCCCGCCGGCGAACACGCCCTTCACGTTGGTCGCCAGCGTCCCGGCATCCACCTTTATCACCTCCCCGCGCCCGACCTCCACACCGAACCCCTTAGGAATGTCGGACACCTGCCCGATGCTGGCTATGATATTGTCGAACTTCATTACAAACTCGCTCCCCTTCACCGGCACGGGGCGGCGCCTACCGCTGGCATCCGGCTCGCCCAGCTCCATCCTGATGCACTCCAGTTCAAGATGACCATTCCTGGCAGTGATCCTCGATGGTGCCGCCAGAAAGATGATCTTCACCCCCTCATGCAATGCCTCCTCCACCTCCTCAGGCGCCGCTGGCATCTCTGCTCGAGTACGACGGTAGACGATCGTTACTTCTTCAGCGCCGAGGCGCAGTGCCGTGCGGGAACAGTCTATAGCTGCGTTACCACCACCGATGACTGCTATCCTCTTACCTATTTTCACTTCCATACCCAGGCTGACCTGCCTCAGGAAGGTCACGCCATCCATCACACCGGGGCTGTCTTCTCCATCCACACCCATCCTCGTCCCGCGGTGGGCCCCCAGCGCCAGGAATACAGCGTCATAGCCCTGCTTAAACAGGCCGTCCACGGACTCCACCTTGGTGTTCGTCCTTATCTCCACGCCCACAGCCTCTATCTCTCTGATCTCGGCATCGAGGATGGCGCGCGGTAGACGGTAAGCAGGAATGCCGACGCGCATCATGCCGCCCGGCTGTGGCAAAGCCTCAAAAACTGTGACCTTATGCCCCAGTTTGGCTAAATAGAAAGCTGCCGTCAGCCCCGCTGGCCCCGAACCCACCACCGCCACCTTTTTACCCGTCGGAGGGGCCGCCACCGAGTTCTGCTTCCATAGCCCGCTGTCATTGTCGGCGGCGAACCGCTTCAGGAACTTGATACAAATCGGGTCGTTCAAGGCCCCGCGGCGGCAGGCCTGCTCGCAGGGATGCACACACACCCTCCCCAGGACACCGGGAAAGGGCACCTTCTCCCTGATAACCGCCAGTGCTTCAGAATATTTCCCCTGCGCAATCAGATAGATATACCGGGGTATATCAATATGCGCCGGGCAGGCATCCCGGCAGGGAACAACATAAGCCTCCCAGTTGGAGATATCACGAAAGCGCGCCTCTCTGTCCACCAGTGCACCGGTGGGACAGACTTCGACACAGGTGAAACAGAACTTGCAACCGGAGTCCTTGTGGTTGTTGTTCTTCGGTCCTGCCACCTTATAGCCGTTCATCTGCACAAAGTCGAGCGCCTTTATCCCCCGCAGGTCCCCACAGGCCCTGACACAGCGCCCGCAGGCGATGCACAGGTTATAGTCCAGGTCGAAGAATGGATTGTCCCGGTTGACCGGCAGCGAGCGGTACTCGTAGGGGATATCCTCCATCTTGATATCAAAGAAGTCAGCCACCAGCTGCAGCTCGCAGCGCCCATTTTTGGGACAGGTAACACACCGCTCGGTGACGGACACGCTGCGCAAGCAGATGTCAAACGGCCTGCAGCGTTCCTTACGCCAGCAAGTAAGGCAGGCGTTCGGGTGCTGTGACAGTAGTTTGATCAGGGCCTGGCGCTGCTTCTGGCGTAGCTCCGGGGCATCCGTGCGGACTACCAGTCCCCGGGAAACCTTCGTGGTGCAGGAAAGAACAAAATCGCTCTGCCCCTCCACCTCCACCAGACACAGCCCACATTCGCCCGAAGACGGCAGGTCAGGATGGGCACACAGGTTAGGGACGTAGATACCAGCCTTCACCGCCGCCTGGAATATGGTCATCCCGGCGGAAACACTGACCTCGCGTCCGTCAACGGTGATGGTAAACTGGGACATTGCACCTAAAGCTTTTCTATCCGGACCGCAGAAACCTTGAGCTCCGGTATCCTTGCTACCGGGTCAACGGCCGGGTTAGTCAACACGTTGACCGGGCTCTCGGCAAAATGGAATGTCATATAAACGACCCCCGGGGGCACTTTCTCTGTCACCCTGGCTTTGACCACCACCTCGCCCCGCCTCGATATTACCTTAACCTTCTCTCCATCCGCAATCCCGATCGTCCGGGCATCTCCAGGGTTCACCTCCACCGCCGCCTCAGGGTCGATCGCGTTCAGTCCGCGCACCCGCCGCGTCATAGTGCCGGTGTGGTAATGGAAGGGGCTGCGCCCTGTAGTAAGTATCAGCGGATAGTCCTTGTCCGGCAACTCCGCCGGCGGCCTGTATTCCAGTGGGGTAAACAGCCCCAGCCCGCGGACAAACCTGCCTACGTGCAGTATCGGGGTGCCAGGGTGGTCTTCGGTGGGACAGGGCCACTGAATACCACCTTTCTCCAGCCGCTCATAGTTGATGCCACCATAGCTTGGCGTCAGTCTGGCTATCTCGTCCATGACCTCGGAGGGATGACTGAAGTCAAACCCATATGCCCCCATCCTCCTGGCTATCTCACAGATGATCCACCAGTCCGGTCTGGAATTGCCTACGGGCTCGACTGCTTTTCTCACCCGCTGTACACGGCGCTCGGTATTGGTGAAAGTGCCGTCCTTCTCGGCAAAGCTGCAAGCCGGCAGGACGACATGTGCCAGTTGCGCCGTTTCAGTAAGGAAAATGTCCTGCACCACCAGAAATTCAAGCCGCCTGAATGCCTCTCTGGCATGGTTGACATCTGCATCACTGAGTAGCGGGTTCTCACCCATGACGAAGGCCGCCTTGAGACGTCTCTTATAGGCAGCGTCGATCATCTCGGTAAGCGTCAGCCCGGGGCTGGGGTTAAGGTCACAGCGCCAGGCTATCTCAAATTTGCGACGTATTTCCGGATTGTCCACCCTCTGGTACCCCGTGTATACATTGGGCAGCGCACCCATATCACAGGCACCCTGCACATTATTCTGCCCCCGGAGGGGGTTAACGCCGCTCGAAGGCTTCCCGATATTGCCGGTAAGCATGGCCAGGTTGGCTATTGCCAGTACATTATCGGTGCCATGTGTGTGCTGGGTGACACCCATGGCATAGATGATGGTCGCCGGCCTGCAGGTAGCATACAGTCTGGCAGCCTGGACCACCGCCTCCCGGGGTACGCCGGTGACTTTCTCCACGAAGTCTAGACTGAAATTCTTCAATGACTCCTTGAAGGCATCGAAGTTCTCACAATACTCGCGGACAAAGGCAAGGTCAGCAAGCCCTTCATCGTAGATCACCTTTGCCATCCCCATAAGCAGGGCGACGTCGCTACCGGGAATGTGTCTCAGCCAGACATCAGCACGGTCGCACAGGTCAAACTCCGTAGGGTTAGCCACGATAAGCCTGGCACCATTGCGCACCGCCCGCTTTATCTCCAGGGCTACGATCGGGTGCCCCGTGGTGGTGTTACTGCCGATAACAAACACGCACTTGGCATCGCCGATCTCGCCGATGGAATTGGTCATGGCACCGCTGCCGAAACTGGTGGCCAGACCGGCCACCGTGGGGGCATGTCAGAGACGGGCACAGTGGTCAACATTGTTCGTCCCCATCACAGCCCGGGCAAACTTCTGCGCCAGGTAGTTCTCCTCATTGGTGCACTTGGCTGAGGCAATAAAAGCGAACTCATCGCCTTTGTGTTTGCCCAGTACCTCAGCGACAAAACCCAGCGCCACCTCCCAGCTTGTCTCCACGAGTTTGCCATTCTTCCTGACCAGCGGGGCGCTCAGACGTTCGGGGTGGTGGACGAACTCGGCAATGCCAAAACGGCCCTTAACACACGCCTGCCCCTTGTTGACCGAGCTCTCATCATAGACAGGCACCGAGCGCACCACCTTCCCCGCCTTTATCTCCAGGCTGAGCTGGCAGCCCACGCCACAGTAGGGACAGATGGTCACCGCAGACCTGTCCGGCCGCCCCGACCACTTGCCCTCCCTGTCAAGCAAGGCACCCGTCGGACAGACATCGACACAGGCACCACAAAACTGGCAACCGGAGTCCTGCAGGGTCTTATCGAACGCTGTCCCCACCAGTGCCCTGCTGCCGCGATATACAAAGGCGATGGCCCCCACGCCCCTCACCTCCTGACACACGCGCACACAGCGCCCGCAAAGGACGCAGAGGTTATAGTCGCGGTCAAAGAAAGGACTGTCTCGATAAACAGGCAGGTCTTTCCGGATAGAGGGCAGGGTGACTTCCTCCACCCCGATCCGGGAAGCAATCTCCTGTAACTCGCAGCGCAGGTTCTTAGCACAGGTAACACACTGCTTCGGATGCTCTGCCAGAATCAGCTCAAAGATGTTCTTCCGCAGTTCCCGAAGCTGGGGGCTATCAGTCCTTATCACCATCCCATCGTTCACCGGCGTGGTACAGGCGGTGGGAAAACCACGCATATTCTCGATCTCCACGAGACAGAGACGGCAAGCACCGTAAGGGCTCAAGCTGGGATGATAGCAAAGCGTCGGTATGTATATCCCGGCCTCTCTGGCCGCCTCAAGCACAGTGCAGCCATCCTTCACGCTGACCTGTTGCCCATCGATGGTCACCGTTACCAATTTAGCTTTCTCCTCGATAACCATGGCGGACCTCTATCTCATCCAATCAGTCCTGTGTATCTCTGCCTGCCTTCTGCACCGGCACCGGCTCGGAAGGGACCTCAATATGCTCTCCGGAGACCTTCACCACCGCCGCAAACCGCGCTGGACAGACGTCCAGACAGGTGCCGCATTTTATGCATTTGCTCTGGTCTATCACGTGCACCAGCCGCCTGCCACCTTTGATAGCGTCCACAGGGCAGTTACGCATACATATCATGCACCCCTGGCACTTGTCCGGCAGAATGTAGAAGGTTATTAGCTCCTTGCACACCAGTGCAGGACATCGCTTCTGGTTGATATGCGCCTGGTACTCATCGCGGAAATAACGCAGCGTGGTCAGCACCGGGTTCGGTGCCGTCTGCCCCAGCCCGCAGAGCGAGCCCTGCTTTACTGTCATCGCTATCCTCTCCAGCTGCTCGATGTCACCGGCCTTGCCCTGTCCCTGCACTATACGTGTGAGGATGTCCAGCATCTGCCTGGTACCAACCCGGCACGGGGGACATTTGCCACAGGACTCCGCCTGGGTGAAGGTGAGAAAATACCTGGTAAGGTCTACCATACAGGTGTCCTCATCAGCCACTATCATCCCACCGGACCCCATTATCGAGCCGGCCGCAGTCAGTGACTCGTAGTCCACGGGCGAATCAAGCAGCGATGCCGGCAGACAACCTCCGGAGGGCCCCCCTGTCTGAACTGCCTTGAACTGTTTCCCTTTGAGGATGCCACCGCCGATATCGTAGATAATCTGACGCAAAGTAATTCCCAGCGGTACCTCAATAAGGCCGGTCCTCTCTACTTTACCCACTAAAGCAAAGGTCTTTGTGCCCTTGCTCCGCTCGGCGCCGTACTGCACATACCAGTCAGCGCCCTTCTGAAGGATCAGTGCCGCATTAGCCCAGGTCTCCACATTGTTGATATTGGTTGGCTTGCCCCACAGTCCCGATATCGCCGGGAACGGCGGCCTGGGCCTGGGCATACCACGTTTCCCTTCGATGGATGCCAGCAGGGCAGTCTCTTCACCGCAGACAAACGCCCCGGCACCCTCCTTGATCTTTATATGCAAGCTAAACCCGGAACCGAGAATGTTATCACCTATCAGCCCATACTCCTCCATCTGTTTAAGTGCCAGCCGCAACCTCTCCAGTGCCAGCGGGTATTCAGCACGACAGTAGATATAGCCGTGGCTTGCCCCGATGGCATAGGCACCGATGACCATCCCCTCCAGCACAGAGTGGGGGTCGCCCTCCAGAAGAGAGCGGTTCATAAACGCCCCAGGGTCACCCTCGTCAGCATTACAAACGATGTACTTTTCAGTTCCCGGGGCACGCCTGCAGAATTCCCACTTCTGCCCTGTAGGAAAACCGGCACCCCCCCGCCCCCGCAAGCCCGATTTCTTTATCTCTTCGATAACTGCCTCCGGCGGCATGCTCAACGCCTTGACCAGCCCGCTGTAGCCACCGTTAGCAATATAGTGGTCGATGTTCTCCGGGTCAATCAGCCCACAGTTGCGCAGCACCAGCCGTACCTGCGGCCTCAGCACTGGAAGGTCGAAAAGGTTGGGGATGCCATCAACCTTGCCATCCCCGATATAGCCAAACGCTAAGTCAGGACGGGGATTATCGTTTAGCAGGTAATCAGCGAGCAGCTGGCCCACAGTCTCTGGCTGCACACCGCCATAGAGAATCTGGGGCCGCCCCGACTTGATAATGCCGATCATCGGCTCGGCATAGCACAGGCCCATACACCCCACCTGTATGACCGTGGCCTCCATGCCATGCTGCGCCAGCGCCTCTTCTATCGCACTGAGCACAGCACCGGCACCAGCCGCCTTACCACAGGTACCAGCACCCACTAAAATACGGGGCTTCGGACTCTTTTGTAGCTTTTCCCACTCGGCGATAGCACGCTTCTGGATTTCGGCAAAGGTCATCGTTCACCTACTTGTACTGCTCCAGTACTTCCTTAGCCCGGCTTACCGTCATCCTACCGTAGACGTCTTTGTCAACGACCACCACCGGCGCGAGAGCACACGAGCCAAAGCAAGCTACCCTCTCTAAACTGAAACGGTTGTCATCAGTTGTCCCCCCGGACTCCACCCCCAGTTCCCGCTTCATCTCATCGAAGATACGCTCGCCACCTCTGACATGGCACGCTGTGCCCAGACATACCTTTATGCTGTGTCTACCACGCCTGGTAAAGTAAAATTGGGCATAAAAAGAGGCGACCCCGAAGACCTCACTCTCCGATATACGGCATAATTTCGCTACCCGGGAAATCGCCTCTTCGGAAAGGTAGCCGTACCTTTCCTGTACTTTCTGCAAAATTGGAATTAACGCACCTTTCTCCCCACCATACTCAGCAACGATTTGGGCTAGTTCATCAAGCAACTGGCTCTCCGTGGAAAAACAATCGGTCATATAGTGTAACAAAACAGATCATTCCCGTCAAACCTGACCAGCTAGATTGCTCGACAGCAGCAAATGTCGCTAATCGACTCGTCCGATCCTCCTCAATGCCAGCTTGCTTAATTCCAGCACCGGGAAAACCGATAGCGACAACAGGACCGAGAGCAGCCAGTCAAATCCGTCCAGGGGATAAGTACGGAACACCCTCTGGAGGAAAGGTACATAGATAATCGCCAGCATCAGCAGCACCTGCGAGCCCACAGCCCAATTCAGCCACTTATTGCTGAACATGCCGATCTTGAACACCGAATGCCGCTCCGAGCGGAAGTTGTACGCCTTGAAGAACTGTATCATGATAAGGGTGAGAAAACAGAGGCATTGCGCCTCCACCATGCTCTTCCCAGCATCAAGCGCCCATTTGAAAATGCCCAGGTTAACCAGACAGGACCATAAGCCTCCGATTATTATCAATGCCACCACTGGCATGGTGAAAATCCCCTGCCCTCGAGGACGTGGCTTACGCTGCATTATGTCAGGTGCCGCCGGGTCAACAGAAAGCGCGATCGCTGGTAGGCCGTCGGTCACCAGATTAACGAAGAGTATCTGAATGGCAACCAAAGGTATCGCCCCGGGCGGAAGTCCAATCAAAGGCCCGAAAAGAATGGCCACCGCCATCAGCAGTATCTCCCCGACATTGGAGGAAAGTAGGTACATCAGGTACTTCTTGATGTTGTCGAAGATGCCCCTCCCCTCCTCCACCGCCGCCACTATGGAGGCAAAGTTGTCATCGGTGAGCACCATGTCAGCTGCCTCCTTGCTGACATCGGTACCGGTAATGCCCATAGCCACGCCGATGTCGGCCTTCTTCAGCGCCGGCGCATCGTTGACACCATCCCCGGTCATCGCCACCACATGCCCTCTCCTCGCCAGGGCCTCGACGACCCGGAGCTTGTGCGCCGGCGAGACCCTGGAATATACCTCCACCTTTTCCACTATAGCTTCGAATTCCTCGTCGCTCAGCCTGTCCAGCTCATCACCACTCAGCGCCATGCCATCTTTAAGCAGACCTAACTCTCTGGCAATCGCCACCGCCGTCAGCTTGTGGTCGCCGGTTATCATCACCGACTTTATCCCCGCCTGCTCACACAGCTTCACTGCCGCCTTCGCCTCCTCCCGGGGCGGGTCTATCATCCCCACCAAACCTAGAAACACCATTTCTTTATCAGCGGAATCAGCCTCGGCTTCCTCCTGGAGCCGCTTATAGGCCACCCCGAGGACACGCAGTGCATCTTCAGCCATCTCACGGGCTACGTCAAGAAATTTTTTTCTGTCCTTCTCGCTCAGCTCCACCTCCATCCCATCACGGTAGACAGCCCTGCAACCATCAAGGACAACCTCAGGAGCACCTTTAGAATAAGCAACGACTTTCCCGTCATGAGTCCTGTGGATGGTGGTCATCTTCTTCGTCTCCGAGCTGAACGGAATCTCACCGATGCGTGGCGAGAGCTGGCACAGCTGCTGCAACTCCAGCCCGGCCTTGGCCGCCGCCACCATTAAGGCGCCTTCTGTAGGGTCACCCCTCACCTGCCAGCTCCCGTCAACACATACCAGCGAGGCATCGCTGCACAACGAAACCCCCTGTAGCAACATCTGCAGACCGGGTTCACTTCTAACATCCACAGGCATGCCATCGACATAAAACCCGCCTTTAGGTTCGTAGCCGCTCCCGGTGACCTCGATAAGCTTGTCATCTACAAAAATGCGCCTCACCATCATCTGGTTCTGCGTCAGCGTACCTGTCTTATCAGTGCAGATGAAAGTAGTACAGCCCAGCGTCTCCACTGCGGGCAACTTTCGTATCAGGGCATGCCGTTTCACCATTCGTTGCACACCCAGGGCCAGCGATATGGTGACCACCGCAGGTAAGGCTTCTGGCACCGCCGCCACCGCCAGACTTACCCCCCAGATTACCATTTCCAGTATCTCGTGTCCCCTCATCACCCCGATGCCAGCCAGAATGAAGCATAGCACCAGTGCCGCAACGCCGATGTACCTCCCCACCCTGTCAAGGTTCACCTGCAGCGGCGTGCGCTCCTTCTCCACCCCTCCCAGCAATTCGGCAATCTTGCCGAATTCGGTTGCCATGCCGGTGGCGGTCACCACCCCCACCCCTCTGCCATAGACCACCATTGTGCCCATAAACGCAAT
>FWPV01004635.1_pt1 | contig 28709 bp, 18 predicted proteins | sample 2228371 | NCBI WGS metagenome assembly FWPV01 (sample SAMEA103939776, study PRJEB20133) | metagenome | reverse complement strand
GGGCGTGGTCCCTCCCACGCTCCACGGGTTGGCGGGCGAAGCCGGGAGATCCTTCGACGTGAGGGCCCGCCCCAATCGCAGCAAAGGGACCCGCTCGGCGGCAAAGGCCTTGCTCACGACCAGGGGGCTCTGGGCCAAGTGGGGGTCGTCGGGGTTGCGGCACAGCCGGCTGACGTCGTAGAAGGCGATGTGCGAGGCCTCGGCGAGGAGATGGAGGCGCGGCATGGCAGCCAGGCACACTTCCTGGGGGGCAAAGTTCTCCACGATGTTGAGGGTCTCCAGCACCACCCCTCCGATCTCCGGCGACGGGAAGCCGATCACCTCGACGTCGCGGTAGGTGGCGCGCCAGGGCTCCCGCTCCACCACCCGATAGAGCGCCAGATCGGCGCGCCGCACGAAACCGCCGTGGCGGATCATGTCGGCCTCGATCTGGCGGGCAACGGCCCCACGGTAGAACTCGTCGGGGCCGTTGGCGGCAATGGCGCGCAGGACGGCCGCGAGCTCCCGATTGCACACCTTCGTCCCGGGGGCCGGGATGGCGTCCCCACCGTCGAGGACCCAGAAGCGGAAGGGGTCGGCGGCTCGAATGGTGGCCTCGTAATTCTCGATGGCCGACACGTCGGCAACGGTGATGTCGAACCCTTCCTCGGCATAGGCGATGGCCGGCGCCAGCAGCTCCGCCCACGGACGGGTGCCGTAGTGCTGCGCCAGATGGCCGAGGGCGGCCACCGTCCCCGGCACCGCCACGAACTCCCACCCCACGCTGTCGTCCACCCCCCGCTCCCTGAAACCGTGGGCCAGCTCCGAAAGCCGGGCATGGTCGGTGGCGCGGGGCAGGTCGCCGGTACCGTCGATGGCGACGATCCGGCCGCTGGCCAGGCGGAGCAGCACCTGGGTCACCCCGCCGAGGCCGGAGGCGGAAGGGTCGGTGGTGCCCAGCACGAAGGCCGCGGCAACGGCAGCGTCCACCGCCGTTCCCCCCGACTGCAGGACGGCCACCGCGACCTCCGCTGGCTCCTCGGACGCGGCCACCACCATCCCCAGCGGCGAGCGCACCGCCACCGACCGAATGGTGGCGACGGCGTCAGCGGGTGGCGGCGCCAGCCGGGAGGAACAGGCGGCCGTCGTGACCAGGGCGGCCAGCAGGAGCGTGACGCGAGGTTTCGAAAGACCGTGCATGATGCGCCATCCTAGCAACTCCTCGCGATGGCCGCACCAGACCTCCCGACAGCTGGCTTACGGACCGGCGAGGGACGGGTCCGTTCCGACGGCGAGGGTGGCGCCGGAGGACACGGCAAGACCGTTGCGCACCACCACCGCCGTCGCTCCCCGGAAGGTGGCAGCGCCCCCGCTCGCCACCGCCACGGCAGGCCCCACGGTCACGACCCCGCAGGACTGGAAGAGCTCGGTGCCAGTGACCGTGCGGTCCGCCACCACCAGGGCGCACTCCCCCCCGCCCGTCACCGTGATGGCGGCCACCGGCGACCACCCCGAGGTCATGGTGGTGTCCTGGCAGCGTTCGAGGGCCCGCACGCGGTAGTGAAACGTGGCGGTGTCTCGTGCGGCGCGAATCACCGTCACGGCGGTGGCGTCGAGGCGAACGGAAGCCGGAGCCACGAAGTCGGCGCTGCGGTCCTCCTGGAGCTCGTAGCTCCCATCGCTGGAGGTCGCCGTCCAGCTCACCGGGTAAGGGGTGAGGCTCGAACCGAGTTCGGGCACCGTCAACACCGGCGCCTCGGGTCCTTCGCACAGTTCGCCGGTGGGGACCGCCAGGTGCGCCGCCGTGGCCACGGAGGCCTTGACGAAGGCCGTGAAGTACGCAGCATCGAGCTTGTCGACGGTGTCCGCCGTCGTGTGGTAGTAAGGATTGAAGTCGTTGTCGTCTTCGATGGCGAGCAGTGCCGCATACCCCCGGTTCCAAAACGACGAATGGTCGCTCCACGGCATGCCGTCGGCCACCACCACCGGGGCCAGCGCGGCGCCGAGACCGTAGAGCCCCACCACATCGACGAAGGTCTGGGCGATCTCCCTATCGGCCGCGTGGCCGGGGTTCCACGACGGGCGAGTGTGGAGGGAGACCACCGGGGCGCCGAGGTTCTCGTAAGCGATCATGTCGAGGTTGACCACTGCCACCACGTTGGCACCGGCGTCGGCGAGGGTCTGGGCATAGGCGGCCGAGCCGTACAGACCCTGCTCCTCGCCGGTGAAGAAGACGAAGCGGACGGTGCGCTCGAAGGTGTAGCGGCGCATGATCTCGGCCGCCAGCATGACAGCCACCGACCCGGAGGCGTTGTCGTCGGCGCCGGGGGCCGAGCCGCTCATGGGCACGTCGTCCAGATGGGCCACGACGAGGACCAGTTCGCTCGCACGTTCGCCGCCCGGGACGTCGGCGACGACGTTACGCCCCGAGTAGCCGTTCCTGCTCCACAGGTGGTACGACGCGGCGAGCCCCTGGCGCTCCAGGTGCTCGGCAGCAAACTGGGTGGCCTTCTCGATGGGGACACCGGAGTTCGTCTGCCGCCGGGTGATGGTGTAGTTCGCACCGCCGATCACGGCCGGCTCGGCGCCCGAGAGCTGCCGGCAGTAGGCGAGGACGGCAGCCTCGTTGACCTGGGCCACCATGGCGGCCACCAGGGGGTCGTAGCTCGCCGGTGCGGCGGCCGGGCGCGGCAGGGGGGCGCGGAGCACGAGAGGCTGCGCCGGCAGCGGCCAGGTGGCCATGCCGAGCTGCTGCAGCTCCAGCGCCGTCTCCTGCCCGCCGCGAAAGAGGAGGTGTCGCCCGTCGTCATGGAGCGGCTCGTGCCGCGCCAGGACCCGGCCGCGCGCCCCTGGCGTACGCTCGCTGGCGAGGACGTAGCTACGCTCCCCGGGCTCCGTGTCGAGGACGCGGTAGACGAGGCCGCGGGCTTCGAGCGCCGCTACCGGCGCCTCGACGATGGCGACCTCCGCCCCCCGGGCGTCCACCAGGTGGGCGTAGACAGGAAGGCCGAGCTCATCCAGGGGCCGCTCCACGTCGACGAGGGCCACAAGCGGCCCCTCGGGCTCCTGCCGGGCCGTCGCCCACCCCCCCGCCGCCAGCGCCAGCACCACCGCCGCCGAGGCGACGGCCCGCCACCCGTACCGCCGATACCGCCCCCAGGGAAGATCCGTATCCATCGCGGCGAAAGGCTAGTGTCCCGGAAGGATCCGTGCGGTGCGCCAGCTCACCAGCGATTCCGCCCTCACACCTGTCGCACCTCCTCCAGCAGCGCGAGGAAGCGGTCGTAGGGGAGCGCCTGCCAGCTCTCGGCCGAGACCGCCCCTTCGGCCCGCGAGATGAGGGACACGCGGTGGGCCGTCTCCACATCCGGCGCCTCGTAGATGTCCATGAAGTCGTAGGGACCGAGGATGGCGTAGTGCGCCAGGAACTTCACCTGGGGACAGGCGGTCTTCACCTTGGCGAGCCACTCCTTGCCCATGGCACGTCGCCCCACCGCGTCGTGCACGCTCTCCGGCGCCAGGCGGGTCATGAGGACAAAGATCGGCATGTCGCACCTCCCATGCGTCCTGGCGTCATTGTCGGTCGTCTCCCACCGCCGTGGCAAGTCCGCTGCTACAATCGCCATTCGGCCCGGGGAGGAGGGCACCATGGGTACGGAACGAACGAGCGCCTGGGAGCGCCCCATGTGCGGCAGCCTGCGACGCGCGGACCTCGGCCGCCGCGTCGAGCTCGCCGGCTGGGTGCGGCGGCGGCGCGACCTCGGCGGCCTCATCTTCGTCGACGTGCGCGACCGGGACGGGTGGGTGCAGGTGGTGTTTCCGGAGGAACCCCTGCAATCGGCCGCCGCCACCCTCGCCCACGAGGACGTCATCCGGGTGGTGGGGATCGTCCGCCCGCGCCCCGCCGACATGGTCAACCCCCACATGGCCACCGGTGAGGTGGAGGTGGTGGCGGAGGAGCTCGAGGTCCTCGCCCGGGCCGAGGTACCACCGTTCGTGGTGGAGGACCAGGTCAAGGCTTCCGAGGAGCTACGCTTGCGGTACCGCTACCTGGATCTGCGGCGGCCGGAGATGACCCGCTGCCTGGTCCTGCGCGATCGGATCACCTTCGCCGTGCGCCAGTACTTCCACGACATGGGGTTCGTGGAGGTGGAAACACCCATCCTCACCCGCTCCACCCCCGAAGGCGCACGGGACTTCCTCGTCCCGTCGCGCCTGGCGCCGGGCAACTTCTACGCCCTGCCCCAGTCGCCGCAACTGTTCAAACAGCTGCTGCAGGTGGCCGGCCTCGGCCGCTACGTGCAGATCGCCCGTTGCTTCCGCGACGAGGACCTGCGCGCCGACCGGCAGCCCGAGTTCACCCAGATCGACGTGGAAGCGTCCTTTGTCGAGGAGGAAGACATCTTCACCCTGGTGGAGGGGCTCTTCGCCGCCATCTTCCCCCTCGCTGGCATCACCCCGCCCCCCACCTTCCCTCGCCTCTCCTACCGCGAGGCCATGGAACGCTTCGGTTCCGACCGGCCGGACACCCGCTTCGCCATGGAGCTCGTCGAGCTCGGCGAGGTGAGCGCTGCCTGCTCCTTCGAGGTGCTCAGGCGCGCCGCCGCCGAGGGCCGGGTCAAGGGGCTGGTGGTGCCTGGCGGGGCGGCCCTTTCCCGCCGGGAGCTCGATGCCCTATCCGAGGCCGTGAAGCCGTTCGGCGCGCCGGGCGTGGTGTGGTTCCGCAAGAGCACCGAGGGGTTCGCCTCGTCCGCCAGGAAGGCCCTCGGCGACGACGGGATCGCCGCCTTCCTCACCGCCGCCGGCGCGGCCGAGGGCGACCTGCTGGTGGCCGTGGGAGGACCTCCCAAGGTGGTCTTCCCGGCCCTCGGCGCCCTGCGCGTGCAGCTGGCGCGCCAGCTCGGCCTGGTGCCGGCCGGGGCGCACGCGTTCCTCTGGGTGTACGACTTCCCGCTCCTCGAGTGGGACGACGAAACCCGGCGCTACTACGCCTGTCACCACCCCTTCACCTCGCCCCATCCGGCGGACGTGGAACACCTCGAACGCGATCCTGCCTCGGTGCGGGCGCGAGCCTACGACGTGGTCATGGACGGCGTCGAGCTCGGTGGCGGTTCCATCCGCATCCACGATCCGGCCCTCCAGCGGCGCGTCTTCGCCGCCCTGGGCATCGGGCCCGAGGAAGCGCAGCGCAAGTTCGGCTTCCTCCTCGAAGCCTTCCGCTACGGGGCTCCGCCCCACGGCGGGATCGCCCTCGGCCTGGACCGCATGGTGATGCTCATGGCCGGGCGCGACTCCATCCGCGATGTCATTGCCTTTCCCAAGACCACGGCGGGCAACTGCCTGCTCACCGACGCCCCGAACGAGGTGGACGACCAACAGCTCGCCGAGCTGCACCTCGGGCTACTGGCCAGGAGCGAACGGCGGTAGACTCACGCCATGGACGCGGTTCGGTCGGTGGCACTTCGCCGGGCGTTTCGGGCAGCCGAACGACTCCTGGGCAAGGGGCGCGTGGCGGCCCTCGTGTCGGCGGCATCCCTCCTCGCCCTCAGGCGAGGGCTCAGGCCCGTCCGGGACGATCTCCAGGCGCTCCTCCGCATGCTGCGCGAGACACTGGCTGGCCGCTACCGGGCGCTACCCACGCGCTCCCTGGTGGCGGTGCTGGCCGGCGCCGTGTACCTAGTCAACCCCCTCGACCTGGTCACTGACGTGCTGCCGCTCGTGGGCCTGGTCGACGACGTGGCGGTGCTGGCGTGGATCACCCACATGATCCGCCGCGACCTCGACGCCTTCCTGGCCTGGGAACGGGAGTGGGGCAACGCCATCGACGTCGAGGCGAGGATCGCCCCCGACACCCTCCTGCCTGCGGGGCCGCAGGCGCGCGACTGAGTACGCCCTGGGGCGGCCCGTGGTTGCCGCTACGGCACCTTCCCGGCACCTTCAAGGCTGTTTTTCGATCTCGCCGGTCATGGGGACGAAGCGGACGGGGATGACGTCGCGCTGGGAAAGGCCTTCCGCTTCCCTGGTGAGCACCTTGAGCTGCTGGTAGAAGGACCCTACCGGGATGACGAGCCGACCGCCCACCGCCAGCTGATCCACCAGGGGCTGGGGGATCTTCTCCGGCGCCGCGGTGACGATGATGCCGTCGAAGGGCGCTGCCTCCGGCCAGCCCCCGTACCCGTCGCCGGCGCGCACGTGCACCGTCTCAAAGCCCAAAGACGCCAGCCTTTCCGCCGCACTCTTCGCCAGCGCCTCACGGATCTCGATGGTGTAGACGGTGCAGCCCATGGCGGCCAGGACCGCCGCCTGGTACCCGGAGCCCGTGCCGATCTCGAGCACCCGGTCGCCGGGCTTCACCGCCAGGAGCTCGCTCATCAACCCGACGATGTACGGTTGCGAGATGGTCTGGCCATCGCCGATGGGCAAGGGGTGGTCCGCGTACGCCTGGTAGCGAAGCTCCCGCGGCACGAACAGGTGGCGCGGGACCCGGCGCATGGCGGCCAGCACGTTGGGGTCGCGAACGCCGCGGGCGGCAATCTGCGACCGCACCATCTCCTCGCGCAGCGCCGTCCAGCGCTCCTCGTCGTCCGCCGACCCTCGCCCGCCGCAGCTGAAGAAGCTCCCGGCGAGGGCCAGCGCCACCATCATCCGCGCCCCCGTCACTCGACCCCTCGGGCGACGAACACGTCGCGTCCCCCAACCACTGTTCGCAAGACCCGTGCCTCGAGCACCCCCGCGGCGTTGGCGGCGGTCACATCGCGGTCGAAGACCGTGAAATCCGCCGCAAAGCCGGGCCGGATGGCGCCCCGCCACGCTTCCTCGAAGGCCGCATAGGCCGCCCAGGAGGTGAAGCCGGCCACCGCTTCGGCAGCGGTGAGGGCTTCGGCCGGGTTCCACCCCCCTGGGGGCGTCCCCTCGGGGGTACACCGTGTCACCGCGGCCCACAGACCCCGGCGCGGATCAGGGTTTTCCACCGGTACGTCGGAACCCAGGCTGAGACGAACGCCGGCCGCAAGGAGGGATCGCCACCGGTAGGCCCAGCCGATGCGCTCGGGCCCCAGCCGACGCGGCGCCCACGGCATGTCCGAGGTGCAGTGGGTCGGCTGCACCGACGCCAGGACAGCGAGGGCGGCGAAACGAGGGACGTCCTCGTCGCGCACCACCTGGGCGTGCTCGATGCGCGGCCGCAAGGCTGCGGCCGCCGGGCCGAGCTCCCGCGCCACCAGGTCGAGGACCCGGCTGACGGCTGCATCGCCGATGGCGTGCACGGCAACCTGGAACCCCGCCGCGGTAGCGCGCCGCATCGCCTCGGCGAGCCGAGCCTCGCTCAGCACTTCGAGACCGCGGCTGGCGGGCTCGTCGCTGTAGGGTCGCGAGAGCCAGGCACCCCGCGAGCCGAGGGCACCGTCCGCGTAGAGCTTCATCGCCCGCACGGCGAGCATCCCGTCCGGGCGCACCGTGGGACCGGCGGCCAGGGCGGCGCGGACCGCCTCCTCGTCGCTCCCCTCGACCATGGCGTAGACGCGGATCGGCAACCGCCCTTGCGCGGCCAGTCGGTGCAGCACCTCGAGGCCGTCGCGGGTGGTGCCGGCATCGTGGATCTCGGTGAAGCCATAGCTCGAAAGCTGCTCGGCAGCGCGCAGGGCCCGCCGCTCCAAGACCGCCGTGGTCGGCTGAGGCACGGCAGCCTCCAGCAGGTCGCACGCCGCATCGAGGAGCACCCCCGTGGGCTCCCCGGCCGCATCCCGGAGGATCCGCCCGCCAGGAGGATCGGGGGTAGTGGCGGTGATACCGGCGGCCGCCAGGCCGGCCGCATTGGTGAGGATGGCGTGGCCATCGACGCGACGGAGGAGGGCGGGGTGGTCGGGAAGGGCGGCGGAGAGCTGCCGGTGATGGGGCAACTCCTGCTCCGGCCAGTCGTTCTGGTCCCAGCCGCGACCCACGACCCACTCCCCCCGAGCAAGCCCCTGCGCCGCCTCGCGCACCCGCGCCACCACCTCGGCCAGGCTCGCGGTCCCTGCAAGGTCCACCTGCTCGAGGGCCGCCCCGTACCCCAGGAGGTGGCCGTGCCCCTCGGTAAAACCGGGGAAGAGATGGGCCTCGCCCAGGTCGACGACCTCGCGGGCGGCACGCCGGAAGCGGCGGGCTGCGGCAGCGTCGCCGACGCCGACTATCCGCCCACCCCGCACGGCCACGGCCACCGCATCCGGCGAGTCACACCCGTGGATGCGAGCCGCGAGGAAGAGCCGGTCCACCTCCGGCACGGCAGCACAACCAACGGTCCCCATGGCGATCATTGACAGGAACACCTGCCGAACTTTCACAGCGCTACTTTACCCCCCTCGCCCGGCGGCGGCAAACGTGTCGGGAAGGTGTCAACGCCGCTCGTCGAGGGCGGCGCGCAACTCCCGGACCAGGGAGGCAACGGCAAACGGCTTCTGCAGGAAGCGCAGGCGCCCCTCCCGCGCCCCCAGCTTCACCGCCTCGTCCTCCGTGTAGCCCGACATCACCACCACGGCCAGGCCGGGGACACGCTCGCCGAGACGCCGCGCCAGCTCGCCGCCGTGGATCCCCGGCAGCATGAGATCGGTGACCAGCGCGGCGAACTGGCCCTCCTCGGCGGCCGCCAGGGCCGCCTCGCCGTCCGCCACGGCGGTGACGGCAAACCCGAACATGGTCAGGGCCTCGCGCAGCCCCTCGCGGGCCGCCGGTTCGTCCTCCACGAGCAGCACGCGCTCGCCCCGCCCCACCCCCGCGTCGCCCACCGCCTCTTCCTGGGCCGCCACCGGAGCCGGCAGCTCGGGGCCGCGCGGCAGCACCACCCGGAACGTGCTGCCCCGTCCCGGCGCGCTGGTCACCTCGATGCGCCCGCCGTGGCGCTCGACGATGCCGTGAACCACTGCAAGGCCGAGGCCGCTGCGCTCCTCTCCCTTCTTGGTCGTGAAGAAGGGCTCGAAGATCCGGCGCCGCACCTCGTCGTCCATGCCGACGCCGGTATCTCGTACCGAAAGCCACACCGCGGCCCCTTCCCCACCGGTACGCACCTCCACCACGCCTCCCCCTGGCATGGCATCGATGGCGTTGACCACGAGATTCACCACGAGCTGCTCGATCTGGCCGCCGTCCGCCACCACCGGCAGCGGTTCCCGACTCGCCGTCGCCACCAGGCGAACGTTGTCGGGGAGGAGGCGCGTCACCAGGTCCAGGGCGCCGCGCACTGCCTGCCCGAGCTCCACGGGCGCCGGGCGCGCCACCTCGCGGCGGGCAAAGAGCAGGAGCTGCCGCGCCAGCGTGGCCCCGCGCCGGACCTGCGCCTCGAGCTCCGCCGCGACGCGAGCCGGAAGACCCTCCTCGTGGGCCCCCCGGCAGCTCGCCAGGGTGGCCATCATGGCCTGAAGCACGTTGTTGAAATCGTGGGCGATGCCCCCGGCCAGCCGACCGATGGCCTCCTGCTTCTGCGCTTGCACAAGACGCGCCTCCATCGCCTTGCGCTGGGAGATGTCGCGGAATACCACCTGGCTCGCGAGGCGCCCCTTGTACGTGAAGGGCGCCGCCGTGACCTCCATGTCCACGGGGGAGCCGTCGGCCCGCACGAAGCTCTCCTCGATGGGCGGCTGCGGTTCCTGCCGACCGAGGAGGCGACCGATCCGGGCCATCACCACCTCCCGCGAGTCGGGGTGGACGAAGTCCAGGATCGGCCGCCCCACTACCTGCTCGGCGCTCGTGTAGCCCAGAAGCTCGAGTCCCTTCTCGTTGACGAACACCACCTTGCCGTCGGCGTGGACGGCGATGCCGTCCGGCGACAGCTCCACCAGGCGGCGGAACCGCTCCTCGCTCTCGCGCAGCGCCTGCTCGGCGCGCACGTGGTCGATGGCGAGGGCCACCTGGGAGGAGACGAACTCGAGGATGGCGCGGTCCTCGTCGCTGTACCGTACCCCTTCCGTGTAGGACTGGACGGCCAGGACACCGATGACCGTGTCGTGGACGCGGAGCGGCACGCCCAGCCAGTCGACGGAGGGTGCGCCAACTTGCTCCACCTCGCCCGCCGCCATGAGGGCGTCGAACACCGCCGGCGAGGCGAGGAGGGGTCGGCCGGTACGGAGCACGTACTCGGTGAGCCCGCGCCGGATCGGCTGCGGCGCGGGCTGGGGGTCCATCTGGTCGACGAAGTAGGGGAAGGCGAGCAGCCCCGTCTCGGCATCGTGGAGCGCAATGTAGAAGTTGTCCGCCGGCAGGAGCTCGGCGACGATGGCGTGGGTCGCCGGGAAGAATTCCTCGAGGGTGCGGGCCGACACTGCCAGCTGGGCAATGCGGAACGCGGCGGCACGAACCCGTTCGGCCCGGCGCCGAGCGGTGATGTCGGAGGCGACGGCCACGAACCCCGAGACACGGCCATCACCGTCGCGGATCGCCGCCCCTGCCACGGTGACCAGGGTCGTGCCGCCGTCGCGGCGCTGAAGCTCCGTCTCCCCTTCCCACTGCCCGTGCCGCAGCAGGCTCGTCACGATGGTGCGGCGCAGGCCGCCGCGCCGCGGGGGGACCACCACGTCAATGAGCCGCTGGCCGATGATTTCGTCGGCGCCCCAGCCCAAGAGCTCGGTGGCGAAGCGGTTCCAGTAGGTGATCCGGCCGTCGGCGTCGGTGGCCACCACGGCACTGCCCACCTGGGCCAAGAGCGATGCCTGGAAACGGACGCTCTCCTCGGCCCGCATGCGGTCCGTCACGTCGGTAATGAAACCTTCCAGCCAGCGGAGCGTGCCGTCCTCGCCGAAGACACCCCGCCCCCGCTCCCATACCCACCTTTCCTCGCCGCCCGCCGTCCTGATCCGGTAGGTGAGCTCGAAGGGGCGTTGATCGCGCACCGCCTCCTGCACGGCACGCCACACGTGCTCCCGGTCGGCCGGGTGGATGAGGGACGCGTACGACACCGTCTGGTTGCCGAGCAGCTCGGCCGCCGCATGGCCCGTCAGGGCGTGGCACCCTTCCGAGACGAACTCCATGGTCCAGTCGGGATCGTTGCGACACCGGTACGCCATCCCCGGCAGGTTGGCCATCAGCGTGGCCAGGATCCGCTCGCTCTCGCGCAGCGCCTCCTCTGCCTGGCGGCGAGCGGTGATGTCGTGGGCGATCCCTTGCAGGCCGATCAACGCGCCGTCGCGGTAGCGGCCGACCTCGTACACCTCCAGTGTCACGGCGTGGCCGTCCGCGTGCTCCACCTCGACGAGTATGGGTGCACCGTCGAACTGGCCGGCCAGGTGGCGGTGCGTGGCCCGCCTCGCCTCCTCGTTGATGGGGTTGTCCGTAGTGAACCAGTGGCGCTGGGCGAGCCACGCATCCACGGAGCGGCCGGTGATCCGCTCCACCGACGGGGAGACGTAACTCACGTTGCCATCCAGGTCCTGGACGTAGAAGAAGAAGTCGGGCGTGCCCTCCACCAGCAGGCGAAGTCGCTCGCTGGCGGTGGTCAAAGCCTCCTTGGCACGGCGTTCCTCGGTGACGTCGCGCACCCAGGCGAGCACGCGCCGGCGCGGTCCCGGCAGCACCGACAGCGACACCTCGCAGTCGAACTCGCGACCGTCCAGCCGCCGATGACGCCACGAGAATCGGGTCGGCGTCCCGGCCGCCGCCGTCGCCAGGTACGCCACCGCCGCCTCCCGCGACGGACGCCCGTCCGGCTGACTCGGTGGTGATACCTCCCAGGGGAAGCGGCCCACGAGCTCGGCAGGGGGGCAGCCGAAGAGCCGGCCGGCCGCACGGTTGACCCGCACGAAGCGGCCCTCTTCCAGGACGAAACCCCCTTCCGGCCCCTCCTCGAAGAGGGCCGCCAGCTCGGCCTCACCCCACCGACGCTGGCCGGCTCGCGCCCTGCGCCATCGCACGAGCGCCACGGCGACGACCGCCGTCGCCAGGAGTGCAAGCCCACAAAGGAGTGACCCGCTCACCGCTCTCACGGCAGTATGGCCGAAGACGCCGCTGATGCAAGAGCTGCCGCCACAGGGCGCGACGATGGCGAGGGTCCCCGGGGCCGGAAGCCGAGGCACGCTCCGAACTCTCAAGGCTCCCCCTCGGTGCGGGGCTGGCGCGGACGGGGGTCGTCGGGATCGCTTAGGCGTATCAGCGCGAGGGCACGACCAGGGTAGGGGCACCGGAGCGGGCGTCGATCACCGCCGCAAAGGCGAACAGTGGGACCGAGCCGCTCAGCTCGATGCGGAGGTTCTCGCCCCGGGTCACCTGGAAGGCGTGGAGGACATCGTCGAGTTGCAGGTAGCCGCCCGGCGCCACCCGGAACGGCTGCTCGCCAACCAGCTCGCCCCTGGGGTTGAGGACGCGGAGCCTCACCACCCCGTTCTCGGTGCTGGGGTTGAACACGCCGACGTTGGTGCGGAACTGGGGCGTGCGCCGCAAGCCGACCAGGTGCGCGATCTCGCCTGGCCGGACCGCGGCCTGGCGAGACAGCGCTGGCATCCCCTGGCCGAAGGAACCACGCCCCGCGGCGTTGAACACCCGGGCGAACACCACTACGCCCGGCGTACAGACGATGCGCAACACGCCCACCCCCCCTTGCGGTACCAGGTCGGCGCGAAAGACCGTGGCGCCGGGGGGCAGATCTTCCATGGCCGGCTCGCTGAGCAACCCCTCCAGGTTGCCCTGCCCGGCCGGCAAGAACACCGTCGCGTAGCCGCCGGTGGAGGTGACCGTGTTGCTGATCCACACCTCGGTGTTCCACCACGCGCCGTCCTGGCCTTGCCGCTGGGCAACGCCGGGAATGAACAGCTCCTCCCCGGCCGCCACCCCGGCCACCGCCAGGAGCGCAACTGCGATGGTCCACCTCATGGACGGAGTCTACGACCTCCCCTGGGCCACTGCAAGGGGTCGTACCACCCGCCCTGGCCCGTGGTAGCATCGCCGCCCTGCGGGCGTCGCTTCCAGGTCCGCGGCTGGCCGATCTCCGCGACGGAGGGAAGGGAGACGCCCCGGCCGGTGTTTGCCAGCGTGACGGTCGCGGCCGGGCGGCACGCCCCGGCGCCGGTGTGGAGGTTCGATGCGTTCCAGGCTCGCATGGTTGCCGCTCATGCTCCTCGCCCTCGGCTTCACGCCGGGCGCGAGGACGATGGAGGATCGGCTGCGCTACGACGTGTACTTCCTCGCCTCCGACGCCCTCGAGGGAAGGCGCACTGGGAGCAACGGCGCGCGTGTGGCTGCCGATTTCGTTGCCCGGCGTTTCGCGGAGCTGGGGCTCGAGCCCGCGGGCGACGGTCACGGGTGGGAGCAGCCCTTTCGCTTCATCGGCGGCGTCCGGGCAGGTACCGCGTCGCGGCTGACCCTGCGCCTGCCGGGCGGGACGCACGAGGCGACGCCGGCAGAGTTTCAACCCCTCCCCTTCTCGGCCTCGGGCGTGGCGGAGGGCGAGGTGGTCTTTGCCGGGTACGGTATCCACGCTCCCGAGCTCGGCTACGACGACTACGCCGGCCTCGACGTCAAGGGCAAGATCGTGCTCCTGCTGCGCTTCTCTCCCGACGGCGACGATCCTGCCTCGCGCTTCCAGCCGTACATGACCTTGCGGCGCAAAGCGGCCGACGCCCGCCAGCAGGGGGCGGCGGCCGTGCTGTTCACCACCGGTCCTGCCACGGCTGCGGCGGCAGCGCCAGTGAAGCTCTCCTTCGACGCCTCCTTCGCCGATGCCGGCCTGCCCGTCCTCACCGTCGCCCCGGAACTGGCCAACGCGTGCTTTGCCCACCACGGGTTCACCCTGGTCGAGCTGCAGCAGGGGATCAACGAGCGGAAGGAACCGGCCTCGCGGCCCTTGGGGGTGACCGCCTCCCTCACGGCGGAGGTGATCCAGGAGCACGCGGTGGGCGTCAACATCCTGGGCCTCCTGCCGGGCCGCGACGAGGCGCTGCGCGCCGAGGTGGTGGTGGTGGGCGCCCACTACGACCACCTGGGGCGCGGAGGCGAGGGGAGCAGCTCGCTGGCGCCGGACACCACGGCCATCCACAACGGCGCCGACGACAACGCGTCCGGGGTGGCCGGGATGCTCGAGATCGCCCGCCAGCTCGCCGCCGCCCCGCCCCGCCGCTCGGTGCTGTTCGCGGCCTTCGCCGGCGAGGAACTGGGGCTCCTCGGCTCGCAGCACCTGGTGCAACACCTGCCCTTCCCCCGGGAGCAGGTGGTGGCCATGATCAACCTGGACATGATCGGTCGTCCGGGCGAGGGGGCCGCCCTCACCCTGGGCGGCTGGGGCACGGCCAGCGAATGGCCCGAGATCGTGGCGGCGGCCAACAACCCCACGTCCCTCACGCTTGCCCCCGCCAAGGGCGGGTTCGGCGCCTCCGACCACTCGTCCTTCTACGGTGCCGGCATCCCCGTGCTCTTCTTCTTCACCGGCGCCCACGAGGACTACCATCGCCCCTCCGACGACGCCCCCCGCCTCCACTACCCGGCCATGGCCAGGGTGGTGCAGCTCGCCACCGCCGTCGTCCGGGAAACAGCCAACCGCGACGGGCGACCCAGGTACCAGCAGGTGGTGGAGGAGGGGGGCGGCGAACGACGAGGGTACCGGGTGCGCACGGGGGTGATCCCGGAGTTCGGCTACGAGGGTCCGGGGTTCAAGATTGCCGCCGTGCGCGGCGGATCGCCGGCGGAACGTGCCGGCCTCAAGGGGGGGGACGTGGTGGTGCGTTTCGGCACCCGCGAGGTGCGGAACATCTACGATTACATGTACGCCCTCGGCGACCACCAGCCCGGCGAGAGCGTCACCCTCCTCGTCGAGCGGCAGGGCCAGACCCTCGAGATGGCGGTCACCCTCGAGGCCGGCGGGGGCGGCGGCCGCTAGGCGGCTGAAGGAGGCGCCGTGGAACTGACACTCATCACCGCCGGCGAATCGCACGGCCAGGAGGTGGTGGCCATCCTCGCCGGCGTACCCGCCGGTCTGCGCCTCGACCGGGACGCCATCGACCGCGACCTGGCGCGCCGGCAGCACGGCTACGGGCGGGGTGGCCGCCAGCGCATCGAGAAGGACCTGGTCCAGGTGCGGGCCGGGCTGCGTGACGGGGTGACCCTGGGATCGCCACTCCTCCTCGCCATCCCCAACCGCGACTGGGAAAACTGGTCGCTGGTCATGGACCCCTGGCGCGTGGACGAGGGCCGGGCGGCACGCCGTCGCTTCACCGCCCCCCGCCCCGGCCATGCCGACCTGGCCGGGAGCTGGAAGTACGGCCACACCGACGACTTGCGGAACGTCCTCGAACGCGCCTCGGCGCGAGAGACGGTGGCGCGCGTGGCCGCCGGCGCTGTCTGCCGGCAGCTTCTGGCGACCGTGGGGGTCGCGGTCCGCTCCGGGGTGTGCGCCCTGGCCGACGTCACGTTGTGCGAGGGCGCCCCCACCTTCGAGGACGTGTCCCGGGTGGACGAAGGCTCGCCCCTGCGCTCCATCCGCCCCGAGCGGGAGGCCGAGCTGGTGGCCCTCGTCGAGGCGGCCAAGCGGGACGGCGAAACCCTGGGAGGGGTGGTGGGAGTGGTGGCGCGGGGCGTCCCTCCCGGCCTCGGCTCCTACGCCCACTTCGAGGACCGCCTGGACGGGCAGCTCGCCCAGGCGGTGATGAGCGTGCCGGCGGTCAAGGCCGTCGTCCTCGGCGACGGCATCGAGTCCCCCCGCCGGCGAGGGTCGCAGGCCCACGACCCCATCACCCGCGGCCCGCGCGGCATCTCTCGCAGCAGCAACTTTGCCGGCGGGCTCGAAGGGGGGGTGACCAACGGCGAGGACATCGTGGTCCGCGCCTTTATGAAGCCCATTTCGACCTTGCGCGCGCCCCTTCCCTCGGTGGACCTGCGCACCGGCGAGGCGGTCCCCGCCACCTACGAGCGCTCCGACGTGACCGCGGTTCCCGCCTGCGGCGTGGTGGTGGAGGCCATGGTGGCCTTCGTGCTCGCCAGGGCGCTGCTCGACAAGTTCGGCGGCGACCACCTCTCGGACACCCTGGCGGCGATCGCCGCCTATCGCGCCCGACTGGGTCGCCTCGGCCCGGCCGCCTTCACGGGGGCGGAGTAGGCACGCGCCATGAAGATCAAGCGGGCGGCCAAGTACGGGTTCTGCTCCGGTGTGCGGGTTGCCGACATCAAGGTGCGGCGCTTTGCGTCCGGGGGCGGCCGCGGCGCCATCCTCGGCCAGGTGGTCCACAACGAGCGGGTCGTCGAGGAGATGGAACGACTGGGGGTGCGGACCGTGCACTCCCTCGAGGAGGTGGCCGAGCCCACCGTGGTCTTTTCCGCCCATGGCGTTCCCCCCTCCTTCCACGAGGAGGCCCGTCGGCGGGGGCTCGCCATCCTCGACACCACCTGCAAGTTCGTCTACGACATCCACAAGGAGGTGCAGCGCGCCCTGGCGGCGGGCGAGCATCTGGTGTTCATCGGCGACCCCTGCCACCGCGAGGTGATCGGCTACACCCACGATTTGCCGCCGGGGAGCTTCCACATCATCCACTCGGAGGAGGAGGCCCGGGCCGTGGATTGGTCGGCGTACGCCGCCATCCGGATCCTCTACCAGACGACCCTCAACGCCGAGGAGTACGAGAGCGTGGTACGTCTGATCGAGGCGGCCAACCCGGCCACCCGGCGCGCCGACACGATCTGCTACGCCACCAAGGAAAACCAGGAGGCGGCGCGCGCCCTGGCCAGCGATCCGGAGGTGGAGCTGGTGCTGGTCATTGGCGGCCGCCACTCGGCCAACACGCGCCACCTGTGGGAGATCTGCCAGCGGTTCAAGCCCTCCTACCTCATCCAGGGCGCGGCCGACATATCTCCGGCGTGGCTGGTCGGCGTCTCGTGCGTCGGCCTCACCGCCGGTGCCTCGACCCCCGACTACGTCATCGACGAGGTGGAGGCGCACCTGCGCACCGTCGCCGCCCCGGCGCCTGCGCCGTAGCGAGCTGCCCGAGACCCCGTGTATCATCGGGCCGGGAGCCAGCCTGTGTCCACCCCCACCGAGCCGAAAGGCACGACCCTCACCGTCGACTGCCCCGCCTGTGGCGCCGCCATGGCCGCCCCCGCCTCCTTCTGTCGCGCGTGCGGCGCCGACCTGGCCCTTGCCGCTGCGTCCGGACGGCGCCGCTACCGCGTCCCGTGGGTGAGCCTCGCCCTCCTTGCCGTGGTGGCCGTGGCCGTGGTGGCGGGGTGGCGACGGCTGCAGCTCGTGGGTCCAGGGCCCGACCTCCCCACCACCCTGCGGTGGGTGCTGCAGGGGGACGGCGACCGCCGCCCCACCCTGGCCACCCTCCTGCGCGCCTACGAGACGGCACGGGCGGTGGCCCGCTGCTGCCTCGACAACGGCGAGCCGTGCTCCCTCGCCACCGCGGAGTGGCCTCGTATCGCGGGCTACGCCAACGCGGCGTGGCGCGGGTTCGTCCCCCTCGTCCAGTGGGCGGCGGCGGGGTCTGCCATCACCGGGCGTCTGGCCGACCTCCTGGCGGTGGACGGCACCGACGGCTGGGGACGACCCTGGCAGGCGAGCGTGGCACCGTTCCCCGCTGCCGGAAGGCCTGCCGGGTTCTACCCCGGTGCGCTGCAGAGCGGTTCGCCGCCGCCGCGGCGCGAACTGCTGCACCTCGTCCTCGTCTCCGGCGGCGCTGACGGGGCGATGGGCACCGCGGACGATCTCCGCTTCGAGGCGGTGTTTCCCGCGCCGCTTCCCCTCCGCCTCGGGGACCCGGCGGCGCGCCGCGAGCGGGATGTGGCCATCGAGCGGGGGCTGGTGTGGGTCAGCTGGCAAGGGACGGAACTCGACCTCGTGGACGGCCGCATCCTCGCCGAGTTCTACCTGGAAGGGTTCCCTTCCCGGTAGGAGCATCACGACACGTGGCGCGAGGACACGGGTGCGGTGGCCTCGCCATGCCCTCGCGACAGCGTGGAGGCCACTCGCGCGGCACCCCGGGCGTCCCGGGCACCGCCGTCGATCCCCAGCGCCCGCACCGAACGGTCCGACGCCAGCTGCAGCACCTGCCCTCCGAGGAGTACCCGCATGCCCTCGAGGGCCGCATCGCTGCGCAGCGAACCGACGAGCGCCTTGATGCCCACCAGGTGGCCGGGCATGGTCACGGAGAGGGCCAAAAGGGCGGGCCTGCGCCGCCGCACGAGCTTGACGAGGTCGGTGGCCAGCGGCTGCGGACCCACGTACGCGACCTGCCAGCCGTCCAGGCGCAGCAGATCGGCCACCATGCGAGCGCCCAGGCAGTGCTGCTCGTCCGGTGCACAGGCCACCACGGCGAGGGGGCCGTCGCCATCTCGGTGGAGGCCACAGCTTGCCGCGGCCATCCCCATCACCCGCTCGACGATCCCCACGGCAACGCGCTCCACCGTCGTGTCGACCTTGCCCCGTTCCCACAGGCCGCCGATCGCCACGAGGGCTGGCGTCACCACGTCCTCGTAGAGCGTTGCAAGTCCCTGCGGCCGCCCCAGCACCGCCTCGGCCAGCTCCATGCACGCGGCCTCGTCCCCCTCCACCAGGGCGTCGGCAAACGCACTCCCCGTCGCCGACAACGGCGCCCCGTGGCTGCCGCTCGCCTCGCGCTCTGCCCCGAACTCGCGGTCGTGCTCCATGAGGAAGCGGTACACGCGGCCCACCTCGGCGGCGGTGGGGGCATCCATCTGGGTCGAGACGGCGCGCAGCCACGCCAGCATGGCCTCGGGGAACAGGCTGCGCCAGAAGCCCTGAGCCTGGTACGCGCGGACGAACCAGGCGTGACCGCGCACGAGAAGCCCGTAGTCGCCAAAGGTGAGCGCCGCGCGCACCAGTTTTGCGTGCTCCCGGACGAACTCGAATAGCCGCGCCATGTTCCCATGGCCGAGGAGCGAGGAGATGGCCGGGTAGGTGGCGAGATCCCGGCCCACGTCGAGGAGCAACGCGTCCAGGCGCCGATCGAACTCCGCCACCGCCCGTGGCGACACGGGCCCCAGGGAAGTTGCCAGTGCCTCGAGTTGCTGTGTCATCGTCCCCTCCCTGCCGGCCGCCCCATGGCCGGCCCCAGCGTCGAATCAGGAGGGCAATCCCCGTGCCTCTTCGCCGGAGAGGTACAACTCGCTGATGGACAAGACATTGGCCGTCGACGAACCGGTGGTCTGGGGCAGCGACCCTGTTCGCCTTTCGGACGACGACCCCAGCCGTCGCTCCCTACGAAGCCTCAACACGCGTGATTTCAGTACCTTGCCCTGTCAGCCCCCTCGTCCGGAAACCGAACACGGCGCGTCCTCGCCGCCGCCGACCACCACGGCGAGCCACCAGCCCCAGGATCACCCCCGACCGGCGCCGGTGCCGCCGTGTCCTCGCACCACGTGGGACGCCCCTTGACGAGAGAGAGAGAATTCCACCAGCGTCGCGACGATAAACGGAGGAGCTCGCCAGGCGAAGCGGGACAAGGGTACTCGCTGTCGTGTTGCTCGCCGCGGTGTTGGCCGCAATGCCAATCCGGACCGTGGCGGAGGACGAACTCGACGACCAAGCCTGGGGATGGTGGGACGATGAGGTGTTGCTTCTTTTTCGGGATCGGCTGTTCCGGCGCGCCGTGCAACGGCCGTTGCAACGTCTGCAAGGTCGTGGGATATATCGGCACCATGTGCGAGCCGGCACACAACCAGGCAGGTTCGTGCCGCTGCGTAACCTACACCGACGCCGCCTTCACGGTATGTCAACGCTACGGCCAGAGCTGCTACGGGGTTCAGGTATGGCCGTCGCACAACTGCCCCTGGCCTTGAGCGCGATGGGCGCACCGGGGGATCTTGCTGCTGTCCGGTTCGTCGCCCGGGTGCATGGGATCGCCCCGAAGAGCTGGGTCTTGCATCTGCGGCGAGCCGACGCCCTGGACGGCGAAGCACGGCGTTTGCCAGGAACCGGGGTATGGGACACCTGGTTACCGACTGGTAGCCTCTGGGAGGCGTCCCTCGAGGCCCCGGGGTTCTGGTCCGAACCGCGGACCTTGGCGGCTCAGCCAGGAACGGTCGTGTACCTCGATGCCTGGCCGGTCGGCGAGCTGGTCGTGCCCTTGCGCGGCGCGGCGCGCCCCGAGGCGATCATGGCCGTCTTTCGCAGCGTGCCGGGGGTGACACATGGCCTTTCCGGCAACCAGCCTTGTCGGCTCGGCGAACGCACGATCCACTGTACGCTGCCGGCGACCACGCTCGACGTCTCCCTCAAGATTCCGGGCTTCGCCAGTGAGCCGTTCTGGGGTGTGACTGTGGGCCCGGCCGCAACGACCCTCGAGACCGGGCGCCCGTTGCGGCCCGGCGCCTCGGTCAGCGGTTTCGTGGACGCGCGGGGAGGGGACCCGGCCGCCACCGAGGTGGTGCTGGTGCCCGTGGAAGCACGCACCACCACCCGCCTTTTCGGCGGACCACGACGCGTGCGAGCCAACCCGCGGGGATACTTTCAGTTTGCGGGGGTAGCACCGGGCCGCTACCGGCTCGCCGCCGAGGCCCCCCCTGACCTTGCAGGGGCCGCCGGCATCTTCACCGTGGAGGAACGGGCGGAGACCGAGCTGGTTCGGCCGTTGGCGTTGGCCCCCCTTGCCTCCCTCCTGGTCCGTGTCCTGCCGCCTCTTTCCCCGAGCGGCCGCGGCTGGCGAGTTCGCCTTGCAGCTCTCGGTGCCACGGGGAACGTCCGCGAGGCGGACGCCGACGCCCGTGGCGAGGTCTCCTTCGCAAAGGTCCTGGCCGGCGACTGGACCGTGCAGGTGGTGGACCCCGGCAACGGGCGAACCGTGTGGCACGAACGGGCCGTCAGGTCTCCTGAAGAGACCCAGGTGACCATCGAGCTGGACCTGGTGGCCGTCGAGGGCGACGTGACGCACAGGGACCGCCCCCTCGAAGCGGGGATCAGGTTCGCCGATCCACGCCAGGCCGCGCACGTCGCTTTTGCCGCCGACGAGGAGGGGCGTTTCGCGGGGTATCTTCCCACCCCTGGCCGCTGGGATGTAGCGGTCATGGGCCGGCGCGAGCAGGTATTCTGGACCGGCCAGGTGGACGTGCCTCGCCCACGCGCAGGGGAACCCGTCCCGATCCACCTCCGGGTGGAAGGACGCGAGGTGCGGGGGGTGGTCGTCAACCAGGACGACTCGCCGCGGGGCGGTGCCCGCGTAGAGGTGGAGCCAGCCAGCGGTGCCTGCCTCCCCCACCCCGGCGCAGTCACCGATCGGGACGGCCGTTTCGTCCTCGCAGGTCTCCCGAACGGCAACTACGCGGTGCGCGCGAGGGATGGAGGGCGGGCCAGCGAACCGCTGCCGCTCCTTCTCAGCGAGAATAGCCAGCCCGGCGAACTCCGTCTCGTCCTTGCCGACGCATGCACGCTGCGAGGATACGTTGTCGGGGAACTGGGGCCGCTCGCCGGCGCACCTGTCGAGGCCAACACCCTCGTACCCCTGGCGGCGCCGCCCCTCTCGCACACGGACGACAACGGCCGCTTCCAGTTCACCCTCGGCCCGGGCGCGAGCATGGTATCGGTGGTGGCGTTCCCACCCCATGGCTCCCTCGCCGTGGCGTGTACCGAGCTGCCGCGCGAGGGAGAGCTCGTCGTCCGCAGTAGATCGCTCGCCGGCTCGCTGGAACTCATCGGCATCGTCGGGGAGCGGGGCTCGCCACCGCCGCTTGTGACTTTCCATCAGGGCTGCCCGATCCATCTCCACACACTGCAACGGTGGATGCGCCACATGGGTGACCGCTTTGCCGAGGAGGACCGGTGGCGCTTCCACAACCTGCCACCGGGTCGCTGGGACGTATGTCCCTGGCCTGGATGGACCGGTCAACCCACCGGTGTCAGCGGTTGCCCCGGCGGCCTGCTCCCTCCTGGCTGCCTCTTGACTCTCAGCCTTGCTCCCTGACATCCCTCGGTTGGGGTCGGCCATGCCCGGCCCGCAAGACGGGGATCGGGTGCACTGCCACTCCCCCCTTGGTTCTTGCGACCACCGTTTGCCCGGACCTGCCAGGCCACGCGGCAGGTACCCCTCCGCCAAGGGGCGGGAGACGGGGCCCATCCCGTCTCGCATGCACCGCCTGATCTCGCCCGCCCACCACTGCCGCGCCCATGGCCACCCCGACCGATTTGCGGATGCGCGACCGTACTGCCCTCGCGCGAAATCGCACGTCCATCGTCGCGGACCAGGGAGTCCTGGGGCCGCCCTTGACGGGGGTACATGCAGCGGGGCATGCTGTCGTGCAGGTCGCGGGCGGTGGCCGGGGGGGACGCCATCACCTCGGGGACCCGGGCTCCTCCCGCGTGGCGTTGACGGCAACGGGTCGGGCGGAGCGTGGCGTCGAGGCGAGGAACGGGGGAACGCCATGGACGAGTACAAGGTTCCGAAGCAGCGGGCCAGCGTAACCGTCCACCTGCCGCCGCGACCGCCGGAGGACGCGACGGTGTTCCTCTCGGCCGTGACGAGCCCGCATGGCGGACCCGAGAGCGTGCACGAGCTGCTGACACGGGACGAGCCCTTCCTGCCAATGGTACTGGCCAGCCGGGGCTTCTCGCTCGTCAGGAAGGGCGCGATCCGTTGGTTGCGGGTAGAGGACGCCGCCCAGATCGAGGGCCGCTACTTCGAACTCGGCGCGGCAGCGCCCTCCTCCCGCATCCGCTGCCATTTCCCGGACGGCGAGACCCTGGAGGGCACCATTCGGGCGCTGACGCCGCCCGGCGAGCAGCGAGTGCTGGACGTTGTGAACCTGAGCGACGGCTTTCTCCACGTCGAGTCCCCCTCCGGGCTCTACCTGGCCAACCTCGCCCACCTCGTGACCATCGAGGTACTGGAGGAGCACCGTGGGCACGCTTGACGCGTTGCTCGATGCCATGGCGACGTACGGCGCCCGCGAGCTCGTCATGACCTCGGGGCACGTCCCGACACTCACCACGCCTGCCGGTCCTCGTCCAGCGGCCCGCGCGCCCATCACCGTCGAGCAGATCCTGGCTCTGGCGACCCAGATCGCCGATGACACCACGCGGGGCCTCATCGCCGCCCGATCGGCCGCACGGTTCACGTACCGTGGCTTTCTCGTGGAGCTCGCGTTTCCGCCGGAGGGGGCTGCCATGCGCATCGAGCGCCCCCCCGACGAGGGCAGCGGCCGTTCGGCGGTGGGAGCCGGCGCTCCACACCCAACGCCGGCCGAGGCGCTCGGAGCCGGCGGCAGCATCGACGCCCTGCTTGCCGAGATGATCCGGCGCGGCGCCTCCGACCTGCACCTCGCAACCGGCGAGCCTCCGCGCCTGCGACAGGACGGCGAGATGGTCGTTCTCGAAGGGCCACCGATCTCAACGGAGCAGATGGCCCGCCTCCTGTGGCCCATCGCGCCGGCGAAGAACCGCGCCGAGTGGGAGGCCACCCACGACACGGATTTCGCCTACGAGCTCGAAGGTCTCGCACGGTTCCGTTGCAACTACTTCATGGACCGGCGCGGCCTGGGCGCCGTCTTCCGGCAGATCCCGAACCGCATCCCGACCCTCGCGCAGCTCGGCCTTCCCAAGCAGGTACTCGATTTCTGCTGGCTCTCCAAAGGCTTCGTGGTGGTCACGGGGCCGACCGGGTCGGGAAAGTCCACGACGCTTGCGGCACTCGTCGACTTCATCAACGAGAACCGGGCGGACCACATCGTCACCATCGAGGACCCCATCGAGTTCGTGCACCGCAACAAGAAGTGCCTCGTCAACCAGCGAGAGGTGGGCACCCACACCGACAGCTTCAAGCGGGCGCTGCGCGCCGCCCTTCGCGAGGATCCGGACATCGTGCTGGTCGGCGAGATGCGCGATCTCGAGACCATCGCCATCGCCCTCGAAACCGCAGAAACGGGCCACCTGGTTTTCGGTACGCTGCACACGACCACCGCGCCATCGACCATCGACCGCATCATCGACCAGTTCCCCGCCGACCGGCAGGCGCAGATCCGGGTCATGCTTTCGGAAACGCTCAAGGGGGTGATCGCCCAGACGCTTTGCCGGAAGGTCGGCGGCGGCCGCGTCGCCGCCTACGAAGTTCTCGTCATCAACACGGCCGTCGCAAACCTGATCCGCGAAGGAAAGACGTTCCAGATTCCGTCGATCATGCAGAGCCAGCAAGCGCTGGGCAACATGACCCTCAACGGCGCCCTCATCGATCTCGTCAAGCGCGGCGTCATCGAGCCCCGCGAAGCCTACGTCAAGGCCGTCGACAAGACGTCGCTGCTCGCCATGTTCGAGCGCGCCGGTGTCCGCTTCCAGAAGCCGCAGGACGCCCCGGCCTGAGACAGGGCATGGTGCGAGCGGGCGAATCGAGGGGCCAGCGCACCCGCTCCCGCCGGCCCGGGTGGCGGAAGACGCCCCGTCCTGCCGTATCGAGGGTGAAGGAATCCGCCCGAGCGCCGTCACCGGGCGAGGGAGGGCCGTCGGGCCGGAGCCGGGAGAGGAGCGCCAACCGCGGTGCTGGTCGCGCGCAGAACCTCGCCAACGAGAACGGCGGGCACGAGGCCTGGCCGCAGCGCCGGCTGCAGCCGCAAGGCCTCGCGACGTGCCGCTGCCCCATCCCCCGCAGCGAGCAGCAACTTGGCACGGACAGCTTGCGCCAAGTCGAGCAGTTGCTTGTTCATGAAGTCGTCGCTCGAGGCAGGCTCGAGGGCGGCGAGGGACGCCCCGAGCGTCGCCAACGCCTCCCGATGATGCCCCAGACTCGACTGCACGGCAGCGAGGGCCAGCCGTCCCTCCATGGCCGCGTCGGGGTTATCCTCGATCGCCCGCTGCATCCGCAGGGCGTCGTCCGCCGTGACCCGGCCGAGCCGCCACCGCACGAGACCCGCGATGGCATCGCCGTCCGGGACGAGCAGCCACGAGCGCACTTGCGCGTCCGCCTCCGAAGGCTCGTCCCAGAAGAGGTGCGCGCGTGCCCACAGCGCTGCCTGCACGCGTGCGTTCTCCTCCGTGGCAGCCATGGAAGCGTTGGTCATCCTCCGCACCACGCGCCGGAAGGCCTCGCGATCCCGCCTCTCGATGGCTAGACGCAGGACCATCTGCACCCCGTCGTACTGAAAGCGAGGCGTTCTCGGACTCGCTGAGAGTGCTTCCACGAGACTCGCAGCCTCGCCCAGCCGCCCGCCAAGGGCCAGGAGGTGCGCGAGGCGGTACGTCACCTCGTCCAACGGCACCTCCTCATGGGCGCGCCGGAGCAACGTGGTCGCACCTTCGAGGTCGCCGACGCGGGCCAGTGCCCTGGCGGCGGCGAGGCTCAACATCGCGCGGTACGGCTCTTCCTCGAGCAGCGCGGCAACCTCCACCCGTCCTCGCTCGAGGCGAGCAAGGACGCCGCTCCGCTCCGTAGGCTGGCTGTCCTGATCGAGGCTGTGCAGGAGTCTCAAGAAGGCCAGACGCTGTGCTCTGAGATCCTTGCCGGCATTGGGGCCGGGGGTGGGGTTCCCCCAGCGATCGAGGCGCGTGGTGGTTCCCTCGCGAGTCACGAGGGTGTCCCCTCCGGCCTCGACGACGAGGCGGCCATCCCCCCCTTCCGGAAGCAACGTGTACCACGACCAGAAGTCGGGATCGCCACGGAGTTCCGGCGACGACTGCAGAGCGACCTCGGTTGGCCCTGCCCGCGCGCCGGGCGCGGTGAGCATAAACTCGCCCACGACCGGGAACGCCCCCAGCCGGTTGTTCACCGCTGCCATGCGCAACCGCGCCCGCCGCCCTGCCGCCACCAGGCGCACGTCGTAAATGTGGCCGGAATGGAAACTGACCGCCTCCCAGAGGGCCTCCCTGGGCCAGAAGACCAGGATGGCGGCCGGATAAAACCCCCGTTGGTTGCCGCGCACCACCAGCTCGTACCCACCGTCGCCGTCCAGATCGAGGGGCTCGACGAACGGCGTCAGGAGCTTGGGGTACTCGTACGGCCACTCGGTGAGCAGATCCTCCGGGTGCCGGCGGGTGAGCACCTCGCCGCGCGTGGTGACGGCCACGACCTCCGACTTGCGAGGAGGCAGGGACCTGTCCATCGAGGTTTCGCTCGCACACACGACGGTTTCGACGGCTCCATCGCCGTCGAGGTCGACCTTGGCGAGCTGGTGGATGGTGCTGCCCAGCGCGATTTCCCAGGTGGTGCGGCCGCGCCGATCCACGCCGCGGACGGTCTTCCCCTCGGCAACCACCGTGGCCGTGGCCACGAGCCGCCACGAGGCCGGCGCCACCTGCACGACGATGGCGGAAGCGATGGCAACGGCGCCCGCGACCAGACCCGCCCACGCCAGGCGGCGCCGTGTTCGGGGCGCCATCACCACCCGCCGGCGCTCGAACGCCGCTAGCGCTTCCTCGGCGTCCGCAAAACGGTCGCGAGGCGACTTCTGCATGAGCCTCACCACGAAGCGCGCGAGCCAGCGCGGACAATCGCGCCGGGCCCGTTGCGGATCGGGCGGCGTCACCTGCATGTGCAACCGGGCCACCTCGAACTCGGAGTCGGCCTCGAAGGGGGGCTTCCCGGTCACGAGCTCGAAGAGCGTCACGCCGAGGCTGTAGAGGTCCGACGCCGGCGTCGCCCGCTCGCCCCTGAGCTGCTCCGGGCTCATGTAGCGGGTCGTGCCGACGGCAAGGTGCGTCCGCGTCACCGTGGCGTCACCTTCGACGTGGCGGGCGAGCCCCAGGTCCGCCAGGCGAACCCCTCCCTCGTCGTCGAGGAGCAGGTTGGAGGGCTTCACGTCACGGTGGACCACACCCTGCGCGTGCAGGTAGGCGAGGACGGCGAGGTTGTGCCGTGCCACGGCGATGACACGGTCGATGGGCAACGGTCCCGCGGCCAGGAGGGCCGCCACGCTGCCACCGCGGATGAACTCCATCGCCACGGCCAGGCACCCGCCCGCGTCGATCAGCTCGTAGGTGCGTACCAGTCCCGGATGCGTGAGCTCCCGTCCCAGGATCACCTCGCGCCGCAGTCGCTCCCGCGCCGCCTTCGAAAGGTTCTCGCGAAACACCTTGATGGCCACAAGCTGGCGCAGCTCCCGGTCCTCGGCGAGCCACACCTCGGCCTGTCCACCGGCACCCAGAAGACCTACGAGATGCCAGCGTTCTGGGAGCCTCGGCGCACCTGGCACCACCTCCGGCGTACCGCTCCAGGTCTTGGTCGAGCCCGCTCCGCCCCCGTCCATCTGACGAGATCATACACGCCACGACCCCTGCGTGACGCGTCTCCGCCCCGAAGAGCCCGCTTCACGGGGCGCGCGCCGCCACATCCGTGCCGCCCCTCAGGCCCCACCGGCCGAGCTCGAGCCGCCCACCTTCGCCACCGCCGTTGGGGACACCCAGAACACGCGACCCGCCCCCCGCTACAAGACCTGCGTCGGCAGCGGCCAGCGGCTGGTCAGCAGCCGCGTTGGCTCCCCACCGCCCCGGTATAAAGGTGGCTCCACAAGTTGCAGCGCGTCGTTGGGCTGTACCCTGCCACCGATACAACGACAGGAGAAGGGATCTCCCCTTCCGGCGGCCTGAGCAAAGGGCACGGCTGAGCCCCTCGGCCTTTCTCGGCCAGGCTGATGTCTGCCACCTCGTCTGCGGGGGAAGGGCGACCACCCGGCCCACATGGCACGCAGGTTGCTTCCCTGCGCAACGACGGGGAGGTCATGAGCGCAGGGAACAACGAATCTAAGGGGTGGCTATTTCGGCTTCGCGGCGAGGTAGAGGGCGAGGTTCTCTGCATCGATGTACCTGCCGGTACGGTACAGGTCGGCGCCGCCCCGGACAACACCATTGTGCTGCCCGTGCCTGCCGTGTCTCGCTACCACGCGCTCCTGGAAACCTGCGACGGGGTCTTGAAGGTACGGGATCTCGAGTCGAAGAACGGTACCTTTCTCAACGGTGTGCCCATCCGTGAAAGCATCGTGAGACCGGCCGACTGGATCGCGTTCGGCCCGGTGCGGCTTCGGGTCGAACGCCTCGATCCGGCGGATGCGCAGCTAGCGATTTCCTTTGACGCTCAGCAGGTCGCAGGTGAGCTTTCGCCGCTGCAAGCAGTCAGCACCGCCGATGAGGCTGTGCAGGAGCAGCACCGGCCCGGCGCGTGGCTCTTGGCGCTGAGTCGCGTGGCCGACAGTCTCTTGGGCGAGGGCGATCCCAGCCCCAGCGCGGCTCTGATGGCGTTGGGCGAGGGTCTGGGCACGCCAGGTGCGTTGTTCTTTCGACGCCACGTCGCAGGCGAGCCCACTGCCATCGCCAGTTGGGGCGAAGGTGTCGATCTCGAGCGCTTCCCGAAGTTACTGCGGGCGGCGGGCCAAGTGGCCGATGCCAGCCGAATCGAACCGGTGCTCCTCACCGGGTTGGAAGTGGAACCCGAAAAGGTCATCTGGAGCGTCTTGGCACGTCCAGCCGAAGCAGTATGGGGCCTGGTGATCCTGGGAGGCTTCCCATTCTGGGAGCAGGCAGAACCTCTGCTCGAGGTGGTGCTACGCATGCTGGCCCACGCCCAGCCCGAAGCCATCCATGTGACACTGAACGGAGGAAGGAGCGAGCCGCCGGGGCTGGTCTTCCCACCCGGCCACGTGGTCGGGCGGTCGCCGGCCATCCTTGCTCTCTATGACGAGCTTCGCCTGCTGGTAGCCGGGGATCTGCCCGTGCTGGTGGAAGGGGAGACGGGCGTCGGCAAGGAACACGTGGCCCGCACCCTGCACCTTTCGTCGCCCCGCTCGAGCAAACCGTTCATCGCAGTGAACTGCGCCGCCATCCCCGCCGAGCTCTTGGAGGCCGAGCTCTTCGGCATCGAGAA
>FWPV01003947.1_pt1 | contig 28711 bp, 21 predicted proteins | sample 2228371 | NCBI WGS metagenome assembly FWPV01 (sample SAMEA103939776, study PRJEB20133) | metagenome | reverse complement strand
GATACGTTCTATGTCCGATTCACGCAAAAGCATAAGCTCAAGCAGTTCATGCTCTCTGATGCGAAAGGGACACTTATTGACGTCGGGTTTCAGCCAAGGACGACTACGAATTGGGAGCATCGTGTTCAGCTGCCTTGTTTACCGGCAGGCCAATATACGATTAGTTATATGGTAAAGGGACGGGATTTACACGAGATTACCAATAAAGTTAGCTTCACTGTGAAATGAATTGCTGCAAGCCTTCGGAACTGATTTTCGTAGACGTCGTAAGTGAGTTCAGTATTGAAGGCTAATTAATTTTTAGCATGCTGATTACTAATTTGCGTTTAAATTTGTCCTGAAATCCTCATAAAACGAACAGTTGTTCATGCCTATTGAACCTCAGTGTTTGCGTCAGAAACTTCACAGCTATTAAATATATCTAGGGACACACTGTAATCTATTGTATTTACGGCGAATGCACCTAACAACGTATCAAATAAGTTGTCATGGCTGAAAGATTTGTTGCGTTTATCTGCGACACACCGGCTGTCTAATTTGGAGGAGTCTGAATATCCACTACTCATCCACCAAATCATAGGAATGTGCGTTTGAGCCTCCGGTGCCATAAAATAGGGTAGTCCATGTAAATAAATTCCATTTTCACCTAACGATTCACCGTGATCGGATATATACAGCATCGCAGCGTTATAGTGTTCTTGCCTTTCCAACAGTTGGATCACGGATGCAAGTAGCCTATCTGTCGCTATAATACTATTGTCGTAAGCATTGATAATTTCTGCACGTGTGCAGAGTTGAAGTTGCTTGTCCTGACACTCCGGCACAAATACTTTGTCTGTTTTCGCGCTTCGTTTGTAATATTCAGGTCCGTGGCTTCCTAACTGATGCAATACTATCACCCGATCGGTGCCTGGTTTTCTGCTCAGTTCTCTGGACAGACCATCTAACAACACATCATCCAGACACTGACCATTTTGACATCGGGGATCTGGTTGTTGAAACAAAAACTCTGAACGTAGTCGGTCACAAACCCCCTTACAACCAGAATTATTGTCAAGCCAGCTTACGTCCATTCCCGTCATTTGCAGAATATCGAGTACATTACTGCTGTGTTTGGCTTTTTTCTCATCATAGGTTTCGCGAGTGAGTGCTGAAAACATACAAGGCAAAGAATGTGCAGTTGCGGTTCCGCATGATGAGACTTTACTGAAGCTCACGACCGGCAATTTACTGAGCAGTGGATTGGTTGAACGTTTATATCCGTTGAGTTGGAAATGATCGGCTCTCGCAGTTTCACCAACAACCAAGACGAGTAGTTTCGGCTGTACTTCAGTTGGGGTTCTGGTGGCATCTGAAGCCACAATCTGAAATTCAGTGGGAACCTGCGCTTTGACCGATTTTACTGCCAGTGAAATCGCTGCGATGACAGGACTAACAGGCAATGCGAGATGCTTCACACTTCTGAAATTTCGGAAAAAAGAAGCGAGTTCAGCATATTGGGTGGCACCTATGACGGTGAAAGTAACGATAACCAGTAACATTGCTGCACCGTGCTGTTGCCAATAAGTCCGACGTGCTAAACGCTGGACTCTCACCATCGAGACCAATAGTAGAGGAAAGGACATCCATTGCAGCAAATGAAGGATAAGCGCCGCGCTGATCAATCCTTGTGCTTCGCCAGGATCTGTTTCCACAGCATTTTGCAGCATGTCACGGTCAATAAGCACACCAAAAGCCTGGTTAAAATATAAACTCACACTACCAGCCAGAAACAAAATTAAGACTAAAGGCTTGAGGAAACGCGAGTACCCCAGCAGCAGGATGAGTGTCAAATTGAGCAGAAAAACAATGAAGATCAGGATCATCTGCAGTCTATATTGGCCCGGTAGCTGGGTCTGAAGTGCTGCATAGAATGGACCATTGAGCATCAGCGTCATACTTGCTGCTGCGACCAGAGCAAACAGCAATGGATGCCAACTATTAGCAGGCTTTTGTAAGTCAGGCACCACAATGCTTAAAGAGTAACGACGCAGATAATCAAACATAACGATGTTCCCGAAGCGCAACCGAACGAGTTCTTTTTCGACTTGGATAGAACCGATAAACAAGACAACTGATAGACCAGTCCAACCAAAGTGTAGTGAGATCGTGTGAGTCAAAATGATCTCCACGTAACTGCTGCACAGCATCAGGGATCAAGCCAAACGACAATTCAACAAGCAAACCTAAGCAGGCTTTCATAGCAGTTTAAAGATTTCTTGGTAGTTGAGCAGTTGCATACACAAACATTCAGATGGTTTGACGTTCTTGTAGATTAACCACAGAGACTTAAGACTAACTTAAGTCTCTGATAATTTTTTCGTTAGAGTCTTGAGTTCGGCCTCCAATAACTAATCACTGTTGATGCGATGTCTGACACTTGGCTTTATTGCTGTACTTCCGTTCTCTATATAAGAAGGACGGTAGTTGTACATGGGCAAGAGCTTTTTGCCGAGAAGCTTCAGCGACATCCCCCTGTTTCAATGTCAAAATGCGATTTATTCTGTCGTAGTCGGCACCTACAGGTGTATCGTTCGGTCGCAAAATCGTTAATTCCTGCTCCGTCATCAGAGCAAACAGATTATCAAATTGCATCATCGCACGTCCCGGACTTATCGGATCTGCGATGAAATCACGGCCATCAAATGGGTGACAAGAAGATACGCCTGCAATGCTTAACAATGTCGGCGCTAAATCTATTTGGCTGGCTAGTGGTTCAATCGTGGCAGGTCTAACTGAACCTCCCAGAATCAAACCGGGGATCTGAAATTTCTCAACCGGAATTAAGTTACTGCCATACACCCTGTTATCATGATCAGCAACGACAAGAAAGATGGTGTCCTGCCAGTAAGCACTGCCTTTTGCCTTACGGAAAAACTCTCCCATAGCCCAGTCGGCGTATTTGACAGCATTATAGGCAGTCGATTTGGGTTGCTCGTATAGCTCAATCCTGCCATCAGGATACTCAAAAGGTTCGTGATTGGTTGATGTAAAGATAAGGCTGAAAAATGGTTTACCGGTCTGGTGCATTTGAATGAGCTGCTGATGTGCAGTATCAAACAAGTCTTCGTCACTGGCCCCCCAACTGCCAACGAACTTGGGAGCCTTAATTCTCGGCAAGTCAACGACATCATTAAAACCGTTACCAGTAAAGAAACTACGCATGTTGTCAAAATGAGCTTCACCACCATATACAAACTGAGTATGGTAACCTTGTTGCTGAAGTACAGATGCAAGCGTGCTGAAACCTTGTTGGCTGTTGGATAACTTCACAACACTCTGTGCAGGCGTTGGCATAAAGCCTGCCAAAACGGCTTCAATACCCCGAACTGACCGGGTGCCTGTTGCATATAAATTGTTAAACCAGATCCCTTGAGTTTTCAATTGTTCAAGCTGAGGAGTGACCGGCGCACCTCCTAGCGACTGTACAAAAGTCGCCCCCAAGCTTTCCTGCAGAACAATAACGATATTTAATGACTTTTGACGTTGGACCTTTGCGGTTTGCCAATGAAGTGTTGGATATTCAGGGTTTGGATATTCATAGTCTTTGAGCCATGGCCAATCACGAGTCTGAACTATCATGTCAGCTTCAGACAGTTTGCCGTAAATCTCAGTACTGCGCGCCTCGTGCTTGAGACTATACAAGGCATACAGCACAGAATACCCAGAGTTGATGACTAACGAATTCACCATGGCATCGGCAGTAATTGCAAACATAGCAGGGTTTGCGGGCCGGTGTTGCGTTGTCGAACGGATCCCCGCAACAACAACCATTACAGCAAGTAGCCAACCCAATAAGTGGGTTTTGATTGGCCATAGGCGGTGTTGATCTGCAGAGACTTGCAATTGTCTCCTAAATATTAATGCGGATACCACTGTCAGTGACACTCCCACCAACAACGGCAACCTAAATCCATTCCAAAGCGTCGCAAAGACTTCTTTTGGATATTTCAGATATTCAATGTACAGGCGATTGGGCCTGATGTCATATTGCAACACAAATGACGGTGTCGACAGTTCGAGAAAGGTCAGTAATATCAGCGCTAGTAAGCTCCATATAAATGTGAGACGAAACCATACTCTTTTCAGCGGTGACCACACCAAAACAATGGACAGCAATACCGGAATCGCAGCCAGAAGACACATCAAGATAAAATCAGCTCTCACACCTTGGAGTAAAATCTTCCCCAACATTTTGGTAGGTTCCACACGGTCGTATAACCAGAGTATTAGTGAGAGCCGACTCATACTAAGCACAAACATGCCAATAAAAATCATCCGCACCAAATGTACGTAGGGTCCCCAGACGTGGCCCGTAAACAAATGTTTGAAAATTCCGCGTTGCATCCAACTGAGTCCTTTTTTTTAAGGATGCGCAGTTTAATTCGGCAAACTTAAGATTCCCTTAAGGCTCAAGAATTATCATAGTGTTTTAAAAGGAAAATTTTATGAAGAATCATCACACAGGTTTTCGCCGTTTAATAAGTGCAGCCCACTATTCCAAGCAAGGCTACCTGAGTAGTTGGCGTTCTGAGGCGGCTATCAGGCAAGAGATGGTAGCGCTCATTTTTTTGCTCCCCTTCGCACTATGGGTGGATGTGACTGCTGCTGAACGTGCAATTCTGATCCTGAGTCTGCTGCTGGTCCTGGTTGTGGAGTTACTCAATACCGGAATTGAGACCGTAGTGGATCGAATTGGTGCTGATTACCATGAACTCAGTGGCAAAGCCAAAGATGTGGGCTCTGCCGCTGTACTTACGATGCTGGTGGCGGCTGCCGTGGTTTGGGCCATTATTCTGTTCTAAGTTAGGAGCGGGTGCAAATGCGGATCTTATTAGTAGAAGATGACCAATTGTTAGCACAAGGGCTTGTGACCGCTTTAGAACGTTTACACTATCGGGTTGAACATTGCATTTCTGGGAACCAAGCGTTACAAGCTGCTCAAAACAGTTTGTTCGATGTCATGATCCTCGATCTCGGTTTACCTGACGGATTGGCTCTTCCTGTGATTAAGACCCTAAGAGCGAGCAATCAGGCATTACCGATATTAGTCTTGACCGCTTGGGACCATCTCGAGACTAAAATAGATGTTTTGGATGCCGGTGCTGATGACTATGTATTAAAACCGTGTGATGTCAGAGAAATTGAGGCTCGACTTCGGGTTGTACATAGAAGACATCAACAACGGCAGCAGGATTTACTGATCAGTAATGAGCTCACATTGGATATTCAAAGCCATAAATGCTGCTTCCGGAATAAGGGAGTTCATTTGACAACTCGGGAGTTTTTGTTACTTAAAGAGTTAATGCTGCATCCTGGAAAAATCTTATCTAAACAACACTTAGAGGAGATTAATACGGGCTGGAATGGCGATAATGAAGGTAACTCTTTAGAAGTACATATCCACAATATCAGAAAGAAAACAGCGACTTATATAATTAAAACAGTCCGGGGTTTTGGTTACATGCTAAAGAGCCACGATGAGAATTAGAAGTTTACGACGTATCCTGCTCTTGAGCATCAATGGGGTTATCCTGTTATTTATGCTCATCACAGGCGTTAGCACATTTTACAGCACTCATCACGAACTGGATGAGCTTTTTGATGCGCAACTTGCTCAATACGCGAGACTGGTTCGTCATCTTCTTTTGGAAAAGCCATCCGGTGTCACAGATCCAAATACTATTATTGAAGTCCCCCGCATTATGGAAGACGATGCACAGACAACAACTGCGCAGGAACGCACGCTCGAAGGCCACAAGTACGAAAGTAAAATTGCAGTTCAAGTATGGCGTCAAGATGGCAAACTTCTTCTTCGTTCGGCGAATGCAGGTCCCCTTCCTATGCAACCGATGGAAGCGGGATATCATGTTATAAAGTATGACGACCATGAATGGATCGGGTTTAGTCTATTCGCTGCCGATCTCGATGTCTGGATATTCACTGCTCAACGTGAAGATTTTCGCGATGAATTGAGTGTCCATGTGGCGCTTGACCACTTGATCCCACTTTGCATCGCACTTATTCCAATACTAATGCTGGTTTGGTTTGCGGTATATTGGGGCACCAACCTGATTAAGGTTTTATCTATAAAACTATCTCAAACAGGTCCGAACAACTTGAAACAACTGGATCTGAAACTACCCAGAGAACTTGAACCTTTTCAGCATGCGATAAATTCTTTACTGGCAGAATTGAAAGAATATGTTATCAAAGAAAAGAGATTCATTGCGGATGCTTCACATGAGCTGCGAACCCCGCTGAGCATACTCCAGCTCCATACTGACAACCTGTCTGAAGCAAAGTCGCCTGCAGATATGCTAAACGCTAATCTGGCAATTCAAAAAAGCACAAAGCGGCTCTCTCATCTGGTCTTCCAGTTGATGGAAATACAAAAACTGGAGCATCTGGATCAATTGAGGTTTCTGCCAACTGTATTGTTGAATGTCCTCTCTGATGCCATGGCGCAGATTGAAAGCAAATATCTGGATAATGTTAGTTGGGATATACAGGTTGATTCGGCCACCAAGTTACTCGTTGAAGCTGCATTATTTCAATGTGTATTACGGAATCTTCTGGATAACGCAGCCAAATATGCCCAAAAAGGCTCTGTGGTCAAAGTGAATGCTGAAGAAGAATTGACGTTTTGTAAAATTACTATCCGAAATTTCATCTCAACTGAACCAACACCAGATTTGCCCCGTCTTGGTGAACGTTTTTTCCGACATGCCGCGAACCAAGACATTGAGGGTTCCGGTTTGGGCCTGTCAATCGTTCGGAAAATAATCGATTTACATCAAATAGAATTGACGTATCGAGTAAGTAATAACGAAGAGTTTATTGTGGAGTTAAAGGTACCGAACAACCTGAGTTAACATTTGTTGTTATGCCATCAAACATTTAAATCCTTAATAACAATTGATTTAAAAATGTTGATTATAAATTAAAAAGTTATAAATGGCCTTCAATATACGGTCATATCTTCATAGTGTCGTATTGCGTTGAAAAAAGGACCTCATTGAGAAGCTGTTGTTTAGGGAATGCTTCGAGTCGAAGCACACTGTTTTATAGCTGCGTCTTGCTCCGCCATAGTTACAACACTTTATTCCCTCCGGAAAATCTGGGGATGAGGCGGATATAAATCAGTTCACTGACCAGCTCCACCAGGGTTTGAGAAATGATCACTGCCGGCAGCACAGGGATAGCGCCAGGGACAGCCAACGCCAGTGGCAGGATCACCAGTGAATTACGTGTACCCGCGCTAAAAGCGACAGCTCTGGACGCTGGAATATCAAGCTGAAACGCACGTGAAACCGCCCAACCTATCAGGGGCGCTGTGGCTGCAAAAGCAATAAAGACCGGGACTACTTGCAATGTAGTGTCAATTGTCGTTTCAAGTTGAGGGATAAAAGCTGCGATCACAACAAAGAGTACCAATGCTGTAGCTGGCACTGGCCATAATCCAAGTACAGCGGAAACTCGTTCGCCGCTTGTATGACGGCACGCCCAGTATTGAACCACTGCGGCTAACAAGAACGGGATGGCTATCAGCCATATGAACGCGTCAATAAACGGAGCGGCTTGCATCAGCTCTGCGGCCGCCTCACCGAGAAACAATCCAAGATAGGCGGGTAACAACAGCATTTGAATGACCAGTAATGCTGGCGTTGCCGCCAACAATAACCGGGCATCAGCACGCCCTAAATGTGAGAAAGTAACGACGTAATCAATACATGGCGTCAATAATACAAACAAAACACCCAGCCTGATCAACGGCTCGTCAGGTAACCACGGCACTAAACAGGCCACGAGCACCGGAACTATCAGAAAATTGGTGACGAGCAACGCACTCAGAAACCGCACATGTGTAAATGCACGTCTTAGATCAGATAGCGGCACTTGCAGGAAGGTCACGAATAGCATCAAAGCCAGTGCCGGATTAATCGCCTGCTCCAGTACCGCACACACATTCAGGCACTCTTTCGCAACGCAGCTTTTAAAAGCGGGAACAGACATTCGTACAGTTCAAGAGCTGTTAGGGCATACGGATTTGAAGACAACTCAAATATATACACATGTCATCGGTCAACATTCATCAGGGACAATTAGCCCTATAGACCGATAATTTCGTTTTAAATAAACCGGGCTTCATGTCCGGTTTTGCGGTAAAAGCGGTCATTCGCATGCGGATTGTGTTGAAGTGCTGAATCTCTGCTTTTCGCTCAAAGCAGAAGAACACTCCAATCGATAAATGTCGGATAGGAGGCAGGGGTAAAAGATGAAGAAAAATGAAACGTGCAAAAATGAAAAAGCCCTGTAAAAACAGAGCTTTTGCAAAGAATAACTTTCGAATTACCTAGTTACTATGCGTTTTACGCAAACACTGGCGTATATTATTGCACGACATTACTCGCCAAAAATACCTTTGTAGCCAGCGGGCGGGGAGGATTTTTCAATTCGACTTGGTCTCCCTCTTATCTATGCAATTTAGTATAAGTTGTAAATGCCACCGCAACTGCTCAGACCAGATAGGTTTCTGATAACTCAATGGCTTATGAGAGCTGGTGTACCAATAGAACAAAAATATAATCATTTTTGTATTGGAAGATTTTTGCAGGCAAACGACATGCAACTTCGAGGTGATAATATGACAACAAGGCCATCTATAAAAAACGAACAGGAACATAAAACCGCGTTAGCGGCTATTGAGCAACTTCTTGAATCTGAACCTGGGACGCCTCAAGGTATAGAGTTTGAGATCCTTGCAAGGTTGATAGAAGAGTATGAGGATATTCATTATCCGCTCAAAGAGTAATACAGTATTGAATCGTTGATAAAGGAGAAAAGCACCGCATTAGTTCAACCGCCAGATCAAGTCTGAGCTCGTGCATTCAAGGTGCCGTCAACCAATCAGTGCCAGAACCCGCTCTGTAAACTTACCTTGCATCCATACGCTCAGCAGTTCTTCCCCGGGAGTGGTTTTGATAGTAGCAGCCTGGTGCATAAACTCTCCTTCGAACAGCAGCTCCCCCGGTTGATTTGCAAATTCACTGCGCAGATCTACTGGTACCTTGCGATTTGTGCCGTTGGATGGTGCATCCGCCTCTACTTGGAGCATGTTCAATCTGCTCATTACTTGCTGTTCCGGTATTTCCTGCCCCAGCTGTTCTGCATATCTGACGAGTCCAGGCTCTGCAAGGCAATAGAGCCAGCCTGAATGGTTAGATTGACCTGGTTGCAGACGAAGCACGCGCCCCAGCACTTGCCTGAAGAACAGCTCTGTTCTTGCCAGACTTAGCAAACAGCAAACGCGCAGCCTTGGTATGTCTGTGCCCTCTGCTATCATGCCGACGCTGATAATCCAACTCGTCGAACTTGTTCTGAAATGCTCAATTTTTTGCTGTGCGGCTGAATCGTTGTACGTGACTACGACACAGCTTTGCATAAATTCATTGTTCAGCAACTGAGTCAGCTGGTGAGCGTGTGCGATGTTTGCAGCAACCACTAATCCAGCAGCTGATGGATGCTCCTTTTTAAGTTCCATAAGTTTTAGCAGTGCCTGTTTGAGCACAAAACGTTGCGTATCTATGTTCAGCAACATTTGCTGGAACCGTACTTCTCCAGAATTGAGCGCACAAGCTAATGACGGAAATTGCTCTGAGCCAGAATCACGTTTGACCGTGATTTTATTGTTATCAATCAGCACAATGTGCGGATTCCGACACACTCCATCACTGATAGCCTGACGTAGGCCATATCGATAATCCAGTAAGATTTGGCCCTCCGGATCTGAATATTTCGCCATTGCGATACGTAATTGATCGGAGCGCCACGGAGTTCCTGTAAGTGCCAAGGTAAAACGTGCATGCTCCTGAATACGGCGCAAAATAACCTGCCCCCAGGCGTTAAAACCTGTTTCATCGCCAGCACAGTGATGAATTTCGTCGAAGACTACAAATACCCGGAACCGCTTCAGCAATAACCAAAACTTCTCTGGCAGATTCAGCATCGCTTGATAAGTCAGAGATGTTCCAACATCACCTAGCTTGCCATCAAATCCACGAGAAAATTGCGACTCGAAGGTCTCCTTCAAGCCTTGAGCAATCGTTAACGATGGTGAAAAACAAAGAACAAAATCGATTTGTCCCCGTTCAAATAATCGTTTAGCCAAAAATGCTGCCATCAATGACTTGCCGGCACCTGGAGTGGCCAAGCAAAGAAAATGTCTGTGGCCGTCAGCATAGTGGTTCAATGCTGTTTCGATACATTCCTGCTGCCAGAAACGTAGTTTCATGGTTGTTCGCACTCAATAAGCAGGCGTCTGAGCACTTCAACTTCGCCCAATTTACTCAGGGATTTTTCCTTATACTCCATGTGCATTTTGCTGAGCTTTTGACGCAACTGGGGATAAGCCTGCATCTTTTGTTGGCACTGATCTGCAGCGCTGCTGCTCACCCAGAGTTCACGCTCAGCTCGGGCCAGTTCGTCCCGTAACTGTTCTTTCAGGGCAGGAACCGGAGGATTATCGACAACTTTGTTCATGCCAACATCCAACTCACGTAATAAATTGGTTTGTTTAAAGACAATGGAACTATCCGACGTACTCTGTTTCACCAGATAGCCCTTTTTAACAAAACGGTCGACCACTCGATAGAGCGACTGATAGACAGTTTTTGTACTTTGTGTTGGAAAGTGACCTTTGAATTCCTGAAGTAAATCCGAAAAGGAAAATTCAGGAAAGCCATTTGCAAGCAGCGATTTAACGACGAGCGTCGGAGATAACTGCTGATCCGACAATGTATGCATGAGAATGTCTGCCTTAACACCGCACTCCCTATGGGAGTACATAGATGAACATAGAAATACTGAGGATTCCTAAGTATACTCCCCTTGGTATTCCTTAGACAATCTAAGTATTCAGAGCTTACCGTATGAAGCAGTGTCGCAACTTATCCCTTTTACCATCCGACTTAAGCAAGCCAGAAAAGCTGCAGGTATCAGTCAAACTAAGCTGGGCTTACGTATTGGTTTTGAAGCTGGCTCAGCGAGCAGCCGTATGAATCACTATGAAAAAGGCCGGCATCTGCCTGACTTGGAAACAATGAAGCGGATGGCGAAGGAGTTAAATGTCCCTTTAGCTTACTTTTTCTGTGAAAGTGATGATGAGGCTGAGTTATTAAAGATATTCAGTCAGATGGATTCATTACGAAAAGCCGAATTACTTATCGATTTGAAGAAGAAAAATTCAACCGAACAGTAAACATGTACTACTAGCGTCACTGAAAATATTATGTAGCTAGAGCGTAACTCTGTGCCAGACATGGAAAGCTATCTGGCTGTTGTTGAACCGCTGCTTTTCACTGAAAGCAGACATTGCTGCCCAGAAACGATTCAAAGGACTCTCGAAATTTTCGAGACTTTAACTCACTTCAAGAATTCTGAAATAGCCTATCTCAAGACCGTTTGCAGTAGATTTATTACTGCAAAATAAAAATTGACGCCGCTTAAAAAAGGTGCGATTATCTGTCGCGTAGCCTTGCTACTGCAATTAAAAAAGTTTTCAGGTTAGGCTGAAAACTAATCTAGAGAGGTACACCACCACTAATTAAGGAGAAGAAATTTTATGAAAGATTGTCAAAACGATAAAACAAATCAAGATACCAGTGTAGTCGGAGTTGTATATTTTGCAATCAACACTCCACGACAAGTTAAACATGATGAGTTGTCTGAGATTAGAACTGAAGTTCAAACAAAAAAAACTAAAACAAAATTTGCTTTCCCTACCCCAGATGAAAGCTATCTCGAATCTGATGGAACTTGCTTTTGCACAAGGGACCGAATTTTAAAGATCTACCGAAAAACCATAAATAAAACTCAGCAAAAACTGACAGAACCAGTTGAGCAATGGTTTATTCGCACAGCCACACAACATGGCTGGGAACATGCTTCATTTATTACTGATTGTTCTGCTCGCCAAAAAGCAGGATGTAAGCTGCAGGCAAAAGCATTAAAGGTGTTGCCTTATGCCGCAACGCACTAACTTCGTAGCCCTTGGCGAAATCGCTGAAATCCGCTCTGGCTTTACTTTTCGTGAAAAAGTAGAAGAAGTTCCTGTGGAGCAAGGTAATGCTCATGTTGCCCAAATAAAAGATGTGCGCGCTGTTTATGAATCAACAAATAGCTCAGTTTTAAAAGCCTCCCAGTTACCTTGTATTAACTGGGAAGGAAAGGATAAAGCTTTTGCTGAGACTGACGTTGTATTGCTCCCCGCAAGGGGGGCTCGCGGTGGCTATTTTCGTGCATCAATTTTAAGTGACGATCCAGACGCACAGTATCCGGTTGTAGTCAGTAGTCAATTTTTGATTATCAAACCCAATAAAAACGTGCTCCCAGCATTTCTATGTTGGGCGCTCAATCTGAACTCGATTCAACATGCTTTAAGTGACGGTGCGGCTAGTCAGGGCACGAGTATTGTTATGTTGAGTGCCAAGATAGCAAGCGAACTAAAACTCGAAATTCCTTCAATAGACATTCAACAAAAAATTTTATCTTTGAATGAATTATGGGAACATGAACAAAGGCTTACACATGCTCTCTTAAAAAACCGAGAACAAATGATGCAGGGCATGTTTAACCAACTTTTAAAGGACGCGAATTAATGAATGATAAAATCAACCAAGACAGCATCAACAAAGCGCTTTGGGCGGCTTGTGACGTATTCCGTGGCACGATCAGTGCCGATACCTACAAAGACTTTATACTGACTATGCTGTTTTTGAAGTACATCTCAGATGTATGGCAGGACCATTACGACGCTTACAAAGCAGAGTACGGCGATGAACCAGAACTTATCACCGAGATGCTGAAAAACGAGCGTTTTGTATTACCGTCAGGGGCAAGCTTCTATAATCTTTTTGAGCAACGCTACGAACCTGGCAATGGAGAACGCATCGACCAAGCCCTGCATGCCATTGAAGAAGCCAATGGCACCAAGTTAAAAGATGCAGGTAAGAGCGTGTTTCAGGACATCTCCTTTAACACTGACAAACTGGGTGAAGAGAAGCAAAAAAACACCATTCTGCGTACATTGATGGAAGTATTTGGCAAAGAGGAGCTGAACTTAAAGCCAAGCCGCGTCGGCACCTTAGATGTGATTGGTAACGCCTACGAATACTTAATTAAAAACTTTGCCGCCAGTGGTGGCCAGAAAGCTGGTGAATTCTATACTCCGCCTGAAGTATCCGATTTGATTGCTGAACTTTTAGATCCGCAGCCAGGTGACAGCATTTGTGACCCAGCCTGCGGTTCGGCGTCGTTATTGATGAAATGCGGCAGTAAAGTACGCACCCATCACAACAGCAAGCAATACGCCCTGTATGGCCAGGAAGCTATTGGCTCAACCTGGTCATTAGCCAAGATGAATATGTTCCTGCACGGCGAAGACAACCATAAAATCGAATGGGGCGACACCATTCGCAACCCCAAACTTTTGGATAAAAACGGCGATTTAATGCTGTTTGATATCGTTGCAGCCAACCCGCCATTTTCTTTAGACCAATGGGGCCACGACGAAGCTGAGCACGATAAATACAGCCGTTTTCGTCGTGGTGTACCGCCAAAAACTAAAGGCGATTATGCTTTTATTCTACACATGATTGAGACTCTGAAGCCAAAAACTGGCCGTATGGGTGTTGTGGTACCGCATGGCGTGTTATTCCGTGGTTCAACTGAAGGCCAAATTCGCCAAAAGCTGATTGAAGAGAATTTGCTGGATGCTGTAATTGGCTTACCAGAAAAACTGTTTTACGGCACCGGCATACCAGCTGCGATTCTGGTATTTAAAAAGTACAAAACTACCACTGACGTAATCTTTATCGATGCTTCGCGTGAATTCAAAGCAGGTAAAAACCAAAACCTATTGGGCGACGACAATATTCAGAAAATTGTTGAGACTTACCGCAACGACCAAAACGTTGAAAAGTATGCCTATGTCGCCAGTATCGAAGAGCTCCGCGAGAACGACTATAACCTGAATATCCCACGCTATGTGGATACCTTTGAAGAACAGGAAGAAATCGACCTGATGGCGGTACGCGCCGAACGAGTGCAGCTGAAAGTGAAACTGACTGAGCTGGAAACCGAGATGGCGAAGTATCTGGAGGAGTTAGGATATGGTGCCTAATGGTTGGTGTGAAGGCCGTGTTGGGGACTTGCTTGATGGTTTAGAGTCAGGTGTTAGTGTTAATGGTGAAGATAGAAATTTCGGCACAAATGAAAAAGCCGTACTAAAAGTAAGTGCGGTTACTTATGGTTCATTCAATCCAGCGGCTGCTAAAGTCATAGATGGCGAGGAATTAGAAAGAGCGAAAACTAACCCAAAGCGTGGGCAAGTGATAATCAGTAGAAGCAATACTGAAGAGCTTGTTGGTGCCAGTGCTTATGTCGAGCAAGATTACCCGAATCTTTTTTTACCCGATAAGCTTTGGCAAACAATCCCAAAAGCACATTCCGATATGAAATGGTTGAGTTATGTACTCGCCTCCAATCATGCACGCTATACATTATCGAATTTAGCTACTGGCACAAGCGGTTCGATGAAAAACATCACAAAAGGCGAGTTACTTAGTTTAAAAATATTGATTCCACCAACGTCTGAACAAAACAAAATCGCACAAATTCTCTCCACTTGGGATAAGGCCATCATCACTGCCGAACAACTGCTCGCCAACAGCCAGCAGCAAAAAAAATCCCTGATGCAGTTACTGCTCACCGGCAAAAAACGTCTGCTGGATAAAAATGGGGTTAGGTTTAGTGGGGAGTGGAAAGTATCTAAGCTCTCAGAACGCTTCGAACGCGTAACAACAAAAAATAATGGACAAAGCACTAACGTAGTTACCATTTCTGGACAGCATGGCTTGATCCGGCAAGAAGACTTTTTTAAAAAAACTGTCGCATCGGAAACACTTGATGGCTACTTCCTCTTGAAGCATGGCCAATTTGCATACAACAAGAGCTATTCAAACGGTTATCCAATGGGTGCGATTAAACGACTCAATCGATATACAGACGGTGTGGTTACAACTCTTTATATCTGCTTTGAATTATCCGATGCAAGCGAAGCCAATAGCGACTATTGGGAGCATTATTTTGAATCAGGGCTCCTAAACGAAGGTTTGTCCCAAATAGCTCACGAGGGTGGGCGTGCCCATGGTTTACTCAATGTAAAACCGTCGGATTTCTTTTCATTAAGGGTGCCAGTCCCAAGCTTTGAAGAACAGCAAAAAATTGCAGCCGTTCTCTCCACAGCTGAACAAGAAATAGCAGTACTTCAACGCAAGCTCGATGCGTTGAAGCAAGAGAAAAAAGCACTGATGCAGCAGTTGTTAACTGGTAAAAAACGGACGATTTCTGAACATAAGGATGTAAAGCAGTAATGGAAATAAGAAGCCCACTCATACACTTAGCACTTTTAGAGTCTTTAAAAGCGAATCAAATCTCTGATGAGATTGATCTCTTTCTCCCATTTATTGCAGTTACTTTATCTGAGCTTTCGGGTGAGGAAATTACTCCAGATATCCTCCAGAAAAAATTTACGGAGTCATTTGGTATTACGCCTCCTATTTCTGCAATACAAGTTTTTATGACGAGGGCAAAAAAAAGGGAGCTTATTTATAAAGAAAATCATGTCTTTATCCCGAACATTGAGCAAATAGAAAAGTGGAAAAATGGCTACCATGAGAAAAAAGATGACATCGAAGCGTCTTTGCAGATTTTGATAAATGACTTTAAATCATTTTCTTATACAAATTTTGGTAAGGAATTAACGAACGACGAATGTGAAATATTATTAACAGAGTTTATTGAGAAAAACATATCCTCTGTGGCTACGCAGAACAGATTTGAAAAAAACCAACTAAGAGCAAAAATTAAAAACACAGATCATGTTACTGCTTCTTTTATAAGTCACATACATAGATCAAAAAACTCTACCCTTGATCACTTTTCTAGAATCGTCAAAGGTATGGTTTTAGCAAACTATCTTTGCCTTGCCGATAAGATTGGTAGTAAAAAGCGTTTTAATTCAATTGCTGCATACCTTGATACTCCGCTCATAATTGGCATGCTAGGTTTTAGCGGAAGTCAAAAAAAGAAATCGATAAACGAATTTATCCTGCTACTCAAAAAAGTGGGTATAGAACTACGCATTTTTGATAAATCTCTTGATGAAGCAGAAATGTTGCTCGGTGCTTGGCGAGATGACTTAAGAAAGCGGAATTACAAAAAATTTAACTCTAAGACCTTAGAGCTACTTAAAGCTCAAGGATACGATGCTGAGCGATTAGATACCGAGATAAAGTTACTTAAGTCCAGGATTGAAAGTGAGGGTATAACTGTAACGACAGGTTTCAAAAGCAACCCCAAATTCCAGTGTGATGAAAAAGCTCTTGAAACAGCAATATCAGCTAACTTTAAAGAAAGTAAGAACCTTCAGCATGACACAATATGCATATCAAGGATCTACACACTTAGAGAAGGCAAACTTATAAAGACTCTCAATGAGAAGATGGCAATTTTTGTAACACCTAATACAGGTCTCGTTAACCACGCAAACGATTTTTTTAGAGATGAAATTCCAGCAAAAAAATGCATTCCTCTCGTCGTCTCAGAACAATGGATGACAGCTATTTTTTGGCTTAAAAGTCCGGATTTATTTAGTTCTTTGCCAATGGACCAAATCCTAGCTTCTGCTTATGGTCTTTTATATACGGATGACCGATTTTGGACTTCATTTATTAATAAACTTCAGCTACTTGAAAGCAAAGGGCAAATCACAGAAGACGACTTTACAATTGTTCGCTGGGACTCAGATTTATTGAGTCTGATTCATGATGTTTCTGTTGATGTAGGTGAAGACTTTTCTGAGAGAGATGTTTTTGAAATAGTTGAGAAAATAAAACAAAAACACTTCAGCGAAAAAAATACAGAAATATCACAGCTGGAAAACATAAAAAACTTAGAAATTAACGAATTAACGGCCCAGATAAATGATAAAGAAAGCCAAATAACGACTACAAAAATTAAGGTTCTGAAATTCTCAAATATTGTAGGCGCAACAATCTCACTTGCATTAAGCTTTTTGTTGGTTTCATGTGTTTTTTGGGCTGCTTACAATAGCTTACCAATTGAAATGATTCCCAATCAAACCGTTCAAAATAATAAAAAAGGTTTTTTAACTTTAGCTTCATTGATGATTACCAGCATGTTCAGTTTCCTGGGAACAGTCTTTGGCTGGAACGTAATAAATGTATTTAAGTGGTTAAAAAATACAATATCGGCAAGTTTAATTAAAATGCTATTAGGCTAAATTGCGATGAGAGACTGAATTTAATCATGACACAATATACACCCAAATTTCAGGAAGAATACAGTGCAAAGCTCCCTGCACTAGCGTTAATGACTAACCTTGGGTGGTCGTTTTTATCTCCTGACGAAGCGCTAGCCGCTCGTAGTAGTAAGCAAGATGAAGTAGTGCTTCGGCAAATTTTACGGAGCGAATTGCAAAAACGCCGCTTTACCTTTGCCGGTAAAACTTACCCTTTGTCAGATAAAGCCATCGATAACCTGATTGCTGAAGTATGTAGCCCTGCCCTGAACGAAGGTTTGCTGACTGCCAATGAGCGTTTGTACAACCATCTTTTGTACGGCATATCGGTCACAGAGTTTGTCGATGGCAAAAAAGCAAACCCGACTATTTCACTAATAGATTGGCAGAACCCAGCCAATAACAGTTTTGTGTTTACTGAAGAGTTTTCAGTGACCAAAGCCGGTGGCATTGAGAGCCGTAGGCCAGACATTGTCTGCTTTGTGAACGGTATTCCGTTGGTGGTGATTGAAGCCAAACGCCCCGATGGTTATGCCGCTAAAGGGTCAAAAAAAGGCCCAACCATTGACGAGGGTATTTCACAAACCCTGCGTAACCAGCGCCATGACGAAATCCCACTGCTCTTTGCCTACAGTCAGCTTCTGTTTTCAATTAATGGCAATGAGGGGCGTTACGGCACCTGTGGTACACCACAAAAGTTCTGGGCGGCGTGGCGCGAAGAAGACATCTCTGATGCTGAGATGTATGCCCTGAAAAATAGAAAGCTGACCCAACAGCAATTGGCAACTTTGTTTAGCCACCGACCTGCAGCAGATTTGGACTGGTATCAAGGCCTGTTGGCTGGTGGAGAGCTAGCGGTCACAGGCCAAGACCAGTTGCTTATCAGCTTATTAAGCCCTGCACGCTTGCTCGAAATGACGCGTTATTTCACCTTGTTTGATAAAAAGGCGGGAAAGATTGTTGCGCGTTATCAGCAGGTGTTTGGCATCAAGCGACTTATTGAACGTATTAATACCCGCAGCAGTTCTGGTGGCCGTGAAGGCGGTGTAATTTGGCACACCACTGGTTCTGGTAAGTCTTTTACCATGGTGTTTTTAAGTAAAGCGCTGATCCTGCACGACAGCCTGAAGCAATGTCGGATTGTGGTGGTCACAGATCGTGTTGACCTAGAAACTCAGCTCAGTAAAACCTTTGCCTCTGGCGGTGAGCTGGCCGCGAAGAAAGACAAAGAAGCGGCAATGGCTACCTCGGGCAAACGCCTTGCAGAACAGATTGGTAAAGGCACTGAACGTATTATCTTCTCACTGATCCAGAAGTTTAATAGCGCCACAAAATTGCCGGAATGCATCAATACCAGTGCAGATATTATTGTGTTAATTGATGAAGGCCATCGTAGCCAAGGCGGTGAAAACCATATTCGCATGAAGCAAGCATTACCGAATGCGGCATTTGTGGCATTTACTGGCACGCCACTCCTTAAAGACGACAAAACTACCAATAAATTTGGCCCTATTGTGCACGCATACACAATGCAGCGAGCAGTCGAAGACCAGACAGTTACGCCATTGTTATATGAAGAGCGCATCCCTGATTTGGATGTGAACGAACGCGCAATTGATAGTTGGTTTGAGCGCATTACTGCTGGGCTTTCTGACGAGCAAAAAGCAGACTTAAAGCGAAAGTTTGCCAAAAAAGGCCAGGTGTATGGTGCAGAGGATCGAATTCGCCTGATCGCGCTCGATATTGCCAACCACTTTGATAAAAACATTGAAGAAGGTCTGAAAGGCCAGCTGGCATGTGACAGCAAAGCATCAGCCATTAAGTACAAAAAGTATTTAGATGAAGCCGGTTTGTTTGAATCTGCTGTAGTGATGAGCCCGCCGGATACCCGTGAAGGCAATACCGACGTCGATGAAATGACAGCCCCAGAAGTCACGCAATGGTGGAAAGTAAACGTTGGCAATCAGGATGAACAAGCGTATACCAAGCATCTGATCGAACGCTTCGACAAAGATGACTCGTTAAAAATGCTGATAGTCGTAGACAAGCTACTAACCGGTTTCGACGAGCCAAAAAACGCCGTGTTATACATCGATAAACCGCTGAAAGAGCACAATCTGATCCAGGCCATTGCTCGGGTGAACCGCCTGCATCCGCTGAAAAAGTTCGGCTTGCTCATCGACTATCGTGGAATTCTTAGTGAACTTGATACCACTATTCAGAAATATCAGGATTTAGCCTCTCGTACTCAAGGCGGTTACGACATTAACGATATTGCTGGTCTCTACAGTCAAATGAGTACTGAGTACAAACGCTTACCTCAGCTCTATAAACAGCTATGGACCATTTTTGATGGCGTTAAAAACAAGAACGACATCGAGCAACTACGCCAAGTTCTGATCCCTAAGATTGAAGACCGGCATGGTGAGTTGGTTGATGTAAACCTGAAGGTTCGGGAAGACTTCTACGAAGCACTTACAGCCTTTGCCAGTTGCCTAAAAGTCGCATTGCAATCTGCCACCTTCTTTGAAGACAAAAGTTTTAGTGATGATGACCGACGCCATTACAAGGAAACGATGAAACAGTTTTCCAGCTTGCGCCAATTAGTTCAGCAGGATGCTGGTGAAAAAGTGGATTACGACCAGTACGCCGAACAAGTGAAAAAGCTGCTGGATAAACACGTCGTTGGTGTTGAAGTGAAAGAACCTGGTGGCGTGTATGAAGTCGGCAAAATGGGCCAAAAGCCTGAGCCAGAGGATTGGAACGAAGATAAAACCCGTAACGAAACGGATATTATCAAAACTCGGGTAACTCGAATGATTGAGCAAGAGTTAAGAGACGACCCTTACGCGCAAGAGGCCTTTTCGAAACTACTACGCCAAGCTATCGAAGAAGCTGCCAAGCTGTTCGATCACCCACTAAAGCAATACATGTTGTTCCGCGAATTTGAAGAACAAGTTAAAGAGCGCCGACTCAGCGATATCCCTGATACTTTCAACGGAAACCACCATGCTCAGGCTTACTTTGGTGTTTTTAAGAAGATATTGCCGGAAGCGTTCGCGATTCAAGATCAGCAGGTTCAAGACAAGTGGGTAAAATTAGCCTTTGAAATTGACGAATCAGTGACCACTTCGGTTGCAGAAAATTCGATTAATCCGCAGAACATTGAAGCTGATATCCGTAAAAAGCTCCTTCCTCGCATGTTTCAGGAATGCAAAGCGATTGGCGGTGGTATGGACCAAGCGAAGAAAATCGTTGAGATGATCGTGCAAATTACGCGCGTTGGGTTGAGTGGGTCTTAAGTAAAATGAACGTCCCAATTCGGCCAGCTTCTGAATCACTCACATTTTACTATGGTGATCAATTAATCAGCATAGAGCGAGTGCTTCGGTCCCATACTGCAGGCAAAATACTAATTAAAGTTCATCCCGATTGCCGTGTTGTGGTTTCCGCACCTGCTGAAGCCAGCAATGATTCTGTGCTATCAGCCGTTAAAAAGCGTGCCCGATGGGTCTACGAACAATTACGTGATTTTAAAAAGCAGCTTGAACATACAACTCCACGGCAGTACATCAGCGGTGAGAGCCATTACTACTTGGGTAAGCAATACCTGCTCAAAGTCATTGAAGCACCTGATCAGGTTCAAGGCGTTAAACTACTGCGCGGCAAGATAGAAGTGACTATTCGGGCAAAAAGCTCAGACAAAGTAAAAGAGTTGCTCAGCGACTGGTACAAGACACGAGCTAAAGAGTTATTTAGCAAGCGGTTAGATGCTATGTTAGAACAGACCCTGTGGGTCAACGCCCGGCCATCTTTGCGCATCCTCACCATGCAAACCCAATGGGGTAGCTGCTCTCCAAATGGCCGAATTACCTTAAATCCTCACCTTGTTAAAGCACCACGCGATTGTATTGATTACGTGATTTTGCACGAGCTTTGCCACATCGCCGAGCACAACCACAGCGAGCGGTTCTATCGTTTGATGAACCAGGTTATGCCGCAATGGGAAAAAACCAAAGAGCGGTTAGATGGGATGGCGTCGCATCTGATAAATGACTGACGTATATGCGATGACCAAAATGAGTTTTCCTGATTTTTGTCCACTTGATTTGAGGTTTTATTCAGGGGGTCTCGAAAAAACGAATGTCTGCAAATAAGGCAAAGCAGAGATTCGTTTTTTCGAGAGCGCCTGCTCTGAAAAGCTGAGACTCGTTTATAGCGCTGTTTCATGAATTACAAAACGAGTTGATTTAGATGCGCGACAGTTACTGAGAGATGCACATAAATGCTTCACAATTTTCCTTCGAACTTTGTTGGCCATTTCTGCTCGTGCTTACACCAACCTCAGGTGGCGTTTAACATCCAGCGGCAGTCGTTGCATCGTGAGTTCTAACACTTCATCCGTAGTTGTTTTTGAGAGCAGTTTATCCCTGGCTTTCAACTCCCTGACTTTTTGTATCAGCTCATCTTTGGTCTTACCTTTCTCACCCGCATAACGACTAGCAAGCTTCGCATCTTTTGTTTTTAGGAGTTTGTCATTTTTTTCAACCAACTCTTTTTGTAGTGCGCTTGAATAATTAACGGAGTGGAAAATTGCCTGCATCTTCACTCCCACCACTCTTGCGACTTCTGACTTCGAAATTTCATAGGTAGATTTTTTAATAAAGTCTGTCTTTTTGCTGTGTTGACGGATATACCTGAGCTTTTGTTGATAGAGCCCTTGGATCGCCTCATACGCTGCACCAGAGCTATTTGAATCAGATACCCAATTCGGTCGGGCGGGTGGCGGGGTTGAAGCTATGAGCGCATCTTTATCAAGAAATTCATCTAAATAATCACTCATGCTGCTTGCCCTCTTTGTGCATCTGCTATCACTAGCGTATCTTTTAGGTGCGAAATGAACTTATCGTATGTCGGGTTATTGCTGTTATGACGCAGCTCTTTCACGCGCTTTAACGCCAATGTTACCGTGTGGTAGTGTGGTTCTTTGATGAACCAGGGGAGTTCAGGGTTTCGACACGCTGCAATATCCTGCTTGATATATACGACAATCCCAATGAAGTTGCCCTCTGTGATATCCGCATTCAGACACCCCAAGCATAACCTCGGCTGTGCGTTTTGACGCTGCGGTTCGCCATTGATACTGCACTTAGCATTTTGCTGCGTCCCGTCCCGAAGCAGGCAACTAGCCCACGGATTTGATTTTATTGCCAAGACACGTTTTACAGCAGCCTGTGCAAGTTTTTCTTTTTGTTCTTCATCCGAGTAAACATGTGTTATCACCACTGCTTTTGATAAGAATCGATCCACCCCTCCGGCATACTCGCGATTTTCATCTTCAATACTATCCATGTGCAACCTCACCACTGAATTGATGACTTGACGGGTCGCTATTTGCTGGATAGTGCGGTATTCCTTATCGCGCAGATATGCCATGAAAAAACGCTCATCAAGGTGTTTAAAATGCGCCCTGATAAACCGGCCCACATCCCCTCGATAACGCCTTAGCACCGCTTCTGCAAAGATATGTCGAAATGCATGAGCGGTTGCATAAGCCGCATCACCTAAAAACTCACCTCGAACAAAGCGCACGCCTGCTTTATCCAACTCCACCTCACCGCTTTTAAGCTTAGTCTTAATCTCCTCGCTTAAGTGCCTATCAAGCAATGCTGTGATATCCGCAGGCGCACTCCCTTTTATATACTCTCTCAATCGAACACTGAGGTTTTTTTCGAAGTTTGGATCTTGGGCCAGAAGTACCCGTGGCAATGCGTCATTTAGTTCTTTTTTCATTTTTATCATCGCCCTCATGGGGGCTTCATCAAATCGATAGGTAGATTCAAGTGCTTTTAGGGCGACTTCATCCTTCTCTGTCAGTGATGTTTTATCTTTGAGGCATTGCCATCTCTCGATATCTTTGAATATCGAATAATGGTTGACAAAATCTGCCCAGCAGGTGGAAATGGCTTTTTTAATCTCTGATGAGGCGTCTTCTTTTTGTTTAACTGTTGTTGCCTGATATATCGCTGGGTCAGTCCTATCCGCCAGATTAAGGTGCGCCAATTGCGCTGCCAAGATGTAACTGCCGAGTGTAATCTCTCTTGGTAACGGGGTGTTGTCGCTGGTCTTTAACACCTTCCAGCGAACATGGAAACGCCACGGGGTGTAGTGGTTGTCAAGCGGGTCTGGATTGATGTCAATATCGATATTGGACAGGCTAAAGCCGTATTCACTCGCCCGCCACCCTGTAAGGCTTACAAATGCGGTAGCCCCCGCATCCTCCAGCATGGAAGCCATTTTGTTAAAATATTCCATACCATTTAGCGGATGTTTTTCTAATGGAGTAGGTAAGGCGTTTGCCTGAGATTTAAGAAATTCCCTCATACCTTGGGTATCAGTAGGTATTTCCGTTTTCAGTTCGGTTAGGATGAATGCGGTTATCGATTCAAACTCTGGCAATGTCACCGGTAATGCGGCAGCTTCACCAGGTAGCGCAGCTTTGCAAAGCGTCGCTTGATATTCTTGCCAAATCGCCTGTTTGGATTTGCCATACTCACCAAAGACATTAACAAATAGCAACGCCCGAATAAGCTCCTGCGCATCATACCGCTCAGGTAAATGGCACTCTGCTGCGATAAGGTTGATAGTATCCAGCTTAAAGGCATTGACGATTAGCTCTGCCGATGCATATGCCTCAACAAACCGCTGATGCACAAAAGACTCGATGGCAACTATTCTTTCCTCGGCATGACATTTTAGGCTAGAACTCTCTCGAATCGCCTGAATAGTGTGCCCACTAAGCACTTTCCCTAAAATAGCATTCGTTGAATCTTTATTAAGCTTCAGATTGTCCTGCTGCGTATCAAATAACGCCTTGTGGGTATGCCTGATAGCACAGATATAGGCATAGTGTTTCTCGAAAAGATGCAGGCAATGGTCGATGTAATGTTTACCGACATCCAACCCCAAATAGTTGAAGCTCCCCCCTCTTTTGTAATCAAGTTGCGTCATATCCATAATGGATAAACACGCCTCATTCAGTGAGAAGGCTGTTTTCTTTTCAGAGATATCACCAACAACGTTGGTCACACCATAGCGGTTAAGTAGTCGCTTTAGATTATTGAGTGTCAGCGGCCCAAATCTACTAGGATACGCTGGTGCAGACAGGCGCTTTTTTATCCCTTCTTTGGTTATATTTTGCGTGAGGCACAACCCATAAAACCCCTCAACATCTACAGCATCGAGTTGGTCCAACTGCTGTGCATGCAGGTAATGAAAAAGCAGTACTAGTTTGTCGATGATTTGATGGTAAGAACCGCGCGTCATCTTTATTCCTGATGTCACCTCAAGCCATATCAGTTTGGCAAATTCAATGAGATCTAGCGAAATATATAGCCCATCAAACCTAACGGTGACCGTCTCGGCAAATTGCACAGAGGGTTGTTCGAATAACGTAAAATCAATCTTGATAGTAATTTTTGGATGTTGGAATCGCCACACATTATCAGTCAGTGTTGCGTTATCAAGTGGAGATAATAGAGTGAGCTTATCCTGCAGCAGTCTCGATAGGGAGGTATTGACCAATAGTTGAGTGGCGCGGTTGGCGATTGGCATTTCAGTTTCCTATGAAAGCTGTGCAGTAAAATGTGGTGGTAGATGCGACTTGTATTTGTCGTACATAGCTTGACCTCTTTCAAGGCTCGCTTTCGAGAAGCGTTTATTATCAAGCAAGCTTTCTATCCATTCGGCAGTGGGCAATGCGGTGAAAAACAAAAACTCCGGCGCACATTCTCGCAGCAAAGTGTGTTTTTCCTGCAGCTGCGCTAAAAAGTGCTTAAGTTTCAGTACCGTTTCGGGGCTGTCTTGAATGTAAATCGTATCGGGTAAATCGCCGTCAATTTGCGCTCTCTCGTTGACAAACCCTAAATCATCGACGTGACCACAAGTTTCCTCGGTCACGAATTTAAGGCACGCCAACACATCATTGGATCGAGCCTTAATATTCTCAACCGCTTTGGTAAATTCGCTTTCAAAAAGCTGTCTATCACTCACGCTAGTCGTAAAGACATTAACGTATAAATCCCGCATCACCGCTCGTGTGACGCGTCCGCAATTGTTTTGCCAATCCTGGTTCATCTCAACCAGGTAACGTTCTCGCTCTGTATCATTAGTGTGACTTCGTGGGTTGATGAGGCTTGCCGGGTCAAAGCTGTCCGAACTTGCGTACACGGCACTGGTTTTGATATGGGAAAGGCCGAAGAAATTTTTAGTTAGCACAACTTCGCAGGGGGGGTTAGATTTTCGTACGCTTTTATAGCTTACCCCGTGGCATAGCATTGCATGCATTGCCAAGGGAAACACAGGAGCAACGCGCTGAGTTTGGTGTTTTTCATTGATAACATGCCATAATGCAGTGTCTGTGCAGGCTAGACACAATAAGCCGGAAAGGTTGTTTGGAGTGCAAGCATCCCTTTTAAACTCAGCTGTTAGCGGCTTATCCTGCTTCCTAAGCGCTGTCGCATCTAGAATATATCGAAGTACCGCCTTGCCAATATCATCTTTGGCTTTTAAGGTCTCAACCTGGTGCACATTATTTTTGGCGCGACCTTTAAAATAATCACTCTCGATGTGGGTAATGGTGCCATTTATTCGCTTAACAAATTTAAAATCACGCAAGGTCAGTTTTGGGATATCACCTGCTTGCACCGTCTGATAAGCCATTAGGTAGCTAAATAGCAATGACTCAGCCAATGAGACTGGGATTACATCATTGTTAGAGGAGGATGTAGCGTGAAGCGCAAGCTGTCTTAAAAAGCCAGCATTAAGTAACTCCATATCTCGTGTAGAGGTAAACAATCCGGAGGAGTAGGTCTTCGTCGTCGCCGTTATTGGTTGGTTTGTCAGTAATTTGTCGAATATATCTTTTCGAAATTGCGGTCTCGCCTCGTTAAAGACTACCAATTCCAGCGCGTTCTTTAAATGAGGGATCTCATCAATCAATGGAACCAGCTTTTGTCTAAGGTGATTAAGCATTTCAGCCTTCGTGCTTATGATATAGTATTGCTTGGGCTGACCATCTGGTACGGCAATACTTGCATATGCTGGAATGTTTTCTGGTGTAATGCCTGCAAGCCTAAAACTATCAAGCAGCGCATCTTTACAGCTTTGAAGATACAGTAGTGCACTTTCGATGGTAATGCGAAATGAATTCATTAGTGCTTTGGGTGAGCCTAGCCGTGTGTATAAATCATGGCCGATACCAATATCATCACGGCGCAGCCAGGTATGTTGCGAAAGCCATTGATTAAGGTTTACCGCATTAGTTTCATCCCGTGGCGCTATAGAGGTCTTTGCCAGTGTTGCCAGATATTCACGTTCGTAATCGGTGAGAGTTTCAGTAAACGCTCCAAGTGCCAGCGCGGCTTCTATCATTGATTTGATACAATCGAGTCCTGTAGATTGAATTTTCACGCCATTCTCACTGACGCGCCATGCTTCGTAGTCTTTAAGCCATGTAGCACGGTTTTCATCGGTCAAATCTATGACATCCAGATAGCGCCACACATGCTTACATGCCTTTAGCCCCACTTTTCTTGTTTCTGAAAAATCATCCGTCATCAAGTAGCGATACAAGGCAGCATTGAATACGCCAAATATTAACTGACGTGTTCGGCAGTGCTCTGGCGATAAGGTGATTATGGCCGCGGCGTGGCCCTGAATTTTGGGGATGTGCAGCACAGTGGCGTTAGGGTTGTAAGGAAGCGGGGTGACGTCTTGATTTGCCTGAAGCTCCTTCGCTATTAGCGCCTGTTCATCCAATAACGCTTGTTGCAATTGCATGTCAGAGAAGGACTCTTTGGAAGGTGTATCGACAATATCAGTCATAATGCATTCCTGTGAGAAACGCTTCTTTGATGTGACAGCTTCGTATGTAGGTTTTGGTTGTTTCAGGCGCTTTACCGTCTTTGGCGTTATGCCCCATCAGCTTCGCAACGAGCAGGTATACCGCTGATGTGGGTGTCACACTATCGATTTTTACCTGGTTTTTTTTACAGGCATCGTAAAACTTATCCGTACCAAAGCTATGCCTTAAGATGTGACCTGTGTGATCATCTTCAAGCATCTGCATGTGTTCTGGTAAAGCACCGCTTCTCTGCAATTCCAACACTTTCTTTTTAGCTCGCGTAAAAGCTCTTGATGCCGCGTTTTTGGAAATCGGTGTGCCGTAATCGCTGTAGCTAGCATTAAGCAGTAGGGTGTTCTCAGTTGACTCAGGACGCTCCTTGTCAAAATATTCCTTGTAACGTTCCAATAGGCTTCGGTGGATATGAAGCGTTCGGGATTGACCGCCACCGGTGTTGCGAGGCGCTTTGGTGTATTGACCTTGCAGGTAATACTTGAACTCCATTTGCTCTGGATGTTGTGCCATCTCCAAAAACAAGGACTTGAAACCAGGATGCTTTTTATTGCCTACCATAAAGTCCTCAAGCAACAGCCCTTGATTTTCTTTACTGCGAAGACCCAACTCACCGCCACCGCGAAGGAGCAGCTCATCTCGAAGGCTTCCGGTATTGCGGTACAAAATGGAACGTAATTCAGGGGTAATGTATTTTACTGAGGTACGGCGCTTCGTGTTCCTCTTCACTACCGACTTTAATTTTGGTTTTACCCGAATGTCTTTGGCATTGGTAAATCCTGACATCGCCAGATAATTGTAATAGTCTCGAAGCGCCATCAAATACTGCTCTACCGTGTGTTCACCTGCTCCTTGCTCTTCGATGATGACAGTGTTGATGTAGTGATTTAATAACTCTTCAGGAATGTTGTGATGCCTATCGATACTGACCTGGCTGTTATGTCGACTGTATTGAACTAACCAGTTGAAGAAGTGCTCTAATTTGTTGTGAAGTATCGTTATCGTGACATCGGAAATTTCTTCTTCCTGATAAATTGTCGATACAAACTTATCTTTTCCATCGAGGGCCACTCGCTTCCACACGACACCCGTTCGACTAACGGCTTTACTGAACAATGTTGGAAGCAGCAATATAGATAGGTCTTCTGCCACAAAAATATGGCATTGATGGTATTCAGATCTTTGGGATGTAATAAATTGCATACAGATATCCAAATGGTGATACCTGCATAGTAGTAAGGAATGAGTGAAAGTGTTAGTACAAATCTAACATTTGGATACAGCTACATACTTCAAAGCCATTTATCTAAACGTAATATAACTGTGGTAGGCTGGTTCACTGATTTATCCACGCCTGTTCTCCGCTGCAAGTG
>FWPV01004634.1_pt1 | contig 28717 bp, 25 predicted proteins | sample 2228371 | NCBI WGS metagenome assembly FWPV01 (sample SAMEA103939776, study PRJEB20133) | metagenome | reverse complement strand
GTTAAAAAAACAATACATTACATTTTTTCTGGCACAGAGAATGCAGTTGGTGGAGGAACAAAGGTATCAAAATTATTGCTTAAATGTGGGTATTATGGTTACAGAAAGTATAAGTAGTTTATATTCAATTTACAAATATATTATAAAAATACTAGTGTCTTTGTGTAAGATAACTTATAATAAAAATTACTCTAGAGAGGATATTAGTCATACCTTTTCTAATAATACAAAATAATAAAAAAAACATATAAGAGGAGAGTTTTTATGATGAATTTAAAAGACTTTGTTCCGCCGATTATTGTCAAAATGTTAAAGAGATACAAAAGGTATAATAGCTATGCAGAGGCTTTGAAAATTTGTCAAAAAGATGGATACCAAAATAATGATTTATGTGAAGTTATTGCAGAAAAAACCAAAAATTACTTAAATGAACTCAAAAATAAGCCATTTATTTTAAATCCTACGAACGTTTTTTTGTTAGCTGCAATAAATCAATATATAACAGTTTTATCAACTGAAAGTATTAATATTCTTGATTTTGGAGGAGCATGTGGTTTTCATTATTTTGAAATCAGAAGATTTATCCCGGAAAAAATTAAACTTAGATGGTACGTTGTTGAAACTTCACAGATGGTTTTAAGTGCAAAAGAGCATAAATTAGAGAATTCTGAATTATTTTTTATCGACTCTCTTGAAAATATCAATACTCCAATAGATTTTCTTCATAGTTCCTGTGCACTTCAATATGTTCCCGATCCTTACGATTGTTTATTAAAACTAATAAATGTTAATGCACTGTGGGTGTTTTTCAATAGAATGATGTTTAATGAAAAAGATAGAGAGATCATTATATTACAAAAGTCAAAATTATCCGGGAATGGACCAGGACCACTTCCTAAAGACTATAAAGATAGAACAATATATTATCCTCACACCACTATTTCATTTAAAAAATTTAATAATATAATGTCAGAAAAATATAATCTGGAATGGATTTTTGAAGAAAAAACAGGTTGTTTTGATATAAGTGCTGAAAAAATTATTGGGAGAGGGTTATTATATATAAAAAAATAGGAACCAGATACAAAAGTTAAAAGGTGGAATAAATGGCATATTTTATTAATTTACCTACATTTTCTGATAATAGAGGATACTTAACAGTTATAGAAAAAATACTTCCTTTTGAAATAAAGCGAATATATTATATATATAATGCAACCTCTAAAAGGGGGGGACACAGACACAAAAAGAATATACAAGCACTTATATCCGTTGCTGGCAGTTGTGAAATTTTCGTAAACAATGGAGAAAAAAAGGAAACTTTTATTCTTGACCGTCCAGATAAGGCCTTAATTATTGAAGCAAGAGATTGGCATACGATGGATAAATTTTCTCCTGATTGTGTTTTATTGGTTTTAGCTTCAGAATATTATGATAGAGATGATTATATATATGAGGAGTATCCAGAATGATAGAATATGAAAACCTTCGAAGAGCAAATGAATCTTTTTTTGAGGAATATAAATTAGCTTTTCAAAAAGTTATTGAAAGTGGCTGGTATATATTAGGTGAAAGTGTAAGGAAATTTGAGGAGGAGTTTGCCTCTTATATAGGGACAAAATATTGCATTGGAGTGGCTTCTGGTCTTGATGCTTTGATTCTTTCTCTTGATGCATTGAATTTGCCAGAGGAATCTGAGGTTATTGTTCCCTCCAATACTTATATAGCCACTATTTTATCAATAATTCGATGTAACCATAAACCAGTACTTGTAGAACCAGATATAAAAACATACAATATAGATCCAACGAGGATAGAAGAAAAAATTACTGATAAGACTAAAGCTATAATAGTGGTTCATCTATACGGAAAATGTTGTGATATGGATCCGATTATGGAAATTGTAAAAAAATATAATCTTTATTTAATAGAAGATTGTGCTCAGGCACATGGAGCAATGTACAAAGGCAAAAAGGCTGGAACTTTTGGAATAGGATGTTTTAGTTTTTACCCAACAAAAAATCTTGGATGTCTCGGTGATGGCGGAGCAATAACAACAAATGATGAAGATTTAACAAAAAAATTAAGGGCTTTAAGGAACTATGGGTCAGAAGTAAAATATTATAATGACTATGTTGGCTATAATTCAAGGCTTGATGAAGTACAAGCTGCAATGCTTTCAGTTAAGCTAAAACAGCTGGATAAAATAAATTCTCATAAAAGAAGGCTTGCAAAAATTTATCTTGAAAATTTAAGCGACAAATTTATTAAGCCTGTTGTCCATCCGGATTTTTATGATGTTTATCATATTTTTAACATAAGACATAAAGACAGAGATAAACTGAGAGAATATTTGCTTGAAAATGAAATTAAAACAGAAATTCATTATCCCTGCTCACCTAATAATCAAAGAGCAATGAAAGGAATTATAGATGGTAGCTATCCAATAAGCGAAGAGATCCACGCGACAACTTTGAGTTTACCAATTTCCTTTTTTCACACTGAAGAAGAAATTTTGAAAGTTTGTGAAGTTTTAAATAATTTTAAAGCTTAGGTAAAAATTATGAAAAAACTAAAGATTCTTTATATATTTTCAACAAACATTATAAGTGGTGCCGAAAATGTTACAATAGATTTTATAAAAACAGACAAAGATAATGAATATTTTGTGTTCTCCGCAGATATTCCAGAATTAATTGTACTGCTAAAAGAGTGTGTTAAAGAAGAGAATATTTTTGGTTCCAAATGGTTAAGATTGCAGAATGTAATTTCCAGTAAAGGGTTAAACAAAATATTCAATCTATGTAAAAAGTTGATTTCAATTTTAATTGTAAGATATAAAATGAAATATCTTGAAAATACTATTAAACCCGATTTAATAATAGGGCATAATACTCATGATTCAATATTTTTCTATAGAAGTTCCACGAAAAAAATTTTACAGCTTTATGATTATCTAATTAAGGGATCCCATCTCTATTTTATGATAAAAAGAAGTGATAAATATATCAAGAAGTACATAGTAGATTCTATAGGCTTAAAAAATAATGTGGCTTCAAATGGTGTAAATCCAGATAAAATAGAAGTAATTTCATATTGTAAAAATGTAAGAATTGAAAAACCAAGAAATGTGAAAAGAACCCCTGTAATTTTATGGGTTGGTAGCTTTGAGGATAGAAAAGATCCAGTTGAATTTTTTAATATACTTAATCTACTTATTGAGAATAAGTTTAAGTTTAATGTAAATTTTGTTTATAGAAAGACAGAACTTTCATATTTTAATCAACATTTCAAGTTGATAGATCTTTTCAAAAACAAAATTGAATTCAATGTCTATGAAAATTTGAATAGAGTTGAACTTGATAAAGTATACGATAATAGTGATATTCTTATATTGACAAGTAAAGAGGATTCTTTTCCAACAGTTATTTTAGAAGCATTTTCTTTTGGTCTTCCTGTTATTTCAAGAGATATAGACGGTGTTTATGATATGTTATTTCCAGAAAAAAATGGTTACATATATAAAAATATTAGTGAGGTTCCTGATTTAGTAAAAAAAATAATATCAAACTATACCAACTTTTCTTTTGAGGCGTTAAATCTTGTAAAAAATAAATATTCTCCAGAAGAAAAATTAAGAAAAATGAAAAAAGTTTATGAAAACATTTTAAGTGAGGTATAAAATAAGTGCATATATTTCTAATTCACGACGATGAAAAAAGATATTTTGATTCATTGGTGCTCCTTGAAAAGGATAAAAAAATTTCTATTATCACATTATATGTTCACCCAATGAAAATGATGGTAAAAGGTATTTTGAGAAAGAAGATAAAATGGTTTATAAAAGGTATAAAAACCTTTATTTTTCTAATTAAATCTTTTTTTATGAAAGATAAAACAATAATTATAGGGATTGCCCCTTTTGATATTACAATTATTCTCTGGAAACACTTGATAAAAAAAAATAAAATAATCTACCATACCTCTTGGCCATACTGGGATGAAAAAAAGGTTCCCCAAAAACTCACTATTTTTAAAAAATTTTTTCTTAAGTGCTGGATGGATTTTATAACTCACGAAAATACTTACATAGTTTGTATAATGGAAAAAATAAAAACTGAGCTTCAAGAAAAATATCAAAAAGAAGAAGAGAAAATTTTTATAATTCCTCACAGTGTCAATCCAGTTTATTTTCAGAAATTAGAACAAAAAAGAAAAGAAAGTTTTGGTATTCTTTTTATCGGTAGGCTTGTTTTAGAAAAAGGATTGGAAGATTTAAAGAAAATAATTTTACATTTTAAAGATGAAAAAAAAATTCATTTTGGGATTATAGGGGATGGTAAAGATAAAGATGTTATAGAGGAAGTTTTTACACTTTCTCATGTTAAATATTATGGTTATATTGAAAACAAAGAAAAGATCAGAGAAATTATGAAGGATTATGATGCTTTGTTACTACCTTCATTTCAAATAGATGGGTGGGAAGAATTGTTTGGCATCGTAATTTTAGAATCAATGGCTGCAGGGATTGTTCCGATTGCTACTGATTGTATAGGCCCCAAAAACATAATAAAAGATAGGATAAATGGAATTTTAGTTAGACAGAGAGATATAGAAAAAATGATAGAATCTATAAATGAATTAAGAAACAACAAAGAGCTTTATTCGAAAATAAGAGAAACTTGCTTAAAAGAAGCAAAAAAATATAGTAGTGATAATATCAAGGGAAAATGGCAAAGTTTATTAAAGGAAATAAATTGCTTCTAAGTTAATTATTATTTTTTTAAACTTAAAATTTTTTGAAAAATACTTGAGAAAAATAGTAAGATGGAAGAAAAAAATGAAATTTTTTAAACTTTTTTTCTATGTTTTTCTAATTTTTGTTTCTTATATAAGCTCGATTCTTTTTGCAAGTAAATTTTCTTTCTTGATTTTACTTCCATATTTAGTATTTTTCGCATTTGTTAGCTTATTTTTTTTCAATAAAAATTTACTCCCTGCTTTTTGTAAAAAATATTTGATGTTATCAATGATAGTTTTTATTTCTATTACTTCTATCTTTTTAATTCTTTACTTCCAGAATATAATTGTCAAAAAAAATATGAAAATCTTTCCACTTATCAAAACTCCAAACGAAATTTCAACAAATCCAGAATTTTTGAAAAAAGGTAAGATTATAGTTAGCGGAGAAGATAAACAATTACAGATAACTTTTGGTCCTTATCTTCATCTGCCAGATGGAATATATAATATTGAATTAAATTACAAAGCTATGCCTAATACAAAGGTGGATTCTAAAATTCTGATAAAAGGTGGAAGGGTAAAAATTAATTCAGAAAGGCTAAATCCCGAAAACACATCTGAAACAATTGAATTCGTAGTTATGGATGGGCAGGGAGCAGATATAGAGGTTTCGCTTTTTTACTATGGAAAGGGATATTTTGAATTACAAGGATATAAAATAACTCCCGTAAAAGAAAACCTTTTTTCCTTTCTAAATCTTTTAAAAAATATTATTAATTCTCTCTCAACCTTTATGATAGTAATAACTTTGCTGAGCTCAATGATGCAAAAGCCCATACTTTCTTCTTCTGTAATCAGAGACTTTGTAATTGCTTTTTCAACTTTAATATTAAATTGGTGTATTTTTATTTTTCAATATTTAAAATTTATTGATACAAAAAATAGTTCTTATCTTATAAATTTATTATTCTTCTTTTTTTTCTTTTTTATAGTAAAGGGATATTTAAACTTAAAATTATCTCAAAAATCAATTGAAGAACAAACTGAAGTTAAAAGAGATATTTTAATTAAGTTTTCTATTATTTTTATTGGATTTATGTTAAGGGTTGTTGGTATTAATAACGGGCTACCAGAAATAAACTTACATCCTGATGAATTAGATTTAGTTGAAAGGGCTTTAAGGGCTTTTGTTAACTTAAAAATAAATCCTGCTCCGTTTTTCCATCTTGGTACGTATAGCTATTTTCAAATTCCTTTTTATGCTTTTTTCAATTTTACTGGAATGCTTTCTGGTAAAATATATTCTCTCGGATATTGGCTAACAAATCCCCACGAAGCTCTTCTTATAAGTAGATTTTTTTCAGTATTTTGCTCTCTATTTTCAATATTTTTAGTAATAGAAATAGGTAAAAATCTTTTTAATAAAATAGCTGGATATATAAGCGGATTATTTATGAGTGTGGTTTATATGGATGTAGTTATGAGTCACATTGCAAAAGCAGATACTTTTATTGTTTTTCTTATATTGGTTTTTAGTTACTCTATTCTTAAATTTTATAACTCTGAAGAACGAAAATACCTTTTTCTTTCGGCTATATTCATTGGTATCTCTTCAGCAGTCAAGTTAAACAATATAATTTTAATCATTCCACTTTTATTAATTTACATTTTTGTTAAATGGGAAAAAGAAAAATTTTCATTAAAAGATTTAAATCTTGCTTTTTTTGTAACTTTTTTAAGTTTGGTAATTTTTAATCCAATGTTTGTTTTAAAAACAAAAGATGTGCTTGGAGGATTTTTTATAGAATCAAGAATGGGAAGAAATACTCTTATTTCTTTTTCTGATATGTTGAATGGTTGGAAATTTCATTTATCATACTCTCTTTTCTTTGGAACTGGTTTTGGGCTGTTACTTACCGGTATAATAGGAGCTTATAAACTCTTTTTTATTAACTTGAAAAAAGCAACAGTTATTTTAACATTTCCTTTCATTTACTTTTTACTCTTGGGTAACGTTACCAGACATTTTGGAAGGTATGTAATGCCTATAATTCCTTTTTTATTGATTAGTTCATCTGTTTTAATAAATTCTATTTTTAAGGATAGAAAGATATTAGCTCTTGTGGTTGCTATTCTGATTGTTCCAAATTTAATATATGATATTGACATAGATATTTTATTCTCTAAAAAAAATAATTCTTTGATTGTTGGAGAATATATTTCTAATTACATTGAAGAAGACAAAACAATTGGTCATTTGGGAGACTCTAGTTATGCAAAGGTTACAAAGATTAAAAATCCCGTTGTCGATATAAAAAAGGAAAATTTGCCGGATTATATTATAGTTTATTATAATACTCCAAACTTAAAACCTGAGGAAGAAGAAATTTTAAAAAATTATTCTCTACTCAAATATTTTGCAATAAATAAAACACAGCAAAGGTTGTCATTAATGGGTGAGCATCTGCACGAAATTAAGATGCTATTATTTGAAAGATTTAGATGTGATATTGCAATTTATGAAAAAAATTAGAAGGCTTTTTAACTTATATGGAGGAAAATTATGAGTTTTTTTAGTGTTTTAAAGAACAATCTTAAGAAAGAATATGTAAAATTTTTGTCTTCTCAATATGAAAATAAGATCAAAAAAGTACAAAGAGGTATAAATTTAAAAAAAAGAAAACCAGAAGTTATAATAAGCCTTACAAGTTACCCAGAAAGATTTCCCTATCTTTATATTACTTTATGCTCTTTGTTATTACAGGAAGAAAAGCCAGATAAAATTATATTATATTTATGCAAAGAAGAAGTTAAAAGAGAAAGTATTCCTTATAAAATTTTAGCACTTGAAGAAAAGGGGGTTGAAATTAGATTTGTTGATAAAAATTTAAAGCCTTATAATAAATTAATTCATGCTCTATACGATTTTCCAGAAGAAATAATTATTACTTGCGATGATGATATTATCTATCCTTCTTTTTTAACTAAATATCTTCTGCTCTCTTACCAGAGAGAGCCAAATGTGGTAACTGGTTACAGATGCTATTTTATGAAAAAGGAAAAAGAAAGAGAGTTTTCTTTATATTCCAAATGGAAGAAATGTAGGATTAATCTTCCTCACTATAACATTTTTCCAACAGGAGTTGGTGGAGTTTTATATCCTCCAAAAATTTTACATAAGGAAGTCTTCAACGAAAATATTTTTACAAAAATATGTCCTTTGGCTGATGACATTTGGTTTAAAGCCATGAGCTTGCTAAATGAGAAAAAATCTATGATGGCTTTGGAAAGGTGTAGAGAATTTCCTGTTATTCCAGCTTCTCAGGATAAGGCACTTTATAAAATAAACATTGATCGTAATTTTAATGATGAACAATTAAAGGCGGTGTTTGACTATTATGATTTATATAAACTTATTGAGTAAAATTTTAAATAAAGTTAGGTAATTATTTTATGTCATCAATAAAGAAAAATTACTTTTTTAATACTATTTTTATAATATTAAATTCAATAATCCCACTTGTTACTATACCTTACTTGAATAGAACTCTTGGTCCTGAAAACATGGGAAGGGTTACATTGGCTTTATCTTTTGTAATGTATTTTTCCACTTTCTCTGGTTTGATAAATCCTATTTTTTCAATGAGAGAGCTTTCAAAATTTAGGGATTCTATAACTGAAAAAAACAAAATTTTTTCTTCCTTATTCTTCTACGGAATGATTGTTAAGTTGATTACTTATATTTTATATTTTGTGATTGTGATTTTTATAAGAGAAACAAGGCAAAATCTTTTTTTATATTTATTATTAGGTAGCCAGCTTTTTTTTGAAATTTTCTCAATTGAGTGGGCATATCAGGCACATGAAGAATATGACAAAATTGTGACAAGAAATATATTTTGTAAGATTGTTTCTGTTTTATTAATATTTTTTCTTATAAGAACTCCATTAGATTATAATTGGTATGCTGTTTCAATCATAGTTGCGATGAGTATACCATTTCTTTTAAATTTTATCTTGAAGAAAGATATGGTGAAATTTGAAGATCCAAAATTAAGCTTTAAAGTCTTTTTTAAATATGTGAGAGATTCTTTTTCTATTTACGTCTTGAAATTATTTGAAAACTTTTTTATAAATGTTGACAAATTATTACTTGGTTTTTTAGCTGGAAATTACTATCTTGGTTTATATAACCTTGCTGATAAAATAATCATTCTTTCTTCTTCTTTTTCTACTTCTCTTACAACTGTTCTCATACCAAGACTTTCATATTTATTTCATAAAAATGAAATAGATGACTTTTTTGAAAAACTTAGCAAGGCATTCAAGTTTATACTATTCATTACATTTCCGATGGTTGTGGGTATATTTGTACTTGCTCCTCATATTGTCGCATTCTTTGGGGATGAAAGATATAGACCATCTATAATTACACTCAAAATTGTAAGCTTTAACCTAATATTCATTTCTATCTCAAATTTCTTGAGTTATCAAATTAACATTCCTTGCAATAGAGAAAGATTTAACATAATAGGAAGTGCTATTTCATTGGGGACTTCTTTAATTTTTATACCTGTTTTTGTAAGAATTTTTTATCATAATGGTGCTGCGCTCTCAATGCTTTTCTCACTTCTCCTTCAAACTATTTTTCTCTTTTTTACCTCTACAAATATTGGAAAAGATATTGTAATTGATGTAAAAAACTTATTTTATCCTTTTTCATCCATTTTGATGGGAATGATTTTATTTTTCATAGTCAACTGGTTTAAAACGGGAAATGTAATAATAGAATTAGTTTTTTATATTATATCTGGAGCTGGAATTTATCTTGCATTTTTGATCATTATAAGGGATAAAATTACACTCGAATTACTAAATCTTTTAATAGTCCTTCTTTCCAGAAAATTTAAAAAGTAAAAACTAAATATAGCTTACCTAACCTCTATTTTCCCCATATAAACTTCGCCGGAATTCTCTCTAAGGTGAGAAATTGGAATTAAATACTTTAATTCTTCAAACTTTTTATAACCAAAAACATTAACAATTGGAGAACCAACTATATCCTTAAACCATGTGACTTTTAATTTTAAAAAAATGTTATATTCTCCTTTTCTTAGGTCAGTTTTTATAATTCTACTAATCCATACCTTTCCATCATCACCCTGAGGAATGAAGTTTTGCAAATAAACTTTGTTAGTTCGTCCTTGATTCACAAAATAAACCTCTCCATCAATATCACCATATATCCTATTATGTGATAACCAGAACATATTTATTTTTAATTCACTATTTTTAAAAAATATTTCTTTAAACTTAAATCCAAAGATATTTCCATTAATCTGATCATAAAAGAAAGTCCAGTTTGTATAACTATCGTGTAGCAGGATGCATGCAGGATTTCCAGATGGTAAATTGATTTCAAAAAAGCTAAGGTATTCTTTATATTTTTCTTTTAAACTAACATTTTTGCCCGTAAGGACAAACATGTCCACTGGTTTGAAAATCTCTTCAGGTTTAATTCTATTAAATCTGGCTTGATTCAGCTTTGAATAAAAATCAAGATGAGCATTATCCATATAAAAATCTCCTTCAAGCTCGATCACACATGAAACAACAGTCGAATCATCTGGAAAATTTTTATCTATTGATTTTATCTCATTTATAATGGGAAAAAATTTCGTTACCATATTGGGAAGATTGTATTTTACTCCAATATTTGGACTTGAGGCTACATGAGAGGAATTTTTTAAAATAGGAATGCTCAAAACTTTGAGTTCTGGCAATTTTAATAAATTTCCAAAATTTATGGCAATAATATTGTAGCTTGATATAGAGATAAGTAAAAACAAAGTTATAAATCCAAACCATCTCTTTCTAAAATTTTTGGAAAATGGAAAAACAATAATAAGCCCAGTAAATACAAGCAATGGAATAAGGTATCTTGCATCTTTATTATAAGTAAGAAAAGTCATCCAGAGATAGGGAATTATAAATGAACCAAGTAATAGCAACTTTTTTCGATTTTTGATTATAAACAGACTTACTATTCCTGAAAAAAAGAAAAAGAGAAGAGGCAAAAATAAATAATCATACAAAAACTTTTGAGGGTAGTAGATTATTGATTTCAATGAAAAAGGAAATGGATCTCCTTCTCCTACTCCAGCAAGGTAAGAAACACTTCTAAGTCCATCCTTATAAGCACCCCAGTTAGCGCCTGTCCATATCATTATTAATCCAAAGGAAAGGAGACCAGCTAACAAAAAATTATTAAGAAACCTTTTTGAATCAACCACCTTTCTTTTAAGAATTTTATTTATTCCCCTGAAAAAAGCAATTATCAAAAACCATATTATAAATATAAGAGAGTGAGATTTTGTATAAAAAGCAAGGGCAATTACAATTCCTGTGGTTTTCCAGCTTTTTTTTGATAAAAGCATATTATTTTTCATCAAAATATAAAGACAAAAGGCAACTGCAGCTACAGCTGGGATGTCAAGTAGAAAAACTCTACCAAGACCTGTAATTATTGGAAAAGAAGTTACAATAAAAGCAGCTAAAATTGATCTGAATTCATCTCTTTCAAAAAGCCTTTTTGCAATTCCATAAATAGAAAAATAAAGAATTGGCATCCAGAATAAAGAAACGGATAGACAAGCACTATCATAAGAAACACCAAAGATAAAAAAGAATATAGCAGCAATGAAATAAGCAAAGTGAGTATAAAAATCATAAAAAAACAAGACATCAAAAAATATATTGAGACTATTTTCACCTCTTAATGCCTGAAAAATCCGTAAAGCATTCCTTGCATGCCTTGATTCATCCCAGGGAGCAGCGGAATTATCAGAAAATATCCAGAAGATATGAACTAAAATAATAAAAATAAGGGGAAGAAATTTGCTAGACTTCTTTATAAAATTTTTAAATCTTAATCTAAAAAAATAAAAATAATTTGAAAGAATAGTAACAAATTCCTTTAACATTTTCTACCCTACTTTACCTAACTAAATTTCTTGAACTTTAATAAATCTTTTTACCATGCTTAACTGACTTTTATATCAATTTACTTACTGGCAAATAATCCATATCTCCATAAATGCAATTTCTCTTTTTTTTTCTTAACCACTTTGAACCTTTACAGTAGAATATTAAAATTTTTAATTATTATTTATACCTATTACATCATCCTACTTTGGTAGGTCAATTCCAATAGTTATTAATATTACCTTTTCAATCAATTCAACTATTTACTGAGCTTTTCTAACCACATCGTTTCAACTCTTTAAGAACCTTATAAAAGGCTCTTTTATAATTTTTAAATTCTAACTTCCAGTAATTCTTTTATATAGAATAACTAAAATTATCTCATTGTCCTCATCAAATCACTAAGCTTCTCTCTTCTCCTTATCAATCTTGCCTTTCCATCAGAAACCATAACCTCAGCAGGCCTTAATCTTGAGTTGTAGTTTGAAGCCATGGCATATCCATAGGCACCTGCATTCATTATGGCAAGCACATTTCCTATATCAATTTTTGAGATTGTTCTCTTCTGGGCTCCCTCTTCATTTCTTGTAAACACATCTCCAGTTTCACAGAGATAGCCAGCGATGATAACCTCCTCTTTTTCATCTTCAACGTTTGAGGCATTAATGATAGCATGATAGCAACCATAAGCCATAGGTCTGATGAGGTGATTAAAACCACTATCAACGCCGATAAATTTAAAGGCTGGGGTTTCCTTTATATCATAAACTGTAACAAGTAAGACTCCAGACTCTGCTACAATATATCTTCCTGGTTCAAGTTTAAGTTGTATTCTTTTACCATAAGAAGAAGAAAATTCTTCCATTACTTTAGTTATATCCCTTCCAAATTTATCTACATCAAAGTGATTTTCATTCTCATGGTATGGTATACCTATACCTCCACCAATATCAACAAACTCAAGGTCTGGAAACTCCTTTGCTATATCAAGAAGCCTTTCAGCAAGCCCCAAATATTTTTCTTCCTCAAGAATTCCAGAACCCATATGAGCATGGATGCCACTTATTTTTAAATTGTACTTTTCAGAAAGTCTATTTATTTCTTTAAGGTAAGCTTTATTTTCTTTTGTACAGAAGATACCAAACTTACTTTCTACTCCAGATGTTATCACATGATCATGGTGTCCGGCTCCAAAGTCTGGGTTGATTCTTATGGATACTTTCGTATTTGGGAAATATTCTCCATAAAACTTTAGTTGCATAAGAGAACCAACATTTAAAGTAACACCTTTTTTTATAGCTCTTTTCATTTCTTCGATTGAAAGGTTTATTCCAGTAAAAAGGATATTTTCTGGCTTAAAACCAGCTTTTAAAGCTATTTCTACCTCTTCTATTGAAACAGCATCTATTCCCGCTCCTTCTTTTGCAAGAAGTTTTAAAATGCTAAAATTTGAATTTGCTTTCATTGCATAATGTATTGTTGTGTCTTTGTATGTTATTGCATTTTTTAAATGATTAAATCTATCTTTTATGATCTTTTCAGAATATACGTAAAGTGGGCTTCCAAATTTTTTAACAAGTTCAATAGCAGAAATTCCATCGATATAAAGCTCATTATTTTTTGTAGTGAAAAGCTCCATTAATGGCTCCTTTTATTTAAATATTAAAATGGTGATGGTTTTAATTATAAGTTATTTTGCTAAAGTTCTCAAATTTTACTTATTATCTTTTTTGAACTATAATATAATATATGGAAAGAGCTTTATCTCTTCAAAATGTTTGTTTTAGTTATTTTGATAAAAGTGTAATTAATGATTTGAGCTTTGAACTGGAAAGTGGTAAAATTTTTGGTTTTCTTGGACCAAATGGTTCAGGGAAAACTACAACTATTAGATTAATAAATGGGGTATTAAAGGCTCAAAAAGGGAATATTAATGTCTTCGCAAAGCCAATATATGATAACCTCTCTTATGTTCATCAATTAAGTGGAGTTTTAACAGAAAGCGCAAATCTTTATAAAAATTTGACCGGTAAGGAAAATATTTTATTCTTTGCTAATTTAAGAGGTTTAAATAAAAGAGAGATAGAAGAAAATTTTAACTGGATTACTAAAAGATTAGAATTATCAACATTCATGAATAAAAAGTTTAAGGATATGAGTACAGGTATGAAAAAAAGGATTGCACTTGCTGTAGCTTTAATTCATAAACCTCTAATTGCATTTCTTGATGAACCTTCAACAGGGCTTGATCCAGAAACAAATTTAATGTTAAGAGATTTGATAAAAGAATTAAAAAAAGAGTATAATTGTACTATTTTTTTATCCACTCATTTGCTTAAAGAGGCTGAAGAAATTTGTGATGTTTTTGGATTATTAAAAGGTGGTAAGCTTGTAGCTTTTGGTGAGATAAATGATTTGGTAAAAAATATTCCAAATTCCATCTATTTAAAAATTAGAGGTAAAAAGCCAAAAGAATTTGATCTTTTATTTGATGAGGTTGAGAAAAATATTTATCATATTTATCCAGTTGATTTTATAAATATAGATGAGTTTTCTTCTCAGATTATTGATAGGTGGATAAAGAAAGGTGGCAAAATTTACGAGGCAAAAATAGAAAGATGGAATCTTGAAAGGATCTATTTTTCTTTTTGATAGAGGGAAAATGATAAAAATTTATTTAATCTTTTTGAAAAAGGAATTTAAAGATAATTTTTTAAATCTACAGATAATAGTCCCAGTATTTATACTCCCTTTCATTCTTCTTTTTCTGGTTCCAATTTTTATTAGTTTAAATATAGAAAGTAAGGAACAGTTTTTAAATATTATTAATTCTTCCATTCCTTTTTATTTTTTACTCATTTCTTTATCAATAAGCAATATTTTTAGTTCCTCTTCTTTTGTTATGGAAAAAGAAGCTCAAACTATGGAATCATTGTTTTATACACCTGTCACTATAAGGCAACTCTTTTTCGCAAAAATTTTAGCAGTTTTTTCCCTTGTTATGATTCTAATATCCTTCTTTTTTTTCATTTTTGGTTTATTTGTTAATTTTTTTGTAATTAATTCCTTAGAGAAATTAATTTTTCCAGATCTTAAATGGATTATTTATATTTTGTGGATTATTCCTTCAATTGTATTTTTTATGCTTTCTTTTATTGTGTGGGTTTCTTCGTGGGCAAAAAGTTTTGTAGTGACAAATCAAATTTCAAGTTTAATGATTTTTCCTATAATTTTAGTTTTTAATTTTATCATCAATGGAATGAATAATAGTGTTTTATTTTATTTTATAATTGGTAACATTGTGTGGTTTATTGACTTTTTTTTATTATTTTTACAATCTAAGAGATGGGAATATGAAAAGTTTTTAAAATAACTACTTTACTTTATAGTTTATTTGGTGTATAATATTATCGTTAAAGGGGAAGATATGAACCAATCTAAACATAATCGAAAATGTAGTGTTTGCGGGAAAGAAGAGGCTTTAGTTTTTTTTAAAATTGTGAAAGAAAATACAGTTGAAGAAAAAGGATTCTGTGCTAAATGTGCTTTGCAATATCTTGAAAGTTCAGGAAATAATGTAGATTTTAGTTATGTTGATGATAAGGTTCTTTCCTCTCTAAATGAAGTTAAAAATCTGATAGGTTATCTCATAAACGGTATAGAATCAGTCGTAATTAGTAAAGAGGGGGTTAATTCTGTTTGCCCTAATTGTGGTGTTTCTCTAAACAATTTTATTGAAAATGGATATGTTGGTTGCCAGTATTGCTATTCAACTTTTAGAAAAGAAATAAAGGATTATTTGTTAGAATTTGAACGAGGACTTGAACATAAAGGAAAGATGCCTAAAAAATATATTTCTCTCTATTTATTAAAAAAAGAAATTTTATACTTAAGTAATAAAATAAAAAGGCTTATTCTTTCTGAGAATTTTGAAGAGGCATTGAAAATAAAGAAGAAACTTGAAAAACTTATAGGGACCTGTCCGATTAATTATGAAGATGAATTATATTGAACTTCCCAAAAAACAGAATAGAAGGAAAAATCCGCTTGACGATTATATATTTACTTCAAAGGTACGTATTTCAAGAAATGTTGATGGTTTGAGATTTCCATATTTTCTTGACCAAAAATCTACATTAGCTCTTGAAGGAAAATTTGTAGAAGAGATAAGTAAATTAGATCAAGATATTGAATTTTTAACTGTAAATGATATTACAAAATCGGAGTTGTTGGTTTTTATTGCCACAAAGGTTTTAACTACAGACTTTTTAAGAAATGGAAGAGTATTTGCATACAAAAGGAATGGGGATTTCGTTCTACTGTTTAATGAAGAAGACCATTTAAAGATTTTTTCAATTGAAAGTGGTTATAATATAACTTTAATGTATAAACGCATTTCAGCATTTTTTGATCAACTTGAAGAAAATATTGATTTTGCTTATGATGAAGAATTTGGCTATCTTACAAGCTCAATTTTCAATGTTGGAACTGCGTTAAAATTGTCAGTTATGATGAATTTGAGTGGTATAGTGTATGCTGGAAAGATTGATGTTATAAAAGATATTGTGAAAGAAATGTCTTATTCCATTCAGCCATTAATTTCTTTTGAAAAACCTCTATTTATCATTTCTACATCTTACTCACTTGGTAGTTCAGAAGAAGAGATGATAGAAGAATTTGAGGATTTTTTGATTAAAATAATCAAATATGAAAAGGAATGTAGAGAAAAATTTTTATTTTCTAACAAGAATGAACTGGAAAGAATTTTTAGAAAACTGTATGATATTAAAAGATTAAATAAGGTTTCATATTCTGTTCTTATTGATTATATTTCTATTATTGATTTGTTTAATAAAGTAACTTTTCAGGTCGATGATATTAACTATATTAGAAATCTTGTTTTTAAAGGGATTGATGATTATATTGTATATAAGCACAATGTTAATAGTTCTATGTGTGATGATTTGAGGGCGGATTTGATTAGAAGAGCTTTTGACGGCTTGAAATTTAAGAAAGCATTTATTTGAGGAAAGTCATGGAAGATTTTAGCGGTTTTACACCAAGAGCACAGAAAATAATTTCAATTTTATCTTCTCAGGAAGCAAGAAGATTATCTTCACCAGAGGTTTTACCTGAACATATATTTTTGGCTCTTGTTAGAGAAGGAGAGGGTTTTGGAATCAAAGCTCTAAAAAAGCTTGGAGTAGATATCGATGATCTTAAGAGAGAGGTTGAAACAACACTCAGGATGAAATCAAGTCAGGTTTTTGTTCTTGGTAAAATTCCTCTCTCAACAAGGTTTAAAAATATCATCAATCTTGCAAGAGAAGAATCTTTTTCAATAGGGCATAACTACATTGGTACAGAACATATCTTGCTTGCTCTCTGCTCTGAAAATGATAATGCTGCGATTCTTCCTATTTTTCTGAAAAATAGAGGACTTGACTCAGCAATGCTCAGGGAAGAAATTATCAAACTTGTTGGTTATGGCGATGTGATAATAGCTCAAAACACCAATACACAGAAGAAAAATACAAAAACTCCTTTTCTCGATAAATTTGCCAGAAACTTAAACCTTATGGCTATGGAAAATAAACTTGATCCGGTTATTGGAAGGGAAAATGAGATTCAAAGGATTATACAAATCCTATCAAGAAGGCAGAAAAATAATCCAATTCTAATTGGAGAAGCCGGTGTTGGAAAGACTGCTGTTGTTGAGGGACTTGTCCAGAAAATAGTAAAAGGAGCTGTTCCAGAAAGAGTAAAAAAGAAAAGGATAATGCTACTTGATATTGGAATGTTAGTTGCTGGTACTAAATATAGAGGAGAATTTGAAGAAAGGATAAAAAATTTACTTAAAGAATTAGAAGAGAGTGAAGATGTTGTAATTTTCATTGATGAAATACATACTATTCTTGGTGCTGGAAATTCTGAAGGGGCACTCGATGCCTCAAATATGCTTAAACCAGCCTTAGCAAGGGGAAGTATTCATTGTATTGGTGCTACGACGTTTGATGAGTACAGAAAAAAAATAGAAAAGGATAAAGCCCTATTAAGAAGATTTCAACCTGTAATAATAAATGAACCTTCCATAGAAGATACCATTTATATCTTGAAGAATATAAAAACAAAATACGAGGAATATCATAATGTTTTTTATACTGATGAAGCAATTTCTGCAATAGTTAATTTATCTACAAGGTTTATAATGGAAAGGAGGCTTCCAGATAAAGCTATAGATTTAATGGATGAAGCCGGTGCATACTGGAACAGTAAATTGCTTGCTAAACCATCAGAATTTATAGAAATAGAGCAAAGGCTTAAAGAACTGGAAGAAAGTAAGAATTTCTTTGTCAGTGCAAATGACTTTGAGAAAGCTGCTTTTTTAAGAGATGAGATAGAAATTGTTAAAAAAGAATATATAAAAGAATTTAAAAAATGGCAGAAGAATTTTACGAGTAAAGAGAAGGTTAAAATTGATAGAAAAGAAGTTGAAGAAGTTTTATCTTTTGTAACTGGAATTCCAATTTCTGTGCTTGATAAAGGAGTTGATAAGAATAAATATTTAGCTATAGAAGATGATTTAAAGAAAAGTATTGTTGGTCAGGATCATGCAATAAAGGCGGTTTCTGATTGTATTAAGAAGAGTGTAGCTGGAATAAGGAAAACAAAAAAACCTATGGGTAGTTTTATTTTCCTTGGTCCTACTGGTGTTGGTAAAACTGCACTGGCAAAGTCGCTTGCTAAATTTATGTTTGGTAGCGAGGATTCTTTGATACAACTTGATATGTCAGAATATATGGAGAAATTTCAGATTTCAAGAATTATTGGTGCTCCTCCTGGCTATGTTGGGTATGAATCGGGGGGCATTTTAACAGAAAAGATAAGGAGGAAACCATATTCTATTGTTTTATTTGATGAAATTGAGAAAGCACATCCAGACATATATAATATTTTACTTCAAATTTTAGATGAAGGTAAACTAACCGATAGTTTCGGAAATGTTGTGGACTTTAAACATACAATTATAATATTAACTTCTAATATAGGAACAGAAAGAGTCTTTGGTAAAGAAAAACTAGGTTTTTTAACAGATAAAAATCAATCTGAAAAAGATAGGGATATTTTTATAGAAGAATTAAAAAAGGTTTTTAAACCAGAATTGATTAATAGGATAGATGAAATAGTTGTTTTCGACGAACTTAAAAGAGACGATATTGCTAAAATTTTTGAAAAAATGATAGAAGAACTTAACGAAATAATCTCTCAACATAATGTAACTCTTACTATTGAGGATGAAGTGAAAAGTTTTATAATAGATTCTTATGAAAAAAATTACGGTGCGAGATCAATCCAGAGAGCTATAAATAAATATATAGAAATACCAATAACAGATTTTTTATTAAAAAATAGTGAAATATTATCAAAGAATAGTTTAAATATTATAAATTCATATCTGGAAAATGGAGAAGTAAAGTTTATTATAAAAGATGAAAAAATGAAAAGGAAACCAAGTATAAAAAAGAAAATTTTTTCAGAAGTAAAAGAATAAAAATCTTTATTTTTATGTAGTAAGTTACCGATAAATATTATATCATTTTTATTATTAAGGGGTCCCCATGGCAAAATTTTTGCCTTTTTGTGGTGTATATTATAATCCAGAAAAGTTTGGCAGAGTTGATAATCTTTTATGCTCACCGTATGAATCTGTGAATTATTATTATAAAAATAAGTTAAAAGAAGATGTTAACAATTTTTCCTACCTTGTATTTCCTGAAGGCAATGGAGAAAAATATAAAAATGCTGTAAACAAATTTTTTGGATGGTTATTAAGGGATACTTTAATTCTTGATAAGAAACCTGCTTTTTATGTTGTAGAATTAAACAGAAAGAGAAATGGGATAGATTATAAGAATTATGCAATTATGGGAATTATGAAACTTGAAGAAGAGATTAAAAAAAGTATGGATGTTCAGGAAGAATTAATAAATGAAAAATATAATCTCATAAAAGAAACTCAAACAATTCCTGAACCAGTTTCTTTCTTTTATAAAGATAAAAATAAAGAAATAAACTCAAAAATAGCAAGTTTTGTTGCTGGAAATAATCCTAAATTTGAATCTGAGTTTATGAAAGTTAATTATAGATTTTTTTCAATCGATAATGAAGAATTGATAAAAGAAATAAAAACATATTTTGAAAATACATCTCTTTATCTCGTTGATGGACAGGCTACGTATGAAGCTGCCTTAAAATATATGAAAGATAAAAAAGCTGAACCTGGAGCAAAGTACAGTGGAAAGGAACCTTTTAATTATATTCTTTCATGTTTTATTAATTTTTATGATGAAGTTGTTGAACTTGTACCAGTATATAGAGGGGTTAAAAATTTTGGTGTATCTATAAACGATATATTAAAAACTCTTTCGTCTGATTTTAAACTTGCTCTAATTCCGTTTAATAATTCTAAAGAAGAAATTATTGCAAGAAAAAAATTGAATTATCTAATTCAGGAAAATAGAAAAAAAGGAATATTAAGTATTGGTTTTTATCATAAATCTGCAATCAATAAGTATTTGATTTTAAGTTATAATAAGCAATTATCGATGGATACAAATGATATAGATTTTATTGATAAAATGTTACTTTCAAAATTTAATGGAATTAATATGTCATATTTTTATGATTTTGATTTATCTTTCGAAGAGGTTAAGAATTCAAATTTTGAAGGGGCATTCATAATTAATGGAGTAAACAAAGAAATTATTATTGAAAAAGTGGAGAAAAATATTAAATTTAAAGCCAATAGTTTTTGTTTATCTCCACAAATTCCTGATGGATTGTTATTATTTTCTTATAGATATTCTTCATTTGCTTCTGAGTAGGATGGAGGAAAAGATGAAAAGATTGTTAGTTTTGTTTTTTATTGCGGCTTTTTTTGTTATAGGAGCATGTGATAAAAAGGCTAAAGATGTAAGTGAAAGTGATACACTGGCAGAATTATTAAAAGAAAATAATATGACAACTTCAACAAATACTAACCTGCCAGCAGAAGAAAATATAACAGAAGAAGTTGTAAACACAAACATAGAGTCAGTGGCTACTCAAAAAGTTGAAAGTCCAGCAGTTGAAAAAGAACAAAGTATTAGTAGTAAAATGGAAATAAAGGATGAAGGGATTGAAATAAAAAAGGATAAAAAAGCTTATAAATCTACTAAGAAAGAAGGGACATTGATTATTATTGGTAATGATGAGAGTGGTCAAACGGTTTCTCCAAGGAAATTTTTAAAATTAACTCTTGTAGTTACTCCAAAATCCTCTGCTGCAAGAAGAGTTAATTTTTACGTATATGCTATGCCGAAAAATAGTTCTAAGAGTTATTTAGTATATAATGTTAATAATATTGAAGTTATAAACGGTCAGGCACAACTCACGAAATTCTGGAATGCACGAAATGCAAATGGGGGATTTTTAGATCCTGGTGAGTACAATATATACGTGAAATTTGTTATAAAAGATAAGAATGGTTATACTATAGATAAAATAGAAAGGTATTGGGGAAGTAAAGATTTTTATATAAAATTATATTAAAACTCTTTACATATTTTTAGATATATATTAAAATAAGGATGTTATGTTGCTAAATATTTTGAAATCTAAAATCCATAGAGCGGTTGTTACAGAAACAAATCTGGATTATGTAGGAAGTGTTACTATAGATGAACTCTTGATGGAAGAAGCGAATATTCTTCCATATGAGCAGGTTCATGTGTGGAATATTACTAATGGTTCAAGGCTTATAACATATGCCATACCTGGAGAGAAAGGTAGTGGGGTTATTTGCCTTAATGGAGCAGGGGCACATTTGAACCAGAAGGGTGATAAGGTTATTATTGCGGCTTTTGCTTTGTTGCCATTAGAAGAAGCTAAAGACTTTAAACCGAAGATTGTGTTAATTGGAGAAAATAACAGTATAGATAAAGTTTTGTTTTGAAAAAAAAGTTCTAAGGAGAGGCATATGAAATACAAAGGAAGGTTGAATTTTTGTTATGTTTTGTTGTCCTTAGTTTTAATTTTTGGCTTAAAGAGTTTTATCTTTTCTTTTGGTTTTACTGAAAGAGGAAGAGAAACTATTAATCTTCAAACGTTTATAGTTTCTGATTTTGGTGATGAAAAGGATCAAACAAATGGTATAATCTGGAAGGCGAAGTTTTCAAAATTTGCAAAACCAGCGGATCCGAATAAGGATCTCAGTACATGGGATACGAATGCTTGTGATGCAAAATATTTTGAAGCCAAACCTGTTGGATTATCACCCGAAGTTGATGCTAAACAGAAGTGGTCACTGGGTATAAAAGCTCAATTTGTTAAGAAAGGATATAATTGGATTGAGGTATATACTGAAAAAGTAAGTGAAAGAAGTATATTGGGTTCAGATGGGAAACCTGAAAATACTATTGAAGGCAAAAAAGAACCACTAAACTTAATTGGGGTAATAAAGAGCCTTGATATGTGGGTATGGGGAGGAAACTATAAGTATTGGATGGAGTTTTATTTGCTTGATTATAAAGGATTTTTACATAAGATTCCTGTGGGTGATATAGATTATGTTGGATGGAGAAATTTGAGGACAAAGATTCCAGAATATATTCCACAAGCTGAAAATAGGGTTCCATTCTTAAAGCCATTAAAACTTGAGTATATAAAAATTTGGTCATATCCAAATGAAAGAGTAGATCAATTTTATGTGTATTTTGATTATTTACAGGTACAAACAGATGTTTATCTTGAAAGATTTAACGGTGATGATTTAGCTTCAAAAGCCTGGTAAAAAGGGGTAAAATATGAAAAGATTAAGTTGGGTTGTTTTGTTTATATTAACAAGTAGTATTATTTTTTCTCAGCAGGTTGGTAGATCTGATTATCAACGTGTTGGTGAACTTGAAATTATAAATACCAATGCTGGTGAGAGCTCTGATAAGAAAGTTGCCACTGAGCTTGTTCAAACTGTGCTTGTTGATGATTTTGAAAGAGCTGGGGAATGGCAAGCTTTTATGCCAAGAGATTATGGTATTGCTATCTCAATGAGGAGAGAAGGTTCTCCAAGAGATCTTGAATCAGATAGGAATAGATATGTACTTGGTATAAAGGTAGAATTTATGAAGAGAGATTGGAGTTGGGCTACTGTCACTCCAGTAAAACCAATAAAGATAAAAGGTATAACAAAAACTGTTACTGTATGGGTGGTAGGTAGAAACTACAAACATACTCTTAGTCTTGTGCTTAAGGATTATCTTGATAGACTCAGGTTTATTACATCTGAGAGATTGATATGGACCGGGTGGAAACAGGTTAACATAAATATTCCTGATACAATAGAACAAGAGAATTATAAGATTACTGAAGATAGAGGTATAACCTTTATTGGTTTCAGATTTGATTTTGAACCAGAAGATATATTGGGAAGACCATTTTATTCTTATCTTGATTATTTAACTGCGGATGTGGATTTGTTTTCAGAGACAAAGCAGAATCCAGACGATATGGTTGATCATTGGTAAAATTTTATTTCAATTTGTTCTAATTCGGAAATGTAATGGTTTTTTGTCTATTGCATTTCCGAATTACATTTTTAACTTTTTAGATTTTATTAAAAGCTAGAATATGTTTTTGTTAAATATATTTTTTTTATTAGGGTTTATTTTTTCTTGCCAAAGGATCGAAAAATCTACGTTAGTTCAAAATGAAGGGAAGTTTTTTTCTTCAAATGAATTTGATGTTTTATTTTTTGAAAAGGGATTTAAACACAAATCATACATATTTTATGTAGATAATTTTAAGAATTATGTTGTTTCAGGGAGTGCTGATAATTCTATATCTATATGGGATATTAATAAAAGCTCAGTTGTCACCAATATAAAATTTAGTTACAGGGGAAGCTGGGGTATTCCTGTAAAATATACAAAAGATGGCAAATTTCTTGTAGTTGGAGCTTATGAGGAATTACAGATATTGGATTCTTCTAATTATAGAGTTATTTCAAAAAAAAACACTCATATAAAGGGGATTCAAACTGTCTCTGTTTCTTTAGATAATAAATTTGTGTTAACAGGTGGGGCTGATGGTTATGTAAGGGTATGGACATTACCAGATCTAAAATTAATAAAAGAAAAACAACTTACAAAAGGAGAGGTATGGAATGCTAATATTAGCTATAATGATTCTTATGCATTAGCCGGGACTTCTGATAAGTTTGTTTTTCTTTTTTCAATTCCAGAGTTAACGATAAAAAAGGTGATAACCAATGATTATCCAGTTGAGTTTGTTAGCTTTTCACCAGATGGCAATTTTTTTCTTTTAGCTGATAATTTTGGAAATGTAATTGTTTATGAATTTTCAAATCTGGAGTCATATTATTTAAAGTTCAGAGAACACATTAGTGAAGTGTTGGTAGCAAAATTTGTTGACAATAATTTTTTAATTTCTGGTGGAAGAGATGGCGATATATATATATATGAATTGGCTAAAAAGAGCGTAATAAAAAAATATAATATTGGAAGTGCAGTTTTTTACTTTGAAAAGAGTAATATTTATAAGATGCTGATTTTTGGTACTGGAAAAGGAGAAGTTTTATTCTATAAAATAATTTCTAAGGAGTAGAAGTGGAAAAAGAGATTAATCAACGAAATGAAATTGTTTCTTTGTTGAATAAGTTAAGACTTAATAGAGTTAAAGTAAAGCTCGAAAACGAAGAAAAAAAATTTAATCTTGAAGGATATATTACAAAAGCTGATCCATCTATTGTAGGTTTTTTTTATGATAATATTCCAGATTTTGTTGCAATAAAAAACGTAACAATATGCTTTGAAATGAATAATAACTTTTACAATTCTGAACCTGTTATGATGAGAATAGTAAACATTCCATTAAAAAGTATTGAAATTAATCTTCCAGAAAAGATATACTATCATTCCGTTAGAAAATATCCCAGAATTGAAGGTCTTGATGAAGTCAAGGTATATATAAAGAATATAGAAACTACAGAAATTTCAAAACAATCTGTTGTAAACCTTGCAGAGTTACCAGCGACACTACGTAGTATATATCTGGAAGTTCAAAATGAAAAGCCAGACATAAAGAAAATTATCAAAATGGTTGGAGAAGAATTATCAAGGTTTTCTAATAGATTTAGAATTAACCTTTTTAAGGATTTATCAAAGTTAACTCCGATTGAAAATGTTGTGAATATTTATAAAAAAACCTTCTGGGTTGGTGATACTGAAAATTTATCAAGTTATGTTCATCTTGGTGAAAAATATGGGGTTGTGGGTTATGAGAAGTATTTTGAAATTATAGGTAAAAAGGTAAATCCTCAAGTTCTTGAACAAATTAGGCAGAGCTATATTTCTAAGGGAATTATTTCTTATGCGATGGTTCCTATAATAATTGGTGAAAGAGTTTTTGGTGTAATTGAGGTTTCTGTGCCAAATGATCCAAAATTTAAGCAATTGAGTATTTATGAAATATTTTATATAAAAGGACTTGCTGATATAGTAGGTGAAGTGATAGTCAAAACCCAATCTACAACTGAGAATGCCGATGTAATGTTCAGTGTTATTGATCTTTCTTTAGGTGGTATGCTTGCAAATACCAAGAATGTTTATATTACTCATTATATTAAAGAAAATACAGTTGTTATTCTTTCAATTAACCATAATGATAAAACTATTTATGTAAAATCAAGGGTTGTTAGATATAATTATGTTTCTGGTGATAATGCTGGATTAAATGTTGCTTTTGAATTTTATATAGATGATGAAAATACTAAATCTGAACTATCGGCTTTGATAAAATCTTTATCAAAGAAATAAAACCCATTAATTTATTCTGGACAATCTGATTATTATATATTATAATATTAGTTAGCTTTTTTTGAGGGTTGTTTATGCTTTATTCTTTATTTTTTGGATTAAGAAATAAGTTTATTCTTTTTAATCTGTTAAGATACATAACATTTCGCTCTATGGCAGCCTTTGTTACAGCGTTTCTGGTAGGTATGTTGTTAGCGCCGATGTTTATAAAAAAATTTAAGGAAATAGGTGCTGGACAATCTATAAGGGAAGATGGCCCTTCCACTCATTTTGCTAAGGCTGGAACTCCTACAATGGGGGGAATTTTTATACTTTTATCAGTTATAATATCATCTCTTTTATGGACTATTTATAACTATTATGTATTTGTGGTTTTATTTTCAATAATTGGTTTTGGTATGATTGGATTTTATGATGATTATTTAAAAGTAATGAAAAAAAATTCAAAAGGAATTACTGCTAATTTAAAATTATTGTTTCAAATTATTGTGAGTATTATAATTATTGTGCTTTTATATTTTGACCCATTTGAAAAATTTTCTTTTTCATTTTTTGTTCCTTTTTATAATAAACCATTGTTTTACTGGCCTTTTCTTTTAGGTTTTGCTTTTTATATTTTTACGCTTATAGCATTTTCAAATGCAACGAATCTCTCAGATGGACTTGATGGACTTGCGGCTGGAATGAGTATTTTTTTAATAATTCCCTTTGGTATTTTTGCGTATGTACTTGGTAATGCTGTGGCTGCAGATTATTTAAAATTTATTTATATTCCGGGGGTGGGAGAAATTTCTGTAATTTTAGCTGCTTTTATTGGAGGACTGGCTTCATTCTTATGGTATAATGTTCATCCAGCTGAAATTTTTATGGGAGACACTGGTTCACTTGCTATAGGCGGCACTATTGCGACAGTTGCTATAATCCTGAAACAGGAGATGCTTTTAGTTATTGCTGGTTTTATGTTTGTTCTTGAAACCTTTTCTGTAGTATTACAAACTTCCTATTTTAAATATACAAAGAAAAAATATGGGGCTGGAAAAAGAATTTTTTTAATGGCACCTATACATCATCATTTTGAGAAAAAAGGCTGGAAGGAAACACAGGTAGTTATAAGATTCTGGATTCTTGCTGCTTTATGTGCTTTGATTTCTTTGACTACACTTAAATTAAGATAATTGGAGATAAAAATGAAAAAATTAAAATTAACAAAGGAACAAAAACAGAAACTTCTAACTACTGTTCGTTTAACAATTAAAAAATTTCTCTATGGAGAAGTTGAGGAAAAATTTCCAGATTTAAGTGATGAAATCTTTTCTGAAAACTATGGAATGTTTGTTACTCTTACTATAAGAGGTAGATTAAGAGGCTGTATAGGATATGTAGAGGGTATAAAACCTTTGAGAGAAGCTGCTAAAGATCTGGCAATTCAATCCGCCTTTAAAGATCCAAGATTCTATCCACTTACAAAGGAAGAGTATAGTCATATAAAGATTGAAATTTCTATACTTTATCCGCTTGATGAAGTTAAGGATATATCTGAGATAGAAGTAGGAAAACATGGTTTATTGATGGAGAGGGGGTATAATAAAGGTTTGTTACTACCCCAGGTGGCTACAGAATATGGTTGGTCAAAAGAAGAATTCTTAAATCAGACATGTAGAAAGGCTGGTATGGAAGCATATTGCTGGGAAAATGGGGCAAAGGTGTTTAAGTTTGAGGCAGAGGTATTTGGTGAAGAAGATATTTAATATTTCTTTTAAACTATCAGCATTGAAAATTTCATTTTTTGGTCTATTATTTTTAATTCTTATTCTTGTATATTCTATTAATTCAGGTAGAATAGCTTTAGATGATAAATCAAATCTTTATCCGGTTAAAAGTTTTCAACTTGTTAAGCAATGGGTGGGGACAAATGGAGAATATGTTAACGATTTTTTAGTTGATGATTATCTTTATGCTACTTTTGGAGAAAAAGGTATAGGCATATTTAATAGAAGTGAAAATATTGAATTGATTACAAATTTTACCTTTCAAACTAATGGACAACACTTTTCTTTTAAGAATTTAGATATCACAAAAGTAGAAGAAAAAGGTTATATAGTAGTGTCATTTTTTAATGGAGAAGAAAAAGGGTTTGCGATATTTTGTATAGAAAGTAATAATATTTCGTTATCTAACTATTTTCTTATTAATTTTATTAATCCAAAGAGTTTTTGTGTTGTAGAAAATTTTTTGTATGTTTTAACAGAAAAGGGAATCGAAAAGATTAATATTTTTGATAATTCCCAAAAAAAAGTATATAACTTTAGCTTGTCTGAAGCAGGAAAGATAAAGTATAAAAATGGATTTTTTTATATTCCTGCATATAGAAATGGTTTAATAATAGGGAAAGTTGAAAATGATAATTTTAAGATAGTAAATAATATCAAGTATAATATGAGCTATGTAACAGATTGTTATGTGAATAATAAAAAAATTTTAATTTCAGATAGAATGATGGGAATTATGCTTTATAACTTAAATATAATCAATAATCCAGAACTTTTATTAAAGTATGATGCTACCGGGGATGTTAATTCTGGCTTGTTAAATAATAAAGATGTTTATATAGCAGATGGAATAAATGGAGTGTTTGAATTATATTATGTAGATAAAAAACTTAAACTTAATAGATTTCATAAAGGTGATTATATCGCGTATAATATATCTTATGATAAAAAAGAGAAAATATTATATGTTTTAGCCGGGGCTAATGGGATATTAGTTTTAAAATAGGTTGAATTATGAAAGATAAAACACTATCTCGAATTTTAAGATATGGGCTTAAATATCCATTTTTATTTTTCTTTTCTTTAATGCTTGCTTTTTTCTTTGTTTTTGCTAAGGTTGGGGCGGCATTTTTTGCTACAAAATATTTTGCTTCAGCTTTTATAGAAAAGAATCTTGAAAAAGGAGATGTATTTTCTATATTAATTTTAATATTCCTTGCATTTATGTGGGTTCTTTTTCACTATTTGATTTTTGTTTCTTCTACTTCACTTGCGATGAATGTTGTACATGATATTAGAAAGGAATTATATGAGAAAGTTATTTCTTTGCCAATGGATTATTTTAAAAAG
>FWPV01001775.1_pt1 | contig 28739 bp, 39 predicted proteins | sample 2228371 | NCBI WGS metagenome assembly FWPV01 (sample SAMEA103939776, study PRJEB20133) | metagenome | reverse complement strand
TACCGCGGTTAACGATGAGGAGGGCAGGAGTTTACTCGAGGCGTTGGGTATGCCCTTTAGAAGGACTTGAGGTTCAAATTACAGATGGCAAAATTATCTAAGATTCTAAAAGCAAAAAGGCCCCCGAAGTATAAAGTGCAGCAGCGGAATCGCTGCCAGTTATGCGGCAGACCGCGTGCTTACATACGTAAGTTTGGTTTGTGCCGTATTTGTTTTCGGAAGTTAGCTTTAAGTGGTCAAATTCCTGGCGTGAGGAAGTCGAGCTGGTGAGCGCAAATCTGGAGGAATTTCTTTATGGTTACTGATCCCATTGCTGATATGCTAACTCGGATACGAAACGCAGTCATGGCACACCATGACAATGTGCTTATACCAGCTTCAAAAATCAAGCTTTCTATCGCTAAAATCCTTAAAGACGAGGGCTTCATCACTGATTATACTGTTCTCCGGGGCAAGCCCCAACGCATGATTAAAATCGTCTTGAAATATGTAGATGGACATCCAGCCATTGTCGGCTTGGAGCGAGTCAGCAAGCCAGGCCTTAGGATGTATGTTGGGCGCGGGGAAATTCCCCGAGTCTATGGTGGGCTTGGTATTGCAATTCTATCAACATCTAAAGGGGTGATGACGGGGCAGGAAGCGTGGCGCCGAAAACTTGGTGGTGAATTACTATGTTACGTCTGGTAAATAAGTCATTGGAGAATATTCCATGTCTCGCATAGGGTTACAGCCTATACCTGTGCCTCAAGGCGTGAAGGTGAGCATCAAAGGTAGTGATGTGACAGTTGAGGGGAGCAAGGGCAAACTATCACGCTCGTTCCATCCCGCTATGCGTATTACCTTGAAAGATGGAAACCTGATGGTGGCACGACCTAGCGATAATAGAAACCATCGTGCTTTGCATGGCTTAACCCGAAGCCTGTTGGCTAACATGATTGAAGGGGTCACTAAAGGGTTTGAGAAGACTCTGGAGTTAAGTGGCGTTGGTTACCGTGCCCAGAAAGCTGGCAATAAACTATCCCTGCAGGTTGGATATAGTCATGTGGTGGATTTTTCTCCTCCGCCTGGGGTAGAAATTATCGTCGAGGGGATGAACCGTATTAGGGTTATTGGCGTCGACAAAGAGCTGGTGGGAGAGATAGCGGCACAAATTCGGGCTATACGACCTGCTGACTCGTATAAGGGCAAAGGTATTAAATATGCTGGCGAGGTGCTTCGTCTGAAACCTGGCAAGGCGGGTAAGGCAGCACTGAAAGGATAAGGGATATTGATGGCTAAAGCGGATGCAAGGTTAGCGCGAGAGCGCCGGCACAAGCGAATCAGGGCGAAGTTAATTGGCACGTCAACAAGGCCGAGACTTTGTGTTTTTCGAAGCCTGAAACATATTTACGCTCAGGTCATAGATGACCTCGCTGGTCATACTTTGGTTTCAGCCAGCAGTTTAGAGCCGGAAGTTAGAGATAAAGTGGCAATGAAAAAAAAGGTGGAATGTGCTGAATTAGTAGGCTCTGTAGTAGCCCAGCGCGCCCTGGATAAGGGGATTGCTCGGGTTGTTTTTGATAGGGGGGGATATAAGTACCATGGGAGAGTGAAGGCCTTGGCAGAAGCTGCAAGGAAAGTCGGATTAGATTTTTGAGGTTTTACTGATGAAAGCAGTTACCAAGATAATAGGTGAGAAAGCTAAAACAAAAGTTGATTATGGCGAGCTCGAAATTAGCGAAAAACTTGTGGCACTAAACCGTGTAACCAAGGTTGTTAAAGGCGGTAAGCGGCTTCATTTTAGAGCTCTGGTGGTGGTTGGTGATGGTAATGGACATGTGGGAGCAGGTCTGGGTAAGGCTAGAGAAGTGCCGGAAGCCATCCGTAAGGCTGGTGTTGCGGCAAGGAAAGCGATGATCAAAGTGGCTATGTCAGGTGCTACTATACCACATGAAATTCTGGCTAAGTTTGGTGCGGCGAAAGTTTTGCTTAAGCCGGCTCCGCCTGGAACAGGTGTCATCGCCGGTGGGGGTATTCGGGCTGTGCTTGAAGCGGCGGGAATAAAGGACGTACTTACTAAGTCTTTGGGTAGCTCCAACCCTATCAATGTGGTCAGGGCGACACTGTTGGGTTTAGCCAATCTGCGCAACCCTGAGGAGGCTGTAGCCCAGCGGAAATCTGAAATTGGAACCAAGGGAACAGGCACAAGTGGCTAAACTTCGCATAACTTGGATAAAGAGCGACATCGGTTATTCCAAAGATCAAAGGCGAACTTTGAAAGCTTTGGGCTTTCATCGCTTGCATCAGACAGTGGAGCATCAGGATACCCCTTCTATTAGGGGCATGGTGGCTAAGGTGGGTCATTTAGTTAAGATGGAAGTAGTCGACAATGGAGCAGTATAAGCTAAAACCAGCGGCGGGAGCCAAACATAAGAGGAAACGCGTCGGACGCGGTGACGGTAGCGGGCATGGCACATATTCAGGGCGTGGTTGCAAAGGTCAGAAGGCACGCTCCGGCGGTGGAGTACGACTTGGCTTTGAGGGGGGTCAGCTACCTCTCATTAAGCGGTTGCCTCGGAAAAGAGGTTTCGTTAATATCTTTAAAACTGACTACAGCATCGTTAATGTTGGCGAACTGAAACTGTTTCCTCCTAACACTGACGTGACTCCAAAGGAGTTACTTGAAGTTGGGCTAATTAAGTCTTTAAAGTATCCGGTTAAGATCCTGGGTGATGGTGAGATCGACCGGCCACTTGTGGTGAAGGCTAACAAATTCTCTGCCACTGCTGAGAAGAAAATTGTGGCTGCTGGAGGAAGAGCGGAGGGCATTTGAGATGCAGCAAGTATCAGGTAGACCGCGTCTTATACAGGCATTGATAGACGCCTTTGCATTGCCAGACCTGAGACGTCGTCTTCTGTTCACTTTGGGTATGCTGGTGGTATTTCGCTTTATAGCGCATATTCCTTTGCCCGGAGTGGATCTTATCAAGCTTCATGAGCTTTTTCAGAAGAATCAACTGCTGGGCATGCTTGACCTGTTCAGCGGTGGGGCTATGAGGAATTTCAGCGTGGCGGCAATGGGAGTTTACCCTTATATAACCGCTTCCATCGTTATGCAGTTGTTAGTGCCTGTTATCCCACAACTTAGGGCTCTTGCTCAAGAAGGGGAAGCTGGCAGACGGAGGATCAACCAGTACACTCACTGGCTAACTGTGCCTTTAGCGGCTCTGCAGGGCTATGCCCAGTTGACTCTTTTACGTAGTCAAGACATCATAGGTCAAGCTGCTGCGTTGCCTACTTTAGCTATAGTAATCTCGCTGACTGCAGGAACCATGTTTCTTGTCTGGCTTGGTGAGCTTATTACTGAGAGAGGTATTGGAAACGGTATCTCAATAATAATCTTCGGTGGCATTGTTTCTGGCTTACCAGAAATGATCGGGCGCGGGCTCATAGCTAGGGAGAACCTGGTGGGTCTCATTGCCTTTATCATTCTGGCATTGGCGACAGTTGCATTCATAGTTATATTTACCGAAGCACATCGCCGTATTCCGGTTCAATATGCTAGGACCGCCTTCCGTGGTGCTCGGATGTATCGCCAAACAGGTTCGACCTATATTCCACTTCGGGTGAATACGGCTGGTATGATACCTCTCATATTCGCCATCTCTTTGCTGATTTTCCCAGCAACCATTGCCAGCTATTTTGCCAGCCCACCAGGGCAGGAGCCGAACTTCGCCAGTAAGATTATGGAGTGGTTCAGCCCCAATACACCGCTGCCCATTGGTTTGTTTTACTGGGCACTTTATTTCATAATGGTGGTCGCCTTCACCTTTTTTTACACCATGGTGATATTCGAGCAGATGGACTTGGCGCGGACTTTGCAGCGTCACGGGGGCTTTATCCCGGGTGTTCGTCCGGGCAAGCCAACGACTGATTACCTAAACAAGGTTATCAATAGTATTACTTGGGGTGGTGCTCTTTTCTTGGCTGTGGTTGCGGTGTCACCGTTTCTGATTAGGGAAGTTACAGATGTCGCCGTTTTGACTCTGTCGAGTACAGGGATACTCATCGTTGTCGGCGTGGCTTTGGATACTATGAAGCAAATAGAAGCACAGCTGACCATGCGACGCTACGAAGGTTTCTTGAGGTGAGGAGTTAGGAGAGTGTTCTTGGTTTTGCTCGGAGCTCCGGGGGCGGGTAAGGGAACTCAGGCTGCCATTCTTTCCCAAAAACTGGGAGTAGCCCATATAGCTTCAGGTGACCTTTTCCGACAGGCAGTGGAGAGGGGAACGAAGCTAGGGAGGTTGGTTAAAGGTTATATGGATAAGGGTGCTTTAGTCCCTGACAGGGTGACCATTCAGCTTGTTTCTGAAAGATTGAACGAGGCTGACTGTAAGGGGGGATGTGTTTTTGACGGATTTCCCCGGACCATGGGGCAGGCTAAAGCGCTTGATAAGATGTTAGCCCGTCGAGGGCAAGCTATAGATAAAGCGGTCTATATCGAGGTTCCGGAGGAGGAGCTGTTAAGGCGTCTCACCGGGCGCTGGTTATGTCGCCAGTGCCAGACACCTTATCACGAGCTGACTTCGCCGCCTAAGGTTCCTCAGAGATGTGACAAATGTGGTGGCGAGCTTTATCAACGTTCCGATGATACTGTGGAGACGGTTAAAGAGAGATTAAAAGTCTATTTTGCTCAGACCGCGCCCGTTATAGATTATTATAAGGCGAGGGGTAAGCTCACCGTGGTCAATGGTAATAGCAATATAGAGGACGTAGCTGAGGAGCTATTCGCTTTAGTAAAGCGTACGTAGGTAGAGCCAAATGACAGTAATTAAGTCACCGCAGGAAGTGGCTATCATGCGGCGAGCTGGGCAGATTGTGGCTGCTGTTCTACAAAGATTGAGAGAAGAAATAAGGCCGGGAATTAGAACGCGTTATCTGGACTTTGTGGTTGCCAGTGAGCTGCAGAAATATGGGGCTAAAGCCTCATTCAAAGGTTATCGTGGCTTTCCGGCACATTTGTGTGTTTCGGTGAATGATGAAGTTGTTCATGGCATTCCTGGGGAGCGGCGGCTAGAGGAGGGAGATATAGTCTCCTTAGACTTCGGTGCGATTGTTAACGGTTTTCACGGCGATGGAGCGATAACGGTGGGAGTAGGCAAAATCAGCTCCAAAGCTCAGGAACTCTTAGCAGTTACAGAGGCTGCATTGATGGCCGGAGTGAAAGCAGCTCGCGGGGGAAATCATTTAGGGGATATTTCGGCGGCTATTCAAAAGTATGTTGAGTCAAGGGGATTTTCTGTGGTTCGAGAGTATTCAGGTCATGGAGTTGGTAGGGACTTGCATGAAGACCCGTTAGTGCCAAACTTTGGCTCACCTGGTGAAGGGCCTGTATTGCTAAAGGGTATGACCTTAGCGCTGGAGCCGATGGTGACTATGGGTGACTGGCGGACACGCCTTGATGAGAATAGATGGACGGTGCTCACTGCTGATGGTAGTCTTTCGGCTCATTTTGAGCATACTATCGCGGTTAATGAGGGTGAAGCGGAGATACTCACTCTATTATAATATCATTATATAGACGTGTATTATGCCGAAAAAAGAGACGATTGAGGTTGAAGGCACAGTGGTTGAGTCCTTGCCAAATGCCATGTTTCGTGTGGAACTGGCTAACGGTCACGAGGTTTTGGCTCATATTTCGGGAAAAATGAGGAAGCATTACATAAGGATTTTGCCAGCGGATAAAGTGTTGGTAGAGCTTTCTCCCTACGATTTAAGCCGCGGGAGAATTACCTATCGATTCAAATAGCCATTTATAGCTTCGGTCCAAGTGAGACATGGATTTTGACATGTTTGCAAGGAGAGTATATCATTTAAGGGTTTTTAATTTTACGGTGGTTAAACTATGAAGGTACGGTCTTCGGTTAAGCGTCGTTGTGATAAGTGTAAGATTATAAGACGCCGCGGCGTTGTTCGGGTTATTTGTCAGAATCCTAAGCATAAGCAGCGGCAAGGATAACTGTGGGAGAAGATTGAGAAATGGTGCGCATTGCAGGTGTGGATATTCCTAAGGATAAAAAAGTGGCAATTTCTCTGCAGTATATCTACGGCATCGGTCCTACTTTAAGCCGAAAGATTTTAGCTTCCTGCGGTGTTAATCCTGATACCAAAGTGAAGGATCTTAGCGACCAAGAGGTAAGCAGTATTCGTGAGGTTATTGATAAAGAGTATAAGGTTGAGGGCGAGCTTCGTAAGGAAATTAATCTAAATATTAGGCGACTTGTTGAAATTGGCAGTTATCGAGGCTTGAGACATCGTCGTGGTCTGCCAGTGAGAGGGCAGCGCACACGAACCAACGCTCGGACAAAGCGCGGTCCTCGCAAGACCGTAGCTGGGCGTGGGCAGAAACGCGGAATGGCTAAGAAGTAAAGGAGTAGCGAAAGGAATATGCCTAAGAAAAAGAGAACCGGCGTAAGAAGGCGAGAACGCAAGCAGGTTTCCGAAGGTAGGGCCTATATTCAATCTACCTTTAATAATACTATTGTCACCCTTACTGATAACAAGGGCGATGTTGTTGCCTGGGGGAGTTCCGGCACAGCCGGGTTTAAGGGCTCACGTAAAGGCACCCCCTATGCGGCTCAGCTGGCTGCCCAAGTGGCTGCTCAGAAGGCTAAAGAACATGGCTTACGTCAGGTCGAGGTATTTGTCCGCGGTCCTGGCAGCGGGCGCGAAGCGGCAATTCGAGCCATTCAGGCTTCTGGGATTTTGGTTACAAGTATTAAAGACGTGACACCCATTCCGCATGATGGCTGCCGCCCCCGCAAGCGAAGGCGAGTTTAACGATGGCACGGTATACACAGGCTACTTGTCGTCTATGTCGTCGAGTTGGCGACAAATTAATGCTAAAAGGAAACCGGTGTTTCACCTCGAAATGTGCTTTGGAGCGCAGGAATGTCCCGCCTGGGTATAGTGCTATAGCCAAGAGGCGAACAAAGAAATCTGACCGTGGACTTCAATTGGAGCAGAAACAGAAGGCACGTTATACCTATGGAGTTTTGGAGCGACAATTTCGCAAATTTTTCGCTGAGGCAGAGAGATTACCAGGTGTGACGGGTGAGAATTTGTTGGTCTTGCTGGAGAGGCGCTTGGACAATGTGGTTTATCGCTTGGGCTTTGCTAGTTCGCGAGCTCAGGCGCGGCAATTAGTGCGGCATGGACACTTTCTGTTAAATGGGCGCAAGACCGATATTCCCTCCTGCCTGGTGAAACCTGGTGATGTAGTCTCTTGGCGTGATGGCAGTACTCGAAGTGAATATTACAAAACTATTGTTCAGGAAATCGAAAGCAGAACTGTTCCCAGTTGGTTATCTCTGGATAAGCAGAAACTGGTAGGTCGAATTGTCAGCCTACCAGCGCCTGAGGATATTGAAAGGAAGTTCGATGTTAAAGCTATTGTGGAATATTACTCCCGTTGAGGTGATTTCTTGGCTAGCTTAGCGTTACCAAAAGTTGAATGTGTGGAGAGCACGGAAACCTATGGTCGTTTCTTTGCTGAACCGCTGGAGAAGGGGTTCGGAGTTACCCTCGGTAATAGCTTGCGTAGGGTGCTTCTCAGTTCCTTGCCAGGGGCAGCAATAACTTGGGTTATGATTGAAGGTATCCAACATGAATTCTCCACAATCCCTCATGTTAAGGAGGACACCATAGAATTCCTGCTAAATGTCAAGAGGATACGCCTTCGCCATCTTGCCCAACGCGCTGGAAAGTTAAGATTAGAAGTTGAGGGAGAAGGACAGGTTTGTGCAGGTGATATTAAGCCGTCAGCGGATTTTGAAATCGTTAACCCTGAGCTCCATTTGGCAACATTGGACTCTCCTGAAGCCAAGCTCAACGTTGAGTTTAATGTTGAGATAGGTAGAGGCTACGTGCCAGCCAGCTCCAGTGACAGTCTGCCTATCGGGGCAATCCCAATAGATGCTATCTTTACACCGGTGCGTAAGGTCAATTACTTAATTGAGCCCAGTAGCCTCAGGGAGGGAAGTAATCACGAGAAGCTGACCCTTGAAGTATGGACCGATGGCGCCCTGTCTCCGATAGAAGCAGTTAGCCAAAGTGCTGTTATCCTTATCGAGCAGTTTGCTTGCTTCCGCGACCTAGCTAAAGCGGTTACTCAGGAAGGGACCGAAATATCTTGGCAGCGGCTGTTGCCACCAGAGCAATATCTGATGCCTTTAGACCGACTGAATCTGTCCACACACACCTATAACAGCTTGAGAAGAGGCGGTGTTACTACTCTGGGGCAAATTTTAGAAAGAGGAATAGATGGACTGTGCGCCCTGGCTGGCTTCGGAGCCAAGTCCAAAGAGGAGGTAGAAGAAGCTCTTAAACAACTTGACCTACCTTTTGTCCCGCAATCTAAACAGAGAAAGGAAAAGAAAAGGACATCTTCAGCTTCGGGGAAAGCTGAAGATGTCTCCAATTCCGATATCGGGGGGTAGACCAAGATTGAAGCATCAGATAGCTGGCAGAAAACTGAGCAGACCCACAGCGCAGCGCTGGGCATTGTACCGCAACCTCGTGACAGATTTGTTCAGATACCAAAAGGTTGTCACCACTGAGGCAAAGGCAAAGGAAATTCGGGGCTTAGCTGAGAAGATGATCACCCTGGGCAAAGAGGGCAGTCTTGCTTCCCGGCGGCGAGCCTTAGCCTTTGTTACTGACAAGAAGATTGTGGATAGAATATTCAATGAGTTTGCCCCCAGGTATGCACAACGTTCCGGGGGTTATACACGACTGGTGAAGTTAGGACGGCGGGTCGGTGATGGGGCACCACTAGCCCAGATTGAGATGGTAGAATAAGACACCATATTGGTGAAGGTCTTTAACAATTCAAACAGAATTCTTCTAGTTGTGGAGTATGATGGCAGACATTATCATGGTTTCCAGTGGCAAGCTAACCTGCCTACTATTCAAGCGGAATTGGAACGTGCTATTTGGAGAGTTACCGGGGAGGCGAGGCGCGTAATTGCGGCTAGCCGAACTGATGCTGGCGTGCATGCCAAGGGTCAGGTGGTTAGCTTTCGGACTGAATCTACCTTGGCTCCACGGACGTTTGTTAGAGCATTGAATTATTATCTGCCAAGGGACATTGCCGTTAAAGGTGCGTGCCGAGTGAACATAGACTTTGATGTAAGGCGTGAGGCTTTGAGTCGGGAATACGATTATTATATCTTAAATAGTGCTACGCGTTCCCCTTTGCTTGAGGGGTTTGCTTATATTGTGTCAAACGAGCTGGATGTTGAAATGATGAATAGAGCGTGTCAGTTACTCCAAGGTGAGCATAATTTTGCCTCCTTTGCCACCTCTCTGGGTAGGATAAGAAGCACCGTGCGTACGGTGTATGAAGCTAGGGCGACAAGAGCTGGTGAACTGGTCACTTTTCATATGACGGCAAATTCCTTTTTGCCCCATCAGGTACGTAACACTGTAGGCCTATTGATAAAGGTAGGATGTGGTAAAGTGGGGCTTGATGAATTCTATCAGATAATAGAGGCAAAGAAGCTCGGCTTGGCTGGGCCTACTGCCCCGCCTTGTGGTCTGTGCCTCACTAGAGTTAATTACCGGAGCAATTTGGAGCTAGAAGCGTGAAGACTTATGCGACTAGGGCTAAAGACATTGAGCGCCGGTGGCATGTTGTGGATGCCGCTGGTAAGACTCTGGGGAGGCTTGCTACCCAAATAGCAAAATTGCTCATGGGTAAGCATAAACCCATATATGCCCCGTATATCGATAGCGGCGACTATGTTATTGTGCTTAATGCGGCTAAGGTCAAGGTGACAGGTAGGAAAGCTAGGCAGAAAGTCTACTATCGTCATTCGGGATATCCAGGAGGTTTAAAGGCGACGACTCTCGAAAAGATGCTTGCTACAAAGCCTACTTGGGTTATTGAACATGCGGTTAAGGGCATGTTGCCCGATAACCAGCTGGGAAGAGCTATGTTTAAGAAACTCAGGGTCTATGCCGGTGATAGCCATCCGCATCAAGCGCAACTCACTGGTAAGAGAATAACTGGTAAAGGGAGTGAGAATCTGTGATTACTCAAACCTATGTCCGTGGTGTAGGCAGGCGCAAGTCAGCTGTAGCGCAGGTGAAACTATTCTCGGGTGGTAGAGGGCAGATTATTGTTAATGGTAAGCCTTATGAGGAGGTTTTCCCTCGCCTGGAACACCGCCGTACAATCGAGCACCCGTTTGTGGTAACTGGTACAGTTGGGAAGTTCACTGTGGAAGTTAAAGTGACGGGTGGTGGTATAAGTGGGTGGGCTGGGGCAATTAGGCACGGGATTGCTCGCGCCTTGGCTGGAGCCAATGAACAGTTTAAACCCCTTCTCCGTCAGGAAGGGTTATTGACCCGGGACTCCCGCGTAAAAGAGCGCAAGAAATATGGACTTAAGCGTGCCCGCAAAGCACCTCAATATACCAAGCGGTAAGACTTGTTGATGGAAAAGGCTTGGGCAGCGGAACTAGATCGGCTACTCCCGCAGCTGCTGGAAAAATTTCATGAGTGGGTTTATGAACAACGGAGTCTCCATTTGCCTAAAGCTAGACCGTTATCTAGCGAGGAAAGGTCACGGTTAGCCGGATATTTTGAAGAAAGGCTGCTTGATCTAGCTAGGATAGCCAGAGTGGACTGTATCCACAACCCCAAGTTTTATGACAGTCTGGAGAAATCAGGCATACCTGTTCCTCTTGATTTCAGCACAGCCGTTGGACTTACTCTCATTGAATGTATTCTTATTCGCAAGGAGCTTCAACCTGGAAGCCGTCCATTTATCTCCACGCTATTTCATGAGATGGTCCACGTGGTCCAAATTGATGTATTGGGTATACGGAGGCATATAGAACTGTATGCCCACAGTTTGAGTCATAACGACTATCAGTACCACAACGTTGTGTTAGAGAGACAAGCTTACTGTCTTACTGATAGGTTTGAGCGAGGGGAGCCCCCATTTTCAGTGAGCGAGGCTGTTAAGCAGGAGTTTAGGAACTTATTGCTAACGGGCAGCTGAGCGGAATTATCCACTCTTTCAACGCCAAGCTCGAGCTCTCTTTCGGGTATAGGGCGATAGGTCGAAAATACTTATTCTTGACCTTAAAGCTAGGGAAGAATTGTGTGATAACCTGATGGCTATTTTCCTATTTTGAAGGCTGTGTCCAGAGGCAGCAGGTCGGGTGCCTTGCATGGGTCGAGGCGCTGAGCGGTATGGATTATATGCAGCCTCAGGAAATGGTTCATCCCGTACGCTACTATGTTGCCTTACTGCAATCGGCGTTCCACGACAGCCCAGTTTATGTTCTTGAAGAAAGCTTCGATATAGTCAGCCCTCTTCAGCCCGTAATCGGTGATAAAGGCATGCTCAAAGACGTCCATTACCAGGATGGGGACACAACCGGCGGGATGACCGACATCGTGCTCATTAATCCACTGGTTGATTAGCTTTCCGTTTACACTATCTTTATACAGGACAACCCAGCCGATGCCACGCATCATCCCCATGCCTTTGAAATCTGTTTCCCAATTCTCATAGCTACCGAAGTCGTCTGTCAATTTGTTAGCTAGCTTACCGGGCTTCTGTAAAGTTGCCGTACCACCCAGGTTGTCAAAGTAAAGCTCATGTAGTCGCATGCCGTTGAATTCCCAACCCATCCGCCGTTTTAGTTCAGCGTATTCCGGCGTACCGACCTTATTATCCTTGAGCATAGCAGCTAACGTGTCCATTAACTTATTGGTATTAGTCACATAACCCTGGTACAGGGTGAAGTGGTTTTTGAGCAGCGTCTCGCTGAATCCCTTAATGCCGATTAATCGGGTGTAATCTTTTGCCTCGTAAGCCATTTTTGCCTCCTTTTCATCCGACTAGTGTCATAGGTTTACCGCAGCAGACTAGCTCACCACCTCCAACCTTCTTAACCTCCACCACATTCCCGCAAATCTCACATCGGAAAGTTTGTCCCACCGCTGTGACTCTTGGCATTTCTCTCCTCCTCTTACCTGTAATCTCTGCTACTTCTCGACTTCCTTGAGCAGGTCGCTAAATACGTCCACATGATAAATTTCGTGGTCTCTTATCCTGGTGAGCAACCTTTTCAATCCCTCATCTGTGACCTTTGTTGCGGCGCGGTCATACTCGGCAGCGACCTCCTTCTCGATCCTAATATCGGCACGGAGCATATCTCCCATCTTGGTTGACCTATCGATTTTGGAGTGTTCCAGCCGAGGGGTTCCCCCGCCGCTGACCATCTTTTCAGCCAGCCAGCCCATATGCTGCATCTCGTTTATTGCCTGGTCCAACATCTCTTCTTTCATCTCCTCATTTGCTGCCATGTAAGAGTGCAGCAGATATTGGAGAATTACAGTGTACTCGTGCTCAATGCCCCAGTTGAGAATCTTGGCTACCTCGTCCTTACGTTCTCCCCTGAGGTCTTTGGCACCTTCCTTCTTTGCTTTTTCTACAAAGTGGGCAAAGTCGTTGCGATGGGATTCCTCATCTGATAAGATGCGTTTCAGCAACCTTTTTACCTTGCGGTCAGTGATAGCCTTGATGTGCTCTTTATACATAGTGATGGCATCGTCCTCAGCTAGAACATCATTTTTCATCCAACTGCTCACCGTCTTGCCCCCGGTGCGCATCTTGCCTCTTTGCAAGCTGGGCTTACCACCTAATTCAACTATAGCCTCTGCTAGCCAGTCAAAATGTCGCATTTCCTCTCTGGCAATGGCTTCAATTTCGCAAGCCATCTCGCCTTCGCCCATAGCGTAAGCATGTATCAGGTACTGAATGATGGCGGCATGCTCGCCTTCAAGGTCTTGGTTAAGTAAAGCGATGACTTCCTGCTTTTTCATTACAGTCCTCCTTTAAGATTGTTTATTTTCATTATACTCCAAGTGGCTGCGGCTTCTTTCTTTCACCTGCACTTTGCGTACCGGGTCTACAGCCATCCGTTACCTCCTTTCAGGCTTTCCCCAGTTAACTGGCTTAAATTTTCTCAAGCGCAGCGAATTTAGCACCACGCTAATTGAACTGGCAGCCATCGCCAGGGCTGCCAACATAGGGTTCAAAAAGCCGTAGTTGCCAAGAACAAAGTGAAGTCCGGAAGGGACACTAGTGTGCCTGAATGGCAGGTATAGTATGCCTGCCGCCACCGGTATCAGTGCAACATTGTAAGCAAAAGCCCAGAACAGGTTCTGCTTGATAGTTCTCACCGTGCGTTTACTCAAAGATATAGCTGTGACAATGCCGCTTAAATCACCGGAAATAAGCGTTATGTCGCTGGCTTCCAGGGCAACATCAGCGCCAGTACCTATGGCGATACCCACGTCTGCTTGGGCAAGAGCTGGGGCATCGTTAATACCATCGCCCACCATCGCCACCACCCTGCCCTCATCCTGTAAGTTCTTGACTACCTTTGACTTGTTTTCCGGCAGTACTTCAGCAAGGACGCGGTCGATGCCTACCTCACGCGCAATCGCTTCGGCGGTGCGGCGGTTGTCACCGGTAATCATCACCACCTCAATACCCAAGCCATGCAGTGCTCTCACCAGTTCTTGTGCATTTGGCTTAAGTGTGTCTGCCAGAGCGACTATGCCAGCAAGCTGACTATCTACAGCTAGGAACATCACAGTCTTGCCTTGACTGCTCAGTTGGTAAGCCTCTTTCTCCAGCCCGTCTATAGAGAAGCCACTGCCTGTTATTAGTTCCAGATTACCTACTAGCAACCTCTTGCCATTTATTGTGGCATCTATGCCATGCCCTGGTATAGCCGTAAAATCGGAGGTTGGGAGTAGTGCCAGTTCCCGGTCTGATGCTGCTTTGACTAAGGCTTCAGCCAAGGGATGCTCAGAGCTATGTTCGGCGGAAGCCATAAGCTGCAGGACTTCAGCTTCAGTAAAAGATGGGGCGGGGATTATGTCGGTCACTTTCGGCTTGCCTGTGGTGAGGGTACCGGTTTTGTCTAACAACACAGAGTTGATTTTATGAGCTCTTTCCAGTGCCTCGCCGCTCCTGATAAGAATGCCGCTCTCGGCTCCCTTGCCGATGGCGACTATAATGGCTGTTGGTGTAGCCAAGCCCAAAGCGCAGGGGCAAGCAATTATAAGCACGGCAACAAAGTTTAGCAGGGCATGTGTCAGAGTGGGCTGTGGTCCCAGGAAAGACCATGTGATGAAGGTGATGATAGCAATACCTATCACGGCTGGCACGAAGTAGCTAGCGATAGTGTCAGCTAGGCGTTGAATAGGGGCTTTGCTTCCTTGGGCTTCTTCCACCAGTTTGATAATATTAGCCAAGGTGGTATTCTTGCCCACTCTGGTTGCCTCGAATTGGAAGCTGCCCATCTTATTTATGGTGGCACCGATGACCGTGTCACCGATCTTCTTCTCTACTGGCATGCTCTCACCTGTTATCATGGATTCATCAACACTGGAATAGCCCTGCTGAACGATGCCGTCAACCGGTATACGCTCGCCTGGTCGCACTAATATCAGGTCACCAACCTGGACATCCTCTACGGAAATTTCCACCTCTTTGCCCTCACGGATCACAATTGCCGTTTTAGGTTTAAGCCCGATGAGCTTATTTATCGCTTCCGAAGTCTGTCCCCTAGCCCTGGATTCTAGAAAACGACCTAGGAGAACCAAGGCTATGATCATAGATGAAGTGTCAAAATAGAGGTCAGGTTCAGTTTGAGTAGTGGCAAACAGGACAGGAGCTATTGCTGCTGCCGTGCTGTAAAAGTAAGCTGTCGAAGTGCCTACTGCGATAAGAGTGTTCATATCAGCGGTCTTGTGCCGAAGTGCTGCCCAAGCCCCTTTGTGGAATCGCCATCCCGCCCAGAACTGCACCGGTGTGGCCATAGTCCAGAGCAATAAGGGCTTCCATGAAAAATCGGGCGCCATGCTCAATACCATTATCACTATGGCAAGTGCAAAGGCAGAGAAAAAACTGTTTCTCAAGCTATGAATTTCTCGCTGAGCCGCCGTGGTCACGTCTTCCAGAGTTGTAGCTTCTGCCCCCAGCCAATAACCGGCTTTTTCCATTGCCAACTGCATTTCAGCCACATCAGTCCCCTCAATATATTCAACGGTGGCTTTTTTCAAAGCCAGATTGACATTCACCGAGACGACACCGGGAACGCTGGCGAGGGCTTTTTCCACGTGATTTACGCACGAGGCACAGGTCATTCCACTTACTGGAAATACCGCTTTCTTGGTTGCTACCTTATAGCCCAGCTGGGAGACGATATTCTTGATCTGGGCGAGGTTGACCCTTGAGGGGTCATACTCGATGGATGCCGTCTCCAAGGGAAAACTGACGTCGACCTTTTCTATGCCGGGAGTCTGGGCTAAGCCAGTCTTAATTGTCATGGCACAGGTAATACAATTCATACCAGTTACGTGGATTCTAGCTTTTTCCAGCCTCTTGTCACCGGGTTCACCTGTTTTGAAACTTTGCCTACCTTTCATCCCACCTCGACGCTTATGTTTATGCTGTCTATTTCCTCCACCCCTTTGAGCGCAGAGACCATGCCCACTAGCGTGCTGGAAATGATATCGTTAGGAAACGGGGTGAGGGGAATCTCTTTACCGTTGACGGTGATTTCGACATGGCCCTTCTTCTGGTTGATTTCCAGCCTCCTCACGTCTTGTACCCCTTTTAATGAGGCAACGGCACCAACCGTGGTTCGAGCCAGAAACTCCTCAACAAAAGGATTTATGTCAATTGATATATTGTTCACCTTCAGTTTTGCTTTGAAGTTTTGTCTCATCTCCTGCCTCCTCTAAGCTAACTTGAGCTCCCTGTGCTTCCTGGCAATGGTCTCTGCAAGATTGTCTAAAGCCTTGAAGTCAGCCTCTCTGGGATATCCTTTAGTGAGCACTGGCTCCAGCAATTCCACTTTCAGGTTAGATACCAGTCCGGCAAGCTGTTCCACGGTCTTACCTCCCCAGCCGTAGGAACCGATAATCGAGGCGAATTTCACATTAGGTCTAAGCGCATTTGCCAGAAAAGCAGCATAGACAACGTTGGGGTGTGGACCAGCAAGGACGGTAGGAGTCCCAAAAACAACTGTTGCTGCATCTACCAAAGCCATGGCTAGCTTGCCTAGGTCGGTAGCTGTAAGATCGAACTGTTTTACCGTCACCCCCCTCCGGGCTAAAGCTGCAACGAAGTATGCGACCATCTTGTGGGTGCTACCATGCATGGAGATGTAAGGTAAGACTACGATGTTTTTTGGCTCGGAGCAAGCCCAGCTATTATATGCGTTCATAATAAATGCCGGCTTATCATATATTGGACCATGGCTGGGGGCGATTATATCAATTTTGTAGTCCTTTACCTTTTCTAGATTCTTCTGGATGGCGGTCCGGAATGGCATCATTATTTCGGCATAATAGCGCTTGGCTGCCTCGTAGACCTGCCCTTCATCGGTCACATACAAATCGGTTGTCGCCAGATGGGAACCGAAGAAATCACAGGAAAATAGAATTTTCTCTTGTCTTAAGTAAGTCACCATTGTCTCTGGCCAGTGAACCCATGGTGCATGGATGAACTCCAGCGTCTGGTCACCTAACGAAATGGTCTCTTTGTCCTCTACGACTGAAAACCTGTCCTCCGAAACCATGAGCAGGTCTATAAGCATTCCCTTGCATCTTGGTGTGCACACGATCTTTGTTTTGGGGTATTTCTTAAGAACACAGGGTATAGAGCCGGAATGATCCTGCTCCGCGTGATTGGCAATGATATAATCTATGTCTGTGATACCAAGCTCGTCCAAGTGTTCTATCAACACGGTCTCCATAGTGGGGTCTACGGTATCTACAAGTGCTGTCTTTTCGCTGCCTTGAATGAGATACGAGTTATAACTGGTGCCATCAGGAAGTGGTATCAGCGAGTCAAACAGCCGTCTGTCCCAGTCAATGGCACCCACCCAGTAGATTCCCCGCCTTATCTCTCTCGGTTTCATGCCATCTCCTTTAATCTAATTAATCTAACAGCCTTTTTTCACCTTCGATTTTCTTTATATCGGTGATGTCTTGGGTAACTTCCAAGCAGCCCAGGTAATCACCGTTGCTACCTCGCACAGCAAAGTAGCGGATATAGATTAACCTGCCCTTTAGGTTAATCCAGAACTGGGCTGAATCTCTGCGACCGGCTCTAAAGTCTTCCAGTATCTGGTTAACCACGTGCAGGCTCTTTTGCGGATGACATTGCTGTACCTTCCGCCCTATGACAGCCTTGGCTCTGGGGAATATCCTGTCCTTCGACTGACTGAAGTAGCGCACTGTGTCATCTTTATCTACAAAGGTGACGTCTATGGGCAAGGTATCAAATATCGCCTCAAGCTCCTCTACTGACATAGTGCCGGTCTCGAAGGATACCACGCCTTCCACCGCTGGTTTAGAAACTGGGGCGGCTTTTCCAATAGACACCCTTGCCGGTTCGGGAGTAAAACAGCAATAACCGAGGTCATCGAATTGATGCCTGATATCGAACCACTCCTCTTCACCGATAACCTGCAGAGCAGCCGGGAAAAGTATGTTGTTTTCCTTGTAAAAATGGCTTGACAGCATGTCTGCCAAAGCAAGCGAGGTCTCCTCCATTTGCTGGGCAAAATCTGGGAAAGCCATGCCTTTGTGCCCGTCGACCAGCCGGTAAGCGTTCTTCTTTATTTCCCTTATCTTGTTGTGCTCCATCCACATAACTGCTGGTGGCTCTTTAATCCCGTGCTTCTCCAGGGAGGGGAAGAGGACGTTCTCCTCTCGCACATAGTGACTCTCCGAGTCCTTGAGGTGCTCCACAATATGGTTTAACCGCCTCATCTGTTCACCTATGGAACTCACACCTTTCGCCTCTTTAATCTCTTTGGCAACGGTTTTGAGCTCGTTGGCAAACTTCAACAGCATCTTATGTTCTTCCATCAGTATATGGAGCGGGTGCCCTTGGGGCGCTTGAACTTCTTTCTTTTCCAGGGACTCCTTGAGTACAGCAAGGTGAATATCGCAGAATTTTAATATTTCTTCCCGTGACATACCCTCTTTTACAAGCTCTTCTTCCACCTTTGCTATTTCTGTAGGTGGGACATGCCCCAGGGTTTTCTTGAATTCCTCTTTTATCTGCTCAGGGTTAGCGCCTTGGTGCAGTTTCTTTAGTAGCTGTTTCAGAGCTTCCTTCCTGTCCTCGCCCATAGCTAAGTTATCCTCCTGGTCTATTTAATTCAAAATTGGGCTTCTTCTACCCTCTCAAACTGTTCTTTGCTGGCACCACAGATAGGGCACACCCAATCATCGGGTAGCCTTTCAAAAGGCGTTCCCGGTTTTATCCCACTTTCAGGGTCGCCTTTGTCTGGGTCGTACACATAGCTACAAACAGTGCACCTGTATTTTGCCACTCTTGGTACCCCCTCTTTTGCCTCCTCAATGTAGCCTGGCGCTGCTTTGGGAGTTGTACCTCTCTTGACCTGATGGTAATAAGCGTAGGTCATAGGTTCACCTTCCTTAACCACATCCGCAGCCGCAATCTCAGCGATAAATATAGTATGAGTGCTGACTTCTAACTGGGCAATAACCCTGGCTTCAAGGTAAGCCAGAATATTATCAAGCACTATCGGCGCCCCAGTCACCCCCAGTCTGTAATTGATGCCCCTGAGTTTATCAACGTCTCTACCAGATTTGAAGCCGAAATTACCGATAAAGCTCAAAGGCGTGTCCCGGGAAAGGATGGAAACGGTGAACGCCTTGCTTTCAGAGATGAAGCTATTGGTCAGATTTTGCCTGTTAATAGCCACAGCGATGGTAGGTGGCTCTGCACAGACCTGAAACACTGTATTGGCAATCTGACCGTTGAACTTATCCCCCTTCTTTGAGCATATAACATATAAGCCATAGCTCAATTTGTAAAGAGCTTTCAGGTTCATAACTCTCCCCCGTTAACCGAATTTTTACATAAGCACCTTTTCGCTGACCTCGATAGCTCGCTGCAATTCGAGCTTGAGCTCCGATGGCAGGCCCTCGAAATCCACTCTCAAGAAGCCTCTGACTATGGTGGCGATGGCTTCGTCCCGGGTTAGCCCTCGCATCATGAGGTACTCTATTTCCTCCTCAGCTATCTTGCCCACGGCTGCTTCGTGAGATAGGTCTACGCCAGCCAGAGTCCCCTTCAGCTCTGGCACAGCATAAATTGTTCCTTCATCTTGTAGGATTAGACCACGACATTCAAGGTGTCCTTTAACATCAGGTGCATTGCCTTCTATATAACCACGGGCGGTAATATTTCCCCCATTGGTGATAGCTCGCGATATTATCTCTGTCCTGGCTCCTCTGGCATTTAAGATAACCTGAGAGCCTATGTCCATATTTGAACCAGGCTGAGCCACCAGAATGCTATTAAACCTGACTACTGAGTTATTCCCAATGCATCTTGCTACCGGGCTTGTCTGTAGGGAGCGAACCGGCTTCATAATCACGTAAGTGCTCAAAAATGTGCCGTTTTCTTCAATGATCACCCCGGTGCGGGGACGCACCGCTATTTCTGGAGCCCAGCTATGTATCATGGTAAAGCTGACCTTGGCTCCCCGTTTAATATAGAACTCTGAAATGCCGATGTGTAAAGCTGACTCCTTTTTCAGGGCTGTGGTGCAACCGGTAATTATGTGCAGCTCGGAACCTTCTTCGGCGATGATTATGTTGTGGACTTTCTGCGCCAGATTGCTTCTAGCCAGATAGAGGCAGGCTTGGACTGGATACAGCGCCCTGCTCCCGGGCAAGGCTCTGATGAAGTAGCCTTCACTTTGACCTAGCTCTACAAGAGCGGTGTATTTGTCAGTATCCACAGCTACAGCATTCCAGAAGTAATCAGCCAGCCAATCGTATTTCTGCAAAGCATGGCTGGTAGCCATCACCTCTAAGTCTTCCTGTGTTGTCATACTGTGTATTGTGGAATGGTCTATTTGGATGATACTCGCCGAGCGCTGGCTGCCATCTGGGGTAACCCCGACCTGCATCATTTGCTGTTTGGTCTCTGCTGGCAAGTGAGAGAGGTCTTCCTGATGAGGTAACTCGTCTGTAGAATGGGCATATTGGTCTAAGTTTAGATCCTCGCCGAAAGGCGCTGGTTTGGATGATGCGGCTTGTGCTCTCTCCTTTGAAGCTCTTTCAGACTTTAGCTCGCGCATTTCCAGCACTCCTTGTAACCTTTGCTTTTTATGGTCTCTAGGATTTCGTGCGGGTCACCTTCACAGATTATCTTGCCATCAAGGAGGACGTATCCAGTCCGCGCATTGACATAATCTAGAATGTGTCCCGTGTGGGTGATAACAAGACCGGCATGCTTACGACCACGTATTGGGTGTTCCTTCCTTAGTAGCTCGTTTATTAGCTGACCTATGAGAGCTATATTCTCAAGGTCCACGCCAGACTCGGGTTCATCCAGTAATGCCAAGTCTGGGTCCTGAGCTAATAGTTGTAGAAGTTCCGAGCGCTTTATCTCCCCACCTGAAAATCCGTAGTTCACCTCCCTGTGCATTAATTCGGTTAGGTTAGCTTTTTCTGCCAAGCTGTCTATGTTTTCACTGCTCAGCCGTCCCCTAGAGCAGGCAATCAAAATATCGCGAGTTTTCACACCGCGGACAGTGGGCGGTCTTTGTAAGGATATGCCTATTCCTAAGCGGGCTCTGTCATCTATGGGCAACCCCACTATATCCTTGCCCTTGAATATGATACTACCATTGGTTACCCGATATTTAGCGGAACCCATTATTGCCATGAGAAGTGTGGTCTTGCCACTGCCGTTTGGACCAAAAAGGACATGAGTTTCGCCTGCCTTGATGGTTAGGTCTATTTTATGCAATATCTCCTTGTCTCCTACGGCGACACTTAGCTGCCTTATTTCCAACAAATTATCTGTCTCCATTTGCTCTTCTCCTAGCGTAGAATCTATGAAAGTTCAATCAATTTGAATAAATCAGCCACCATTCAGAGAATGGTGCTCTGCTTTGCTAAACCAGCCCGCCGGGTTAATAAGGTACTCACGATAGTCAACTAGAGCTAGGTAATGACCTCTCTCCTCAGCGGCTAAAGCATCATAAAATTTCTTCTCAGCGCTGTAGACCGCCTTATCACCCTGGCTTTTATAGAAGTCCCCCGTCTTATTTTCCATTTCCATAGCCTTAGCTATCATGTCCAGCTCGTCACTGACTATCTTGACGTCGGTTTCAGCAACCCTCATCGCTTCGGAAAATAAATTCCCCAGTTCCTTAGCTTTCCTAGGTCGAATGTCAACCTCAGGCCAGGTCTTCTCCCTCCTTATAGCCTGATAAATTTGCTCAAATTTTTGCTGGTGATCGTCCTCCTCAGAAGACAGCCACTCAAAAAGCTCCTTGCCAATCCTGTTGCTGCTTTCTCTGCTGGCTTTTCGGTAATATTCCTTGCCATCGGTCTCCATTTGAATTGCAAATCGCAGCGCTTCCAAAATTCTAGCTTGTTCGTCTTCCATCTCGACTCCCTCTATTTTTTCGCTCAGCAGGGTTACGCTGACTTCTTCACCAGCACCCTGTAGATTCCCCCTTCCTCTTGGATGCCCAAAAATTCGTTGCCCGTTATCCTGCACCAGTTGGGCATATCTTCCTTTATGCCCTCGTCATCAGAAAGTACCTCCAGCACTTGCCCAAACTTCAACTCCTTCATTTTCTTAGCCGTATGAACGATAGGCATGGGACAATACAGCCCGACGCAATCGAGCGTCTCATCTACTTTCATCTTATTGCCTCCTAAACAAATAGATTTATTCGGCTTTCTTTGGCATATGCTAAATAGGTGGCTACACCGGCGAAACTTGCAACTTCGGGTATAAAGGCGTCCCTAGAAATCCCCATCATCTCCATAGTCGTGGTACAAGCTACCAGCCTAACACCAAGTTCTTTGGCTAAGGCGATAAGCTCGTGTATCTGAGGGAAGTTTATTCCCAGCATGTGGAATTTTGACAGGGGCAATCTCTTGGAGCCACCGCGGTTCATAAAATTGAGCATCTTTCTCATTATACCTTTGCTTTTGATAGCACCTTCATTGCGCTTTATGACATTAAGTCCCCAGAAGGTAAAGAACATAGTCACATCTAGACCGGAAGTGGCACCACCAATGGCTAGATTGAAAGCAGCCAACGCCTTGTCCATTTCGCCACTAAAGACAATGATCGTCATCTTTTCCTTTTCAGCCATCTGCAACTCTCCTAGTAAATTAGCGGCTCACCGCACTTGGGGCAATCGGCGGATTTTCTATCCAGAACTGTTATCTGGCACTTGATGCAGCGACGAAAGGTTATCCCGCAACCCTTGCAGAACGGCTGGCTGGCAATAATCAGCGCCTCATCGCAATAAGGACAGCGGCATGTTTCTTCTTTAGCTTTTTTCTCCTTCTTCATCCTGCTTTTCTCCTTTCTCCTCCAGACCACTTATGTTTATTCCTTTCTTCCGCGCATAGTCTCTAATCGCTTTCCGCAGTGCTTGAGCCCCTAAGTTTGAGCAGTGATATTTGTTCTTGGGTAAGCCTTCTAACTCTTGGGCTACCAGGCTTGGGGTGATTGTGAGAGCTTCTTCCAGGGTTTTGCCTTTTGCCAGTTCGCTGACCATGCTGGAAACAGCAATGGCAGCACCGCAGCCAAAAGTCTGGAATTTGACGTCCTCAAGGCGGTTGTCTTTTACTTTAATGTAAAAAGTCATCATATCACCACATATTGGGTTGCCCTCTTCGCCGATACCATCAGCGTCTTTGATCTCGCCGACGTTGCGTGGATTTGTAAAATGGTCCATCACCTTTTCACTATACATCGGCATTTTGCTTTACCCCCTCTGTTGTTTCTTAAATTTAGCATATAAAGGAGACATTTGTCTTAGTCTAGCAACGATGGGTGGCAACTTCTCCACTACATAGTCTATGTCTGCTTCACTATTTTCCAGCCCCACACTGAAGAGCAGGGAGCCTTGAGCAACTTCATGTGGTATGCCCATAGCAATAAGTACGTGGGAAGCTTTAAGAGCTCGGGAGGTACAAGCTGAGCCACTGGAAACTGCGATGCCCTGGCTATTAAGCATCAGCAGCATTGCTTCACCTTCGATGAACTCGATACAGAAGCTGGCATGGTGGGGGAGCCGGCGCGTAGGGTGGCCGGTAAGAAAAGCGCGGTCAATCGATGCTACTATGCCGCTAATCAGCTTGTCTCTGAGTGCGGAAAGCTTCCCTATGCGCAACGTTACATCCCTTCGGGCTAGTTCAGCAGCCTTACCTAGTCCAACTATTGCTGGCACATCTTCGGTTCCTGGTCTTCGTCCACCTTCCTGCACGCCACCGTCCATTAATGGAATGAGGCGCAGCCTTTTGCGTATCCAGAGTGCACCTGAGCCCCTCGGTCCATAAAACTGGTTTCCTGCTAGGCTCAATGCATCTACCTCCAGTGCATCCACGTCTACTGTTATATTACCCGTGCTGGCAACTGCATCGGTGTGGAATAGCACACCAGCTTCTTTCATTTTCCTACCTATTTCGGCAATCGGCTCAACGGTACCCACCTCTCCGTTGGCATGCATTATGGAGACCAATATAGTGTCTTTCTTGATATTCCTCATCACTTCGTCAGGGTCGATAAGCCCAAATTTATCAACTGGCACTATGGTAAGCTCGAAGCCAGCCTTTTCTAAGGTTCGAGCGGCATGAAGCACCGAGAAATGTTCGATAGCGGAAACAATTATGTGTTTCCCTTTTTGCGCTTGGCCTTGCGCAAGTCCTTTGAGCGCTAGGTTATTCGCTTCGCTCCCGCTGGAGGTAAAGATTATCTCGCCAGAACTGCCATTGATGAGGGCGGACACCTGCTCCCGTGCTTTCTCTATTGCCTCTCTGGCTTCATCGCCCCATGAGTGTAACGATTGGGGGTTACCATAGACCTGTCGAAAATAAGGTAGCATTGCTTCCAATACCTCTGGCAATACCGGATTATTAGCCACATAGTCTAGATAGACTCTCCTTTCAGCCTTTGTGTTGCTAGACATCCGTGCGTCTCCTTTACCCCTCTGATTTCCCTTTACGGGCGCGGTATCGAGCCAACCCTTCATTAAACAGCCTCTCTTCTTCCTCGGTAATCACTATGAGCGGTGGCACTTCAATTGGTTTTCCCTCAAGGTTCACCGCCACCATTACATAATAGGCGGTCAGTGCTGGTAGCCGCTGCCCAGTGAGAAGATTCTCCGTCTCGACATCTATCCTTACTTCCATAGATGAACGGCTAGTGAAAGTGATTTTGCCATGTACTAGTACTAGGTCTCCAACACGCACCGGGTTATGGAAATTGATGTCATGAACCATTGCTGTAACTGGGTTAGCACGACTATGTCGTGCGGCTACAACACCAGCTGCATTGTCCATCAGCTTCATAAGCTCGCCGCCATGAACAAAGCCGGCTGGATTGGTCTGGTGTGGCAGCATCAGTTGTGCCATCTCGATTGCAGAATGCCCCACTGTCCTTCCCTTGACCATCCCTCCGCCATCTATTGCATCTACCAGCTCGGAGAAAATCTTCTCATGCCTTGCCTCAACCTTTCCCATCCTGTGGAAGAAATCGGCGATGTCACTGAAGCCCTCCTCTTCAGCTACTCTTGCCGCATCGGGATATAGCTTGGTTGCCTCCTCGCGTTCGCGAGCGATGGCTAACTTCAGATTTGCTACCGTATCGCCGGCGCCACCGAGGAATGTGAATTCGTGCTCGGCATGTTCCGCCTCGTTCTGAGCTGTTGCTAGGAACATATCAGCTACCTGCTCTAAGCCAGCCTCTCTGGCTGCCTGAGCAAAGTATGTATATGTGGCATGAGCATTTAACTCCCTGACAAAAGCTTTGCGTATGTTGTCCTCGGTTCTACTTCCTTTAAGTTGCATATTTGTCCCCCTGTCTGGATGTTGCCATAGGTGCCATTGTCAGGATAAGACGATCCATGTAGCTGTGGAGCCTTCAGGTTCATTTAATTGTGGCTAAGCCTTGTCACTGCGCCTTGCAAAAAAGACTTGTTTGCTGTCAGCCGAGTCTCTGGAGATAACGGTGGGCTTGAAGGGCAGCTTTGGCTCCTTCACCGGCAGCTACAACTATTTGCTTTTCCGGAACGTTTGTCACATCGCCAGCAGCGAAGAGCCCGGGAACATTAGTCTCGTTGTTACAATTGACCTCGATTTCGGCTGCTTGATTAAGAGCCACTGTGTCTTTCACCAGTTCCGAGTTGGGAATAAGCCCGATCTCGATGAGCACGCCACTGACCTGTAATTCTCTTTCCTGTTTCGTTTTCAAGTCTCTCATCTTTATTCCGCTAACGAGATTTTCCCCCCTTATCGCTAAGACTTCATGCTCCAAAAATATGCTCAGGTTTTTAGCCTGCTTAACTCTATCGATCAGTATCTGGTCACCGGTGAGCGGAGTCAGTGATATTAGGTAGACGTGCTCAGCGATTTTAACCATGTCGTCAACAGCCTCCAAGGCTGAATTGCCACCACCGATAATAGCAACATTCATGCCGTGGAACAGGGGGCCATCGCAGATAGCACAGTAGGTGACCCCTCTTCCCAGCAGCTTTTCCTCCCCTGGCACGTTCAGCTGCCGAGGACGTTTGCCGGTAGCGATTATAACTGTCTTAGCCTGGTAGGTTTCACCGCTATCGGTTTTAGCCTCGAAGCCCCGACTTATTCTAATTAACCTTGTGACCCCTTGGCCCACTTTTACATCAATGGGGAACTGCTTTACCTGCTCCTCAAACTTCCTGATCAACTCTGGGCCCTCGATGAACTGGTAACCCATATAGTTCTCTATTCCTAATGTCCAGTTGACCTGTCCCCCCATTTCTTTGCTGAGTAGCAAAGTCTTCAGCCTTTTCCGTGCTGCATAGACGGCTGCTGTCATACCGGCGGGACCACCGCCGATGATCATCAAATCGAACATCTCTGCCAGCCTTCGCTTATAGGTTCAGCTTCTGTCTTAGCCACTTCTCATCGTAGCCTACCGATATCTCACCATCGATGTCCACTACAGGCACAACCAGTTGTCCCGTTTTATTTATCATCTCGTCACGCGCAGCACTATCGCTGGCAACGTCAAAGTTCTGATACGGGACTTTATTTTGCTCCAGCAACTGCTTGACTTTAATGCACCACGGTCAGGTGGCTGTGGAATAGACCTTAATCTGTTTCGCCAACTCCATCCTCCTTTCGTCTTGTGAGGCGGAGTGCCTTACCTCTTGCAAGCCTTGCGAGCCGCAGGTTGAGAAAAAGCCTCCGCTCACGGTAGATTACTTATTCCGAGCACAAATATAGGTGGGTGTAACCTCATTGTCAAGCTGTAGGAGTTTGCCGGGATGGTTTTCAGCATACACATTTCCTCAACTTCTCTGTGCCGCAACAAGTTTCTTGTGTTGCCTTAACTTTGGCTCTTATCTCAACCAGGAGTTCCCAAGCCCCTTTCACATCCCGGTCGATGATTATCTGTTCCAGTCTAGCCACCTGTTGCTCATCTAATGTGATCACTGCTTTTGGCATGAACCCTCCTTTCGGGAATCTACTCATTACAGCCGCTCATTTCTGCCACCAATTTTGGCGAGAGTGGCAAAACTGGGCGCTGTGTTAGATAACCCTGAAAATCTGTTCTCCCCTATTGTATACTAAACCGGCGCTGGGATGCGAACTGGTGGTCTACGGGACCTCTAGAATAGTCTCCTTCTGCTTCGCCTTCTTCTACTCTTAAATGATAAAGGCTGATAGTGATGGCAGTGACCATAAGTCTTGTCAGGTAAACGCATGGTGTTGATGGGGATTTCCGGGATGTGAGTATACTTTTGGCAAAGCGTTGCTGCTTAGAGACTGAAGGCTAGCAATGCATCTTGTTTGCGGTTCTTGCTGTCCTAATGTTGAAAAAATCAGGGGGAGCGGCGGTATATCTTGCGGTTTGGCGATTCTATCTTTCTTGGATTTTGCAGCCGCTTGGTTTTCGGTTTTACGGTGAGTCTGAGCCCTTCGATGCCCACGACCACAATTTCTTCGCCTATATCCAGTTCCGATTCAGCACATCGCGCCTTCCATAGCACACCCTGGACTTTCACATAGCCCTCAGGAGCCAGAGGCTTGATGACTGTGCCTGCATTGCCGATTATATTTTCAGGAGCCACCCTGGGCCTTATAAGGAAGGTGGGTCTGCCTAGCCGGTACATGATATAGGAATGCAACGCTAGCCCGACCATCAAAAGGGCTAGAGCCCAAACTGGGATATTTATTCCAAAACGTGGTAGCAACCAAAGCACTACTGCCACCAAGGCAGCCTCTTCCAATATAGCGCCTACGACCGCTTGTACTGTATACCAGAGTGGTGGTTTGGTCTTCATTCGCTAGCGGACTTCGGTTTGGATTTCAAACATGGGCATTTCGAAGGTTGCGAGGAGTCAATTACTGTTCCAGTTATTCTACCCCATATCGCCCCTCACCGCAGAGATAGGCACAGCTGGGGCAGTATCTGGAGTCGAAGGGAACTGTGGCGCCACAGTTAGGGCAACTCATCTCTAGCTTCGTTCCGCAATTGCCGCAGAATCTGAAACCAGGAGGATTTTGCGCGCTACATTTGGAACATGCCTTTGGCGACCTCTGTCTTCCAGCAGCCAATCTTGCCCCGCAGCCCCCACAGAACTGGTAAGTCATAGGGTTCTCGTGACCACAATTTGGGCACAGGAACGTTTCCACCATTCCTAAACTACTCCTCGCTTTGGCTAAAATTATAGCTGTGTCACCCAAAACACCAACCCCCAAATTTTAGCTGTTTGAACTCTTTATCTCAAGGGCAAAGATTGGTCTTTACAGTTAGTCTTTCCCGCTCACCTCGCGGGAAGGAACATAAGGTTAGGCAAATGGTGAAATGCTCAGTTCGTTTTTCATCAGTCTTCCAAAATGGCGACCACGCGAGCCCAGCCAGCACTGCCGCCAGAAAGCTTCACCGGGAAGCAAGCCACCTTGAAACCGAAGGGTTTAGGTAGCTTGTCTAGGTTTGCCAGCTTCTCTATGTGACAGTATTCCCTTTCTCTGCCTACGAAATGGGCAGCCCATATCACGTTGTTATCACCTGTTCTGGCGAACTCCTCTTTTATCGCCCAGAACGGTCGGTCCCAGCCCCAAGCATCAATCCCCATGACCTTAACGCCCTGCTCTATTAACCAGAGTGTGGACTCCCTCGTCATACCGCAGCCAGCCTCAAAATACTCCGGCTTTCCCCATAGCTTGTCAGCGCCGGTCTGTATCATGACAATGTCCCATGGCTTTACCTTGTAATTGATTTTCGCTAGAGCTGCTTTAAGGTCATCAACGGTGATGCCGGAGCCGCGTGGCTTATGTCTCATGTCCAACACCACGCCATCGTGGTAGAACCACTCCAACGGTATCTCATCTATGGTCTTGGCTTTCTTACCTTCAGAAGTTGGAAAGTAATGCCAGGGGGCATCAACATGGGTCCCAGCATGTGCCCCGAGAGTTACGTTGTCATTTGCCCAGCCCAGCCCTTGGGGCAGGTCCTGCTCCCTGCAACCAAAGAACATCTTCATTATCTCGACGCTCTGCTGATGTGGTTCGTGGCTAATTTTCACTGGCAGCGGTTCACTGGGGCTGTCTTCAGTGGGAACGCTTAAATCTATTATCCGCACCATTTC
>FWPV01004632.1_pt1 | contig 28743 bp, 27 predicted proteins | sample 2228371 | NCBI WGS metagenome assembly FWPV01 (sample SAMEA103939776, study PRJEB20133) | metagenome | reverse complement strand
AAGATAGATCATTTTCCAATTTTTGGAGTCAAGGTTTTTAAGAAAAGGGACATCCCGCTAGGGATCTGATTTTGGTAGAAAAGCTGCGTAATCATTCCCTTCCGCCCCGAATGGGACGGGACATAAACTGAACTTTGTAAATCTACCGAGCTTAAGTGCCTAGCGGCACAGGCCATTGCGTAATACATAAATTGACCTTGAAATCTTATCTAAAAGAAACTCTCATACCAAGACTTAGCCTTAGGATCGGCGGCTTTTGGGTGTGCCCGTTTTGGCAAAGCCAGTCAGACCCAGTTTTCGATAGATTTCCTCCTGCGAAAATTCCCTTATTTCTCCGGGTTCATAGCCTTCAATGGTGATTTTTTCCATGGAAAATCGAACTAAGCGGAGGGTAGGAAAGCCCACGGCGGCGGTCATTTTTCTCACTTGGCGATTTTTACCCTCGATCAAAGTCAGGGAAATCCAAGTGTCCGGAATGCTTGCACGGTAGCGAATGGGTGGATTGCGAACCGGAAGCGTGGGCATAGGGTCGAGGATTTTGGCAAGGGCGGGCTTGGTTTTGTAGTCATTCCCGTCCACATTGATCAGGACTCCGGACTGGAGTTGCTTCAGGGATTCGGGAGTAGGGATGCCTTCGACTTGGGCATAGTACGTGCGCTGATGACCAAATCGGGGATTGAGCAGGTGATGATTGAGCCACTTGTCGTCAGTGAGGAGCAAAAGGCCTTCGGAGTCTTTGTCGAGTCGGCCGACTGGGTAAACGTCATGGGGAAAAGCGCCGAGAGAGGCCAAGGTAGGCCCCTCTCCGCTGAATTGGCACAGTACGCCAAAGGGTTTGTAAATGATAAAGTACTTGGGCAAAACTTCGGGATTAACTTCCGCAGCCTATGCAGTCAAAGTGCGAATCCATGGGCTTCACGCCTTTGAGTTGCATTTCCAGATTGTGAATCTGATCCCTTACTTCCATATCGGCAAACATGTCACCGGTGAGTTGGGACTTGAGAGAGGAGATGGCTTCCTCGAGAGCTTGTTTTTGTTGTTCGGTCATAAAAGTAGGGTTTGGTGTTCGTGATTGAGTGGATTGAAAATAGCCAAATCCGTGGAATTGGTTCCTTTCGTTAGTGGATTTTTTAGGGTCAAAAATTAAGCCAGTTGAAAGTCAGGGGGATGGGTGAATAAAAATGGTTTGACCTCGATGGAGCAATGAAAACCATTAGCTAATGATCAGCTTATCCCGCATTGTGCAGTAGGATTTTATCTTATGGATTGCTTCCTGATAGTTTTCAGAATACCAAAAATGAGTGAAAATGACTTTTGGTGTAATCATTTCAAAAACTCAACCTTCTCCTTACCAGTTGATCAATTGCCTCAAAAAGATGCTTTGGGTGTCGGGTTCTCCAGCTTATATCGTTAAGCTTTCCTCCCATGACCAAGTATTGATCGATTCCGGATTTACTCATTTCTGCCACTACATGATCCCGAAAGTTGAGTGCCGCTATCCAACCTTCCTCCAGTTCATCTTGCCATTCCTCATAGTAGTCCAAGGCATCCCAATCTGCGTGAAAGTTGAGGATATTTTCCCCAATCAAAATATACTTGGTAATGCCCTCTTCAATCATCAGTTCGAGGACACCTCGCTTCAAGATCATGATGTCGTTATGCAAGAGGTCATTCCACTCGCCCATCAATTCGATAACTGCAAAACCATCGGAATAGTCTGCATATAGTACCTTCAAGAAAAGCGTCTCACTTTCTATTTTATCCCATTGAGGGTGGATTAAAAAATCATAAATCTGATCTGTAAAGTAAATTTCACTGTTTTGATACCCGAAAAAGGGAGATCGGGGATCTTCTGAAGCGATGTATAAATTTCTCCAGTTGTAATGTGGCTCGAGGGTGTACATGACCGATTAACACATGGAAATGATGCATGGTTGCACCCGTCTAAAATTTCATTTTTGCCGTTTTGATTGGCTTCATATTCCCTTCGGCATCCGCATCTGAATCAGCCCTGCGGAGAAAATAGTCAGTCCCCCGATAACCAAAATGGCCCACTCAACCCCAAACCAATCGGCCGTAATCCCCGAAATCACGGCTCCAAAAACATATCCTAAATCCCTCCAAAGACGAAACGTTCCGATGCTTTCTGCTCGCTGCTTGGGTGAAGTGGCCTCCGCAATAGTATTCAAAAAGGTCGGATAGACTAAGGCCGTCCCCAATCCCAAAATCCCCGAAATCACAGCTAAAAGCGTAAAATTATCGGTAAAGGGAAGTCCCATGATAGCCACCCCCTGCAGCAGCATCCCCCAAAACAACATTCCTTTTTTGGAAAGGTGATCGGACATTTTCCCTGTAAAGAGCTGCCCGATTCCCCAGACAGTCGGATAAATGGCCGTGATGATTCCAATCTGTTCGTGGTCAAATTTCAGCGAGATCAAAACCATCGGCAGAAGTCCCCAAATCATGCCGTCATTCAGATTATTGATCAGTCCGGCTTGTGTCACCGAACTGAGGGTTTTGTTTCTAAATGTGGTCTCCAAAAAGACATTTGCCATGGCTGCCGTCTTGTCGATACTACTTTCTTTTTGGACAAAAACCCGGGTATCTTTCACCCAAATCCAACTCGTCAACAGGCCCAGGATCGATATTCCAATCCCGATATAAAAAGGATAAGGCGTAACGCCGTATCGCTGGGCTACCCATCCGGTCAAAAATGCCACCATCCCTACTGCAAAATACCCTGCAAATTCATTGAGTCCCATGGCTAGACCCCGATTCTTTTCTCCCACCAGATCAATCTTCATCACGACAGTACTGCTCCAGGTAAACCCCTGACTGATACCCAAAAGGACATTGGCAAAAATCACCCAGCTCCAACTCGGTGCGTAGATCAGCAAAAAAGGAATCGGTACAGCAAGCAGCCATCCAAAAATCAAAAGACGACGTCTACCAAACCGATTGGCCAATCGCCCGGTGTAGTAGTTGGCGAAGGCTTTGGTTAATCCAAAAGCCGTGATAAAGGAAAGAATGGCGGTCTTGGAGGCGACGCCAAATTCCACCTCAGCAAATTGCGGGAAAATGGTCCGCTCCATACCGATCATTCCACCTACAAAGACATTGACGACCACCAAAATGGTGAATTGCTTCCAGTTTTGTCTGAGTCCAAGCTGAGCGTCCATGATTGACCGATTGTTCACACAAAGGTCCGGCGCTTAGATTCGGGAAGCTTTTACATTTGTTAAAAAATAGACTCACCGCAATTTCTTCGAGTGATCAGTTTGCAGTCGCAGTTTCCAATTCTGTCAACTGCGACTACAAACTGCCTACTTTCTTTGTCCTCGGATTCGGCTTAGACTTACCTGAGTGATCCCCAAAAAGGAAGCGATGTGCTTGAGTGGAATATGCTGAATCAGTTCGGGTTTTTCCTGGATCAACTTGGTATAACGTTCCTCAGCAGTCAAAAACTGGATATTCTCCAAGCGACGGAGCGTTTCCACATAGGCTTGTTCGACCAGTTTGCGAAATAAACGCTCCAGGTCATGGTGAGTCTCAAAAAGTGCAAAAAGCGGGTCCGCGGGAATCGCCACCACATCCGAATCTTCCAAAGCCTGAATGGCTTTTCGGCTTGGGGTTTGGGTGAAAAGGCTTTCGGCTCTCACGATCAGATCATTTGGAAAGGCAAAATATTCGGTCACTTCTACGCCATCTTTGAGGTAGTAAATCCGACCTATCCCAGACAGCATAAAGTAGATGGTTCGGCAGGTGGCACCGATGGCTTGGATTTCCTCATTTTTCCGAAAAGTCTTCACCAGACAGAGATCCAACAGACGGGTTTGGGTTTCAGAAGCAAGGGATTGCACCGATCCAAAGTAGTCGATCAAGGGGTGTAAAGCAGTCATTTGCGGGGTCAGTTCAGTCAAGTCTTTACCCTAAAGTTATCAAAACCTGTCGTTTTGCCTTCCATCCAGTTTTCCAATGAATTAACACCTTGGATTGAGCTAACTTTGCTCTTATGAAATCACTGTTATTAGCTAGTCTCTTGGTCATCAGCTTGGTTCAGGTGTGGGGGCAGGCCAAAATTTCCGGCACGGTCAAAGATCAAAGCACTCAACAAGGAATCGAATTTGTCTCCATTGCTGTCTATTCTGTTCAAGACAGCACCTTAGCAGGAGGAAATATCACAGATTTGAAAGGTAACTTCAGCTTAGATGGATTAGCTCAGGGATCTTATTATTTGGTAGTAAGTTTCCTAGGCTACCAAACCCAAACTATCCCTAATCTGATCCTAGCCCGAAACGAACAACGGCAATTGGAACCGATTTTTTTGACAGCTGACTTCCAAAATCTCCAAGCAGTAGATGTGCAGGGGCAGCGGATTGCGACCGAGTTTCGAACAGAAAAGCAGAGTTTTTCTGCAGAAAACTTCGAGGCAGCCCGTGGCGGTACAGGCACTGACGTACTCCGAAATCTCCCCGGAGTGAGCTTCAATGCCGAGGGTCAGCTATCGATTCGTGGCAATGCGGGATTTGTAGTCATGGTCAATGGACGACCGGTCCAAGGAGATCCGGGGGCAATTTTGGGACAACTTCCTGCCAATGCCATTGAAAAAGTGGAATGGATCTCCTCTCCCTCTGCCCAATATGACTCCGAAGGCAAAGCCGGAATCATCAACATCACCACAGTCAAAGGTGCTACGGACGGACTTTTTCTCCAAGTAAATAGTCGAATCGGACTTCCTTCTATCCAAAACTATGACAATGCCGAGCGTCAACAGCGCTATGGAAGCGACTTTAATCTCAACTATGTCAAAGATAAATGGGACCTTTCGCTCGGGGGAAGTTATCAGCGAAATGATATCTCCGGCCGTCGAGATGGCAATGTGATCACCTATCGGGAAAATGGCTCCACACACTTCCCTTCCAACGGGGAGCGAAGCACCAATGAGGTCAATTACTCCGGGAGATTTACCTTGGGTTTTAATCCCAATGCGCAGAATAGCTTCAACCTTGGTTTTTATGGAGGCGTGCGGGATCGGTTGCGGACTGCAGACATCCTCTACTACGACAATCACCGAAGAAATGCTGACGGCAGCCGTACTCCGGGATTCCAATATTTCAATGCCAATGATCAAAACCGACGAGGAGACTTTCTCATCGGCAGCCTCGATTACTCCCGAAAATTTGGCAATGAATCCAAGCTGAGCACTTCGCTCCTTTACGAATATTCCATGCTCGGCGGTCCTACGATCAATCGAAATCTAGGCTTTCCCGAGCTGAGTCTTGTGTATCAGGATGAGTACAATACCAACGACAATCCGCTAAACGGTGTGCGTTGGAATCTGGACTATACCTTCATGCCGCTCCCGATCGGGCAGCTCCAGACAGGCTATCAATTCAGGTATTTGAATCATTTTGGGGATTTTGTTTATGAGCGAAAGAACAACAGAACGGGCATTTTTGAGCTCGTACCGGAGTTTTCCAGTGAGGTCAATCTCGATCGACTGATTCATGCCGGCTACCTCCAGCTGGACAAAACGGTCAACAAGTGGTCCTATGGTGCGGGAGTTAGGATCGAGGCTATGAATCGGGATTTTCAGCTGAAGGACAAATCCAATACCGTGGATACCCTGTACCAATACGATTATGTACGCCCGTTTTTCTCCGCAAACCTTTCTTACAAAGCCTCTGAAGACCTGACTTGGAAGCTCAACTTTAGTCAGCGAGTGGAGCGGGAGACGACCTTCAAAATGAATCCTTTTCCGGAACGAGAACACAGCGAAACCCTCGAGCAGGGCGACCCCACCGTGCTTCCGGAGTTTGTCAATCAGCTCGAAGGCGGATTCATCAAAACTTGGAAAGACAATAGCCTTTTTGTCACCGCTTACCATACCCGCATCAAAAACTTGGTCAACCGAGTCAATACTGTCTATAATGACACAATCCTCAACCGGATTTACTCCAATGTGGGTACTGGCCAAAGCCTTGGGATAGAAGTCGGCTTGGAGGTCTTTTTCACTCCAAAATGGAAATCCTATTTCGGCGGAAACGTCTATCGCTACTCCATCGATGGGAAATTTGACAACCGACCTGTCAATCAAAGCGCTTGGGTGTATTCATTGAATTTCAATACTTCTGTGGCGATCAGTTCTACCCTGAGTACTCAGTTTACCTTGAACTATCTATCAAGCCGAGTCACTGCTCAGGGCAAGGATTCCCGATTTTACCAGCCTTCGATCAATGTGAAAAAGACCCTGATCGACAATCGCCTGTCCATCAATTTCCTTTGGCAAAATATCGACATGGGACTGCTCCGATCCAATCAGCAGCGGATCACGACGTTCCGACCGGGAGAGTTTTACACCACCACCAACTACATCTACGAGGTGGACATGCTGATTATCAATCTTTCCTACACCATCAACAGCGGGAAAAACCGATCCAAATTTATCAAGAGTGAGTTTGGGGAGCAGGAGTTTTGATGGGGAATAGGTAATTATGGAAATAAATAAGAAAGATAGGTTTTTGAATAGTTTTCTATTTGGTAAAAATTAATCAATTCACCGACTCCCGATACTCCTTGGGTGACTTGCCTACCTGCTGCTTGAAGAGACGGGTGAAATGCTGTGGATACTTGAAGCCCAAGCCATAGGCAATTTCGCTGAGGGAAAGTTGCGGATCATGGATGCGTTCTTTGGCTACATCAATGAGCTTGAGTTGGATATATTCCAAGGCCGTTTTCCCGGTTTCCTTTTTGAACAAATCCCCAAAATAATGGGGAGAAAGATGAAGCTCACCTGCACAATAGGTCACGGATGGCAAACCCACTTCCTGAGGTTTTTCGGAAGAAAAGAAATCGTTCAGCAGCCGCTCAAAGCGCTCCAAAATGCCCTGATTGGCCAAATCACGGGTGATAAACTGACGGTCATAGAACCGCAGACAGTAATTGAGCAACAACTCGATGTTATCGGCTAAAAGCATTTTGCTGTGCTTGTCCACCGCATGCTCGAGTTCGTATTGGATCTTGGAAAACGAGTCCAAAACCAAGGTTCTTTCCCGCTCTGAGATGTGCAGGGCCTCACTAACCTGATAGCTGAAAAAGTTGTACTCATTCATTCGCTGACCCAACGAAGTACCTTTGATCAAATTCGGGTGAAATACCACGCCAAAACCTTTGGGTTGATAGAGTTCCTCGCCTCCATCCGTACCAAAAATCTGTCCTGGACCGATAAAGACCAAGGTACCCTCCTGATAGTCATAGATGTTTTTTCCATAACGCAAATCACCGCAGACCACGTCTTTCAGAATGATCAGATAAAAGCCGAAATAAGTTTTCCGAAGTCTGCGTGGACTGGACTTGGAAAAATCCAACACACTGACCAAGGGATGTAGAGTCTCGTGATTGTTAAAGGCGTTATATTGACTGACGGTCTCAAATCGGAGGATATTTTCCATGGCTTTGTTGAATATCAATCAAAATTAACCGGTTACGAATCACTTTTTAGCCTATCCTCCAAAATCAGTGGAATTGGTAAGTACTCCTGCACTCTGTATAAGTGGGGCTGAAATAAAGCAAAGCATCTTTGTAAAAAGACTCAAAAAATGAAAAAGCACCTCTTCGTATTTACACTCTTTCTGTTTAGCGTAAGCTTTTCCTTTGCCCAAAACTCTGCTGAGCAGGAAATCAAAAAACTTTCCTTGGACAAGTGGCAGTGGATGGCAGATAAGGACATCGCCAAACTAACTCCCCTCTTCCACCCCCAGGCCAAATTTGTCCACATGAGCGGCACTTGGACCACAGCCCGCGAACTCGAAATCATTGAGACTGGCAGCATTTGGTACAAGAAAGCTGACGTAAAAGACATCGCGATCGAGATCGTAGGAAATACCGGCATCGTCTGGAATCGAATCACACTTACCGCAGAAGTCCGGGGAAGCGATGTAGTGACCGAATTTACTGTGACAGAAGTCTATCAAAAAGAAGGCGACGACTGGAAAATGCTAGCCTTGACCTTCAGCAGTGTGCGAGATACCCACGAGATTCAAAAGTAAGATAGGAAACCTGACAGGTTTGAGTCAAAAAGAATTTTGACTCAAACTAAATCTTAACAAACTGTCAGGTAATGATTATCCCTAACGCTTCGGTTAGAGTCTCACCAACCGGAAATGAAAAAGAATCCAAGTGAATGAGGACACTCACTTGGGCGACAATGAAAAATCTGTGAAAATCTGTGGTTTTTTCTGCGACAATCTGCGGGATCAAAACAACTCAATAACCACATCCGCTTGATTTCTAAAAGTATTCGTTTGAATCTCGTAATACTGACACCACGACAAATTCCTAACTTGAACTTCTAAACTGAACATACCATGGCCCTCTTCAACCTGACAATCAACGGCAAATCCCAACAAGTCGATGTGGATCCCAGCACCCCGATGCTCTGGGTACTCCGCGATCACCTGGATTTGGTAGGTACCAAGTTTGGTTGCGGCATCGCCCAATGCGGGGCATGCACCATACACCTCGATGGCAATGCCGTCCGCTCCTGTCAGCTCACGGTCTCGGCAGCGGAAGGTGCTTCGATTACCACCATCGAAGGCCTTTCTGAAAAAGGAGATCACCCAGTGCAAAAAGCCTGGATGGAGCATGACGTGCCTCAGTGCGGGTATTGCCAAGCTGGTCAGATCATGACTGCGGCGGCTTTGCTCCAGCAAAATCCAAATCCATCCGATGAGGAAATCGAAAACGCCATGAACGGCAACATTTGCCGCTGTGGCACTTACCTCAGAATCAAAGCTGCTGTAAAAACAGCCGCTCAAAACCTTTAAACCAAGACACCAATGGCAACTTTAGATAAAAAATTGGACCGCAGGTCATTTTTGAAAGTCTCAGCCTTGGCGGGCGGAGGCATGGTATTGAGCTTTAGCTGGCTGGCAGGATGCAAGCCTACCACGGAGGAAGAGCTTTTGGCGATGCCAAAGGAATGGTTTGAGCTAAACAGCTACATCAAAATCGGGGAAAACGGAGCCGTGACGCTATTCTCTCCCAATCCAGAATTCGGATCCAATGTGAAGACCTCCATGCCTATGATTTTGGCGGATGAGTTGGATGTGGATTGGAAAAATGTCTTTGTCGAGCAAGCCGACTTTTACCCCGAGCGTTATGAGCGTCAGTTTACGGGGGGCAGCCAAGGCATCCGTCAGGGCTGGATACCGCTTCGTACCGCTGGTGCTACGGCGAGACAAATGTTAGTGAATGCCGCTGCCCAAACCTGGAAAGTCCCCGCCTCAGAAATCACTTCCACAGCAGGTGTTTTGGAACACAAAGCCACCGGCAAAAAAGCCGGTTACGGAGAAATGGCATCCTTAGCAGCCACCTTGGAAGTGCCCGAAGAAGTCAAACTGAAAGAAATCAAAGACTTTAAAATCATAGGAACCTCCAAGAAAAATGTGGACATCGAGAAGATAGTCTCTGGCAAACCCCTTTTCAGCATTGATCACAAAGTAGAAGGGATGAAGTACGCGGCCATCGTACATCCTCCTGCCTTTGGCATGAAGCTGAAGTCTTTTGACAAAAGTTCAGTGAGCGGCATGCCCTGTATTTTGGACGTCTTTTCCATCAATTTATTCAAAGACGATTATGGGCGAAACTTCTTTGACACCACCACTTTTCCGGAAATCGTAGCCATCGTGGGCAACTCCACTTGGGAGGTGATGCAAGCCAAGAAAAATCTCATGGTAGAATGGGAAAATGCTCCTGAATCCAATTTTGAGGTAGCCGGTTTTGGAGGTCGACCCAACACCAAAATGACGGTACCTGCGGGTTTGGAAAACACAAACCGCCATAAGGAGCGCATGGCCGAATACATTCAAAAGCCGGGAAATGTGGTCAGACGAGATGGTGATCCGGAGGCGATGTTTAAAAAAGCAGCCAAGATCCTAGAAAAAACGTACTCTGCACCTTTTTTGGCTCACAACACCATGGAGCCGATGAACTGCTTTGCAGACGTCAAAGGGGATCGGGCGGTCATCTATGGACCTACCCAAGCGCCGGAGTTCATTATGAACACCCTTTCCAGTAGCCTGGGTATCCCCAAAGAAAATATCCAAATCAATCTTTCCCGAATGGGTGGTGGGTTTGGCCGAAGAGCCTATAGCCATCACCTAACCGAGGCAGCGTTGATATCTCAAAAAATCCAGGCGCCTGTCAAAATGGTCTATACCCGGGAAGACGATATGACTTCGGGAGTGTACCGACCGACTTATTCTGCAACCTATCGGGCAGCTTTGGATGAAAACAATAACCTGCTTGCCCTGCATGTGAAGGCTGGCGGAATTCCGGAAACTCCCCTTCATGCCAACCGATTCCCAGCCGGGGCGATTGACCATTACTTGGCGGAATCTTGGCAGATCGAATCCAACATCACCATTGGAGCTTTCCGTGCCCCACGGTCCAACTTTATCGCCGCGGCCGAACAGAGCTTTTTGGACGAATTGGCCGAAGTGATGGGTAAAGACCCGATTGAGTTCAGACTGGAATTGCTCAAGCGTGCAGAAACCAATCCGGTAGGAGAAAACAATGACTACGATGCCAAGCGCTACGCCGGGGTATTGGAGCTGGTTCGGGACAAATCCAACTGGAATACACCTGCACCCGAAGTTCATCGGGGTGTATCGGCTTATTTCTGCCACAATTCCTATGTCGCCGAGGTAGTGGATATGGTAATCAAGGATAATAAGCCCGTGGTCGAGAAAGTCTATGCAGCCGTGGACTGTGGAATAGTAATCAATCCAGATGCTGCCATCAACATGGGAGAAGGAGCGATAGTGGATGGCATTGGAAATGCCTTTTTCGGTGAGTTGGCCTTTGAAAATGGGATGCCCTCGAAGACCAACTTTGACAAGTACCGTATGATCCGCCAAAAAGAAGCACCAAGAGCGATCGAAGTTCACTTTGTGGACAGCAAAGAAGATCCGACCGGATTGGGAGAACCCTTCTTCCCTCCTGTATTTGCCGCCTTGGCCAATTCGCTCTACAAAGCAACTGGCAAGCGCTACTACGAGCAGCCTTTTGCGCCGCAGCTGGAGATGCAAAATTTGCGCATGTAACCTTTGAGGTTTCCAAAAACCTCGAAGGTTTAAAAATACCCCCAAACAAAACAGCCCGAGGAGCAATCTTCGGGCTGTTTGGCTTCTTACGAATTAGCTTTTTTGGCATCTATCGTCTGGTAGGGCTATTTTTCAAAGTTCCCAGACGTTTTAATCAAAATCGTACCGATCAGTTGAATAAGAGAAAAATATATGTCGGATCGGTAAGCTTTGCTTCAAAACCGCTTTTTCAGAAACTTTTCCAAATCTGAATTTTTGCCAAACAATACCAGAATCTCATTTTCTTGCAGCACCAAATCGGGAGTGGCTATCCCGATAATTTTCTCCATGGTTCTGCTTTTGCCAATGACACTTTTGACCTCTTCCTTCTTGATGGTGGTCAGGACAAGGAGGTCAAACTTTTGTCGAAACCCAATCTCACGAATCGATTTGCCTACATATTCCTCGGGTACGTTGGCTTCGATGATGCTAAACTCCTCGCTGAGTTCAAACGAGTCCACCACATTTTTTATACAAAGCTTTTTAGCCAATCGCTCGGCTGTTTCTTCCTCCGGATGGACGATTTCATCTACCCCCAGAGCCTGGAGTACCCGTTCGTGGAGTGGATTGATCGCCCGGCTGATCAGTCGCTTTACCTGTTGATTTTTAAAAAGAGCCGTTGCCATGATGTTGGCACCTTGATCCTCACCGATGGCTACGATCACCACGTCCGTATTTTTCAAAGGCAAGCCTGACACGGTAAATTCATCCGTGGCATTAAGGCAGATCGTGTGGGAAATCTTTTCCTTAAACTGATCCACCTTTTCCATTCGTGAATCTATACCGATGACCTCATTTCCTGAAGCGGTAAGCTTCATGGCTAATGAAGAACCAAAATTTCCTAATCCCACGATGATGTATTTCATTTCCTTCGGAAGTTTATTTTCTAATTTATTTGATGATTCTGCCCCGCGTTAATTGATGACAATTTCCTCTGAGGGGTATTGGTAGTTTTTGTATCGCACTTTTTTGAAAACAGCAATAAGTAACGAGAGCATACTCACCCGTCCTACAAACATGATTATAGTGAGTACCACTTTGCTGGATGCCGAAAGACTTGAGGTGATTCCCAAACTCAGCCCAACCGTACTGAACGCCGAGAAACACTCAAAACCAATTTCAAGGAGTCCTTGATCAGGATCAAATGCTGAAATCAGCACGATCCCCACACCGATCACGATTAAGGACAGGGAAATCGTGGCAAAAGCTCTCCTGACGGAAATATCCGCAATCTCTCTGCGGTAGATTTCTATTTTGTTTTTGCCACGGGCTAAACTCAGAATATTTAAAGTAGCGATGGCAAAAGTACTAGTCTTGATCCCACCGCCGGTCGAAGCAGGAGAAGCTCCAATCCACATCAGCAGGAATATGATCATCGTCGTAGGGAATAGCATATCCGCAGTATTGATCGAATTGAACCCCGCTGTCCGCGGTGTTGTCGCCCCAAAGAGTGCAGTGATGATTTTGCCAAAGCCTGAATGTTCTGAGAGTGTATTATCGTACTCGAGCGCATAAAACAGCACAAATCCGACTGCCGAGATCACCACAGTCGTGATCAAAGTGATTCGGCTGTTGAGATTGACAATCCAAGGCCTGTAGCTTACCCGATATCTTCCAAATACCAGTAGAGCCTTAACCTTGTATTTCAAAAACCCAATAAGATTATTGACTATCGGAAAACCCAGCCCGCCGAGGACAAAGGTGGCGATTACGATTAGCTGCAAAGGATAGTTAAACCTGAATCCAGTCTCATAAAGGCTGTTTGGAAGCGTAGAAAATCCTGCATTGCAAAATGCCGATATGGAGTGGAATACGGAGAAAAACACCTGTCGGGACGTGTTGGGAAAAAGAGAGGCATCCAGAGAGAAATAAATCAAAATGGCTCCGAGAGCCTCAATACCGAAAGTAATGGACAAGATTGCTTTTAGCGTTGAAAATACCTCTCCCAGTTTTTTGGAGTTGGTCATATCGCTCAGTGCGAGTTGGTTTTCGAAGGTAGAGCCCCCCTTGAAGAAATAACTGAAATAACTCGCAAAGGTCAAGATACCCAAGCCCCCAATCTGGATAAGGAAGATGATCACCACCTGACCAAAGTCGGTAAAGTAACTTCCCGTATCCACCACAATCAATCCGGTCACACATACAGCACTGGTGGCGGTAAATAATGCATCGATAAAATTCAATCCCTCATAGGTTGCTCGGGGAGTCATCAATAAAAACGTACCGAAAAGGATAATCAAAACAAAGCTCACCACAAACAGCTGGGCCGGATTTAATACTGCGCGCGTGTAATTCAACTTGACCTCAGAGGCTTCTCGGATAAAAGCCATCAGGACGGCAAGTTGTACCCAGATTGGATTTTCGAGGATCAAATCCGTTTCAAAAGGCACGCCCACAAACAAATACAGATAAAAAACCCAAAGGGTAAATCCAACCGAGACCAAGTCAAATGCAAAGACACTTTTCTTTGGCAAAATCCGCTTAGAAAAGTACCGCAAAACCGTGGAGATCAATCCAAAACCAAGCACGACGAAGTAAAACCCATCAAAAATTTCCTGATAAAAAGTACTTTGACTATACCCAAAATCGGCAATCAATGCCACTACACCCATTATACTGATCAGCAGCGCAATCCTGCTGAGCCACTTGGTCGATTGAATCATGAATCAAATGTTCCATTTCTCCACTTCATTTCCAACGGGAAGTGGGGTTTTAATAATTCTTGATCAACTTCTGTGGCTAGTGCAGAAGAACCGGAAGTTATACATCGGATCAAATCGCAAGAGGCCTTGGAGAAACTAATTGAGGCCCGACAAAACACCTTCAAATCTCAATATGGGAGCATCGAGGCCTTAAAAATGCTACTCGATCGGAAATAGGCATTTGGTGAATAAAATCATCAGTAGCCCCAATTCAAAAAGTAATAGCTACTGGAAGAAAATGTGTCCCGTCCCGATGGGACTCACCAACTAGGTTCCATCCTTTTTTCCAGCCGTTAAAACGACTGGCAAGAACATCGGTCGTCCCGATGGGACTGTTAAGGAAAAATTCATCAGTTTATAATTTGATTTTTAATGGTCAGATGGAATCTCGCATGGATTATAATCCTCCATCTGTGTGTCGCTTGCGTCATGCTCGATTTCATGAGAATATTTTTTGCCAAAAAATGCCGTAGGCATGACCGATTATGTTGCCAGCCAATTCATTGGCTGGAATGAGAAATTAGATCTAGTTTGGAAAATGCCGTAGGCATGGACGATAGGAAAATCAAAAAGTTCGACCCTTACAGGGTCGGAAAAACCATTACAAATTGATCGTTATTTCCACGGGTTTGGGTTCGACTTCGCTCACCCACCAACCCGCGGCTATTCAGAGGTTCGACCCTTTCAGGGTCGGTAAATTTTCTTGATCATCAATGGTGGGATTCATGACCACGGAGTGGTCGAACCTTTCAATAGCCCTAGGTGTGGTCAGTGAGCAAAGTCTGAAACCTGAGGAATAGAGATAGTTGTTGATTTTGGTTCTCAACCATCAATAGTCACCTGGTATTAGGAAGAGATACTAAGGATAGCTGAAAAAACAATCCCGATACCGTTGCCCATCACATAAGTATCAACGCTACAGCAAAGCTGCATCAAAGCTACAGTAAAGCTACAGTAAAGCTGACTTACCCCCATCTCAGAAATACGTGTCAAGTCCACAGAATCCATAGATTCCACATTTTCCACGATTCCAGTCATTTAGTTTCTCAGGGGCTGTAGTCCCAACAGGCTTTTCGAAGATTTGAAATCGTAAATGAAGGATCATAAGAGTCACTCCTCCAGGAAATGATGTCAAGATTACCATTTTCCATCCAACTTCTGGTGGTAAGTCAGGGAAGAGAAAATTCGTTAAGACATAGTTTGATATTCTATTTTTTCAAACTGATGCAAATGCTTTCGCTATCGATTGCATGGGCTGAGAGGTATATTTTTACTGACTCAATAGAAAGTTAGGGTATCCTCAAAATGACAAAATATTATTCTGAGACCAATTTTTTGCTTACTTTTGCCCAGCAATGAAATTTTCCACGTCCAGCACTACTCCACACTGATTTTTTGCATGCTCACTTGCATGTGATCGCCATTCCAATTAGGGAATCGGTCGGACTTCTTCATTTCCCCTTTCTTTATTTCCATTCATTACAAATTTCTTTACCTATGAAGCACTACTTCAATTTATTTGACTTTACCCAGCGGGTAGATTACAAAACTGAAGTCCTTTCGGGCTTGACAGTTGCTTTGGCACTGATTCCAGAGGCAGTGGCCTTTGCATTTATTGCGGGCTTATCGCCATTGACTGGCCTTTACGCTGCCTTTGTGATGGGTTTGGTGACTTCGATTCTGGGAGGAAGACCGGGAATGATCTCCGGAGCAACCGGAGCTATAGCGGTGGCGATTGTCACGCTGGCAGCTACTCAGGGAGTGGAATATGTATTTGCGGCCGTGATCCTTTCAGGATTGCTTCAGGTAGTATTCGGAAGTCTAAGGCTTGGAAAATTTATCCGGCTTGTACCTCATCCGGTGATTTTCGGCTTTGTCAACGGATTGGCGATCATCATTTTTATGTCCCAGTTGGATCAATTCAAAGGAGCTGACGGCAATTGGCTTGCTGGTTCTACGCTATATGTTTTTATGGGATTGGTTCTGTTGGCTATGGTCATTATTTGGGGTCTGCCCAAGTTAACCAAAGCGATTCCGGCCTCTTTGACCTCCATTTTGGTGGTTTTTGGGGTGGTGGCTGCTTTGGGGCTGGATACCAAAACGGTGGGTGATATGGCGAGTATCAAGGGTGGTTTTCCTCCTTTCTATATTCCAAGTGTGCCCTTTGCCTGGGAAACCTTGGAGATTATTTTTCCCTATGCTTTGATTATGGCTGGTGTGGGATTGATTGAGTCGCTTTTGACGTTAAATATTGTGGACGAAATCACCGAGACACGCGGGCGAAGCAATAAAGAGGCAGTGGCGCAGGGCTTGGCCAATGTGGCCTCCGGATTTTTTTCCGGTATGGGTGGCTGCGCGATGATCGGGCAGAGTTTGATTAATATCTCTTCGGGCGCCCGCGCGAGACTTTCAGGAATCGTAGCTTCCGTGATGCTGTTGGTATTTATTATGTTTGGTTCCAGTCTGATCGAGCAGGTGCCTATGGCGGCCTTGACCGGATTGATGATCATGGTGTCGATCGGTACCTTTGAATGGGCGAGCTTACGGACGATTACCAGGATGCCCAAAAAGGATATTTTTCTCATGTTTTTGGTCACCGGGATTACCGCCGTCTTACACAATTTGGCTTTGGCGGTATTGATCGGGGTGATTTTGGCTGCTCTCTTTTTTGCCTGGGACAATGCCAAGCAAATCCGAGCCCGGAAGTATGTGGACGAAAAAGGAGTCAAACATTATGAACTATTCGGCCCTCTGTTTTTCGGTTCGGTGACTGCTTTCGGGGAAAAATTCGACGTGCACAACGATCCCGAGGCGGTGATCATTGACTTTGCAGAAAGTCGGGTTGTCGATATGTCAGCCATCGAAGCGCTGAACAAAATCACCGAGCGCTACGATAAAGTGGGCAAAAAAGTCCACCTGAGACACCTCAGCCCAGATTGCCGAAAACTCCTAGCCAAAGCCGACGAGATCATCGAGGTCAATATTCTCGAAGATCCCACCTATAAAGTTGCCATTGACGACTTGGCCTGAAAACAAAAACCCTGTCCGAGTTGATCTTGGGCAGGGTGTTATCGAATCAAAGTTTTTTATTCGAGCTAGTTTAAAATCGAATTGATCAGCTCTAGTTTTCCGTTGACAAGCGAATCCACACGAGAGGAAGAGCGGTCAATCAGGGAATCCAGCTGTTGGATTTTGTCGGTTTCCTTGTTGATGATAGAGTCCAGGGCGTCGACTTTTTCCAATTCTTTATTGACGATCGAGTCTAGTTTTAAGGCTTTTTCATTCAGCAAGTTTAGTTTATCCTCGACCTTCTTTTCCAAATCCTCACAAGAAGAGAATACCAGAACGAACAGTAAGGCGAGGAGGATTTTTGGAGCAGTTTTCATGAGTATTAGATAAAAGGTAATAGTAGGTCTTACGGCGAATGCTTGGGATAGTTGATCCTTGGGGTGAATCAAGGCGAATTTTAAACGAAAATCTTTTTATTTATCGGATAAGATAAATTTTGTCATTCCTTAAGCGACATATAAAAATGTGATTATGAGCTATTCTGCCAGTAGACGAATATTCCCCTGATTTTGGGCTGGAAGACCGATGACGGAAGACCGAAGAAGTCGAAAAATTGACATTTACTTAGTCATTTGACCTTTGAAGTAAGCTACTGGCAAAGTTCCGAATATACATATATAAAAAAGCCCTGTCAGGATAGTGGCCTGACAGGTTTTTCCAAAATTAACTGATGCTTGGATAATATTTTTTCTTCAACCAAAAGGAAACCCTGACCAACAGAATCAAGGCAGGGACTTCCACCAAAGGCCCAATCACCCCTGTAAACGCCTGACCGGAGTTAAGTCCAAAAACTGCGATGGCCACCGCGATCGCCAACTCGAAATTGTTTCCGGCCGCGGTAAAGGCAATCGCGGCGTTTTTATCATAGGTCGCCCCCATGGATTTGCTGACAAAAAAGCCGATCAAAAACATCAGCGCAAAGTAAATCAGCATCGGTACGGCGATCCGAACCACATCCAACGGGATCTCTACGATCAATTCACCTTTGAGCGAAAACATCACCAAAATGGTAAACAACAGGGCAATCAAGGTAATCGGGGAAATCCTGGGGATAAATACAATTTTGTACCACTCCTCACCCTTAGCTTTTACCAAAATCAACCGGCTGAGGATCCCAAGCAAAAACGGAATCCCAAGATAAATCGCCACGCTTTCCGCAATCACTCCAATAGAAATGTCCACGATCGCCCCTTGAAAACCAAAATAGGGAGGCAACACGGTGATAAATAGCCAGGCATAGAAACTGTAAAAGAAAACTTGGAAAATACTGTTGAGCGCCACTAATCCTGCTCCATATTCCCGACTTCCCTCGGCCAGATCGTTCCACACCAGCACCATCGCGATACATCTAGCCAAGCCGATCAAAATCAGCCCAACCATGTATTCCGGGTAATCTTTCAGAAAAATTAAAGCCAAGGCAAACATCAAAACCGGCCCGATAATCCAGTTGAGCAAAAGTGAAATGCTAAGAATTTTGGTATTACGGAAAACTTGGGGAAGCAGTCGGTAATCCACTTTGGCTAGGGGAGGATACATCATCAGGATCAAGCCGATGGCAATCGGGATATTAGTCGCGCCCTGATTCATGGAATCTATCGAAGTAGCGATACCAGGAAAAAAATATCCTGCGCCCACTCCAACTCCCATTGCCAAAAAGATCCAAAGGGTAAGATTTCTATCTAAAAAGGAGAGCTTTTTCATTGCGATCACTTTTTGATCTGGGAAAAGACATAGAGCATTTCCGAAGCGATTTGCATGGAGCGCTCATCGTACTTTTCTGATTCGATCTCTGTATTGTCAAAAGCCTTTGGATCCTCGTATCTCACCGGAATGCGTTGTTCGGTACCCGGGATAAAGGGGCAGTTTTCATCGGCATGATCGCAGGTCATCACCGCTGCAAATCGAGAGGCTTTGTTGATCGGATCGTCATACACTTTGGAGAAGGCTACGATGGGCTCGCTGTCATCCGAATAAAAAAGAAAATAAACCGGATTGCTGCCATTGGCTTTGGATGAGATCCGGAACCCGCTTCTTTTCAGGGAATTGACTGCTCGCTCATTAAAGGCCGTGACCTCCACACCTCCTGAATAACAGTTGGCAGAAATGCCATGAAGATCTGCCACGGTTTGCGCCCAAACCTGAGAAAACTGACTTCTGCGGGAATTATGCGTGCAAATAAAGTTGAGGTTAACTTCCTCCCCTTGATCTACTTTGGATTGGATGTAGTGGATGAGGACTTCCAAAATGGCCTTTCGTTCGGAGGAAATTGAAAGTTCAGCGGCTTTTTCAAGGGTCTCGGCCAGTGCGGGATAGAGGGTTTTTCTTGCCATAGGAAGGGTTAACTATGTTTTGAATGAAAAAGACCTGTCAGGTTTTGAAAACCTGACAGGTCTAGTAAATTGATTTCAACAGCAACCTGAGCCCGGAACGCAGCCGGAGGCTTGAAGTTGGGAAAGTCGGACCTTTGGCTTTTCGCTAGGAATACCGCAATTGTCTTTGGCCAGGCAATCGGTCATTTTGGTGGTCAGGAGAAAGTTTTTCCCGTCATGATCCAGGCCATATTTCCCGATGGTTTCGCCTTGGTATTCCACTTCGATTTCCAAATCAGGAATACCCAGCACCCGCTCCGAAAGCTCAATGATATGAACCAGCTTCTCCGGATGGAGACGGTGATCGTAATCATCAGCATTCCAAAGCTGGAAGTTGACTTTTTGTTCTTTTCGGACAGTGCCTCCACAGTCAATGAAGTGCTTATTGATCAGCCCGATTTCGGTCACGTGAAAGTGGCTGGGTACTAGTTCCCCATTGGGAAGCTGAAAAGCGATGGCTTCGCTTTGGGCGAGGAGAGATTTGGCTTCAGAGAGTAGCATGATTTATTGCTTTATTGCGATGTATAGAGTTAAATTTTTTTAACAAGAAGGACTGCAGCAATCCAAATAGCTTTCAAAAAAATCCTGGAATAGAGATTTGAGTGCCAGCCATTTTTCTTGATTGATGCAGTAATTGACTCGAGTACCGTCGATACTGCCCTGGATGAGTCCGGCATCTTTGAGTTCGCGGAGATGTTGGGAAATAGTCGCTTGGGCAAGACCGATCTCCAATACCAAGTCCCCATTGATGCAGGATTTGGTCTTGATCAGATGCTGAAGGATTGCGATTCGAGCCGGATGAGCAATGGCTTTGGCCAGTTGGGCGATTTCGTTTTGCTCTTCAGTGAATAAATGGGTTTGAGTTACTCCCATATTGGATTTATTTTATTGCAATATTACGATAGATATTTTTGAAAGTTTAAAGACTCCAAAAATTTTTGAATTATTTTTCGCAGTATTTTTTGAAGTTATCCAAAATCGCCTGCCAGCCCTGCCGCTGAAGCTCTATGGAATTTTGCCCTTCGGCTTCAAATATCTCTGTGACTACCACGTGATCGCCATGCGATTCAAAAAACACATCCAATTTCCGCCCATCGCCCATTACACTTCGAATGCTCTTCATGGGGTCGATTTCCATATATGTTCCCCAAAAATCAAAGCTAAAACTACCGTCTTTGGCAGCCATGGTAGAGTGAAACTCGCCTCCAGGCTTGAAGTCGATTTTGGAATCCGGACAGTGCCAGTCGTCTGAAGCAAAATTCCATCCGGTGACATGCTCGCCTTGAGTCCAACATGTCCAGACTTTTTCGATCGGAGAATTGATTAGAGAATTGATTTTTATTTCCACTTTTTCAGGGTTTAGGAGGGGTTTTTCAAGTCTTCAATAATTAGCTTATCCATTTTCAGAAGGGCATTTATTGCTTTTTGGCCTTTTTCAGGATCACTGATCCATTGGCCCAAATCTTTGGGAACGACCTGCCAAGAATGACCAAAGCGGTCTCTCAGCCAGCCACAGCGATCATAATGCCCCCCTTCTCCCAGTTTTTCCCAAAAGAAATCGATCTCGGCTTGATCTTCACAGGGTATGACTAAGGAGTTGCCCGGAGTAAATCCAAACTCATGAGTTTCTGAACTGCTCATCAGATTGATCAGTTTGCCGTCTAATATGACCTGAGCAAAAAGTAGATCCTCTGAACCGGGATGAGGTGATTCTACTAAGATTTTACTTCCTGCAAAAATTCCGGTAAAAAAAGTGAGTGCCTCTCTTACCCGACTCTTGTTTTCATTCACAAATAGAAGGCAGGGTACTATCTTTTGATCACCTCGCACCGGATCTGCGTCCAGTTGCCAATTGGTGCCAAACCGATCAGTGACCCAAGCATACTTTGGGCTCCACGGGTAGTTGTCCAATGGAAAAATGGCCTTTCCTCCAGATGCTAAAGAGGCGTACAACTCTTCGATATTGACATCGTCCCCACAATAGACAAAGTAAGAACTTGCTTGAGTTTGCTGATATTTTGGTCCTCCATTCAAAGCCATCAGGGGTGTCCCCAAAAGCTCAAAACTGACCGCTACGGGACTCTCAGCTAAAATCGCTGAATTGGGAAATAGAGACAAATAGAATTCGGCTGCTTCATGGGCCTGCACATCAAACCATAAGCAAGGGTATATTTTTCCAGACATGGGCTATCATAGCAAAAGGGAAGTAAAAGTTACAAATCAGAATTCACATTTCCCTAGCTCTCCGTACTACCACGGATCAAAAACACCGGAAATCCGGTATTCTATCGCTGATGGGACAGAGGCAATTTTAACCAGCCTAACTAAATAATTTTATGAAATCAATTCTCCTGGTCTTTCTGCTCCTGATGGTGGAGCTGGGACCTCCTAACGTCTTGTCCGAAAAGGACATCAAAACCACCAGTTACAACAAAAAGAACCAAGGGAGTAAAGCTCCCAAGAAGGTGTTTATCCGAAGTTTCAATGCACTTTTTGAGGTGTACGAAGAGGCCTCAGCCAAGACTGCCAGCAGACGCTCTGATCGAGCTGACCGGACTACCTTCACCTCAGGAACCATGACCAAAATGGGGGTTCAGATCGCAGGAGTGGATGTGGAAGACTTTCAAAAAATCATCAATGATGCCTACGCAACTTATGTGAAGCAGTTGACTAGCCAAGGTTTCGAAATCATGAGCGCTGATGAGGCTTCGAAATACGAATACTTTGCAGAATGGACCCAGGTAAAAGGCGGTGCGAGTTCCGATGCTCAGGCTGCCGGATTTGTGATGGTCACCCCTGTAGGATTTGAATACCTGGTGAAAAAAATCTCTGCAAGCGGAAAGCAAAAAATGGGTGGGGGATTACTTGACAATACTCCAAAAATGTCCAAGGAAATGGATAACGTATTTATCGCCGATGTGAACTTTGTATTCCCGTTCGTGAATTTGGACGCAGACTCGGATACCTGGACCAATTCCACCTCTGTCAAAGCCAAGATCGATTACCGAATCGAGCCGATCGTGGATCCGACTGAAAACAAGGCTTCTTTGGGAGGCGGACCCAACTTGCTTTCTCAGGTGAGCTTTATGTCAGGTCTGGATATCGGAAACAATCCCCTTTTCCACGCAAAAGTTGAACCCAAGAAAGCGGTGTCTTTCGAAGGGGTTTTCAAAGACAAAAAGATCAGAGAGACCACCGCGGCCCAGTCGGATATGTTTTCCAAGGCTGGCTATTCCCAATTGGTTATGACTTCAGGAGAGCAACGTACAGTAGCCTCGCATTTTGCAGAATGCAATAAAGAAGCCTATATCAACGCCGCCTCAGGATCCATAAATGATCTGATCCAAGCCGGTTTGGCTAATTTTGTGGAGTTGACGAAAGATTAAGACAACCCACCGACCAGATTATTTTCAAGAGCAAATTTCAAAAGACCAACCAGCGTGTTGGTCTTTGTTTTTTGGTAGATATTCTTCCGGTGAGTTTCGACCGTGCGCTCCGATATGCTCAGCTTTTCACCGATTTCTTTATTGGAAAATTCCTCAAAAATTAGGCTGAGTACTTCTTTTTCCCGATCAGTCAAGATCCGCTCATCCTCTGGAAAACGCATTCGCTGAATAAGGATTTTTTGGATTTCGGAACTGAAATACATGCCTCCTTCAGACACCTCCCGGATAGCTTTGAGCAGTTCTTCATGCGCAGCTTTTTTCAATACATAGCCCTCTGCACCGGTCGAAAGTGCTTCCTTTACCCGATAGGGCTCTTCGTGCATGCTCAGGAAAATCAGTTTGACCTGAGGAAAAAGTGTCTTCACTTTTTGGGCGAAAGCAATCCCGCCAATCTCCGGAATGGAAATGTCTGAAATAATCAAGTCCGGAATAACCGAGCGGACATTTGCCAGCGCTTCCTCTACGGTATTGGCCGTATCGACTTCATCTACGCCGGGCTGGTTTTGGATCAAAAATTTCAACCCATCCAAAAGAATTCGGTGATCGTCAACAAGCAATACTTTCATTTCTAAAATGTTGGTTTAATTGGCCCGGTGAACATACGGAAAAGTGATCAAAAGCTCGGTTCCCTGCTGTCCCACTTGCGTGAAAAGTTCCAGTTTCCCGTTGAGCAACTCGGCTCGGGTGGTGATATTTTTCCAGCCATTCCGCTTGCTGTGCTGGAAAATGCTTACATCAAAGCCTTGACCGTCATCCAAGATCTGCAGCCTGGCAATGCCTTGATTTTCTGATAGATTTAGAGCAATATGTTGCGCTTTAGCATATTTCAATACATTATTGATCCATTCTTGACAGATCCGGAAAAGGTTGATTTCGACCAGTTCGTCCATGCGTTCCGGAAGATTTTGTGATTCAATTTCCAGCTTTACTTTTTGCCCGGCATTGATCCGATGGGCGAGGTCTTCCAAAGCCGAAATCAGTCCAAACCGAATCAGGGTAGCCGGCATGAGGTCATAGACCACATTGCTGATTTCTTTGGACATTTCATCCAAAACCGAATCTGTCCGACTGACTAATTCAGATTTGAATTCCTCCTTGGCTTGATCGCTTTTGAGCTGGGAAACATACATTCGAAGTGCCGAAATGTATTGTCCAAATCCATCGTGGAGATCCTGGGCCATTCGTCTGCGCTCTTGCTCCTGAGATTCGAGCGAAGCCTGGATATAGGCTTCCTTGACTTTGAGTTCACGGTCTTTGACAAGGAGTTCCTGCTTGCGTTTTGCTCGGTTTTGGTAGAAAACAAAGGCCACTCCTACTAAAGCGAGCAATAATCCCAAGGCGGCAAAAGCGAAATAATTACGCTGCAGTGTGGCATTTTTCTCTTGAATCTCGGCGGTTTGCAGTGCGATTTGGCTTTCCTTTTTTTCCAAATCGTACTGCACTTGCAAGTCAGTCAGGAGTTTGGCGTTTTCTTGATCATAAACTTCCTTGTCGAGTAACTCATATTCTTCGAGGTAGGCATTCCCTTTTTCAAAGTCTCCTTTTCTGAAATGGATTTTGGCTAACGTGTTTTTTAAAGTCAAAGAATAATTGACCAATTCTCCATATTCTTCTAAAAGTTCTAGTCCCCTTGCAGCAAACTCTTCTGCTTTTTCTACTTGACCCATCATGACGTAAGAGGCCGCGGTATTGCTGACAATACTCAATTCCATTTTGGGGTCAGGCTTAAATCCATCCGAACTATCCAATGCTACCTGCAGCAGCATGAGTCCTTTTTCAAAATTACCCATCTCCACATACAAGCTTCCCAGATTATCATGCGTGCGATGGTAGAGAACCTTATTTCCAGCTTCTTTGGCGTAGGCAATGGACAAGTCATAATACTTAATCGCCTCTTCAAATTCCCCTAAAAGCTTATAGCAAACTCCAAGATTGGCGCAGGAGATAGCCATTCCATCTTTATTTTTCAAACTCTCACGAATCGCCAAGGCCTCCAAATGATACTTGATTGCCTGATCAATCAAATCCAGCTCTTGATTGGCTAGCCCTAGATTGGAAATGTAATTCACGTAATCACCCGGCCTGGCATTTGGGTCCTTTTGGACCAATGCCAATGCTTCCGAAAAATACTCAATCGCCGCTCGGTAGTCGGATGAATTGAGACGGTTCATTCCTAAATTGTTTAAAGAATTTTTCTCAAGCGTCTTCCAGCCTTGTTTTTGGCTTTCCTCCAAAATCTGAGAAAAGATAATCAGAGAGCTGTCGGTCATCTGATTGACATCGTAGTAGATGCCGAGATTTTGCAGGATTTCGTAATAAATCCGAGATTTTCCCACCTCCCTTTCAGCTATTTTCAGGACTTCCTTGATCTTAACTTTGGCTTTTTCACCTTCACTGAAAATCATGGAAAAGGTGCGCTGCTGAATCGCTCGATACCGAATCGAATCGGAAAAGCTTCGATTTTGAAAGACTTGTTCGAGACTGTCAGTTTGGGACTGCTGAACAGCATAGGTCGAATGAAGTCCAAAGAAAAGCAGGCAAAGGAAATAAAATAAGCTAAAATGGTGCAAGGGCAAAAGTTTGATTAAGTCTTGAAAGTAAGCTCAAAGCAATTCTTTTCAAACTGATTTTCCATTACAAGTGCAATTTTTTCAGGTTTAAATCTCAAATGAATACGCACTGGCACGGATATCAAATACCAGCTTTTGGGGATTTACTTCTGCTTTGCATCCGACCAACTTGCAGAAAAAAAAAGCTATGAAATTACGATCACTACTTTTAAGCCTTTTGGCACTTGTCTTTTTCGCATGTCCAGACAAAGACGATGAAATCCCCGCTGGTTCGCTCAATGTCGAAGCCACAATCAACGGGCAGGAATGGAAAGGCTCTGGCAACAGCCGGATCACCACCGTGGCGGGATTTACAGTCTTCGCAATCGGTGCAGGTGCAACTGATCGCTCCAATATTGCCTTGACTCTGGATGCAGAGCGCACCGGAAATTTTGATCTCAACGGAAAAGCCATCTGGACTACAGCAGACCAAGTGGTTCATAATGCGACCTCGGGTTCGCTCACCATTACCAGCATCGACGGCAATAAAGTGTCAGGAACTTTTGCTTTCAAAGCCAGCCCCATGACCGGAAGTGGTCCCGAAGTGACCATTGCAAACGGCAAGTTTACCGACGTCAACATCATGCGTTGATCTACCTTTTACCCAAACCAACACCCTAATGAAAAATATCCTTTACCTCTTTTTCGCTCTGATCTTGGTCTTTTTCTCCTGCAAGGAGGACCCAGAAGACCCTGCTCCCATTGACACCTTTACCACCAGCATAGAAGGAGATCTGGGTGGTCAAGCCCTTTCGGTCACTACATCTGGTATTCAAAGCACTTATTTTTCAGACCAAGGTGAAAACACTGGTGCACTTGAAGTCGGAGCACAGCTTCCAAACAGTGAACGGTTGACTTTTTTCATGGACGATGTCAAAGACGGCACCATCAACCTGAGCCAGGAGTTTCCTGCTGTAATGGGCGAAGGTTCTTTCGGCTTGCGAAAAAATGAATCCGGGGATAATCAACGAATCGCTACTACACCGCCTTCTTTTGTCAAATACACCAAATCTCAAAATACCTTTTTCGCTATTTCGGGAAAATTTGTGATCAAAATTGATGGCACCAACCTCACTTTTGAGTGGGAAGTTACCTTCAAGGACAAGGATGGAAACACCTTCACCTCCAAAGGCACCGCCAAAGTCAAAGACTACAAGTCCAATCAGCGGCCACGATCACAAATCAATTCCCCCGCTTCCAATCTTACAATCACCTCGATCAGTCCGGATTACGGACCTGCAGGTACAGAAGTCATCATCAAAGGAACGGGATTTAGTGCTTTGAAAAGTGAAAATTCACTCAAACTGGGAGATTTGGTGATCGACGAACTCAAAAGCGCCACTGCTACCGAGCTAAAAGTAAGTATTCCGGAAAATGGAACTCATGGTAAATTTTACCTCTCGGTATTGGGAGCAAATGCCGAAAGCGCCATTTTCTTCTACGCGCCTTTGATAGAATCAGTCGATAAAACTTCCGCAAAGGTGGGAGAGGAAGTGGCAATTACAGGAAAGCATTTTGACACCGATGCATCCCTCTTGGAAGTAAAAGTTGGAGACAAAGTCATGGAAATTCTTTCTTCCAGCCTCACAAAAATTAGCTTCAAAATTCCAGAAGGAACTGAGTCTGGAAAAATTTCTGTTGCCCGTAAAGGAAAGCCGTCAGTAGAAGGACCCGAACTTGCTATCACGGCTGATCCTGTCAATGAAGGCCCTCCGATTGATGAGATTTTTGAGGTCACCTCTGGTAATCTCTCGTTTGAAGAGGTCATCGTCAACAGCCACGAGTATGGACCATTCTGGACGCTAGAGATTGACAAAGAAAATAATACCCTATACGCAGTGGGTGAGAAGGGATTGGTATCCATCAACTTGAATACAAAATCGATCACCAAAGTGGTAGATACCAGTAGTGAAATCTATCGAAGTGAGATTGGGATCATTAATGCGGCTACTATTCCACAAACCATTTTTGCAGCACCCGATGGCAATCTATATGGCATTAAGAGCGTTTACAGCGTTCCTCTTTCTCCAAATAATACCTTCCGGCTGAATTTACAATCCAAGGCAGTTACCATGCTGGGAAATACTAAATTCAACAACGGTGCTGGGGTAAACGGGATTTTTGTTGGAGCCAATAAGACCATTTATATTCCAGAGTTTACCTCCGGGTATCACTTGGCAGCCTATGACGAAAACTTAACAAATCGAAAAGCATTGATTGAAGGCATGACTGGTGGATTGGCTACTTTCATCATTCCCATGGGAGAAAATAGCTTCCGTTTGGTTCGAGACAATACCGTGAACTCTTTGAAATACCATGAAATCAACGGAACTGAGGTTTCGGGTGAAATTGCCATGGGTGCTACACTTTCAGGAATGAAAGTCGGAGGACAGGCACTTACCCAACCTGTAGGACTTGACCAGACAGGAGGTGATATCTATGGACTATTTGGTGGAGGAACGGGCAATGCAGCCAACTATCCTCAATTGCAATATACACTGGGAATTCAAGCAGGAGCAAGCGGAAATTTTCAGAATAAAGGCAGCTTTAAGATCAAGCAGACTTTTGAATACTTGAATAATACCTACTACGTGAGCTCTAGAAAAACTTTCAATAAGATCATGGGAGTGGATAAAAATGGAAGTATCTATTTTCTCATCAGTACACCTATGACTAGTCAGGGAGTCCAAGTTGCCGGTCCACTGGGAGGAATTTATAAAGTGAGTTTTTGAATTGGTTAGCGGGGTTTAATAAAGAAAAGGGCTGTAGAAATACGGTCCTTTTTTGGTTTCATAAGGTAATTTATTGACCGAATAATTTGACCAATCAGGAAAAATTAGTTAAGCTTATCAACCTAAAACAATTTTCCCCTTAAACCGGAAAAACCTCATAGCATGAGAAGACTACTTTTTTTGATTGGAATTGCCTTTTTGGTTTTTTCTTGCGCTGAAGAAGAACTGGTCCGTACCGATGAGAATCTAATTCAAAACCTTTCGGTCGGACAATGGAGAATCAGCTCCTTCCTTCTAAATGGAGTTAATCAAACCTCAGATTTTGATGGGAAAAATTTCGTCTTTTATCCAAGCGGTCAATCTGAGGTCTTCCGAGCCACGCAACTTCTCGGTCAAGGAAACTGGAGCACTGCAGTGGTCGACGGGCGAATAAAACTTCAACTTACATTTTCACCTGATTCCGAATTTGAGATCCTCAATGGCGAATGGTTTCAAATCCATATCGTGCTCAATCGGATCAAGATCGTCAAAAGCGAACAAGATTCAACCAAGGAATTGCTTTTGGAAAAACTTTAATTCGATTTTATGCATATACGGAACTTTGCCAGTAGCTTACTTCGGAGGTCAAATGCCTAAGTAAATGTCAATTTTTCGACTTCTTCGGTCTTCCGT